>Ga0207665_10001795_pt1 | contig 14452 bp, 17 predicted proteins | sample LARL112metaG_FD_184351 | JGI IMG/M metagenome (GOLD analysis project Ga0207665, IMG submission 184351) | Corn, switchgrass and miscanthus rhizosphere microbial communities from Kellogg Biological Station, Michigan, USA - LAR L11-2 metaG... | ecosystem: Host-associated > Plants > Roots >...
TCCTCCACCAGGAGCACGCGCCCCTCTCGGGCGCAGGGGACCGAGGCCTGCCCGTGTACCAGCAGCGCTCGGCGACTCAACAGAACTCTGCCAGCCACCTCGCCGACCACCTGGGCGAAGTGCCAGTCCACATCTGGCAGCATCTTGCCCGCGGCGTGGTCCCTGATGCTGGCGCTGCGCTCCCGGGGCCTCGGCACGGCGTGGACGACGCTTCACCTCTATCACGAGAAGGAGGTGGCGGCCCTGCTCGGGATCCCCGATGACGTGACTCAGGTGGTCCACCTTGGCGTGGCGTACTACACCGGCACGGACTTCAAGCCGGGGCCGAGGATCCCGGCTCGTGCCCGGACGTACTGGGACGGCTGGGGACAGCAGCTCTAGGTCCAGACAGCGCGGCCGGTGCTTGAAACTGAGAGAATCTCTGGGGGGGACGATGGATCTCGCAACGGTGGACAAGCTGCTCACGACGACACGATCGGTCCGGGCACGCCTCGATCTGACACGTCTTGTGCCTCCCGAGCTCATCGAGGAGTGCCTGGAGATCGCTGTTCAGGCACCCCAAGGCAGCGGGAACTGCCGTTATCAGTTCATCGTCGTCACCGATGCAACCAAGCGGCGAGCACTCGCGGACCTCTACAGAAGGGCGTTCGTCCAGTTCTACCCGCCGGAGGCCATTGCCGAAGGCATGCAGAGCCAGCCCCGTGACACCGCCTCATGGATCGCTCTACGCGATCATTTTGAGGACGCGCCTGCCCTGATCATCGCGTGCACAGAGGGTCGCCCGGAGAACCGGTCGCCCGAGCGCCTGGCTGGCCTGTACGGAAACATTCTTCCGATCGCCTGGTCACTGATGCTAGCGCTTCGAGCGCGCGGGGTGGGGGCCGCGTGGACCACGATTGTCTTCACCTATGAAAAGGAGGTCGCCGAGATCCTTCAGCTTCCCGAGAACCTGACACCGAGCGTTTGCCTGCCCGTTGCCTATTTCACGGGTGACGACTTCAAGCCGGCGAAACGGGTCCCGGCTCGGGAGCGTACACATTGGAACACCTGGGGCGCTCGACGCTAAGTCAGTGACCGAGTTGCCGGTCAGCCGGCTGACGTACTTGCTTCGCCACGTCCCTGGTGCAGACGATCCCTGTCGGCACCCTGCGGTCATGATCCCGCGGGTATTCCGTCGAGGTCCTCGAGGACTCTGGTCATCGCCGCCGAACTTGCTGCACGGTAGGCCGCCGGCCAAGCGCGCGTTCAAAAGATCAATCACCTCCGCAGCCCGCGGACCGGTGCTCTAGCGCAGCGTCGAGGCAATCTGGCGGAGCTCCGCGGGCGAGTGCTCTTCGGCCAGCGGTGTGCCGGGCAGCAGGTACTTGCCCTTGTCGAGGCCGCCGATGAGGACGGGCTCGAAGCCCATGCCGCGGATGATGCCCTCCGCCAGCGCGATAGCCCTCTGGTCGTCGCCGGCGATTGGCACGCCGACGGGATCACCCTTCCGATGCGCGATGTCTACCACGCGGCGGTAGCTGATCCCGTTGAACGCGCGCACGATCTTGGCCCCCGGCAGAAGCTTGGCGGTGGCGAGCCCGGCGCCGCCCTGCTCGTTCGCCCACTTGACCACGGCGTCGCCGTCGCGGCGGGCGATGGGATTGCAGATGTCGAGGAGCAAGCGCTTGCTCGCGATGGCCTGGCCATGCGCCTTGCCGATCTCCTCGATCGCGGCGTAGGGAACGACCAGCACGATCACGTCGCCGAAGGCCACCGCCTGCTCGACGGTGCCGACTTGAGCGAGAGGTCCGAGCCGGGCGGCGAGCGGCCTGATGTTGTCGGGATGGCGCGACGAGAACATCACCGGGTGCCCGGCCTTGACGAACAGCTCGCCGAGCGCCCCACCCATCCGCCCCGCCCCGATCGAGCCGATCTTGGCCTGCGAGGCCTGGGTCGACTGGGCCAAGGCCGGCTCGGGCCTCGTCCTCAGGGCGAGCACGCCGAGGCCGGCACCGGCGAACTGGAGAAATGTGCGGCGACTGCGATCAGCGTCGTGATGGTCTGTCATGCTCTTTATCTCCTCGGACCGACGGCGATAGCGTCCCCGATTCGTGTGGAAAATCAAGTGGCGCATTCTTCCGGTTGGTGCAGCGCACGACCAATCGGCCGCCCCGGCAGGCGGCCCACCGGAGGAATGTCGCCATGGGCAAGAGTATCAGGGAAGGTGCGCGAGCGCAGGACCTTGAGTCCCTCTCTGCGCGCTATCACCGGCGAATGCCGGAGGTCGATGAAGCGATCGTCGCCACGTACCTGGCGGGAGGCAACACACGACGGATAGTTCAGCCGAGATTGAGTTAGGGCGGCTGACTTGAGTAGAGAAAAAATGACCAACCTTCGCTTTGTCATTACAGGCAGTCCAGGGGCCGGCAAGACGACGGTACTCAGGGCTCCGGCAGCACGTGGTTGGCTTGCCTCCCCGGCCTCCGTTGGCGCAGTTCGGCCACGAGATTCTTCAGAGGGATATCGTTAGCTACCGGGAGACCCGTGTCACGGATCACCCCGTGTTTTTCGACAGAGGTATCGTGGATGCTTTGGGCATTCTTGATCAACAGCAGGCTCTTTCTCCGGAGGAAGTAGCCGAGTATGTCCGGTCGTTTTCCGAGCGCGATCAGACTTTTGCTGAAGACATGGTACGCGCGGTCGGGCTACGAAACCATTGAAGTGCCTTGTACGGCCATTGACCAACGGGTCAATTTCATCCTCCAAATCGTCGAATATGCCCTAACAAGGCAGTCGAGCTGACTGCCTACCGCCTCCGCTACGCTTCGGCTTTCGGTAGTAGCTCACCGCCAGCGTTACGCAGAAGTGAGGATCTCAGCGACCGGAGACGAAAGCTAGTCGATTGACGGCGGCAGTCTATCTGCCCTAGCATGTCGCTCACCCGGGCCGGCTCGCTCGACGCGCGCGGAGGCCGCCGATGTGCACTGTCGCCGCCGGAGGGCCCTGACGTTGGCTATCCCGACCCTCCCGGTATCGTTTCATGAAGGAGGGCACCGTATGAAACGGATCGCGTTCTTGCTGGTTGCGGTTGCCATTGGGACCAGCAGTGTCGCTTACATGACTCCCGCATCAGGACAGGCAGACGGACCGGGTGCCCCGCGCTTCGTAACCAAGATCCCCCCTGGCTATCGCAACTGGAGGTTGATCTCCGTAGCCCACGAAGCGGGCGACCTCAATAGTCTTGGCGCCATTTTGGGCAACGATATAGCGATCAAGGCCTACCGCGAAGGGAAGCTGCCGTTTCCTGACGGCGCCATCATTGCCGCTTTGCACTGGCGTTACGTGCCGTCAGAGGAGAACAACAAGGTCTTTGGCCGGGCGCAATCTTCCGTTCCCGGGGCCCCCACGAACATTCAGTTCATGGTCAAGGACTCGACAAAGTACGCCGCGACGGGCGGCTGGGGATTCGCTCACTTCATGGACGGCAAACCGGGGGACGAGGCGTTCATGAAGACCTGCTTTCCCTGCCACGAGCAAGCCAAGGCTCGCGACCTCGTCTTCACCCGTTACTCCCCCTGATAGCCGATCCGGCGTTACGGAGGTAAGAGTTGTCCCAGGAGTTTGACGTCGTGTGTCTCGGCGGTGGCGTCGCCGGAGAAGCGATCGCGGCGGGCCTTCAGGACAGCGGGCTGACGCTAGCGGTTGTCGAGCGAGAGCTCGTCGGGGGCGAGTGCCCGTACTGGGGCTGCATACCTTCCAAGACCTTGCTTCGCTCAGGCGAAACGTTGAGCGAGGCCGAGCGCGCTCGCGTCCTGGCTGCCTCACGCGTGGAATGGGCCGTCGACTTTCCCAAGGTTTCGAAACGCGCGCTGTGGATGGCACGCGACCTCGATGACAGCCGGGCTGCCGCCGCGATGGAGGCGACCGGGGCCAGGCTCTTTCGGGGCGAAGGGAAACTGACGGACCTGCGCACCGTCGCGGTTGGAAGCGAGCAGCTCACCGCGCGCCGGGCCGTCGTGATCGCCAACGGCAGCACCGCGGCGATTCCAACCATCCCCGGCCTGGACACCGTCCCGTTCTGGACCAACCGCCAGGCGGTGATTCCGAAGGAGCTGCCGGCTTCGCTGGCGATCCTCGGCGGGGGGGCCATTGGCGTCGAGCTGGGGCAGGCCTTCGCACGCCTCGGCTCCAAGGTGACGGTGATCGAAGCCGGACGGAGGTTCCTTGGCCTCGAGGAGCCAGAGGCCGGAGCCGCGCTCCGGCCACACCTGGAGGCGGACGGCATCACACTGATGATCGGGGACCCCTGTGTCGCCGTCGAAAAGCAACCCTCGGCCGTCGCCGTCCACTTGAAGTCCGGGACTGTGGTCTCGGCCGACCGATTGCTCGTCGCCATGGGCCGCCGCCCCAACGTGGAGGCATGGCGCGCGATCGGGATCGCACAGACGGAGCGCGGTTGGCTGAAGGTGGACCCGGCGACGCTCGAAGCGCGGGCCGGCGTCTTTGGAGCAGGCGACGTCACGGGACTCGGCGGATTCACCCACCTCGCCTACTACCACGGTCAGGTGGTCGCGCGGCGATTGCGGGGCATGGACGCGAGGGCCGACCACACCGCGGTCCCTCGCGTGACATTCACCGATCCGGAAATCGCGTCGGTCGGGCTGTCGGAAGCTGCCGCGCGCGAGAAAGGCATCGACGTCGTCGTCGCCAGCGCCGATCCGGCCGAGACCGCGCGAGGCTACATCCACGACTTTCACCGAGGCGCGCTCAAGCTGGTCGGCGACCGCAACCGCCGGGTGCTGATCGGCGCGACGCTCGTCACGCCGCGCGCCGGCGAGATCCTGGGCGAGCTGGTGCTGGCGATCGAGCTGGGCACGCCGCTCCCAATGCTCGCCGACGTGATCCACCCATTCCCGGCCTTCAACCGCGTGCTCGGGGCGAGCCTAGCCGAGCTCGCGGCGAAGGTCGCCTGAGCGCCAAAAAAGCGGAGGTCACGATGAGCAGGGTCGAAACGAAGCTCGAGATCGTCACGATCCCGGTGTCCGACGTCGATCGCGCCAAAGACTTCTACGAGGGCCTGGGGTGGCGGCTCGACGCCGATTTTTCCAAGGGCGACTGGCGCGTGGTACAGCTGACGCCCCCAGGCTCGGCGTGCTCCATCTTCATCGGCAAGGGCCTCACGACCGCCGCGCCGGGCTCGGTTCAAGGACTGCTCCTCATCGTCGATGACATCCAGGCCGCCCGCGCCGACCTCGCCGCCCACGGCGCCAACCCGAGCGAGGTCTTCCACTTCGACGGCACGCTCCGGGTCACCGGGACGAAGGACCGCCTGCCGGGCCCGGACCCGGAGCGCCGCTCCTACAGCTCGTGGCTCTCGTTCAGCGACCCCGACGGCAACGGCTGGCTGCTGCAGGAGGTCACCACCCGGCTTCCTGGTCGCGGGGTGAGCAGCTTCGACGTCGCGACCTTGACCGATCTTCTGCGCGAGACCGAGCAGGGCCACGGCCCGTACGAGGCGACCGCCCCGAAGCACCACTGGTCGGGCTGGTACGCCGCCTACATCGTCGCGCGCCAGCAGGGCAAGACCCCCGAGGAAGCAGCCAAGGATGCCGCCCGCCACATGGAGAGTGCCCGCGGGTGATGGGGCGAGCCGACTACGAGGATGCGGGACAGAGCCGGTCGAAGAACAGCGCGAGGAAGCGTTCCGCGTCGATGATCTGCGCCACGCGGCAGTTCGGAGCCCCAGCCGCGCGCCGAGTCTGACCGCTCTCGCCCACGGCGATCCGCGCCGGCTGCCATTGCGCCAGGCTCGCGTCGACGGCAAGACCGACCGCCAAAGGGTCGTGCAGGTGCATGTAACCCCAGAGACGGAAGCTTTGCTCCGTGAACGCCTCAATGCGGGCGGCGAGCGGACCGGGCCGGCCGGCCAGCGCGGCGTGCAGCTGGTCCCGGTGGATCGTGGTCTGGCGCGTGGCGTCCAGCGGCACGAGGTCGACCAGCAGGCCGGCGTCGAGGACCTCGCGCAGGGCGTCCGGATCGACATAGGCATTGAATTCGGCGTCCGGGGTGACGTTGCCACGCACGTCCACCGCGCCACCCATCATGACCACCCGGCCGATCCTCCGCAGGGCATCGGCATCGAGGCGGAGAGCGAGCGCCAGGTTCGTCAGCGGGCCCAGCGCGATGAGCGTCAAGCGCTCGCCGTGGGCCCGAGCCAGGGCCACGAGCGTCTCGGCCGCCGACGGCGAGGCGGGCGGGCTGGCCACGGGCGGCCAATCCGGCACATCGCCGAGGCCGTCGGCGCCGTGATCGCCGGGAGCGGCGGTCACCAGCGCCCGGCGCAGCGGGGCCGCGGCGCCTAGAGCGATCTGGGGCAGGCGAGCCGGCCGGCGAACCGCGACCAGGCGCGCGGCGTTGCGCGCCGTGTTGGCGAGCGGCGCGTTGCCCGCGACCACGGTTAGCGCCAGGACGTCGAGTTCGGGCGAGCCCAGGCGAGCATCAACGCCAGGGCATCGTCGATGCCGGGATCGGTATCGAGGACCGTCGGGGTCAGCGCATCCGAGCTCATGGCCTGTCCGGCGCCGGCAGGGAGAAGATGGTCACGCGGGCCGGGGCCAACTGTGTTCCCCAGAAATACGTCGCGGTGCCCGAGGTCGCCGCGACGTATTGCTTGCCGGCCACCTGGTAGGTGACGACACCGCCGGCCATCGCGCCGCCGGTGTTGAAGCGATAGAGCACGGCGCCGTCGCGGCCATCGAGGACGAGGAAGTCGCCGTCCAGGTCTCCCGTGAACAGCAGATCCGTGGACGTAGTGGTGACCGCCGCGAGCATCGGGCGGCGTGAACGATACCGCCAGCAAATCGCGCCGGTCGCGGCGTCGATGGCGGTCAGCCATCCGTGCGCTGGCTCGGCCGGTTCCGGGATGAAGCGTCCACCCATGTAGGTCCGTCCCATCACGTGCTCGAGTTCCTCGGCCTTCTTGAAGGTGCCGCACCAATCTACCGAGCCGACGTACAGCATGTTGGTCCGGGGGTTGAAGGCTGGCCCGTTCCACTGGACCCCGCCCAGCGGGCCCGGGCATGCGCGAACGCCTTCGAGCGTGGGCGCCACGTCGACATTCTCGCGACGGGTGACTGCTACCTCATAGAGTTGCTCGTGGCTCTCGCGGTCCAGCACATGCAGCAGGCCGTCCTTGCCGACGACCGAGACGAGCCGCCGCTGGGTGCCATTCACCTTCGCCGTGAAGAGCGGGCTGACCTGCGTCAGGTCCCAGTCGTGCAGATCGTGCGGCACCGCCTGGTAATGCCACACGAGCTTGCCGGTTCGCGCATCGAGGACGACCAGCGAGTTGGTGTAGAGGTTAGCGCCCTGCCGGACGTCGCCGAAGTAGTCCGGGGCCGGATTGCCGACCGCGACGAAGACCAGCCCCTGGGCCGGGTCCAGGGAGAAGGGTGTCCACACCGCGCCCCCGCCGGTCACGGCCTCGGTCACGCTCCACGTCTCGGCGCCCGGTTCTCCGGGCGCCGGCCGCGTATTGAACCGCCACACCGCTTCGCCGGTCGCCGCGCGGAAGGCGCCCACCCAGCCGCGTACCGGGACTTCATTGCCAGCCGGGCCGATGATCACGAGCTCCTCGAAGATGACCGGTGGCATCGTGAAGGTCTCGCCGCGGTCCGCGTCCGCCGCCGCTCGCTCCCAGAGCAGCCGGCCGGTCAACGCATCGAGCGCGATGAGGTATCCATCGGTCGTGCCCCGGATGAGAATGCCCTCCTTGAGGGCACCGCCGCGGCTTTGCGGCCAGTTCCTCTTGCCTTTGAGCGTCCAGTCGTGCCGCCACTGAACCTGACACGTGGTGGCGTCCAGAGCGATCGTGGATTGCGATGTGGTGAAGTACAGGATTCCGCGGTAGACGAGTGGGTTGGTGTAGAACGGGCGCAGTTCGTGGGTCTCGAAGACGCACGCGGGGCGAAGCGAGCTCGCATTGTCACGGGTGATCTCCGTCGCGTCCACGAAGCGCTGCCCGCCGTAGTCGTGGTTCGTGAGGAGCCAGTCCGCCGCGTTGGAGGCCGCCGCGTCGAGCTCCGCCTGGGTCGGGCCCTGCTGCGCGTGGGCGACTTGAGCTACGAGGCCGACGAGGAGCACGACCGTGAGGAGCGTAGGTCTTCGACCCATGGCGGTCCCTCCTGGCGCTTCGATCCCGTGACGCTGGCCTTGTGGGCAGGCAGCATAGGGGATCGCGGCCAGGCTCCGCAAGCTTCGACGTCCCGCGGACGTGATGCGCGACTCGCAGGCACTCCACTTCTGGCGTAGACTGGCGACAGGGGGAACGGTCATGAAGAAGATCTTCAGCCTGGCACTCGTGGCGGTGATGTCCTTAGCCCTCGTCGCCCCGGTCTCTGCCGGGGGGAGAGGGGGCGGCGGTGGTTTTCACGGTGGGTTTCACAACGGCGGATTCCATCACGGCGGTTTTCATCGCTTCGGCTGCTGTTTCGGTCCTGGCTTCGTCGGTGGGGTCTTCGTCGGCTCAGCGCTCGCGTACCCGTACTATGCCTATCCGTACGCCTATCCCTATAGCTATCCCTACGCGGCGTACTCGGTCTATCCGGACCAAGTCTACGCACCGGCGCCGGTCTACCAACCGCAGACGCAGGTCTCTGTGGCTCCCTCAATCCAACGGGAAGTCTGCTACACCGGCGGCTGCTACTATCTGCAAGGCGATGGGGTGACGGTCGCCTATTCCTGGGTATGGGTGCCGGCCGCGCCAGCAACGCCCCCGGCGCCGGCGCGCCCTTAGGGGGGGCGCTGGGCGCCGCGACTCAGCCCGACGGCCTGTAGAATCTCCGTTCGACCTCTCGGTGCTTGGGCTGCTTGATCTTCCCGACGGCGCACTAGCCGATTCTTGCGAAAAGACGCCCGGTCCGGGCTCCCCTCCGCCGGCGGCCCGTCCTAAGCAGCGACACTCGAGACTACAACACGTGCAACCGCACGAGGACGGCGGGGGGTCAGGGATGGCAAGGCGCGTGGGCGCCCGGGCGCTGCTGGCGATGGCGGCGCTGAGTGCGGCCGTGGTGGTGGCGGGCTGCGCGGCGCTGGCTCCCGCGCCCTACAACGGACGCGAGTCGTGTGAGGGGGTGGGTGGCACCTACACCTCCGACGGGCGCTGCCTGGCCGGGAATGTCTGATGCGTCGGACGTAGGTCCAAGACGGAGCACATCGAATCGACGACGGTGAGCGGTCCGAATGCGCACCTCGATACCGCCAAACTGGAGAGTAGACTGGAGGATCCCATGGAGACTTTCGAGAGAACTCCCGCCACGCCATTCGGGGGGAGGGGTATCGCGGCCGCCGAGCGCGCCACCGCCTTCCTCCGGACGGTGTACGGCTGGATGTGCGCCGGACTCGCGATCACGGCCCTCGTGGCCTCCTCGATCGCCAGCTCAACCGTGCTCGTACAGGCCCTGGTCACGAATCACCTGCTCTTCCTTGGTCTGTTCGTCGGACAGATCGCGCTGGTGTTCTTCCTCTCGGCCCGCGCCGACAGGCTCGCCCCCGGCATCGCCACCCTTCTCTTCATCGCGTATGCCGCCCTGACCGGCGTGACCCTGTCGGTCCTGGTGCTCGCCTACACCGGGACCTCGATCGCGACGACGTTCGTCGTGACCGCCGGCATGTTCGGCGCCCTGGCGCTCTACGGCTCGACCACCAAGCGGAGCCTGGCGGGCGCGGGCCAGTTCCTCTTCATGGGATTGATCGGGCTCGTGCTCGCGTCCGTCGTGGGCATCTTCTGGCACAGCGCAGCCCTGCAGTTCCTGATCTCCGTGGTCGGCGTGATCGTCTTCACCGGACTCACCGCCTGGGACGCCCAGCGACTGAAGGAGATGGCGCTCGCCCTCCCCGAGGGGCACGTCGGCTCCTATGCCATCGTGGGCGCGCTATCCCTCTACCTCGACTTCATCAACCTCTTCCTCTTCCTCCTGCGCCTCCTCGGCGATCGTCGCGAGTAATCGTTCGTCGTCCGCCAGCGCAGACCGCGGTGAGAGTGGCGCGGGGCGACTAGGCGCCGTGGCACCACGGCGCTCACTGCACCACCGTGATGAGCGGCTTCCCTTTCTCGACGATATACGTCGCGAGCTCTGCCGCGCGGCCGGTACCGGCATTCCTCGCCGAGTGGATCGTTCCAGCCAGGATGAACAGGACATCGCCGGCCTCGAGGGTCACCGGCGGCTTGCCCTCCACCGTGTATTCCCACGTGCCTTCGAGGACATAGATGACCTCTTCGCCCGGATGCGTGTGCCTGGGCGCCGTCGTTCCCGGTGCGAGCTCGACGATCGTCTGGACGACCTCGCGTCCGGGGACGCTCAGGTCGTGCCGCTGGAGAGCGATGCGCCGGGCTCCCACTTGCTGCGCCTGCGCCACGTGGAGCGCTAGGCCGGTTGTGGCGATCAGCGCCGCGATAGCCATGATTCGAGTCGTGTTCATGTGGACCTCCGTGCTTGTCGTGCCGGTCACCGCAGCGGCGACGAACTCGTAGTAGCGCGAGTGCCAATCCGCTGGCAATCGATGGCCGCTGAGCGCCATGAGGTTGGCAGACGGATGTTATGTGTCGCTTCTCCAACTCCACGTTTCTTTTGAGCTCAAATACTTGCAAGGTGACTTCACGTCCTGGAGCACTCGGCATGTGGATTGCCTCTCCTCGACCGACAGGAAGGAGAGCAATATGAGCCAGGGAGCGAAGTGTCTCGTCGCAGCGCTCGTGCTGCTGCTGTCCGGGTGCGCGGCGGTAGGCGGCAACACGGTTCCTCCAAGTGTCGACGTCAGCGGAAAGTGGGCTGGGACCTGGTCGTTTCACAACCCGACCATGGGGTCCGGCGATGTCTTCATGAATCTCAAGCAGAGTGGAGCCGACGCGAGCGGCGATCTCAGGGTGACCGGCCCGACGCCGGCCGAACCCACCTACTTCGAGGGCACCGTCAGCGGAAGCTCGGTCATCCTGAAGGTACCCTACCTGTCCGGAACCCTCGATGTCAGCGGTGACGAGATGAAGGGAGTCATCAACGGCATCATGCCGGCCAACGTGAGCTTGCGGCGTCAGCGATGACCCATGTTGCCGTCATTGTCGAGAACGCGCAGTGGGTCCTATTTTCGTGGATCCTGGCCAATCAAGGAGGACTCCCGGTGCCGGTGGTTCCGGCCTTGTTTTTGATCGCGCGCTTCTCGCCGGCGGCCCGGGGGAGCGTCCAGCGGGGTCAGACTCTCTTCCGTGATCACGAAGGAGCATTTCGGCTGGGTGCCAGGTTCCTGCCCGAGCTGGGTCCGATCGCGGCCGGCCTTGCCGGGGCGGCCGGCGAAGGTATCCCGCGCTTTCTTGTCTACGGCGCGATCACCGCGGCGCTCTGGGCCGGGACGTGGGTGGGCCTCGGATACCTGGTAGGCCAGGCAGTAGCGGAGGCCGCGTTGCATCTCGGCCTCCGAGTCCTGCTCGTTGTCCTCATCTCGCTCCTCCTGTACGTGCCTCTGCGCCGTGCCAGGCGGCACCGCCTTTTGCGCATCCTTCGGCGCTCGGGAATGAGGCCGGACGAGCTGCGGGCGCTGCTCGAGGCGAGCCGGCCCATCACTATCCTCGACGTGAGATCGAGTGAGGATGTGAAGGCGGCCCCCTATACGCTTCCCGGTGCCCGATGGATCCGACCGGATGAGCTCAGCCGACACTGCCGCGGAATTCCGCGGACTGCCGCGGTGGTGGTATACGGCGGCGGCTCTCGGCAGGCGAGAACGGCGCGGGCTGCTCTGTACGCGCGGGCGGCCTTCCATCTGTGACGCGCGGGAGTCCGCGGCGCGCGGCCATTGGAGGGTGGCCTGCAGGGCTGGCGCCGGCGCGGGTACCCGGTCGACCCGTTGACGCAGGGCTAGGCCGCGATCCCCGGCATGAGAGCACCGCGTGTGTGCCAACCGGCCGGCAGTCGGTAGCCGACTAGCAGTTCGGCCGTGGGGCGGGTGGCTCAATTTGGGATCCATCCCTTCCTCCGGGCGTCTTCCACTACCGCTACTTGCGAAGCGTCAGACGAACTCCCTCATCCCCGGCATGGCGATTGCCTTTGGATCAGCTGAGCAGGAAAGAAGAATTCGCTGCGGAGGGAAGGAGACCGGGGTGGGTCGCAAGGGACCGTTGCTACGGCGGAACCGTCATAACCGCCATGTTGACGAGGCGCGTTTCGTCCGCGACCGGAGGCCGATCGATCCAGACGCGGCTCTGGTGGAGCGGCTGCGCCACCGGGAGGAGGCGGCGGTGACGGCGCTGGTGGTCGCTCACGGGGATCGCGTCTATCGGTTGGCGATCCGCCTTACTGGCGACAGCTCGGATGCCGCGGAGGTCATGCAGGACGCGCTCTGGTCAGCGGCTCGGAAGATTGACTGGTTCCGGGGGCCCGCTACGTTCCGGTCCTGGCTCTACCGGATCACCCTCTCTGCGGCCGGTCAAAAGCTGCGGGGGCTCGGGCACCTGCCGTGCTGATTCGGCTCATGCTCCGGCTGGCATGTGGGGTACTTCTGTTCGCAACCACGGCGACCGTGTTCATGACCTCGCCGGCGACGGCTGATGGCATCGGCGGGGTCCAGACCCCGAGCATCTTCGCGCCGGTGTCCACCCCGGCCTATGCCATCCGCGAGCTGACATGGATCGTACTCGTCATAACCGGCGCCATCTTCCTCGTCGTGGCCGGATTGACCGTCTACGCCATCATGCGCTTTCGACGCCGCCAGGGCGATGACGGGCGAGAGCCTCCCCAGGTGTACGGAAGCCTGCAGATCGAGCTGGCCTGGACCGTTGTCCCGATCCTGATCGTCGTCGTCCTGTTCCTGGTGACGACCCGCTACATCTTCGCGATCGAAGGGCGCCCGCCGGTTCCAGAGGCTCTCGAAGTCACGATCGTCGGGCACCAGTGGTGGTGGGAGATCCGCTACCCGAAGCTCGGCATCGTCACGGCCAACGAGCTACACGTGCCGGTGAGCGACCCGGCGCACCCCACCCCGACCTTCATCACGCTCCAGTCCGCCGATGTCATTCACAGCTTCTGGATTCCCCAGCTCGCCGGGAAGATGGACGTCATCCCGAACAAGACCAACCGGATCTGGATCGATCCGCAGAAGCCGGGCGGGTACGTCGGCCAGTGCGCCGAGTACTGTGGTCTCCAGCATGCGGGGATGTTGCTCATCGTGGCCGTGCAGTCCAAGGAGGACTTCGCAAAGTGGGCGGCCCAGCAGCAGGCGCCGGCCCGGAACGATGCCGAGGTGCGGGCGGGGCGTGAGCTGTTCTCGTCGCTGTCGTGCATCAACTGCCACGCGGTTCGGGGGACCACGGCCAACGGCGTCTTCGGGCCCGACCTGACACATCTGATGAGCCGGCGGACCATCGGTGCCGGAGTGATCCAGAACACGCCGGAGAATATTCGATCCTGGATCGACGATCCGGCATCCCTGAAGCCGGGCGCGCTCATGCCGGCCATGAAGCTTTCGCGCGAAGACCTGGACAAGGTGACCGCTTACCTCTTGGCCTTGCGGTGAGAGAAGAGAGCTCATGAGCGTGCTGGCGGACACGATGGCAGGGCGGCGGGGCGCGGGAGCGCACCCCCCATTGTTGGCGGTGCTGCACGAGTGGGTGGTCACGGTCGATCACAAGCGACTCGGGGTCATGTACGTGGTCAGCGGACTCGTGTTCCTGGTCGTCGCCGGGCTCGAGGCATCTACGATGCGTCTCCAGCTCGCGTGGTCCGGCCTCCACGTCGTGCCGCCGGGGACGTTCAACCGGCTCTTCACCATGCACGGGACGACCATGGTGTTCCTGGTGGGAATCCCGATCGTGTTCGGATTCGCCAACTACTTGGTGCCGCTGATGATCGGAGCCCGCGACCTGGCCTTCCCTCGCCTGAACGCCTTCGGGTTCTGGGCGTTCCTGTTCGGCGGACTCCTGCTTCATTTCAGCTTTGTCGGAGGGGAGGGGCTCTACGGCGGGGGCTCCGCTCCCGACGTCGGTTGGTTCGCGTACGCGCCGCTCACCGGCCGAGCATTCTCCCCGGGCAACAGCACGGATTACTGGAACCTCTCCATTCTCGTGATGGGGTTCGGGACGGTCGCGACGTCCATCAACCTCATCGTCACGACCCTCGCGATGCGCTGCCGCGGGATGACCCTGGGTCGCCTGCCGGTCTACGTGTGGATGATGCTCGTCGTCTCCGGCATGACGGTCATTGCCCTTCCGCCGCTGTCGGCCGCCCAGATCATGCTGCTCCTGGACCGCTTCCTGGGCGCTCACTTCTTCGACACGCAGGCGGGCGGATCGGCGGTCATGTGGCAGCACTTCTTCTGGTTCTTCGGTCACCCCGAGGTCTACATCCTAATGGTCCCGGGCTTCGCCTTCGTCTCCGAGATCATCCCCGTATTCTCGCGGAAGGTGATCTTCGGTTATCCGATGGTGGTG
>Ga0207665_10001796_pt1 | contig 14451 bp, 12 predicted proteins | sample LARL112metaG_FD_184351 | JGI IMG/M metagenome (GOLD analysis project Ga0207665, IMG submission 184351) | Corn, switchgrass and miscanthus rhizosphere microbial communities from Kellogg Biological Station, Michigan, USA - LAR L11-2 metaG... | ecosystem: Host-associated > Plants > Roots >...
ACGAGGACGTGGCAGGCGAGGTCCCGCGTGAGACTATGGCGGCATGCCTGACACGGGAGCTGTCGTTGTCGCGGTCGCGCAGCTTGCGCTGACCGTGGGGGAACCGGACGCTAACCGGAAGGCGGCGAGGGCGGCGGTCGCGGAGGCCGCGGCCGCGGGTGCGCGGCTGGTCGTGCTGCCGGAACTGTCGGACTCGGGGTACGTGTTCTCCGGCGCCGACGAGGCGCGATCGCTCGCGTCACCGGCGGCATCGAACGAGACGCTGCGCGGGTGGCGGTCGCTGGCCGACCGACACGACCTGGTCATCGCCGGCGGGTTCTGCGAGCTCGGGCCGGACGGGAAGCTGTACAACAGCGCGGCAATCGTCGACGCGTCCGGCACGAGGGCGGTGTACCGCAAGGCGCACCTGTGGGACGCCGAGAAGAAGATCTTCACACCCGGCGATGACGCGCCGCCGGTGGTGGAGCTGCCGTTCGGCAACGTCGGGCTGATGATCTGCTATGACCTGGAGTTCCCTGAATGGGTGCGGCTCGCCGCGCTGAGCGGCGCTGACCTGATAGCGGCCCCGGTGAACTGGCCGGCGTCAGCGTCGCCCCCGCCGCCCGGTGAGCGATCCGGTGAGGTGGTCTCGGCGCAGGGCGCGGCCGCGGCCAACGGCGTGTTCATCGCCGTCGCGGACCGCTGCGGGACCGAGCGCGGCGTGGACTGGGTAGGCGGCTCGGTCATCATCCGGCGCGGCGGCTACCCGGTCGCCGGGCCGGTGTGCGAGGACCGCACGGCCGTGCTGACCGCGGCGATCGACCTGCGGCTGGCACGGGACAAGCGGGTCAGTGACCTGAACGACCTGTTCGCCGACCGGCGGCCCGATCTGTACACAAAGCTGTGGGACGCCCGGTTATCCACGCTCGGTCCGCGGTCGCGGCGGGCTACCGGCGCGGTTGATGAGCAGGATCGCGACCGAGACGATCACGACCGCGCCGCCTAGCAGCGTGGCGAGCGTGGGCCGCTCGCCGAGGAACAGCGCGCCGAGCGAGACGGCCACCACCGGGTTGACGTACGCGTAGGTGGACACCGCCGCGGTCGGCAGCCGCCGCAGCGCGATCACGTAGCAGGTCAGGGCGAGCAGTGACCCCGGGCCGATCAGGTAGAGCAGCCCGAGCAGCGACTGCGTGCTGACGTGCGCGGGATCGAAGTGCGTCAGCTCGCCGGTCGCCGCCGCCAGCCCGGCAAGCACGATCGCCCCGGTCAGCATCTCCATCGCGCTGCCGGTCAGCGGGCTGGCCGGCGCCGGCAGCCGGCCGGCGAGCACGGAACCGATGCCCCAGCTGGCGCTGGCCCCGAGGACGACGAGCACGGGAAGCACCGCGCCGTTCCCCGAGGGCCGGGCGAGGATGGCGATACCGGCCAGGCCGAGGACCAGCGCGATCCAGCCCCGCAGCGGGATCGACTGCCCGTTGATCACCCGGTCGGCGAGCGCCATCCACAGCGGGACGCTGGCGACCAGCAGCGCGGCCAGCCCCGACGGCAGGGTCTGCTCCGCATAGGACACCCCGCCGTTGCCGAAGGCGAGCAGCAGCGTGCCCACCACCGCCATTCCGCCCCACTGCGCGAGCCGCGATGAGGCACGAGACCCGGCCGGGCCCTGGGCCGCCGGCTGGCGCGCTGACTGTCGCCGGCGGCTGCCGAGCCACGCGAACGGGTACAGCAACGCTCCTGCCGTGAGGTATCTGGCCCCGGCCATGGCGAACGGCGGGATGGACCGGTCCGCCACCCGGATAGCCAGGTAGGTCGAGCCCCAGACCAGCCAGACCACCAAGAGCGCCGCCCAGGCGGAGTAGGCGGCGCGGGAGCTGCCTGGCGTTGTCGCCAGTTCGCCCGGCCCGGCGGTCGCGTCCGAGGTCAGCTGTGCCATGCCTCCAGCCTGTGTGACCAGGGTCCAGGCCGCCAGTGGCAGGAATGACAATCACCGGTACTTTCCTGCCGTATGCTGAAGGCATGCTGTCCTCTGTCGCGGTCCTCGCTTACGAGGGCGTGTCAACGTTCGGCCTCGGGGTTACCGCGGAAGTGTTCGGATGTGACAGCCGGGGCGAAGGAATCCCACGTTACGAATATTTCGTGACAGCGGCACAGCCGGGGATCATCCGCACGGACGTCGGCATGCGGATCCTGGTCGAGTCCGGCATGGACCGGCTGAGCTCCGCCGACCTGGCCGTCGTCGTGTGCTGGGACCAGATCGGCACACGGCCGCCGGAGCCAGTGCTCGCCGCGCTGCGTACGGTCGTGGACCGTGGCGGCCGGGTGCTCAGCCAGTGCACAGGGGCCTTCGTGCTCGCCGCCGCCGGGCTGCTCGACGGCCGCCGGGCGACCACGCACTGGAAGTACGCGGCCGAGCTAGCCAGGCGCTATCCGCAGGTCGATGTCGATCCCGGAGTGCTCTACGTCGACGAGGGCCAGGTGATCACCAGCGCGGGGACGGCCGCGGGAATCGACGCCTGCCTGCACGTCATCCGCCTGGAACACGGCGCCGCGGTGGCCAACGAGATCGCCCGTCACATGGTGGTCGCCCCGCACCGCGACGGCGGGCAGGCGCAGTTCGTCCCGGTGCTGGTGGACGACGCGACCGACGGGCCTGACCTGGCCACGCTGCACGACTGGGTGGTGGAGCACCTGCGCGAGCCGCTCACCGTCGCCGATCTCGCCCGCCAAGTGCACATGTCGCCGCGCACGTTCGCACGATGGTTCGCGGCCCGCACCGGAACCACTCCCCACCAGTGGCTGACCAGCCAGCGCCTGATCGTGGCCCAGGAACTGCTGGAGCGAACCGACCACGGGATCGAGCGGATAGCCGCCGACTGCGGGCTCGCGCCCCTGATGCTCCGCCGTCACTTCACCCGCCGCTGGGGCATCACGCCCCAGGCCTACCGCAATCGCTTCAGCCAGTTGGCGGGCTAGCGTCGCCGTCTAATCTGGAAGCAGGACGGGGACGACGCGAAGGGATGATTCGGTGGACGGAACACTCGCTGCTGCTGATCTGGAGCGACTGCGCAAGGACTTCTCAGCCAATCCGGCCTACCGGCTCGCCCAGAATGCCGTGACCCGGGTCACCATCGACGATGTCGCCATCAACAGGGAGATCGTCAGCAGCATCGACCACTCGCTGTCGACGACGCTGGACGACTGGAAGGTCACGAACCAGGAGAAGAGCGGCCGCTGCTGGCTGTTCGCCGGGCTGAACCTGCTCCGCGTTGGCGTCATGCGCAAGACCGGGCTCAAGGACTTCGAGTTCTCGCAGAACTACGCGATGTTCTGGGACAAGCTCGAGCGCGCCAATTACTTCCTCGAGGCGATCATCGAGACCGCGGACCGGGACCTCGACGATCGAACGGTCGCCTTCCTGCTGGAGTCGGTGGCCGGCGACGGCGGCCAGTGGAACATGTTCGCCGCCTTGGTCGAAAAGCACGGCCTGGTCCCCAAGGCTTTCATGCCGGAGACGCAGAGTTCGTCGAACACGGCCAGGATGAACTCGATCCTTCGTTATCAGCTGCGCCAGGGGGCGCGGACCGTCCGCGCGGCCGCGGCCGACGGTGTCGAGGCCGCCCGCGCGGCCAAGGCGGAGATCATGCAGGTCGTGTACCGGATCTTGTGCATCCACCTGGGCACGCCGCCGGAGCGCTTCGACTGGCAGTGGACGGACAAGGACAAGAAGTTCCACCGGGACGGCGTCCTCACCCCCCAGGAGTTCGCCGCCAAGTACGTGGACCTGCCGGTCAGCGACTACGTCTGCCTGGTCAACGACCCCCGCCCGTCCAGCCCGGTCGGCCGGACCTTCACCGTCGAGTACCTCGGCAACGTCGTCGGCGGCCCGCCGGTCATCTACCTCAACGTCGACATGCAGGTCATCAAGGACGTCGCCGCGGCCACGATCCAGGGCGGCGAGCCGGTCTGGTTCGGCTGCGACGTCGGCAAGATGATGAGCAACGACTACGCGTTCTGGGACGCCGAGCTCTACGACCTGCCGTCGGTCTACGACACCACGTTCGGCCTCGACAAGGCCGCCCGGCTGGCCTACCACGAGACCGCCATGACGCACGCGATGCTCTTCACCGGGGTCGACGTGCTGGACGGAGCGACCCGTCGCTGGCGCGTGGAGAACAGCTGGGGCGCCGACCGCGGCAAGGACGGCTTCTACACGATGAACGACTCCTGGTTCGGCCAGTACGTCTTCGAGATCGCCGCCCGCAAGAGCGCGCTTCCGGCCGGCCTGCGAAGCGCGCTGGACGCCGAGCCGATCGTGCTGCCTGCCTGGGACCCGATGGGCGCCCTGGCCCGGTAGCCGGGCGTCAGCCGATTGGTGACCGGCCTGCCAGGCTTCTCAGCGCGGTCTCCAGCGCGTCGACGCCGGCGGCGCAGTCGTCGGCGCTGGCGAACTCTTCGGGCGCATGCGATATGCCCGTGGGGTTGCGAACGTAGAGCATGGCGGCAGGCACGGCTGCCGCGAGCACGGCAGCGTCGTGGCCGGCGCCGGTCGGCAGGGCGGGAACGCCGCCCAGTGCCTCGGAGATAACCATCCGCGGGCCGTCGGGAAAGAGCACGGTGCCGGACCACGACTGCTCAGTCAGTTCGGCCGTGCACCCCTGTTCGGCGGCGTGTCCCGCGGCTGCCGTGCCGATATCGGCGACGAGCGCGCGGGTGACCTCGTTGTCCTCGGCGCGGCTGTCCAGCCACACGTCGACGTGGCTCGCGATGACGTTAGTACCGCCGGGGGTGGCATCGACCCGGCCGACGGTGGCGCGGGCGCCGGCCCGGGCCCGCGCCAGTCCGGGAATCTGCGCGATTGTCGCGCCTGCGGCGACCATGGGGTCGCGCCGGTCGGACATGAGCGTGGTGCCCGCGTGGTTGCCCTGGCCGGCGAAGCGCAGCCGCCAGCGGCCGTGGCCGAGGACGCTGGAGGCCACGGCGACGGGGACACCGAGGTCGATCAGCCCGCGGCCCTGTTCCACGTGCAGCTCGAGGAACAGGCCGATGCGAGACAGCAGCGCGTCGTCGCGGCCGGCACGGTCCGGGTCGAGTCCGGCTCCCGCCATCACCTCGGCCAGCGTGCATCCCGAGGCATCGGTCAGCGCCAGCGCCGTGCTGGCGGCGAGTCCGCCCGCCAGCAGCTTCGAGCCGAGGCAGGCGACGCCGAAGCGTGAGCCCTCCTCCTCGGCGAACACCACGACGGCGACCGGACGGGATGGCCGGAAGCCGCTGGCCATGAGCCGCTGGACCGCGTCGAGCGCGCTGACAACGCCCAGCGGACCGTCGAAGGCGCCGCCGCCGGGCACCGAGTCCAGGTGGCTGCCGGTAACGAGCGCGCCTGGGCCGGGTGGCCCCCACCACGCCCAGATGTTGCCGTTACGGTCATGGTCGACGTCCAGGCCGATCCCGGCCGCGCGCGCGACGAACCACTCACGGAGCTGCCGGTCGGCATCATCGAAGAGGTGACGCGAGTAGCCGCCCCGTACGGTATCGCGGCCGATGTCGGCGATCTCAGCGAGCCCGGGCGCGCTGGTCGCACCGGTTTCGGTCACAGGCGTCCTCCGGCGCTTGTTCAAGCAATCATCCTGAACGTACCCGGCTGACTGTCGTCCATGATCATGAAGGGTTTTGGTCGCCATGGCAGCCCCGAAGTTTCGTGATCATGGAAATGGCTGACCATAGCCGCGCGCCCGGCCGCGGTTTCGGGTCGTCAGATCTCGTCGAAGCTGGGGTCGCGCTTTTCCAGGCGTGCCGTGACGGCTTCCACCTGGTTCGGGCTGCCGATCAGCGCGCGGATCTCCTCCTGCTCGGCCGCGAACCCCGACGTCAGGTCGGTCCGCCCGGCGAGGTCGAGCAGCCGCTTCGCCGCCCGGATCGCGTGCGGGCTGCGCCCGGCGATCTCCTTCGCCATGGCGAGGGCAGCGGCGAGCGGATCCGGGTCGGCGCGCGTCGCCAGCCCGATACGCACGGCCTCCTCGCCGCTGACGATCCGTGCGGTGTAGGTCAGCTCCTTGGCGACGTCCCGGCCAACCAGCTCGGGCAGCAGCTGGGTACCGGTCATGTCCGGGATCAGGCCCCACGCCACCTCGAACACCGACAGCCGGGCATCGGGCGCGACAATCCGGATGTCCGCCCCGAGCGCGATCTGCAGCCCGCCGCCCAGCGCGTTGCCGCGCAGCGCCGCGATCACCGGAACCGGGACCTCGGCCCAGACGTAGGCGGCGCGCTGGCCCGTCGCCTTCGCCGGCCCGTCGGTGGCCGGGAGCTGAGCGGTCGCGGACAGCCGTTCCCCCGCGCGCATCGCCTGGAAGGAGGCGAAGTCCAGCCCGGCGCAGAAGTCGGGTCCCTCACCGGACAGCACGACCGCACGCAGCCCCGGCTGGGACTTCAGCCGCTCGCCCGTCGCCACGAGCGTCTCGAACATCGCGGGGTCGAGCGCGTTGCGCTTCTCCGGCCGGTTCAAGCGGACGTCGGCTACCCCGCCGGTGAGCGCGACCGTCACCCGCCCCGCGCCGTCAGTCGTCATGTCGCTCATCGGTTCGGTGCTCCTCTGCCTGGCTAGCTTCCGGCTGGATCGCTGTCTATCTCCGCATACCGTAGTGGGCGCCCACACGAGAGCTGGAGGACGACGCGAATGCTCCCGGTTTCCTTGATCTTCACCAGCGGCGCTGCCAGTGGCGTGAACTGCTACGCGGCGGTGCTCGTGCTCGGCCTGATGGGCAGGTTCGGGCACATCGCCGCGATACCGTCCGTGCTCGAGCGCCCGTCGGTTCTCGCGGCCGCGGCGGTGCTGTTCGCCGGCCAGTTCGTCGTGGGCAAGATCCCGATGCTGGACTCGGTGTGGGATGTCGCTCACACGGCCCTGCGGCCGGTTGTCGGCGGCGCGGTTGGCGTCGTCGTGGCCCAGCATGCGCAGGCGAGCTCGGCCGCGGTCATCGCGGCGGCCGCGCTCGGTGGCGGGACGGCGCTCGCCGCGCACGTGGTGAAGAGCGGCGTGCGGGTTGGCGTGAACACGAGCCCCGAACCGTTCAGCAACATCGTCGCCAGCCTGCTTGAGGACGCGGGCGTGGTAGGCCTCGTGTCGTTCGCCGTGTTCCACCCGGTCCCGGCGGCGATAGTCGCGGCGGTGGCGCTCGTTGTCGGCATCGCGGCGTTCGCGCTGCTGGCATCGCGGATACGCCGGGCCTGGCGCCGCCGGCGCGAAGCTCGCCTCCAGCGGTCACTTGCTCCAGCGCGCGCGTTACGGTGGTGATCAAGTCCACCGCATCCGAAAGGAACTCATCGTGCGCACAATCCAGCTGGTCCATAGCAACCCGGTGCCCGGCATGGAGGACGAGTGACCGAGCCAGCTTCCATGACCCGGATTCCCTATGTGCGGCGCGATGAGCTGGGACCCGAGGGTCAGCAGCTGTGGGACAGCATCGTCAATGGCCGTGGCGACCAGGTCCTGACCGCCGACGGCGCCCTGGCCGGCCCGTTCAACGCGTTCGTCACGGCGCCTGACGCCGGGCGGCGGCTGTCCGCGCTCGGTGCGACGCTGCGGTTCGGCACGTCGATCGAGCGGCGGCTGTCCGAGGTCGCCATCATCACGATCGGCGCGCGGTGGCGGGCGGAGTTCGAGTGGTGGGCACACGCGCGGATGGCGCGCGCGCACGGCGTCGCCAGCACGGTGGTGGACGCGATCGGGCGCGGCGAGGATCCGCCGTTCGAAGCCGACGATGAACGGGCCGTCTACCTGGTGGCCCGCCAGCTCAGTGACGCCGGACGCCTGGACCAGGAGACGTACGACGCCGCGCACCGCATTCTCGGCGACGCCGGGATGGTGGAGCTGGTGGCGCTGTGCGGGTACTACACGCTCGTTTCGTTCCTGCTGAACGCGTTCACCGTGCCGCTGCCGCCGGATGCGCTGCCGATGTGGGCCGAATCCTGACATCGATGGTCAGATGGCCTGTTCCCGGTCGGCCTGCGTCCGGCACCCCGCTGAACGTGGCCCCCGGGCCAACTTCCCATCACTTTCGGCCCTTGAATTCGGGATAAAACGGACAACAAAAGGGCGAAAACTGATGGGAAGTCGTCGGCCGGTCCGTCCCAGGCCATCTTCGTCAATGGGGCCGAAACTGATACAAAGATGAAGGCGTCGCTGATAACAGCAAGAAACGAGCCCCCGGCTTAAAGGATGGCGGGAGCGGGGGAGAGCGTCATCGCTGGCCTTTCCGGTGCGTCTGATCGAGGAAGGCGGAGAAGTGCGACCGCGCGACGTCCGACGCGAACAGCCGCGCGGACAGCTGTCCCATCGTGGCCCCCTCCTCGTCGATGGCGCGCAGCCGGTCGCCGGTGGTGAGCGGCTTGGTCTCGCGCAGGCCCTGGGGATCGGCGCGGCGCAGGCCGTCGAGCACGTCAGAGGCGAGGGCATCCACGTCGCCGGTGGCCGCGGTGACGAGCCCGATCTGCGCGGCCACCGCCGCGCCGAACGTCTCGCCGGTGAGGAAGTACCGCGCGGCGGCCCGTGCGGTGAGCAGCGGGCGCAGCGGCAGGCTGATCACGGCGGGGGCCAGGCCGAGCCGCACCTCGGTGAAGGCGAACGTCGAGCGGTCCGAGGCGAGCACGACATCGCACGCACCGAGCACGCCGAGTCCGCCCGCCCGGGCAGCGCCGTCCACCCGGGCGACGACCGGGACGGGCAGGGTGAGCAGCTGCCGGAACAGGGTCAGCATGGCCTGCGTCCCTTCCGCGGGATCACCGTCGCGCATCTCGTCGAGCGCGGCGCCGCTGCAGAACGTGGTCCCCGTGTGCGTGAGCAGCACGGCGTGCGCGGTGCCGTCGGTACCGGCTGCCGCCGCGGCGGCGAGCGCATCCCCCAGCTGCGCGACGAGCCCGCGCGACAGCGCGTTCCTGTTGGCGGGCGAGTCGAGCGTGATGGTCACGATGCGGTCGCCGGACACGCTGTGCACGATCCCGGACATATGCCTCCCCGCCTCAGTATGACTTCGGGAGGCCGAGCGAATGCTGGGCGACGAAGTTCAGGATCATCTCCCGGCTGACGGGTGCGACCCGGGCGATGCGCGCCGCGCCGAGAAGCATGGCGAGGCCGTAGTCGGCCGCGAGCCCGTTGCCGCCGTGGCACTGGATGGCCTGGTCCAGGGCGCGGATGCTGGCCTCAGCGGCCGCGTACTTGGCCATGTTGGCGGCCTCGCCGGCCGCCTTGTCGTCGCCTTCGTCATACAAGGTGGCTGCCTTGGCGAGCATGAGACGGCTGAGCTCGATCTCGATGTGGCACTGCGCGAGGGGGTGGGCCAGGCCCTGGTGGGCGCCGATGGGGACACCCCAGACGTTGCGTTCCTGAAGGTAGCGCCGCGCCTTGTTGATCGCGAAGCGGCCGGTGCCCGCTGCGGTGGCGGCCCCCATGATGCGCTCCGGGTTGAGGCCGGCGAAGAGGGCTTCCAACGGCGCGTCGTGGCCGCCAACCAGCGCCTCGGCGGGCAGCCGCACGTCGTCGATGAAGAGCTGGCACTGCCGCTCGGGCTCGATGATGTCCATCTCGATCGGGTGGTAGCTGAATCCGGGGGTCTCGCGCGGCAGCAGGAACATGGCCGGCCGCAGCCGTCCGGTCCTGGCGTGCTGAACGCGGGCGACGATGAGCACGGCATCCGCGTTGGGAACCCCGGTCACGAACGTTTTGCGGCCGGTGAGGATCCAGTCGGAGCCGTCCTGGTGCGCGATCGTCGTGATGTTGTGCGAATTGCTCCCGGCGTCCGGCTCGGTGATGCCGAAGGCGACGATCGTGCTGCCGTCGGCGATGCCAGGCAGCCATCGCGTCCGCTGCTCCGGCGTTCCGTACCTGGCGAGCACGGTTCCCACGATGGCGGGGGAGACCACCATCATGATGAGCGGCGCGCCCTCGGCGCTGATCTCCTCGAGCACGAGGGAAAGCTCGTAGATTCCGGCGCCGCCGCCGCCGTACTCCGCGGGCAGGTTCACCCCGAGGAACCCGGCGGCCCCCAGGGCCTGCCACAGCTCGGTCATCGGCTGGCCGCGGCGAGCGTGCTCGACGGCGTACTCGACCCCGAACTTCCGTGCCACCTGCCGGACGGACTCGCGCAGCGCCTGCCGTTCCGCGGACTCGGTGAAGCTCACGATGACACCTCCTGGGGTTGGCCGTCCGCGAGGACGGCGAGCACCGCACCGACCTCGACCGCGGCGCCGGCCGTGACGGGCAGCGCCGCCACCCGCCCGGCCCGGTCGGCGCGGACGACGTGCTGGATCTTCATGGCCTCGATCACCAGCAGCTCCTGGCCGGCACTGACCTGGTCGCCGACGGCGACGCGGACGGCGACGACCGTGCCGGGCAGTGGTGCCCGGAGCGATCCCGAGTCGGCGGCGTGGCCGGGTTCAGGGAACCGGCCGGCCTCGGTGAACGTGACGGCGCCGGCATCGCCGTCGACCTCCAGACGGCTGGCGCCGCCGGGAACTGGGTAGCGGGCCACGCGCCACCGCCGGACCATGCCGTCGACCTCCATGACAACCAGGGACGGCGCGCACGACAGCGGCACGACACCGGGCAGGTCGTCGACGGTCACCCCGGCGGGAGCTTCGCGCGCGGGCCGGTAGCTCACCCGGTGCTCGCCGGCCGGCCCGGTCAGCACGCTCCACTGCGGGCTGCCCGGTATGTTGCGCCAGCCGCCCGGCACGGCGGCCAGCACGGTGGCGGCCGCCCGCCGCCGCGCGGCATCCGCCAGGACCGCGGCCACCGCGGCCAGCCGCTCATCGGCCGGCCCGGCGAGCGGAGCGGCGAGAACGTCCAGGCCGTGCCGGTCGAGGAAGCCCGTGTCCGTGTCGCCAACGGCGAACGCCGGATGGCCGAGCACGCGCACGAGCAGGTCGCGGTTGGTGCGCAGACCGTGGATCCGGGCGCGGGTGAGCGCGCGGGCCAGGACCGCGCACGCCTCGGCCCGCGTCGGCGCCCACGCGATCACCTTGGCCAGCATCGGGTCGTAGTGCACGCCGATGACGGCGCCGTCCTCGACTCCGGCGTCCAGCCGTACGCCGCGGGGTGCCACGTCGAGGACGGGAGGCGTGAAAGCGGGCTGAGTGACCGGGACGTCCAGGCACAGCAAGGTTCCCGTGACGGGCAGCCAGCCGGCGGCCGGGTCCTCGGCGTACAGCCGTGCCTCCACGGCGGCGCCGCGGCCGGGCGGTGCCTCCGGCGGCAGCCGCCCGCCGGCCGCGACGAGCAGCTGCAGCTCGACGAGGTCCAGACCGGTCGTGCACTCGGTCACCGGATGCTCGACCTGCAGCCGCGTGTTCATCTCGAGGAACCAGAAGCGTCCGTCAGGCACGGCGAGGAACTCCACGGTGCCGGCGCCGGTGTATCCGACGCTGCGCGCCACCGCGATCGCGGCGGCCTGCAGCCGGTCCCGCAGGCCGGGGGTCCGCTCGGCGAGCGGCGCGGGCGACTCCTCGATGATCTTCTGATGGCGCCGCTGGATCGAGCACTCCCGTTCGCCAAGCACCAGCACCGTGCCGTGCCGGTCAGCCAGCACCTGCACCTCGACATGATGACCGCCCTCGATGAAGGGCTCGACGAAGACAGCCGGGTCACCGAACGCCGCCGCCGCCTCGTCCCTGGCCGCCTTGATCGAGCCGCGCAGGCCGCCGAGATCCCGCACCACGCGCATGCCGCGCCCGCCGCCGCCCGCCGCGGCCTTGACGAGCACGGGCAGGTCATCCGCCGCGACCGCGGCCGGGTCCAGCGCGGCCAGTACCGGCACCCCGGCGGCCGCGGCCAGCCGCTTGGACTCGACCTTGTCGCCCATCGCCGCGATGGCCTCAGGGGAAGGGCCGATCCAGGTGAGGCCCGCGTCCACCACGGCTCGCGCGAAGCCGGCGTTCTCCGACAGGAAGCCGTACCCCGGATGGACAGCGTCCGCCCGGGCCCGCAACGCCGCGTCGATGAGCTTGTCGCCGCGCAGGTAGGTGTCCGTGGCGGTGCTGCCCGGCAGCCGGACCGCGGCGTCCGCTTCCCGCACATGCGGGGCATCGAGATCGGGATCGGAGCACACGGCCACGGCCGACAGCCCCACCCGGTGGCAGGTGGCCACGACACGGCGCGCGATCTCGCCGCGGTTGGCGACGAGCACCCGGGTCACGCGGTGATCGGTCATCGGCGCATCACATCCGGAAGACGCCGAAGCCGCCGGAAGCCGGTGCCGCCTCCGGGGCATTGGCGATGACGGACAGGGCCAGGCCAAGGACGGTCCGCGTGTCGCGCGGGTCGATGATGCCGTCGTCGTAGATCCGGCCGGACAGGAACGTGGGCAGTGACTCGGCGTCGATCTGCTGCTCGACCGCCACCCGCATCGCCGCGTCCGCGTCCTCGTCAAACGGGCGCCCGGCCGCGGCGGCCGCAGCGCGGGACACGATCGAGAGCACGCCCGCGAGCTGCTGCCCGCCCATGACCGCCGATCGCGCCGACGGCCAGGCGAACAGGAATCTCGGGTCGAAGGCCCGCCCGCACATGCCGTAGTGCCCGGCGCCGTAGGAGGCGCCCATGAGCACCGACAGGTGCGGGACCGACGAGTTCGCCACCGCGTTGATCATCAGGGCGCCGTGCTTGATGATGCCCCCCTGCTCGTACTCGGTGCCGACCATGTACCCGGTCGTGTTGTGCAAGAAGACCAGCGGCGTGCGGGCGGAGTTCGCGAGCTGGATGAACTGTGCCGCCTTCTGCGACTCGGCGGAGAAGAGCACGCCGTGGGCGTTGGCGAGCACGCCGATCGGGTAGCCGTGCAGCCGGGCCCAGCCGGTGACCAGGCTCGTGCCGTACAGCGGCTTGAACTCATCGAAATCGCTGTCATCGACCACCCGGGCGAGAACCTCGCGCGGATCGAACGGCTGCTTCAGGTCGGCCGGCACGATCCCGAGCAGCTCGTCCTCGGCGAACCGCGGCGGCAGCGGAGCGGGATGCGGCACCGCGCCCGCCTTGCGGTGGTTGAGCCGCGCCACGATCCGGCGGCCGAGGCGGACCGCGTCGGTCTCGTCGGTCGCGTAGTAATCCGCCAGTCCCGAGACACGGGCATGCATGTCCGCGCCGCCCAGCGATTCGTCGTCCGCGATCTCACCCGTCGCCATCTTCACGAGCGGGGGCCCGGCGAGGAACACCTTGGCACGCTCGCGGACCATCACGACGTGGTCGCTCATCCCCGGCACGTAGGCGCCGCCGGCGGTGGAGTTGCCGAACACGAGCGCGATCGTGGGGATGCCCGCGGCCGACAGCCGGGTCAGGTCGCGGAAGAGCCGCCCTCCAGGGATGAAGATGTCCTTCTGGCTCGGCAGGTCGGCGCCGCCCGATTCCACCAGCGAGATCAGCGGCAGCCGGTTCTCTCGCGCGATGTCGTTGGCGCGGAAGACCTTCCTGATCGTCCAGGGGTTGCTGGCGCCGCCGCGGACGGTGGGGTCGTTCGCCACGATCACGCACTCGACGCCCTCGACGACACCGATGCCGGTGACCACGCTGCCGCCGAGCGGGTACTCGGTGCCCCACGCCGCCAGTGGAGACAGCTCGAGGAACGGCGCGTCGCGGTCGAGCAGCAGCTCGATCCGTTCTCGCGGCAGCAGCTTGCCCCGGGAGCGGTGCCGGGCCACGGCCCTGGCGCCGCCCGCCTCGGGCAGCTTGGCGTATTCGGCGTCGAGCCCGGCGAGCGCTGCCAGCATGGCGTCCCTGTTGGCCGCCGCGCCGGCGGACGCCGGGTCGAAGGCCGAGCGCAGCACCGTCATAGCAGCGACTCCGGGATGTCCGCGAACCGGGAGCGCAGCTGCTCACCCAGGGCCTTGGCTTGCGGGTCGAACCGCGCGTTGGAGGCGACACCCTCGCCGAGCAGGCCGCGCACGATCACGTTGACCGCGCGCAGGTTCGGCAGGACGTGCCGTTCCAGCTCCAGGCCGGCGGTTTCGGGCAGCAGCGCGCGCACCCGCTCCACGGTGAGGAAGTGCGCCAGCCACGGCCACGCGCGGTCGTCCTCCACCCAGACGCCGAGGTTCGCGTCGCCGCCCTTGTCCCCGCTGCGCGCGCCCGCCACCCGGCCCAGCGGTGCTCGCCGGGAGCCGCCACGGGCCCGTTCTGAATGGGGGAGCCGCGGTTCAGGCACGGACGCGAGCGCCCGCGCGGCGGGTACCGCGAGCGGCGAGTGGGAGACCTCGATCCGGCTGCCATCCGGCAGGACCGCGATATGCGGCACCAGGTACGCGGGCACGGACGCCGACCGGAACACCCCGTACGGCGAGGCGGCACCCGGCGGGGCGGTGAGGTGGAACCCGGGATAGCTCCCCAGGGCCAGGTGCACCGCGCTGTCGGAGAAGCGCCTGCCGACGGCATCCTGGTCCTTTCCCCGCGCGACGCAGTGCAGCAGCGCGCTCGCCGTCTCCGCCGTCTCCGCG
>Ga0207665_10001800_pt1 | contig 14438 bp, 9 predicted proteins | sample LARL112metaG_FD_184351 | JGI IMG/M metagenome (GOLD analysis project Ga0207665, IMG submission 184351) | Corn, switchgrass and miscanthus rhizosphere microbial communities from Kellogg Biological Station, Michigan, USA - LAR L11-2 metaG... | ecosystem: Host-associated > Plants > Roots >...
CGGTGCACCGTGCCGACGCCGCGTTCGCACTGGGCCTGGACTACGACATTTCCCCTGAGCTGGCCGCCGACGGGATCAGCGAGTGGATCGAGCGCGTCAGCGTCTCGTCCCGATCGCAGCCGTTGCCGCTGGAGCCGGGACGGACGCTGCACCTGCACGCGACCGACGACGGACTCGGTCCCAGCGGAGAGTGGACCGTCACCAGCGACAAGGTGGACGGCGTCACGTGGTCCCACGACCACGGCAGGGGAGATGTTGCGCTTCGCGGCTCGGCCAAGGATCTGCTGCTGGCCATAGTGCGGCGACGCACCTCCGCCGACGGCGGTATCGAGGTATTCGGCGACACCGTCGTCTGGGACAGCTGGCTGGAGCACACGCCGTTCTAGGTGGCGTATTTTCACGTCCATGACCACTTCGGAGATCGCGAGCGTGCTCGCGTGGCATGACGCCCTCAACGAGCAGGATTTCGACACCCTGGTGGCCCTGTCCAGTGACGACATCGACGTGGGCGACGCCGAGGGCGCCGCCCAGGGGCACGCCGCCCTGCTCGACTGGGCGCGCTCGTCCGGCATCAAGGCCGAACCAGGCCGGATGTACGTGCGCGACGGCGTCGTTGTCGTCGAACAAGAGGTCACGACGGACGCGGGCAGCACCACCGCGGCGTCGGCGTTCCGTGTTGTGCGTGACCACATCACGTCGGTGTTCCGGCATCCCGACCTCGCCTCCGCACTGGCCGCGACCGAACTGTCCGAGAAGGACCTCGCGCGCTGATGCGGGGCATCATCCTGGCCGGTGGATCGGGGACACGGCTGTATCCGATCACCATGGGCGTGTCCAAGCAGCTGGTGCCCGTGTACGACAAGCCGATGATCTATTATCCGCTGTCGACGCTGATGATGGCTGGCATCCGCGACATCCAGGTCATCACCACACCCGACGATGCCTCGGCATTTCACCGATTGTTAGGCGACGGTGGGCATTTCGGTATCAACATCACGTACGCGGTGCAGGCCCGGCCCGACGGCCTGGCGCAGGCATTTGTGATCGGTGCCGAGCACATCGGCGACGACTCAGTGGCATTGGTGCTGGGTGACAACATTTTCTACGGACCAGGCCTGGGAACCAGCCTGCGTCGGTTCCAAAATGTCAGCGGCGGAGCGATTTTCGCGTACTGGGTTGCCAACCCATCGGCCTACGGCGTCGTCAACTTCAGCGCCGACGGCATCGCGCTGTCGATCGAGGAGAAACCGGCCACCCCGAAATCGAACTACGCGGTGCCGGGCCTGTACTTCTACGACAACGACGTCGTCGAAATCGCTCGGTCGGTGAAACCCTCGGCGCGCGGCGAGTACGAGATCACCGAGGTCAACCAGGCCTACCTGAACCAGGGCCGGCTGTCGGTCGACGTGCTGGCCCGCGGCACGGCGTGGCTCGACACCGGCACGTTCGACTCTCTGCTGGACGCCGCCGACTACGTCCGCACCATCGAACGCAGGCAGGGACTCAAGATCAGCGTGCCTGAGGAGGTGGCGTGGCAGGCCGGCTTCATCGACGACCAACAGCTCGCCGCCCGCGCGCACACTCTGCTCAAGTCCGGATACGGCGCCTACCTGCTGGAGCTGCTGGAGCGGTAGCGGGCGTCGCCAGCACCGCCGCGATCGCTGTCGTCAACGGCACCGACAGCGCAAGCGCGATGCCGCCGACCGCCGACCGCGCGATCTCGATGGCCACGCTCTCGCTGGTCAGCACGTCGCCAAGGGACCGATTCGCCACGCTGAACAACAGCAGCAGAGGCAGCGCGCTGCCGGCGTAGGCCAGCACGAGTGTGTAGACGGTGCTGGCGATGTGGTCGCGGCCCACCCGCATGGCGCCGAGGAAGATCGCTTTGCGGTTGGCGCCTGTCCCGGCAAGCTCGAACACCGTCGACGCCTGCGTGACGGTCACGTCGTTCAGCACGCCGAGTGAGCCGATGATGAACCCGGCCAGCAACAGCCCAGTGATCGACACGTTGCCGAGGTAGGCGGCCACTTCGTTGTTCTGATCCTCGGACAGCCCGCTCAGGTGCGCCAACTCGATTGCGCCCCAAGACAACAGCGCTGCGAGTAGGAGTGCGGCCAGGGTGCCTAACAGGGCTGCGCTGGTGCGCAGGCTCACCCCGTGGGCCAGATAGATCACCGCGTAGAGGATCGCCGCCGATGCGACCAGTGCGACCGGAATCGCGTCCGCGCCATCACGCAGGGCGGGCAGCAGAAACACCACCAGCACGACGAACGCGACCACGATGCCGATCAGCGCCCGTAGTCCGCGCCAGCCCGCGACCGCGACGATCACTACGGCGAACACCGCAGCGAGGACGATCAGCGGCCACGTCCGCTCGTAGTCGTAGAACGCGTAGCTGGTCGCGCCTGCCGCGTCGACCTGGCGGCTGATCCGGATGTGATCGCCGACGGCAAGGTTGGGCTGGCCAGGCCCGCCGCTGAACTCGAGCACCGTGTTGGCGCCCTTGTTGGGGCCGGAGTCGATGCTGACCAGAGTCTGAACGCATTGGGCACCGCCTTCCGGAGCCTGCGCGGGGTCGGCGGTCAACACGGCGCCCGCCGAGGGGCTCCCGCACGGTGCGGCCTTGCTCGACAACACATGCCCGGCTTCGGTGGTCACGGCGCCGCCCGTTGCGTTCTGGAACGGCAGCGGGATGTCGGCCTTCTGGTGGCTGGGCCACAGCCACACCGCGCCGGCCAGCACGGCAACGCCGATGGCGATCAATGCTCCGACGACGATCTTGGCGGCCATCGGGCCCAACGGCGCAGGGCCGTTCAGGGAGTGCGAGTGAGCGTGGGAGTGCGTCACGCGCAACAGGGTAGACGGGCAATCTGCGAGTGATTTAAATCAGGGGAGAGGAGCCTATGAGATGAGCAGAGACATCGAAACGCAGGTAGAGCACGACGGGGTCGGGACGCTGACGCTGGCGCGGCCTGGGCGGCGGAACGCGCTGTCGATCAATATGCGCGATGAGATCACGCAACAGCTCGACGACTGGGCGGCGGACCCGGCCGTGCGCGTGGTCGTGCTGACCGGGGCGGGACCGACCTTCTGCGCGGGATTTGACCTCAACGAGTTCGGACAAGTCGAGCTCGCGCGGCGGATCAAGGACAGCTCTCGCCGCTATCACCTCGCCGTATGGCATTTCCCCAAGCCACTGGTCGCCGCAGTGAACGGACCGGCGATGGGCGGCGGGATGGACTTGAGCGTGCTCTGCGACTGCCGAATCGCTTCCAGCGCTGCGGCATTCGGACATCCGGAGATCAAGTTCGGCGCGGCGCCGTTGTTCACCCCGCTTCAGTGGATCGTCGGTTTGGGCAATGCTCGCGAGCTGTGCCTGACCGGACGCCGAATCGATGCCGCAGAGGCGCTGCGCATCGGACTCGTCACCCGCGTCACCGAACCCGCAGAACTGCTCGACGACGCCATGGCGCTGGCCCGTTCGATCATCGAGGCGCCCCAGGTCGCGCTCGAAGCCGCGAAGCGCTATCTCATCAGTAGTGCCAGTGCGACGTTCGAAGAGGCCTTCGCCATTGAACACGACAAGGTGTTCGACGAGTTCCTTATCGGTCCGGCCGGATAAGCAGCTACTGGCGGTAGGACGACAGGAAGTTGCCCAGCCGCTCGATGGCGTTGGCCAGGTCACGCGACCACGGCAGCGTCACGATGCGCAGGTGATCCGGCGTCGGCCAGTTGAAGCCGGTGCCCTGGGTGACCAGAATCTTCTCCTGCAGCAACAGGTCGAGGACGAGTTGTTCGTCGTCCTGGATGTCGAAGACCTCGGGGTCGAGCCGCGGGAACGTGTAGAGCGCCCCCTCGGGCTTCACACACGACACCCCGGGGATCTCGTTGAGCTTGGTCCATGCGACGTCGCGCTGCTCGAGCAGCCGCCCGCCGGGAAGTACGAGATCCTCGATGCTCTGATAACCACCGAGCGCAACCTGGATCGCATGCTGCGCTGGCACGTTCGGGCATAGCCGCATGTTGGCCAGCAGGCTGATGCCCTCGATGAAACTCTCGGCGTGTTCCTTGGGACCGGTGATCACCAGCCAACCCGAGCGGTAGCCCGCGACCCGGTAGGCCTTCGACAACCCATTGAAGGTCAGCGTCAGCACGTCCGGCGCCACCGACGCCATCGCGATGTGCTTGGCGTCGTCGTAGAGGATCTTGTCGTAGATCTCGTCGGCCAGCAGCAGCAGCTGGTGCTTGCGTGCGAGATCGGCCATCTGAGTGAGGATTTCGCGGGTGTAGACGGCGCCGGTCGGGTTGTTCGGGTTGATCACGACGATCGCCTTGGTGCGGTCGGTGATCTTCGACTCCAGGTCGGCGATGTCGGGCATCCAGCCCTGCGTCTCGTCGCACAGGTAGTGCACCGGCGTGCCGCCCGCCAGCGAGGTGCAGGCCGTCCACAGCGGATAGTCCGGCGCGGGAATCAACACCTGGTCGCCGTTGTCCAGCAGCGCCTGCAGCGTCATCTGGATGAGCTCGGAGGCGCCGTTGCCGAGATAGACGTCGTCGACGTCGAATCGGGGAAAGCCCTCCACGAGCTCGTAGCGGGTGAACACCGCCCGCCGGGCGCTCATGATGCCCTTGGAGTCCGAATACCCCTGCGCGTACGGCAGCGCCTGGATGATGTCGCGCATGATGACGTCGGGCGCCTCGAAGCCGAACGGCGCGGGGTTGCCGATGTTCAGTTTGAGGATGCGGTGACCCTCGGCCTCCAGCCGCGCAGCGTGGTCGTGCACCGGCCCGCGGATCTCGTACAGCACGTCCTGCAGCTTTGACGACTGAGTGAACGTGCGCTGCCGCGAGTGATGCCCGGTATGCCACGGCATCTGGTGGGTAGTCACGTCACCCATGATCGCATTGTCGTCCAGCAAATTTGTAAAAACGCTGTTAGCGCTTGCCGGGCGGCCGTGCACCCTTGGCGATGCCAAGGCCCTTCACCGGCGGCGCAGGCGTCTCACCATTGCCCTCGGCGGATGGCTCAGGCGCAGCGCTAGATTCGTCCTCAGACGTCGGTTCCGGTTGTGGCGCAGCGGGTTTCGCCGCTGCAGACGCCTTCTTCGCGCCGGGCCGCCTGGCGCCGGGTGCGATGCCGAGACCCTTGACCTCTGGTTCGGGCTTGGCCGGCTCGGCCGGTGCTTCAGGCTGTGCCTGGGGTGCCGGCACCGCCGGTGCGGCCTTCTTGGCGCCGGGCCGCCGTGCACCCGCGGCGATGCCGAGTCCCTTGACTTCGGGTTCTGTCTTGGTCGGCACTTCCGCGGCGGGTGCTTCGGCGGTGGCTGGTGCGGCCTTCTTGGCGCCGGGACGCTTGGCGCCCGCGGCGATGCCGAGCCCCTTAGCGGGCGCGGCAGCGGGCGTTTCGGCAGTGGGTGCCTCCGCCGCGGGGGTCGCCGTCTTCTTCGCACCAGGACGCTTCGCCCCACCGGTGATACCGAGCCCGGTGACCGCCTTCGTTCCGGCCGGCCGAGCCGGCGATTCAGCTTCGGTTGCCGTCGCGGCTTGCGGCTTCGGCTCCGGCTTGGCTTCAGGTTCCGCCTCGACCGCCGGTGCGGACGCTTCGGCGCGCACGGCGCGCTCCTCGGCTTCCTTTGCGGCCGTGCCCTTCTCGGGCAGTGTGATCGAACTCTTGTCCAGTGAGCCCAGCAGCAACTGGGCCACGTCGAGCACCTCAGCCTTCGGCAGGTCAGTGGCAGCGGCGACGTCATCGACGCCGTCGGTGATCATTACCCGGCAGAACGGGCAGCCCGTCGCGATCTTCGATGCGCCGGTGTCCAGTGCCTCTTCCACGCGTTCGTGATTGACGCGCTTGCCGATGTGTTCTTCCATCCACATCCGCGCGCCGCCAGCGCCGCAGCACAGCCCGCGGTCGGCGTGCCGGGGCATCTCGGTGAGTTTGGCACCGGAGGCCCCGATCAGCTCACGTGGCTCTTCGTAGACCTTGTTGTGGCGGCCCAGGTAGCACGGGTCGTGGTAGGTGACGTCCGCGCTTTGCCCATTTGAATCAACGGGCTTAACCGGCACCAACTTCTTGTCCCGGATCAGCCGGTTCAGCAGCTGAGTGTGGTGCAGGACGGTGTAGTTCCCGCCGACCTGCGGGTACTCGCGGCCCAGCGTGTTGAAGCAGTGCGGGCAGGTAACCACAACCTTGCGGTCGATCCGCTCGACACCTTCGAACAGGTCGTTAAGCGTCTCGACGTTCTGCGCGGCCAGCTGCTGGAACAGGAACTCGTTGCCGGAGCGGCGGGCCGAGTCGCCGTTGCAGGTCTCGCCCTCGCCGAGCACCAGGTACTTCACGCCGGCTGCTGCCAGCAGCTCGGCGACGGCCTTGGTGGTCTTCTTCGCGCGGTCCTCGTATGCGCCGGCGCAGCCGACCCAGAACAGGTACTCGTAGCCTTCGAAGGAGGCGACGTCCTTGCCGTACACCGGCACGTCGAAGTCGACCTCGTCGATCCAGTTCGTGCGGTCCTTGGCGTTCTGACCCCACGGATTGCCCTTGGCCTCAAGGTTTTTGAACAGCACGCCGAGCTCGGAGGGGAACTCCGATTCCATCATCACCTGGTAGCGACGCATATCGACGATGTGGTCGATGTGTTCGATGTCCACCGGGCACTGCTCGACACACGCACCGCACGTGGTGCACGACCACAGCACGTCGGGGTCGATTACGCCACCCTGCTCGGCGGTGCCGACCAGCGGACGGGTGGCCTGCGCCGGTCCCGAGCCCATGATTCGTTCGAAACCCGACTCGGGAACGTGGTGTTCCTCGTCGTACTTCTCGCCGCCCAGCTCCTCGCCGAGGCCGCCTTCCGGCGTGTTCTCCAGCGGCGTCTCCTTGTCGCCAAGGATGTACGGCGCCTTGGCGAACAGGTGGTCGCGCAGGTTCATGATCACGAGCTTGGGAGACAACGGCTTTCCGGTGTTCCACGCCGGGCACTGCGACTGGCAACGCCCGCACTCGGTGCACGTGGTGAAGTCGAGGTAGCCCTTCCACGTGAAGTCCTCGATCTTCCCTCGCCCCAGCACCGCATCCTCCGCGGGATCCTCGAAGTCGATCGGCACCCCGTTGGACTCCACAGCCAGCAGCGGGCCCAACCCGTTGGGCAGTCGCTTGAACGTGACGTTGATCGGCGCCAGGCCGATGTGCAGGTGCTTGGAGTGCAGCACGATCAGCAGGAACACCAGCATGACGCCGATATGCAGCAGTAACGCGATCGTCTCGATCCATGCGTTGGCGGTGTGGCCCAGCGGGTGCAGGACCCAGCCCATCAGCTGCGAGAAGAACGCGCCGTTGCCGTACGGCAGGGTCTCGGTGTTCACCGCCGCACCGCGCACCAGGGCGTACGTCCAGATGACGTTGAAGATCATGAACAAGATCAGCCAGGCCCCGCCGGTGTGCGATCCGTAGAACCGCGACTCGCGGCCGTGCTTCTTGGGCTCGCGCACGATTCGGATCGCGGCGAATGTGCCGATGCCGAGCAGCACCGCGACGGCGAAGAAGTCCTGCAGGAAGCCGAGCGCATCCCAATGGCCGACGAACGGGATGGCGAAATCGTGGGCGAAAAGCAGGCCGTAGGCCTCCAGGTAGACCGTCGCGAGGATGAAGAAGCCCCACATCGTGAAGAAATGTGCGGTGCCGGGGATCGACCACCGCAGCAGCCGGGTTTGCCCGAACACCTCTTCGATCTGGACGGTGATCCGCTTGCCGAGGTGGTCCTTGCGGTTGTTCTCTGCACTGGTCTTCTGGCCGGAGCGGATCAGGGTCGTCAGCCACAGCACACGCTTGCCGGCGAACACCAGCACGAGTGCCGTCAGTCCAAGCCCAACGACGAGCCTGATCAGCATCTGGGTTTCCACCGCGTGCCTCCCGGATTTCTAAGTTACTCAAGGGTAACTTATCGCACGTTACTGGCCAGTAACTTTCGCTCAGGGCCTGCTCAGCCCGGCTCATAGTTGCATCTTGCAGGGAAACGCCGCTACGAAGGCTGCCCTTAGTGCACCTTGGGCGCGGTCGTGGTCCCTGCGGTGCCCGTGGAGGCGTCCGTGCTTCCGGTGCCGCTCGGTGTGCCCGAGCCGGCTCCGCCGGTACTGGTTCCGCCGGTACTGGTTCCGCCGGTACTGGTTCCACCGTTGCCTGTACCGGTCCCGGTTCCACCGTTGCCTGCACCGGTTCCGCCTGTTCCGGTTCCCCCGTTGCCGGGTCCGGGATCGATCGGCGGCGGCGTAGGAGATGTCGGCGGTGACGTCGGTGGCGTCGGCGGCGGTGTCGGGTCCGTCGTCGGCGGTTGCTTGGACGTCGTAGGAGGCATCGTCGTCGGCGGCGCGTTGTGCGTCACAGGCGCCTGCATACTCGGTTGCTGCGGCGCGCGATAGGACCGCGGTGGGGGCTGCTGCACGACGACGGTGGTCACTTGGGGGGGCCTGCGGCGCCGGGGTAGCTGGGAAACTGGCCGGCGCCGCAGGCGCGGGGGAGGTGGTCGAGGTGGTCGCCGCTTCGACCGGAGTGGTGGTGGTGTCGCTGAGCAGGGTGATGCCGAACACGGCCGCAGCGATGGCCGCGGCGACCGCCGACAGACCGAACAGCACCAGTAAGCCACGCCGAGGCTGCTGTGCGTCCTGCCATTCCTCGTGGCGGAAGTGCACCTCGGGCCGGGAGTCGGTCACGTCGCTGTAGGGCAGTACGTCCTCGCTGGCGGCGTCTTCGGACCACGCCAGTGCCGACGAGGGGTCCGCGGTCGCAATCGTTGCGGTGGTGGGGGCAGCAGCGGGCGCCGTCGGCGTCAGCGCGGTGGCCGTCTCGACGACCCGGCTCCGGTAGGCGATGAGCGCCGCGCCCTCGGCCGCGGTGAGCTGTGGGTGCGGCGTGGTCACGACGGGTGGGCGCAGGTGCTCGGAGAGCCGCTGGGTGATCAAAGGAATGCGGGCACCACCGCCGACGGTGGCGACTGCCGAGACGGTCGCCGCAGGCACGCCGTAGCGTTCCAGCGTTTCGTCAAGCACCGCAAGGAATTCCGAGAGCGGCGCGTGCATCAGGTCGTTGAGTTCGGTGCGCGTGACGCGGATGTCGGCGCCGTGTCCGGGCAGATCGGCGACGACGGCCGTCGCTGTCGATGCGCTCAGCCGTTCCTTTGCGCCGCGGCAGTCGTCGCGCAGCCGCACCAGTGATGCGACCATCGCGGTGCTCGACGGATCGGAGTGCGAAGCGTCGCCCAATCCGGCGACTACATGCGTCAGCAGTGCCTGATCGATGTGGTCACCAGAGAAGTCGGGAACGCGCACGGTCTCGCCGAACGGCGAAAAGTCCCTCGCCGCATTGGCCAGCGTGATGCTGGTGCCGCTGCCACCGAAGTCGCACAGCACGATGACGCCGTGCGTCGGCAGGCCCGGAATGGCGCGCAACGCCGTCAGCGCCGCGGTCGCGTCGGAAACCACCGGCAGCCGGCCGCGCAGATTCCTGCGCAGGGTGTCGACGACCGACGCGCGCCAGTGCGCGGGCACGGTGACGGCCACGTCCGACACCGGCGCGCCGTCGGTGAACGCGCGGGCCATCGAGCCGAGGGCGTCGGCGAGCAGGTCTTCGGACCGGTACTTCGAGCCGTCGGGGGCGATCAGCGGCACTGGATCACCGACACGGTCGACGAACCCGGTGAGGCGGTGGCCACGCAGCGTCAGCTCGGCGGGTCGGATGACGGCGGACTGCCCGTCCCGGGTGCCGGCGAGGTTCGTCGCGCCGACCGAGAGGCCCAACGAATGGCCGTGATTGCCTGGCGAATTCAACATGCGAACGACCGTATGGCGATCGGTCGTCCAGCAAATCCGGTACCGGACCCGTCGCTGGACCGCACCCATAGGGGATCTCGAATAGGGGATTCGGCCGCGTTGGGGGCTCAGCCCTGAGGCGCGAGCATGGCACGCAGCATCGACAGCATCTCCGATCGCGACTCGGCGCCGAGCCGGCGCCGGATCCGCGCGACATGGTGCTCGACGGTCTTGGCCGAAATGAACAGCTGGCTGCCGATGTCCCGGTACGGCATGCCGAGCAGCAGCAGTTCGGCCACCTCACGCTCGCGGTCGGACAACCTGGAGGAGACGGGCCGCGACGCGCCGGCGCGCGCACCTTCCGCGACGGTGGTCACCGCTTCGAGTCCGGGCGCCTCGTCGATCGCGGCGGTCTGTTTGAGGTCGCGCGCCAGTTGCAGCATCGCGCCGGAAACGCGGCCGTCGGGGGTCTGCAGGGCGGCCTGGCTGGCCAATCGGGTGGCGTCCCAGGTCAGGCCGAACTGCGACAGGCCCCGCGCCGCCACCGTCACCTCGTCGGTGTCGACGTGATTGGCCAGCACCCGAAGCCAGCTTCGACCGGCGGTGGCCAGCGCCTTGGCGAATGCGCTGTGGGCCGCAGCGGCGGTCAACGCCTGGCCGTGTGGCGCAACCGCTTCCGGTGAATTGGCCAGGATCCCGGCGTGTACCCCGGCCCAGTGCAGCGGCACCGACCACAGCACGGGATTGCCGAGCGACTCGAGCAGTGCGAATGCTTCGGTCAGGGTGTGCTGCAGTCGGTCGACCTGACGCATCCTGGCCGCAGCCACCCATAGTTCGCCCAGCGGCAACAAAGAGAAAAGGTCGATCGAGTACTCGGCAAGCACTTCCATCGCGGCATACCAATGCTTCTGCACCGCGCCGCTGTCGCCGCTGCGCCTGGCGACCGCCGTCTGCAGCGCCGCAGCCCAGAGCGCGTCACGGCGGTGAAGCGTGGCATCGGCAGTCGAGGCGGCGTCGGCGGTTGCCGCGGGCAGTTGCCCGTCCTGCATCCGCACCCAGCCGAGCAGCAGGCGGTGCCGGTGGGCAGCAAAGGATTCGTCTGCGCTGTCCGCCTGGCTTCCTGCGCGCACGACGCGGCTGATCACACTGCGGGCACGCACCGGGTCGCCGCCGTGCAGCGCCGCCAGTGTGACCAGTGCGGCGGGGGTGTCCGGCCCGACGCCCGCCGGCTGCTGTTCGGCGGTGATCGATTGGCCCAACCGTGCGATGGCGATCGGGAACGGCTGATCCAGCGACAGCAGCAGACCTTCGGCGAGGCTGCGCGCGGCGCGCGCGGTCGACGTCGGGGGCCCGGCGCTCTCGGCACTCAGTGCCCCCCTGGCGGCCTCGAGGTCGCCGGCGGCGACCGCAACGATCGCGCCCGCGGCGCTGACGAAGGCGTCGGGATACGGCCCGAGCCAACGGAATAGGTCGGCCGCCTGCGCCGCGCCGCCGTCGTGCATGGCGATGCTGGCGGCGATCCGGACTGCACCGGCGCGCTCAGCCGCGTCCTCGGAGCCCAACAGTTCGTCGGTGAGCCGACCGGCGGTGATGCAATCACCGGTCAGCGCGAGCGCGTCGGCCAGCCGCGCGGACAGGCCCGTCGCGCCCGCATCGACGGCGGCCCGGTAGAGCCGTGCCGTCCGCGCCGGTTGGCCGCGGGTGCGGGACGCCAGGTCGGCCAGCGCGGTGGCCAGCCGGTCGTCCTGTAGCCCGTGTTCGGCCATCCGCAACGCGAGATCCGCTGAGAGCGTTGATGATTCGATCTGCGACACCAGCAGTGCGAGCTCAGTATCGTGGTGGCGCGCGGTGCCGATGATCCCGGCGATGCAGAGGTGCACCGATCGCAGGAACGCGTGGCTGTGCGACGGCTCGATCAGGCCGCTGGCGCGGGCGCGGTCGACAAGTACCTGCGCGTCTTCGGCGCCGACTCGCAGCGCCCCCGCCACGTCGTCGGGCCCGAGCTCCGGGCTCAGCGAGGACACCAGCAGCGTGTCGAGCACTGGTTCGTCCAGCCGGCGCAGCCGCTCGATCAACGCGAACTTGGCGGCCTGCATGATCGTCCCCCGCAAGCGGGTGGGCCCCCCGCCTGCGTGGGGAGTGCCCCCAGTCTTGGCGTCCTCGCCATCGGGTGACGCCGCCGCCGCGATTGCGGGCTGCAGCAGGAATGGCAGGCCGGCCGTCGCCACCATCAGCGACCGGTTGATCTCGGAAGTCGTTGGGGCACCGAGTGTTTCGGTCGCGATACGGTTGACGTCCGCCGGGCTGAGCGCGCCGAGCGACACCACCGGGTTTTCGCGCTCGATAGTGACGACGAGCGAGCGCAGCCCCGCGTGGTGGACGAGCGGTTGGGCGGCGACCACGACCGTCGACGCCGGATTGGCGACCAGCTCGCCGAGGCGGCCGAGTTCTTGGTCGTCAAGCAGGTGCGCGTCGTCGATGACGACCGCCGCGGCCGAATCGTCGCCGTCCCGTGGCGGTCTCGTCAGCACCGCCACCTGGGCTTCGCGCAGCGCCGAGCGGATGGCCGCGAGAACAGAGCTCTTACCGGTGCCGATGCCTCCGGACACCAGCACCTTGACCGGGGCGGTCGGCGCTGCAAGCAGCGTCGCCACGGTGTCGCGCGCGGCCGGCGGGATATCGGTCAGCGGTCCTGACGCCGGTCTGGCCATGGGTCACGGCTGAGTGGTCGTGATCGGCGACAACGCAGCGGCCGTGGTGGTGGTCACCTGCTGCGTCGTCGTGGGCTGGGTGGTAGTGGGCGGTGTCGTCGTGGTGGTCGGCGGCGTTGTCGTGGTCGTTGTCGTCGTGGTGGCTGTGGTTGTGGTTGTGGTTGCGGTGGTAGTGGTCGTCGTCGTGGGCGACGTCGTGGTCGTGCTCGATGGCGGGGGCGGCTGCACCACGGTGGTGCTCGGCTCGCCGTTGGGTCCGGTGACCGTGATCGTCTGCGGCGGTGCCGAAGTCGGCGGCTGCCCGGGTGACGGGCCCGTCTCGACGTGAGTGGCCGTCTCGGTCACCGGGCCGGTGCTGCCGCTGGTGCTGGTGAGGGTGACCGCCAGCCCGCCGATGGCCAGCAGCACGGCCGCGGCCGCCGCCCCGAACAGAATCGGCGGACGCTTGTACCAGGGCAGCGGCCCCGGCTCGGGCTCGTAGCCCTCTTCCTCGTGCGCGAAAGCGACCTGCGGGCGGGCGTCGGTGGGCCCCTGGTCGAAGGTGTAGTCCTCGCCGGAATAGGGCACCGGCTCTCCGCCAGGCGCATCGTCCTGCGACCAGGCCAGCGCGCGGAACGTCGCCGACGCAGCACCGTCAGAGGCCGACTCGGAGGCTGCCAGCCCCGCCGCGCCGGTAGCCCAGCCTGCAGCGGCCATGCCCGTCGGCGCGTCCGCGGCGGCCGCCAGCCCGGTCGGCGCCATCCCGGTGGGCGCGTCTGCCTCCAGTCCGCGGTCGGCCATCAGCGCGGCGCCCGCTGCGACGTTGAGCTGCGACTGCGGTGTGGTGACGACGGGGGCGCGCAGCCGTTCCGACAGCTGCTGCGTGACCCGCGGAATGTTAGCCCCGCCGCCGACGGTCGCGACGGCGGACACATTAGCTACCGGAACGTTGTTGCGCTGCAACGTTTCTTCGATGGCATTAAGCAGACCGGCCAGCGGCTCCGCGATGAGGTTCTCCAGCTCGTTGCGGGTCACCCTGACGTCGGAGTTGAAGCCGGGCAGCTCCGCGGGCACCACTGTCGCCGTCTCGGCGGACAGTCGCTCCTTGGCCTGCCGGGCCTCGTCGCGCAGCCGGGCCAGCAATCCGAGGCCCAGCGTGCCGGTGGGATCGGCATTGTTGGCTTCGCCGATTCCAGCCACCACATGGTTCAGCAGTACCTGGTCGATCTGGTCGCCGGAGAAGTCGGGATAGCGGACCGTCTCGCTGATCTGGTCAAAATTCGCACCGGCGTCGGCCAGTGTGATGCTGGTGCCGCTGCCACCCAGGTCCACCAGCGCGACGACGCCGTTTGACGGCAAGCCCGGTGCGGCCTGAAGTGCGGTGAGCGCCGCGACCGAATCCGGGATCAGCGCCGCGGGCAGACCGTCCGGCGCCAGGCTTGGCTTTGCACGCAGCGCACCCCGCAGGGCACCGATGGCTGCTGGTCCCCAGTGTGCGGGCACGGCGATCGCGATGGGAGCGCCGCCGCCGACCGTGCGCGCCATCGAGTCGAGGGCTTCGACAAGCACCCTCTCGCCGCGGTGCGGGGATCCGTCGGCGGCGACCAGCGGAACCGGATCGCCAACCCGCTCGACGAAACCGCTCAACACGATTCCGGGCGCATTCAGGCTCGGGTTCTCGCCCGGCACGCCGACTTCGGGGGCGCGATCGTTGAATAGCGTGAGAACGGAACGCCGCATGACCGGGGCGCGGCCGATTCGGGCCGCCACCAAGTTGGTCATGCCAATCGACAACCCAAGTGAGTCGCTCATCGAGGTTTCTTTCGGCTGGAAATCCTGGATTTCAGTCCGAGGAAGCTGATCCCGAGGGGTGCGGGCGTGCTAGGACTGGGGATGTCGGTGTCGGTGGTTACGGTGCGGATATGTCGCGGTTTCGGCTGTTGCCGA
>Ga0207665_10001802_pt1 | contig 14431 bp, 12 predicted proteins | sample LARL112metaG_FD_184351 | JGI IMG/M metagenome (GOLD analysis project Ga0207665, IMG submission 184351) | Corn, switchgrass and miscanthus rhizosphere microbial communities from Kellogg Biological Station, Michigan, USA - LAR L11-2 metaG... | ecosystem: Host-associated > Plants > Roots >...
GCTGCTTGCAGCTCGGCGAGCGCCTTGTTGATCTCATCCAGCAGCACTGCTTCGCTGGCAAGCGTGATATAGCCGCGGTTGGTGCCGACCGGATGATAGAAGCCGGAGGCGGTGATGCTCGTATTAGGATGTGTCGCTCGATAAGCATCGAACCGGCGCAGGTCGAGCAGCGTTGCGTCGAACTCGCCGCGATCGATCGCGCCCAGGAGATCGCTGCGGCCGGGCACCAGATGCGTGATGTCGTCGATCAGGCGTCCGTCATCGAATGTCATCAGGATGGCATCTGCAACCGTGCCGCTCTCGATCGCGATGCGCAAACCCCTGAGATCGCCAACGCCTTCAATCTTGCGCTCCCTGGCTTTGGCGCCAAGCACGACTGTCAGGGGCACATAGACGTAGGGCTTGCTCGGTGCGAGCACGCCGAGCGCCACGCGGCGCCGGCGATCGTCTCGCGTAGCACCCTGGAAGTCAGGCAGTTTGGCGGTCTTCATGCCCGGCACGGTGAGCGCGTCCGGGGTGAAGGCATAGCCGCCGATCAGCATGCAGCGGCCATCCGACAGCAGCGCGTTGGCTTCGAGCGCGGGGCTGGAATCCTCGTCGAGCTTGCTTTCGAACCATTGAATCTTGAGCGGCCGGCCGAGCCGATCGGCGATCGCATGGGCGAGCGCAACGTCAAAGCCGCTCTCGGGCTTGCCGCCGTGATGCACTGACAGCGGCGGCAGATTCTCGTCGAGGCAGATGGTGAGCGGCCCGTCGGCGGCATGGCTGGCCGCCGGCGCGATGCAGAGAAGCGCGGCCAGGCTTGCCGCAGCAAACCGCCGTATCATGACGCTCTCCGGCTCGAAACATAGGCCCAGAGATCTCTGATTTCATCGTCGCCGAGGAGATCGCCCCAGGGCGGCATCCGATTGTTCTTGCCTTGCTTCACGGTGGTGATGAATCGCGTCTGGTCGTCAGGAAATCGCCGGAGATCGGGTGTCACGGTGCCCGCATTGACCATGTTGGGGCCATGGCAGTGCGAGCATTTTTGCGCGAAAGTGACCTTGCCCCGGTCGATCATGGCCTGATCACCACTCGCGTCCGATTGCTGCGCGGCCGCAAGCCCCGCCAGGTTTGCCACAGCCAAAACTGCAACGGCGGCGACGAGCGCCGCCGTGCAGATCCATACTCGCTCGATCACGTGCAATCCGCGGCTAGTTCTTCACCGCGAACACCCAGAGCGATCCTCCGGTCGGCACCGGAGCCAGACGCTCATCGCCGGAGAAGATCGAGTAGACGCCGCCATAGCCGCTGGTCACCGCGACGTACTGCACGCCGTCCTGCTGCCAGGTCACTGGCTGCCCCTCGATGCCGGAGCCGGTCTGGAACTGCCAGAGTTTCTTGCCGCTGTCGGCGTCGAAGGCTTCGAACTCGCCGGTGAGCTGGCCGGTGAAAACGACGCCGCCGGCGGTCGACAGCACGCCGGAGAAGCGCGGAATGTCGCTCGCGGCTTCCCATTTGGCCTTGCCGGTCATCGGATCGATCGCCTTGAGATGGCCGCGCGGTCCGTCGCCCCACTCCCAGGGATCGGTCAGATCCATGCCGAGATACAATTCGCCGGCCTTGTAGGTCGCCGGTTCAGACTTGTAGCGGCCGCCGAACGCGAGCGTGTTGGCGTAGGCGAGGCCGGTCTGCGGGTTGTACGACATCGGCTCCCAGTTCTTGCCGCCGAGGATCGATGGATAGACCACGACCTTCTTGCCCTCGCGCGCGCCCTTGGCGATGTCGGTCTCGATCGGCCGCCCGGTCTTCATGTCGATGCCATCAGCCCAGTTGACTTTGACGTAAGGGTTGGCGGCGAGCAGCTTTCCATTGGTCCGGTCGAGCACGTAGAAGAAGCCGTTGCGGTTGGCATCCATCAGCGCCTTGGTCGGCTTGCCGTCGACGGTGATGTCGGCGAGCACCATTTCGGCGACCGAGTCATAGTCGAACGGATTGTTCGGCGAGAACTGATAGTGCCATTTGATCTTGCCGCTCTTCGGATCGAGCGCGAGCACCGAGCAGGTGTAGAGGTTGTCGCCGGGGCGCACCGCCGCGTTGAACGGTCCGGGATTGCCGATGCCCCAATAGACCGTGTTCAATTCGGGATCGTAGGAGCCGGTGATCCAGGTGGAGCCGCCGCCGAGCTTCCAGGTGTCGCCTTTCCAGGTGTCGCCGCCCGGTTCATCGGGACTCGGGATGGAATTGGTGCGCCACAGGTGCTTGCCGGTCGCCGGATCCCAGCCATCGATGAAGCCACGGGTGCCATACTCGGCGCCTGAAATGCCGGTCAGCACGACGCCGTCGGCGACCAGCGGCGCCACCGTCATCGAATAGCCTTCCTTGACGTCGGCGGCCTTCTGGCGCCAGAGCTCCTTGCCGGTCTTGGCATCGAGCGCGATCACGTTGGCATCGAGCGTGGTGCGAAACACCTTTCCGTCGAACAGCGCGGCGCCGCGATTGATGATGCCGCAGCACACGATGCGCGGCGTCTCGGCCGGATACTCGATCTTGCTTTTCCAGAGCTGCTTGCCGGTCTTCGCGTCAACCGCCATCGTGGCGCTGTGGGTGGTGACGTAGATGACGCCCTGATAGACCAGCGGCTGCGACTCCTCGCTGCGGTCGTCGGCGAGGCTGTAGCTCCACACCGGAACCAGATTCTTGATGCTGTCCTTGTTGATCTGCGTGAGCGGGCTGAAGCGCTGCAGATTGTAGCCCATCCCGTAGTTGAGAACGTTCGACGTGTCGGTCGCGCCCTTGACCAGCTGGTCATTGCTTTGGGCGATCGCCCCGCAGGGCGCAAGAATCACGAGGCTTGCGGCCAGCGCAATGTGCTTCATCAGCTCTTCCTCCCGATATTATTTTTTGCACACCTGTATCGGTGTTGCAGCTGCAACAATCCCCTTGAAAGCTGGCAAGGTCAATAGAGAGCCAGGCCTTCTCTGTCCGATTAGGCGGCGGAGACATGGCGCGACGAGGTATGCCAGCGCTTGGCCGGGCGAAGCTGGTATTGGCAGACCAATTGGAGGCGGCATGAACGCGCTTGCCGCGAAGTGGTCGCGTCTCTGCAACTGCAGCGAGGGTAGGGTGGGCTAAGCGCAGCGTGCCGACCATTCTCGGCAACATCAGCGCAAAGATGGTGGCACGGCGCGAAGGCGCGCCTTTGCCCACCTGACGAAATTCATTACCGCTCGCGCTCCGGCACGCGCGTGATCTTGGCGCCGAGCGCATTGAGACGTTCCTCGATGCGCTCATAGCCGCGCTCGATCTGGTCGGCGTTGTTGATGGTGGAGGTGCCCTCGGCGCAGACGGCCGCGAGCAGCATCGCCATGCCGGCGCGGATGTCGGGCGAGATCATCGAGGCGCCGCGCAGCCGGCTGGGACCAGCGACAATCGCGCGATGCGGATCGCACAACACGATGCGCGCGCCCATCGAGATCAGCTTGTCGACGAAGAACATCCGCGACTCGAACATCTTTTCGAACATCAGGATCACGCCGTCGCACTGGCTCGCGGTGACGATGGCGATCGACATCAGGTCGGCCGGGAAGGCGGGCCAGGGCTGGTCCTCGAGCTTTGGCACATGGCCGCCAAAATCGTCCTTGATCTTCAGCGTCTGTTCCGACGGCACGATCAGGTCGTCGCCGGCGACCTCGCAGACGATGCCGAGCCGCTCAAAGCCCATCCGGATCGAGCGCAGATGCTCGGTGCCGGCGCGCACGATGCGCAGCGACGAGCGGGTCACCGCGGCGAGCCCGATCAGCGAGCCGACCTCGATGTGATCCGGCTGGATCGCGTAATTCGCGGAGCCCAGGGTCGATGGCCCCTGCACCACCATGGTGTTGGTGCCGATGCCCTCGATCTGGGCGCCCAGCGCGACCAGGAAATGCGCGAGATCCTGCACATGCGGCTCCGAGGCGGCATTGCGCAAGTACGTCGTGCCTTGTGCCGCGACCGCCGCGACCAGCGCGTTCTCGGTGGCGGTGACGCTCGGCTCGTCGAGGAAGACGTCGGCCCCTTTCAGGGCGGAGGCGCGGAATTGCAGGCGGTCGGTCGAGGAGACCGTCGCGCCGAGCTGCTCGAAGGCCAGGAAATGGGTATCGAGCCGGCGGCGGCCGATGACGTCGCCGCCGGGCGGCGGCAGCGCGACCTCGCCGCAGCGGGCGAGCAGGGGACCGGCGAGCAGGATGGAGGCTCTGATCCGCGCGCACAGATCCGGATCGAGATCGGCGGCGCGGATGTCCTTGGCGTGGATCGCCAGGCGGTTGCGGCCGCGCCATTCGGCCTCCGCGCCGACCGAGCGGATCAGTTCCACCAGCGTCTCGGTGTCGCGGATGCGCGGCACGTTGTCGAGCGTGACCGGATGCTCGGTCAGCAGCGCCGCGGCGATGATCGGCAGTGCGGAGTTCTTGTTGCCGGAGGGCTCGATGGCGCCCTTCAGCCGATGGCCGCCCTCGACGATGTACTGGATCGGGGCGCGCACGGTTCCGTGCTTTTGAACTTCATGCTCCATGGCGCTCCTCTCTGACGTGACCAAAGCGCGAATGGCTGCGATTCGAGCCGCCTCGCGCTTTTCGGGCAAGCGTGGCTTTCAGTCCCGCTGGTTAGCAGATTTGCGCGCCTTATCTACCGAAAAGCTCAGGGCCGCTTTGCCATTTTCGACGGCGGTCCCGTGCCGCTTCAGGTGAGCTGGACCCAGACGCCATTTTCGGCGGACGACCTCACCGCCGCGTCGATGAATTTGATGCCGGCGAGGCCATCCTGGGCGGTCGGGAAGATCACCGCGGGATCCGGCGAAGTGCCGGCCTGCGCGGCGCGAATGGCGCGCGCCGCCTCGGCATAGATGGTCGCAAAACCTTCAAGATAGCCCTCGGGATGGCCCGAGGGCACCCGGGTGACGCGGCCGGCTTCCGGCCGCGCACCGGCACCGCCGCGGGTCAGGAGCTGCCTGGGTTTTCCATAAGGCGTGAACCAGAGCTCGTTCGGCTGTTCCTGCGCCCATTCGAGGCCGCCCTTGGTGCCGTAGACGCGCAGCGTCAAGCCGTTCTCGTTGCCGACCGCGACCTGGCTCGCCCACAGCATGCCCTTGGCGCCGCCCTTCCATTTCAAGAGGATCTGGACGTCGTCATCGAGCCGCCGTCCCGCGACAAAGGTCGAGAGCTGAGCCAGCAGCTGATCGAGTTCCAGATTGGTGACGAAGCAGGCGAGATTATAGGCATGGGTGCCGATGTCGCCGATGCAGCCGCCGGCGCCGGAGCGGGCCGGGTCGGTGCGCCAGTCCGCCTGCTTGTGGCCGCTTTGCTCCAGCCGCTCCGTCAGCCAGTCCTGCAGATATTCGGCCTGCACCAACCGGATGTCGCCGAGCTCGCCATTCAAAACCATGGCGCGGGCCTGCCGGATCATCGGATAGCCGGTGTAATTGTGTGTCAGCACAAAAACCTTGCCGGTGTTCTTGACCAGCGCCACCAGCTCTTCGGCTTCCGCAACGGTCGTCGTCAGCGGCTTGTCGCAGATCACGTGGATGCCGGCTTCGAGGAACGCTTTTGCGACCGGCGCGTGCATATGATTGGGCGTCACGATCGCGACCGCCTCGATGCCGTCGGCGCGCGCCGCTTCCGTTCGTGCCATTTCCGCGAACGAGCCATAGCTGCGGTCGTCAGCGAGTCCAATCTCTTTCGCGGAGGCCTTTGCCCGCGCGGGGTCCGAGGACAGCGCGCCGGCCACCAGCTCGAACTGGTCGTCGATGCGGGCCGCGATGCGATGGACCGCGCCGATGAATGCGCCCTGGCCGCCGCCCACCATGCCGAGCCGGATGCGCCTGACACCGCCGGCCTCACTGCTTGCTTCGATCGCCATGTCTTCTGCCTCGCGTTCAGGAGATGCCGAGCATCTTGCGGTTCGCGTCGTCGTCGGTGCCGGCGCCGGCAAAATCGTCGAACGCCTTTTCGGTGACGCGGATGATGTGGCTCTTGATGAACTCGGCTCCCTCGCGCGCGCCATCTTCGGGATGCTTTAGCGCGCACTCCCATTCCAGCACGGCCCAGCTGCCGTAGTCGTATTGGGTCAGCTTTGAAAAGATGGCGCCGAAATCGACCTGGCCATCGCCGAGCGAGCGGAAGCGGCCGGCGCGGTCGACCCAGCTCTGAAAACCGCCATAGACGCCTTGCCGGCCGGTCGGATTGAACTCCGCATCCTTGACGTGAAACGCCTTGATGCGCGGGTGATAGATGTCGATGTAGTCGAGGTAGTCGAGCTGCTGCAGCACGAAGTGCGAGGGATCGTACAGCAGGTTGGCGCGCGGATGGTTGTTAACCCGCGCCAGAAACATCTCATAGGTGACACCGTCGTGAAGGTCCTCGCCGGGATGGATCTCGTAGGCGAGATCAACCCCGTGCTCGTCGGCGTAATCGAGGATCGGCCGCCAGCGTTTTGCAAGCTCGTCGAAGGCGGCCTCGATGAGCCCGGGCGGACGCTGCGGCCAGGGATAGATGTAAGGCCAGGCCAGCGCGCCTGAGAAGGTCGCGTGTGCCGTAAGCCCGAGACGCTTTGAAGCGCGGATCGCGCGCTTGACCTGATCGACCGCCCATTCGGTGCGGGCGCTCGGATTGCCACGCACTTCTGGTGCGGCAAAGCCGTCGAAGGCCGCATCATAGGCCGGATGAACGGCGACGAGCTGGCCCTGCAGATGGGTCGAGAGCTCTGTTATCGCGAGTCCATGGTGGGCCGCGATGCCTCTGATCTCGTCGGCATAGTCCTGCGACTCCGACGCCTTTTTCAGGTCGAACAGCCGTGCGTCCCAGGTCGGAATCTGCACCCCGGCATAGCCAAGCGCGGCGGCCCATTCGCAGATCCCGTCGAACGAATTGAACGGCGCCGCGTCGCCCGCGAACTGAGCCAGAAATATCGCCGGTCCCTTGATCATCTTCATCGCGCGCTTCCTTCCATTATCGCTCCCGCCTCCGCGCCCCACAGCGCCACCGCATCAGTGTCGGACAGCGCGGCCGGCCGCTCGACGCGCGAGGCGACCTTGATCTCGCCTCCCTCGACGCTCGCCTTCAGGATCGCGTGTTTCACTTCCAGCGCGTGGCTCGCCAGCGCGCCGGAGGCGCGGTGCGGCGTACCGTGCAGCACTGCGCTGGCCAGTTCGGCGATGCCGAGACAGCGGTAGTTGGCCTGGCTCGGCATGTGATCGGCCCAGCTCGCCGCGCGCCAGTTCGGCTTGCCGAACGGGCGGTCGTCGGCCGCGACCGAGATCCAGTCGCCGCCCTTCTCGGTATACTGCACCGTGCCGCCGAAGAAATTGGGGTCGGGCACGCGCAGCGAGCCCTCGGTGCCGTAGAGCTCGATCGGTGGATGGCCGTGCTTCCAGACGTCCCAGCTCATCGTAAAGATGATGTCGGCGCCGGATTCGAAATGCAAGAGCGACATCACCGTCGTCGGCGTCTCCACGTCGATGGTCTTGCCGTTCATCGGCCCCTTTGACGTAACGAGACGGGTCGCGAAGCCGCTGCTCGCGCGGCCCTGCACCGAGCCAACGGGACCCAGGAGATTGATGAGGGCCGCAAGATAATAGGGACCCATGTCGAGGATCGGCCCCCCGCCGGGCTTATAGAAAAAGGTCGGATCGGGGTGCCAATGCTCCATGCCGTGTGACATCAGGAAGCAGGTGCCGGATAGCACCTTGCCGATACGCCCTGCGTCGATGATCCCGCGCGCCAAGCGCCCGCCACCGCCGAGAAACGTGTCCGGCGCGCAGCCGAGTTTCAGGCCGCGCCGGGCGGCCTCCGCCACCAGGGTCGCAGCATCATTCGCTTCCACCGTGATCGGCTTCTCGCCAAAGACGTGCTTGCCGGCCGAGAGTGCCGCGTGACTCACCGCAAAATGTGCGTTCGGCGTGGTGAGGTTGACAATGATCTGGATGTCTTGACACGCCAGCAGCGCGTCGATCGACAGCGCCTCGATACCGAACTCTCCCGCCTGCGCCTGCGCCGCCTCAGGCCGCACGTCGGCGCAGGCGATCAGCCTGAGCTCGCGGAAGTTCGGCATGTTCCGCATGTAAATGGTCGAGATGTTGCCGCATCCGATGATGCCGACGCCGAGCTTGTCCATGTCGTGCTCCCTTCAGGTCCAGGAGGCCACGGTCTCGCGCGCCCGGCGCGCGAAACGGGCGACGTCATTCGGCTTGTCGTGCTCGGCGACGAACAGCGACACGCCAGCTTCGCGCATCGCTGCGCGGAGCGCCGCCCAGTCCATGATGCCATGGCCGGGATCGGCCCAGCCGTCCTCATCGGCGCATTCACCTGACGGCGCGAGATCCTTGATGTGGCAGGCGACCAGGCGCTGCGCGTGTTTCCTGATCTCGGCGACCGGATCGCCGCCGCCGCGCACGATCCAGGCGAGGTCGGCCTGCCAGACGAGGGTGGGTGCTTCCTCGAACAGGCATTCGAGATAGGTCTTGCCGCTGCCGGTCTTGGCATATTCCCAATGATGGTTGTGCCAGCCGAAGCGAAGTCCTTCACCGGTCACGGCCTTGCCGATCTCATTCAATTCGCGGCCAATGCCGCGCCATTCCTTCTCGCCGCCCTCGCGTTCGCCGGGCGGCGGCGCGGGCGCAAAGATGGTTTCGATGCCGAGGCTCTTGCAGAGCTTTGTGGTGCCGGCTGCATCGGAGCGCAGCCGGTCGAGCCCGACATGTGCGCTCGGTGCGGTCATGCCGTGAAGCGCGAGGAGCCGCTTCAACGTATCCGGATCGTTGAACAGGCCGCCCCACGGTTCGACCATCTTGTAGCCGAGGCCGGCGATCAGCGCGAACTGCGCCTCGAGCGGCGTGATGGAGCGGGCGGAATAGAGCTGAATGGAGAGGCGGTCGATCGGCTTGGTCATCTCAGGGCTTTCGAGGGCAGGAGGTCAGAGACGCTGTCCGCTCTTGGCGTCGAACAGCGACAGCGTTTCAGCGGGAAACCGCACGGGAAGGGTGTCGCCACCCTGCGCCTGGGCGTCGGCGTCATGGCGGAGGGAAAAGGCGGTGCCGTCGGCGAGGCGGCACCAGATCAGGCTGTCGGCGCCCATCGGCTCGACCATCTCGACGCGCGCCGGTACGGTCGCGGGATCGTCCGATGCCGTGACCTCGACATGCTCGGGACGGATGCCGAGCACGGCCGGCGCCTCGCTGGGCGCCCCGCGGAAGGCGTAGCCCTCGAGGCTGAACCGGCTCTCGCCGGCGATGAAAGTCGCATTGCCGTCGCGTGCGATCCGGCCGGGAATGAAATTCATCGCGGGCGAGCCGACGAAGGAGGCGACGAAGCGATTGACCGGCGCGCGATAGATCACTTTTGGCGTGTCGAGCTGCTGGATCACGCCGCCCTGCATCACCGCGATGCGGTCGGCCAGGGTCAGCGCCTCGATCTGGTCGTGCGTCACATAGATCATGGTGGCGCCGAGCCGCGCGTGCAGGCGCTTGATCTCGACGCGCAGCTCCGCGCGCAATTGGGCGTCGAGATTGGACAGCGGCTCGTCGAACAGATAGACGCCGGCATGGCGCACCAGCGCGCGGCCGATCGCGACGCGCTGGCGCTGCCCGCCGGAGAGCTCGGAAGGACGGCGGTCGAGCAGCTCCGTGAGGCGCAGCATCTGCGCGGCTTCATTGAGGCGGCGCGCGATCTCGTCGCGCGGCGTGCCGGCGACCTTGAGGCCGAACGACATGTTGTTGCGCACGGTCATGCGCGGATAGAGCGCGTAGCTCTGAAATACCATGGCGATGCCGCGATCCTTCGGCTCCGCAAAGGTGACGTCGCGGTCGCCGATATGGATTTCGCCGCCCCTCACGTCGATCAGCCCGGCGATCGCGTTTAGAAGAGTCGATTTGCCGCAGCCGGATGGACCGAGCAGCACGAGGAATTCGCTCGGCGCGACGCGAAGGCTCAGATTATCCAGCACCTTCAGTCCGCCAAAGCCGATCTGCAGGCCTTTGATGTCGACATTCGCGCGTTGCATGCTGCGTCAGCCTTTCACCGCGCCGGCGGCGATGCCGCGGACGAACCAGCGGCCGGAGCCGAAATAGACCACGAGCGGCAACAGCGCGGTCAGAAGCGTCGCCGCCATGTCGACATTGTAGGCGCGCTCGCCCTGCGTCGAATTGACGATGTTGTTGAGCTGCACGGTCATCGGCAGGTTGTCGCGACCGGCGAACACGAGCCCCAAGATGAAATCGTTCCAGATGCCGGTGGTCTGCAGGATCACCGCGACCACGATCATCGGGGTCGCCATCGGCATCATGATGTACGCATAGATCTGGTAGAAGCCGGCGCCGTCGACGCGGGCGGCCTTGAACAATTCGACCGGTAGCGACGCAAAATAGTTGCGGAACAGCAGCGTCATGGTCGGAAGGCCGAAGATCGTGTGGATGATCACGATGGTCAAAAGCGACTGGCCGAGCCCGGTGACGGCGAACACGCGCACCAGCGGATAGATGAAGAGCTGATAGGGGATGAAGGCGACCACCATCATCGCACCGAACAGGATGCTGGCGCCGCGGATGCGCCACAGCGACAGTGCGTAGCCGGTGAGCGAGCCGACCAGGATCGAAATGATGACTGAGGGCACCAGGATGCGCAGCGAATTGAAGAATCCGACCCGGATTCCCCCGCAGGTCAGCCCGGTGCAGGCCGAGGTCCAGGCCTTGATCCAGGCATCGATGCTGGGAGACATCGGCAAAGCCAGGAGATTGCCCTGGCGGATCTCGGCCATCGGCTTCAGCGAAGTCACCACCATCACATAGAGCGGCAGCAGGAAGTAGAGCGCAGTGATGAGGATGAAGGCGTAGAGACCCCAGCGCGCCGGGGTCATGCGCGTCCGCCGGCGCACGGCGGGCAGAGGCTCGGCGAGCGCCGTCATCGGATCTCCCCCTTCCGCGCGCGCCAGTAGAGATAGGGCGCGACCACCGCGATGACCGTGGCCAGCATCATGGTGGCGGCCGCGGTCGCAAGCCCGATATTGGCGCGCTCGAACAAATGATCCATGACGAATTTGGCGGGCACCTCGGAGGCGATGCCGGGCCCTCCATTGGTCATGGCGACCGAGAGGTCGTAGAGCCGCACCACGGCGGTCGAGAGCAGCACCGCCGCGGTCGCAAAGCTCGCGCCCATCATCGGAATGACGATCGACACATAGACACGCCATTTCGGCAGGCCGTCGACCCGCGCTGCTTTCCAGATCTCCTCGTCGATGCCGCGCAGGCCCGCGAGCATGATCGCCATCACGAGGCCGGAGGCCTGCCAGACGCCGGCGATGACGAGGCAATAGATCGCGGTCTCCGGCCGCACGATCCAGTCGAAGGTCGCGTTTTGAAAACCCCAGCTGCGCAGCACGTGCTGGATGCCGAGCGTCGGGTTGAGCAGCCACTGCCAGACCAGGCCCGTGACCACGAACGACATCGAATAGGGATAGAGATAGATCGAGCGGATGGTGTCCTCGGCGCGCACGCGCTGATCGATCGCGACCGCCAGCAGGAAACCGATCGCCAGCGCCAGCGAGACCAGCAGCACGCCATAGATGACGATGTTGTGGACCGAGGTGATCCAGCGGTCGTTGCCGAGCAGCAACTCGTATTGGCGCAGGCCGACGAAATTGTTGTTCGGCAGCATGCGCGAATTGGTCAGCGACATCCACACGGTCCAGCCGGTGGCGCCGATATAGACGACGAGCATCACCGTCAGCGCCGGCAGCAGCGCCGAGATCGTGGAGGCTCGGGAGGACAGCGAGAGTCGCATCACGTCGCCGGATTGAGAAGGGATCGATGGAACTGGAAAAAGGCGGCCGACGGTTCGCCAGCCGCCCTCTCGCGATGCGTCACTCCTGCGACTTCAGCACGACGGCGACCTTGGCCGAGAAATCGTCGGCACTCATGTCGGTGTTCCAATATTGCGAAATCGCATCCTGCAGCGCGCCGATCAGCGCGGGCGGCGCCAGCATGTCGCCGGAGGGCATTTGCTGGGCCTTGTCCGCGACATAGCGCATGCCCTTCTGGGCGCAGGCGTCGAGTGCGGACGCATCGACGTCGCTGCGCACCGGGATCGAACCCTTCTTCAGCGCGAACTGGATCTGGGTCTCGGGCGCCAGCATCAGCTTGGCCAGCGTCATCTGCGCCTTGGTGGTGGATGGGTCCTTCGCCTTCGGGAATACGAACACATCGCCGCCCATCACATAACCGCCGCTGCCATTGGACAGCACGGTGCAGCCATAGTCTTTCTCGGGGACTTTTCCGGCGGCAACGAACTCGCCCTTGGCCCAGTCGCCCATGATCTGCATGCCGGCCTTGCCCTGGATGACCATGTTGGTCGCGTCATTCCAGTTGCGGCCCGGCGCGCCGGCGTCGACATAGTCCTTGAGCTTCTTGTAGGTGACGGCGACCTGCTTGAACTCGGCGCTCTGCGCCAGCGCCACGTCGCGCTTGCCGAGGATGCCGGTCCACATCTGCGCGCCGCCGACGCCGATCATGACCGAGTTGAACAGGTTTTGCTCCCAGTTCTTCTGGCCCGAGAAGGCCAGCGGGATCACCTTGCCGTCCGCCTTCAGCTTGTCGAGAATGGCAAGAGCGTCATTCCAGCTCTTCGGCTCGGCGGCGCCGACCGAGGCGAGCACGGCCTTGTTGTACCAGAGCCAGTTCTGACCGTGGATGTTGATCGGCACCGCATACATCTTGCCCTTGCGGGTCGCCGCGGCAATGATCGCGGCGGGCATCACGGCCTTCCAGTTGCCTTCGGTTGCGACTGCATCGACATCGGCGAGCAGGTCGCCCTCCACCAGTTCGTCGAACTGTTTTCCAGTATTGAGCTGCATGGCGGTCGGCGGATTGCCTGACACGGTGCGGCTGATCGCGGCGTTTCGCGCATTCGCCGCGCCCGCGACCGCGCTGTCGATCCAGGTGCCGCCGGCCTTGGTGAACTGATCGGCGAACACTTTGACGGCGGCCGCCTCGCCGCCGGAGGTCCACCAGTGGATGACTTCGGCCTTCATTTCCTCTGCCGAGGCCGGCCTCGCGGCCAACGACAAGGCCATGGCGGCAACCGCCACCGATGCGAACAGTGCGCGCTTCATCATTCCCTCCCGATCTGCCTTCACAGGCTTGCTTTTTTCGGCGCAGGCCCCTCGCGGGCTCTTATGGCTTTACACGCCGATGTAATCGATTACATTCACATCCTATCACAAGTCGGGCGTTTTGCAAGTGCGGTGAAGCGGCGATAGTCGGAACGCAGAGATGGCAAAGCGAATCAGACAGATACGCCCGAAGGCGGCCAAAATCGCGGACGTCGCGCAGCTCGCCCGCGTCTCGGTTGCGACCGTCAGCCGCACGCTGGCGCGGCCCGAAGTCGTGACGGAAGAAACCCGCATCCGGGTGCTCGCCGCGGTGCGCGACACCGGCTACACGCCGAACATCTCCGCAAGAAATCTGCGCGTGCGCAAAACCATGGTGGTGCTGGTCGCGGTGCCCGACATCGCCAATCCATTTTTCGCCGAGGTGCTGCAAGGCATCGACGACACGCTGTCGGCTTCGGGCTATGGATTGATCATCGCCAATCTGGCCGGTCCGCCCGAGAAGGAGGCGCGCTATGTCGACCTGGTCTGCGCCGGCCAGGCCGATGGCGTCCTGCTGTTGTGCGGTCATGTGATGCGAAGCGCGGACCGCGATCTGCGCGATGCGCGCGTGCCGCTGGTGGCGGCCTGCGAATATATTCCCGGCGAAAGCTTTCCGCAGGTGACGATCGACAACGTGTTCGCCGCGCGCGACGCGGTGCGCCACCTGATCGCCCTCCGGCACACACGTATCGCCTATCTCACCGGCCCGAAATCGAACATCCTGGAGCAGGAGCGTCTGGAAGGTTATCGGCAGGCGCTGCGCGAGTCGGGGATTGCCGCCGATGCGGGCTTGATCCTGCCGGGCGATTTCACTTTTGCGACCGGCGTCGAAGCCGGCCGGGCGCTGCTCGCGTGCCCGCCCAAGGCGCGTCCGACCGCGCTGTTCGCGGCCAATGACGAGATGGCGATCGGCCTGATCAAGACCCTGCATGCGGCGGGCCTGCGCGTCCCAAAAGATCTATCCGTCGTCGGTTTCGACGGCATCGCCTATGCCGATTATTGCGAGCCGACCCTGACCACCATCGTCCAGCCCCGTCGCGATCTCGGCGCCACCGCGGCGGCCGAACTGATCGCGCTGATGACAACGGGCAAGGCCGCGGCGACGAAACAGATCCAGCTTCCTGCAGAGCTGATCCTGCGCGACAGCACCTGCCCGCCGCCGCGGTGAGGTGAACCGCTGCGGTTCAGCCCTTCCGATCAGGAGCTGCGGCGCAGTCGCCGCCAGCCGATGACGATGCCGCTTGTCGAGACGATGAGTCCGATCAGCGAGAGCAGCAGC
>Ga0207665_10001804_pt1 | contig 14430 bp, 14 predicted proteins | sample LARL112metaG_FD_184351 | JGI IMG/M metagenome (GOLD analysis project Ga0207665, IMG submission 184351) | Corn, switchgrass and miscanthus rhizosphere microbial communities from Kellogg Biological Station, Michigan, USA - LAR L11-2 metaG... | ecosystem: Host-associated > Plants > Roots >...
CTGCGGGCGCCGGTGCTGTCACGGTTCGTGGGCCAGCGTCTGCGGATGCTGGCCTCCAAGGAGAACCAGGAAGATCTGCAAACCTTGGGAGAGTTGCTCAAGGCCGGCAAGCTCACCCCACGCATCGGCCGGACCTACCCGCTGGGTGAGGTCCCCCAGGCCATGCGGGCACTCGAAGCAGGCAACACTCGCGGCAAGATCGTCATCACCATCTGAGGCGCCAACCACGCAGCACGACCATGTCTGGCTAGATTGCGGCTGGCTGGGTACTGGATCACTACGATTGCTCCTGTGGGGGACGGTGACCAGGGCCCGAGCCGGACAGCGGTGCTGACGGCGGTTGCCCGGGCCGTTCATCGTGAGGAACCCCGGCCATGGGTCATTGACGACTATCTCGCCCTCGGCCTGGCCGGCCGGGAAGGGCTGGCGCTGCGGGAACGGCTGCGGGCCGAGCTGCCCGCGCCGTTCATTGTGGCTTTCAGCCGCTGGGTGTGTGTGCGGGCCCGGTTTGCCGAGGACCTCGTGGAGCGGGCGGCCGCCAGTGGGGTACGCCAGTATGTGATCTTGGGCGCCGGGCTGGATTCGTTCGCTTACCGCCGTCACGATCTGCTGGACCGGCTGCGGGTCTTCGAGGTCGATCATCCGGCGAGCCAGCGGTGGAAGCGGCGCCGGCTCGCTGGCCTCGGCGCTGGCATCCCGGCCGGCCTGGTCTTCGCGCCGGTGGACTTTGAGCGGCAGACGCTGCGGGAGGGGCTGGCGCAGGCGGGGTTCGATTTCGGGCAGCTGGCGGTGTTTTCGTGGGTGGGCGTGACGATGTATCTCACCCTCGATGCCATCAGCGCCACGCTCGCAACGATGGCCCGCTGCCGGGCGGGCAGCCGCGTCGTGCTCACCTATAACCAGCCACCGGCCGCGCTGGGGGGCACCACCGGGCAGATCGCGGCGGCGTTTGCCGGGATCGCCGCCGAGATGGGCGAGCCGTTCGTGAGCCGGTTCCTGCCCGGCCAGATGCACCGGCTGCTGCGCGAGCACGGCTTCGGCGAGATCGCCGACTTCGGGCCGGAGGAGGCGCGGGCCAGCTACTTCCAGGGACGCACCGACATCGACATCGCCGGCGCCCAGCGGCTGATCGCCGCCACCGTCATGCCAGCTGCCACGCCGGTCCTGCCCAGTGTCGAACAGCACCAGGCCGTCGCGGTGCTCGATCACATACGCGTTGATCGGGTGGGGCCCGGTCCAGCGCCGGGAGGCCAGGCGCCAGCTGCGCGGCGGACAGTAACAGACTCTCGGCCGGGACCGCCCCGGCACGGGTGACAGGAGGTAAACCACGCGCCAGGTTGGCGCGTCCCAACTTCACCAGAGGAGGGGCAGCTAGTTTCCAGGGGACTGCATGCGCAGAACTGCCAGCCTGTTTGCCGCCGCCGCGGTTGTTGTCGTCGTTGCCGGGGCTCCCCTTAGCGGTGCGGGGGCGCAGACTTCCGCGAATTGGTCTACCTACCTTAAAAACGGGGCCCGGACGGGCTTCAACAGCGCCGAGACGGTGGTCACGCCGAGGACGGCCCCGGATCTGGCTCAGCTGTGGGCCGACACCGCGGGTGGTGCGGTATCCGCGGAACCTATCCAGGTCAATGGTGTCGTCTATTACGGCTCCTGGGACGGTCATGAGCGCGCGGTCAACGCCGCGACCGGCACCCAGCGGTGGTCGGCCTTTCTCGGGCAGACCACCCACACGAGTTGCAATCCGCCCACCGTAGGGGTGGCCAGCACCGCCACGATCGGCACCATCACGGTGAACGGGACCGCGACCCAGGCCGTGTTCGTGGCCGGCGGCAACGGCAACTTCTACGCCCTCAACGCCTCCACCGGCGCAGTGATCTGGAAAACCCCGCTCGACACAAAGCTTCACGGTTTCCTATGGAGCTCGCCGCTGCTCTACCAGGGCAGCATCTATGAGGGGCTCGCCTCCTGCGGCGACAGCCGCGCCCGCGGCGGGATCACCCAGCTGAACGCGGCGACCGGCGCGGTCCGGCACACCCTTCACACCGCGCCCCGCGGCTGCCTAGGGGCCAACGTGTGGGGCTCTCCCACCGTGGACACGGCAACCGGCGACATCTACTTCGGCACCGGCAACGCCGGATCGTGCAGCAGCCCCGAACCGCTCGCCGTGTCGGTGGTCAAGACCGACAGTTCCCTTAGCCTGCGCAGCAGCTGGCAAGTACCGGCCAGCCAGCAGCCCACCCGCGACAGCGACTTTGGCTCTACGCCAACGTTGTTCACCGCCACGATCAGCGGCGTGGTGCACCGGATGGTAGGGCTGCAAAACAAGAGCGGGATCTACTATGCCCTCGACCGTTCCGCCATCTCCCAGGGACCGCTGTGGCACAAGCGGATGGCAGTTGGCGGAGCCTGCCCGCAGTGCGGGAAGACTGACATATCCCCCAGCGCCTGGGACGGGCATCACTTGTTCGTAGGCGGTGAGCAGACCACTATCCGCGGCGTCACCTGCGCGGGCAGCATCCGCGAACTGCAGCCCTCAACGGGCAAGGCGGCCTGGGTGCACTGCCTGCAAACGGGCCCAGTGCTCGGGGCGGTCACGGCGGTCCGGGGGGTCGCCTTCTTCGGCGCAGGCAACACCGCGTACGCGGTCCGGACCAGCACAGGCGCCACCTTGTGGCGCCATCGGGACACGGCCAGCGGTTCCAACTTCTGGGGCGCCCCGGCCATCTCCAACGGCCAGGTCTACTTCGGCAACCAGGACGGCAACCTGTACGCCTTCGGCATTTAACGCCGGGGCCGGGGCATGATGATAAAGGCGGCACTGCCGGACAAGCTTCGCCGTCTGCCTAACGCCGCTCGCACCGGGGCCGCCACGCGTCCTGCGCATAGACGGGAAGGCGGCGCTTCACGGTCCGGTAGGACGCCGCCGCAACGCCGGCTTCCTCCAGCACCCGCAGCGAGTCAAGCTTGCTGACCGGCTCGATGATCCGCGCCAGCACCAAGTCCCGGAACACCTCATCGCCGCCGGCAGCGCGGTCGAGCCCCAGCACCCGGTAGGCGTGCTCCAGCGCATCGAGCAGGCAGTCCATCCGGGAGGCGGTGACCGGCAGCGGACCGCCACCCGCGCCCTTCCCGCCCGGCTCCAGGCCCAGGTCAAGCACACCCTGCCCGGCTGCCAGCCGCTGCTGCGCCGCCGCTTTCAGCAGTTCCAGTTCCACGTCATCGTGAGCCGAGCCCATGTGCTCGATATCCCGCGACCCGCGATGGGAGGAGTGCACGATCTGCACGGCCGTCGCGCCCGACGCGGTCTTGACCGTCCGCACATACGGCACCGGGCCAGCCTACGGCCCCGGATTAGTGCGCAACTTCACCCTTCACGAACCACGAAACACCAGGTCAGCCGCCCGCCGAACCGCTCAAAGCGAAAACGTGGCCCAACTCGGGTCTTAGCGTCCGACACCTCGGTGTAGACGTTCATCGTCACATCGATCTGTGCATGCCGCAGGATTCGTATGGCAACCCGAGGATGCACATCCAGAGCAGCGAGCAGCGTCGCACACGTGTGCCGCACGTCATGCACAGTGATCTGCCGGACGGCAGCCTTGGTGCAGCGAGCCTCGAATCGATGGTTGAAATTCCGCGGCTCGAACGGCGTGCCGACCGAGGTTGTGAACACGAGCCCGCTCTCGATCCAGCGCTCACCCGCCGCCGCCCGGGCTTCCGCCTGCTCCTTGGCACGAATCCCTAGGGCAGACACGCACATGCCTGGCAGCGGCAGGGTGGCGTCCGATGCCTCGGTCTTGGTTTCCCGATGCGGGAGCTCGCGGCGGATCCGCTGCAGCTGCCAGCCGTCTTCCTAGCTCCCGATTGCCGAACTTGCGACCACGGCGTCCGTGGCGGCCCTGCGGGCCATCGCGAACGATCGGCTACGCCGATCTTTGACCCGGCGGCCACTCCCAAGGATGGGGCGCCTATCAGAAAGACGGGATAGATCGGCAGCCGCCTCAGACGGGCAGGAACGAAGCGGTCTTGGCGCGCAGCGCGCTGACTTACGCTTCCTTCGTATTATCCCGAGATACATTCTTCTGGAAACCACTTAATTCTGATGGACGCCTGCTTAAGCGCTATGACAGTGCCAGTTAAGCGCCAGCTAAGCGCGCCGTGCTAGACCGATATTGGAGTCCCATGGCAGGCACTTCGCATAACTGGTCCAACCCAGCGCTGTGGAAGGAACTTTGACATGACCGATCGCTTCGATCCCAACATCCCCGCCGACCCAGCCGACCCAGTCGCCCCTTCCATCGAGGGCGAGTTCACCGGAATCGTAACCATCACCGAGCAGCCCACTCTCGGCAAGTCCAATCTTGTCGTGAACCGTGACAAGTCGTTCGACGTCAAGGTGGACTGGCACGTCTTCGGCAACCTGGTCCCGCTGTGGCTGACGGCGCTGTCGGTGGACACCAAGAACTGGGTCGTGACAGCGTATGCCGAATCGCAGGGCCCCGGCGACGAGAAAACGATCGGCAGCGTGGACGTCCCCATCGGCGGGCCGGTGTTCTCGACGGACGAGAAGTACACGGCCAAGATCACCGTGCCTGCTGACACGCTGAGCGAGGAGAATCCTGGCGACCCGACCCAGTCGGGTACCTACAAGATCGTCGTGACGACGTTCCTCGATTCGGACCTCGGACCGGTGGGCTACGACATGATGGGTTACGCCGAGGGCCCGATCATCAAGGTCGAGAGCCCGCTATAGGCCATCGAATCAGGTCGGCCCGCCCGAGCGGCCCGCGTTCGGACCGGGCCGACTTGGTCCCGCCGGTTATGCCACCGCCACCTCATCGAACGCCATGCCGCCTAGGGACCCGGCGTGCCGGACCGAGAAGCTACCATGATCGATAACTGTCAGACGAGGCCGGGACTTGCCGACGACGACTCGACGCCCACACGCCTCGTCCACGCATACGAACAGTACCTCGGAGGACGTCTCTGCTTCGCAGACCATCTCGTGGGCTGCAACTGGTGAAGGAGTCGAATCGGCTGCCATAGTCCACCTCTCTCTGGGCTGTCAACGCTGCTGCCTGGCCAGCTGGGTACCATTCAGGTACCTACAAGATTGTCATGACGACGTTGAGGATGCCCCGAACATCGTTGAAGTTCCGTGACGACGGGGCGGATCGGGCTCCCTACCCAATATTCAGGACAGGGGATTAGTAATCCGGGACGCGGGCTACATCTTGTTCAACCCTGACGGATCAGTTGCCTTCACTCAGGGGCCACACCCGCTACTTGAAGGCGACACCGCTGCCTATTGTGCGGCGTTGAGCTAGCCGGAAGCGCGCCGATCCGGGATAGCCCGCTGAGTGTACGCGTCCGCCCCTCCAGCCTCAAGCGTGACTGTAACCGCAGGGCAACGAGCACAGGCAAGTGCCTGGTGAACGTACACGCGAAGTCACGCTTGACCCTGGGGCCTCTGCGGACACTCCGGTCAGAAACGAAGGGCCAGGCGTGAGCCTGCCCGGACCGGACGCGGGCCATCCCCTGCACAGTGTGGCCCTGAAAAGCACCAGTTCGGCGGCCTCCCTGCCGAATATTCGCGGCACTTCGCTGGGCTGGCCTTGCGCGCGGGGGCCGTTCAGATCCTGCAGTTCTGAGTGGGCAGGCGTGAGGCTTGCTCTCATCAGGTCGGCGGAGCCTGCTGGCTGTGAGTCGCTATTAGGTGATGTGGTGTTTATAGGCGAAGGCGGCCGCCGCGGTTCGGGAGGTGACGTCGATTTTGGTGAAGATGTTGCTCAGGTGGCGGGCGACAGTCTTTTCGCTGAGGAAGAGCTGTGCCGCGATCTCGGGGTTGGATTTCCCGGCTGCGACGAGGCGCAGCACCTCGGCCTCGCGCGCGGTGAGCCCGCTGGGGTAGGTGGGGGTGATCAGCGTGGCGGCTTCCCGCTCGGCCGGCGTGGCGCCGAGTTCGGCAAAAGTGCGCCGCGCAGCCGCCAGTTCGGTGACCGCGGATTGCTCGTCGCCGAGGGCGTGCAGGGCCCGGCCGAGCTGCACGCGGCACCGCGCGGTCTCGTAGGGCTCGTCTAGCCGTTCCCAGACGGCACGGGCCTGTCGGAGCAGCGGCATCGCGGCCGCTGGATCACCGGACGCGAGAGCGACCAGTGCGGCGGCGTGGCCGGCGCGTGCCTCCAACGACGGGCAGCCGAATGAGCCCGCGATGGATTCAAGCTCGGCGGCGATAGCGGTGGCCTGGTCGTGCTGGCCGGTGGCCAGCAGCACCTCGACCGCGGCCGGCAGCAGTTGTGAACGGTGCACCGGATTCCCGGCCTCGCTGAGCAGCCGCCGGATCGCTGCGGCGGCCGCCTCGGTGCGGCCCTGGGCAAGCCAGAGCAGCGCCAGCCCCGGTTGCGGCTCGTGGCCGAACGCGACCGCCCGTTCGTAGGCCGCCTTCGCCCCGGTCAGGTCGCCGCGAATGCGCAGCACATCGCCGCGCTCGGCCATCGCGAGACCGGCGGGGCCTGGCGTTTGCTCTGCGAGGTACCGCTGGACCGCTAGATCGAACTCGGTGAGGGCCTCGTCGAAGGCACCCTGAGCGCGCATGATCTGCCCCCGGTGCACGGCGCATTGGCCGGTAAATGGCAACAGCCCCGGCTGTTCGGCGCACCAGGTGGTCAGCGCCGCGGTCCAGCGGGCCGCCCGGTCAAAGTCGGCGATCTCCTGGCATGCCTCGATCATCGAGCAGTAGATGTTCCCGGCGAAGATCGTGGACACCTCGCCGGCTGCGACGCCGATCATCGACTCATCGAGCAACGCGAGACCGTCCGGCACCTGGCCGCTGTATAGCAGCAGCCTGCCTTGGCTGGATAGCCCGATCGCGATCAGGTCCGGGTCACGGTAGCGGTGCCCGTAGCCGGTGATCTGCCCGGCAAGCTCGTGCGCGGTGGCGAACTCGCCGGCGAAGATGTGCCGATACATCTCGTGGATGAGCACGTAGCCGCGCTCCACCACGTCGCCGTCGATCTCGGTGAGCAGTCGTTGCGACCGGGCCACCCAGCCGCCGCCGATCGCCGTCTCTCCGCTGGTGAGCAGCACCAAGGCCAGCCAGAACGCGCTGCGCACCGCGGCAAGCGTGTCACCGGCATCGCGGTGGAGCTGGTAGGCGCGCTGCAGCGCCTGCACGCAGTCGTTGCGCTGGCCGAGCAGATACGCCGCGGTGGCGAGCCGGACGAAGTCGTCTGCGGTGAGCTCATCTGGGGCGGCGTCGGACAACCCGTCATAGGCCGCCAGCCACTCGCGGCGGCTATAAGCCTCGCGGGCCCGGATCAGCTCCTCGACTACCCCCATCGCGCACCCCGTCTGGCCACAGCGTACCGCGGGAGCCTTCAGTCAGGCGGTGGCCCATTTCACCGTCGCCGACCGGGCCACGATCTGGCGGGCTACATAGTCGGCGTCACGGCTGATGCCGGGAAACACCATCGAGCTGAACGCATACTGGAACGACAGGCCGCAGAAGTACAGCCCCGGCGCGGCGTCGACGACGCCGCGGTACTCCACCGGCCAGCCGTCCTCGCCCAGGATCGGCAGGTGGATCCAGTCGAAGACCTGCCTGAAGCCCGTGCACCACACCACGTTGGTGACGTCAAGGACGGTGCCGTCGCCGAGCCGGGGCCGGCCGTCGGCCACCCCGGTCATCCGGGCCTGGTTGCGGACCACGCCCCGGCGGTCCAGGTCGTCCTGCTTGATCCGGAAGGCTGGCCCGCCGTGCGAGCGCACCTCGTGCATCTCCCGGCGGCCGATCGGGGTCCGCCGGGTCAGCACGTGCCTGAAGGCGAACACGGCCACCGGCATGAGCACGTGTGCCCGCCGGGACTCGGGGCGGAACGGGATGTTACCGCGGCCCGGACCACACAGGATCGTCTGCCCGGACTCGGCGAGCTCGTAGGCGATGTCCAGCCCTGAGTGGGAGGCTCCGACCACGAGCACCGGCCCGGGCTGGAGCTGGGCGGCCCGCCGGTACTGGCTCGAGTGCAGTTGCCGGATGGATGGGTCGAGTTCGGCGGCGAATGCGGGCACGTTCGGCGTGCGCCCGAAGGTGCCGGTGGCCACCACCACGTTGTCGCAGCCGATCGTCCCGTCGCCGACCGTCGCGAGGTACCCGCCACCCGGCCGCACCTCGAGGCGTTCCACCCAGGTGCTCGTACGTACCGGCAGGTCGAAGTGCAGCGCGTACCGCTCCAGGTAATCGCCGACCTTGTCCTTCTGCGGGCAGTGCCAGCGGGCCGCTGGGAACGGCAGCCCGGGGAGACTGTCGTACTTCGCCGGCGTGTACAACCGCAGGGTGTCCCACTGCTGCCGCCAGTTGTCTCCAATGCGCGGGTTCGCGTCGACGATCAGCAACGGGCCGCCGCGGCGCCTGAGATGGTAGCCGGTCGAAAGCCCAGCTTGCCCGGCTCCGATGATCAGCGTCTCGATGTACTGCGTGTTCATTCAGATCGCCTCCTATTTGCCATGAGGCGACGATAGGAATCCGCGGCCGCGCGACGCATCGGGTGATCCGCCCATTCGTGCGTCGGGCGGAATGGGCACGTTTACCCAGCCCATAGCGCAGGTACCAGCCGAGCATCAGCGCGGTGCTGGCCAGGTAGAACGTGTGCAGCAGCCAGATCGGCCCCGGCGGCAGGCTATACACATAGACGGAGTGGACCATGTTGCCGAGGTTGGCCAGCGCGATGTTACCCAGGCTGTAAGACGCAAGGTCACGCGACCGGTAGGCCTTCACTAGCATGGGCAGCGTGCTGGCCGCGAAGATCACCGTGGAGGCGAGCCCGGCGACCGTCGGAAGACTGAGCATTGCCATGGCCGCACGTTAGGCACCCGGCCGCAGCCGCCGCATCCGGCGATACACCCATTCGGCCGGATGCCGTATGGGTATCCAGGCCACACACCATCCCATCGCCGGACACGCATAGGCAAAGCCCGCCATCACGATCTGAGCGGACAATCGCCTGCGCCTACCGGCGCTTGTGCCAGGCGCAGAATAACCCGTTCGATCGCGGCGTCGGCGACTAAGCCAACGATCTGGTTGCCGTCCAGATGGGCGGGTCGGCGCGCGTTCTCCTCGAGCTTCCCGATCACTCAGTGTGATGCCAGCTGACTTAGCCCAATGCCGACCGCCGATTCGACGGGGCGCAAACCGGCTGTGGCGCGCAGGCCCGCCGCGCGTCAGGCCTAGCAAGATCTCGCGGTCCAGGCCGGCCGGATCATTCCTCCCGCTTCAGCCGTGGCCTTCGCCTGAGTTCGCGAGCGGCCGCGGATCTCCGCCAGTTACGGTCATCCCAGGCCACGGACGGCCCTGGCCGGTCCCGCTCGCCGGGGCGCATGCTGGAAAGCGTGTCGCTGCCGCCGCCGATCTCCAGCTGGGAGACCAGTAGGCAGCGCTCTGGGGCGGTGCCCGATTCTGGGAGCGAAATGGGAGCGGAGGCCTTCTGTCAGGTGCGCTCAGACACGGTCTAGGAAGCCGACCGGGGGTCTGTGACCTGCGCAGACGCCCGTGAACTAACCCCTTGTGCGTCAGCGCGCCCTGTTCGGGACGAAGAGGCCGCCGGTTCAAATCCGGCCACCCCGACCAGAATTGGTGGCGAGGAAGGCGGCCGGCCGAGCGCATTCTCGCATCGGCTGGTAGTGAGCAGGCAGCATCAGCCTGGCAGTCTGGCGAGGCCGCTGCCCTCCTTAGTTCGGTAGGTTGGGGCAGGTGGAACGCCGCCACGCACAGGCAGCACCGCCCACCGCGGAAAACCCCTCCGGGGATGACCGCGCCTCCATCGAGTTTGACGGGGCTGACGAACTGGTCGCCGGCCAGTACGCCGATCGGCCGCAGCTTCGGCCCGTTCTTGACGCGGTGCTGGCGGCGCTGCCGGCCCTGGGCCCGGTGACGGTGCAGGCCCGCAAGACACTCGTCAGCGTGGCCACACAGCGCCGTGTCTTCGCCGTGGTTCAGGCAACGACCAAGAACAGGGTGGACCTCGGCCTGCGGCTGGACCACGAAGGTCCCGGCGGCCGTCTACTCGCCGCGCGGGACCTCGGCGCCGCCACCGTGCGGATCTCGCTGACCCGGCCCGAAGACCTCGACGCCGAAGTCCTCGGCTGGATGCGGCACGCTTACGACGAGAACGCGGCGCCGCCCCCGGCCCGGCGCCCTCCCCGGCGCCCAGCGCCGGAGCTCGGGACGCTCAGCGTGGTGATCGAGGCCGTCAGCCTGCCCGGGCTCACCTGGCCGCCGGACGCCGCCGCCGAGCACCACAACGTTCATATCGCGCTGTCCACCAAGAGCAAGGAGCGGCCCGCGCTGACCGTACCGGGCAAGCCCTGGCTGGCTACCGAACCCGTACCCGGTAATGCGCCGGCGGCGCGCTGGGAGGTCCCGGTCACTGTGCGGCACGATGCGGACGGCTTCGACTTCAGCGGGCCCAATGTGCGCGGCGACCGCGCCGACCGCCACCTATTTCTCGCCTGGGGCGACGTGCACAGCGACGGCACGCTGCGGCTGATCCGCGGCAGCAAGCTGGGGCTTACTCGCCTTGATGACCAGCTCGTCGAGGAAGCCATGTGCCCTGGGCACCGGCTCGTCGCCGGGATCCGGCTGACCGGCACCCGGGGGGAGCCCGCCCTCACCTGGTCGGCAGAACCAGCCAATGCAGAACCTGGCTAAGGGGCACAACCCAGCTGCTCGGTAACGGCCAGGCGCAGCAGTTCGGGACTTGAGCCTAGCGCCGTGAGGACCGCGGCCAGCCCGGGGCTGCCGGCATCGAGCAGCGATAGGAGGGCATGCCCGCTGGTCGCGAAGCTGGCCCCGCCCTCGTTCCCGAATAGTGCTTTCTTCAGCCCGGGGGTCATTTTCGGCCCGCATAGCGGCCCCCAGGACAGGCGTCGGCCCACCGGGCTGCGGTAGAGCTCGTCGATGGCGTGCGGGCCGTACTCGGCGCGCATCTGGCGCTGGATGGCGGGCAGATCCACGCCCAGCGTGGCCAGCAGGTCGGCGGCATTCCAGCGGGGCCCGTCCCCGCGGCCCGAGGAGATGACGTCGGCGACGGCGGCCCGGGCGGCCAGCAGAGTGATGCCCTGGCTGGCCAGAATCTCCCGCGCCGTGGGGTCTTTGTCGGTGAGCAGCGCCAGCAGCAGATGCTCACAGCCCACGTAGCCGTGCCGGGCCCGGTCGGCCTCGGTACCCGCCGCGGAAAGCAGGCGGTTGCGGACCGGATCGCGGGCCGGATCGCGGGCCGGCGTGGCGCGGCGGGTCATGTGCGCCTCCGGCCAGCGAAACGGCGGCTGGCGTACTTTCGGTGCACCGACTGGCGGGTTATGCCCAGCGCGTCGGCGATCCGTTCCCACGTCCAGCCATCTTCCCGGGCGGCCTTCACCTGAAGGGCCTCCAGTTGCTCCAGCATTTGGCGCAGAGCGGCGACGGCGGCCAGCCCGACCTCCGGGTCGCGATGGCTGGCGGCTTCGGCGAGCGATATTGCCTCGGACATGCTTGTCAGCCTACGCTGACAAACCAGTTTGTCAACCAAAGCTGACAAGAGGCGCCGCGGAACAAGCCCTGGTGCTTCGGCTCGGTCATCGCTGGCTGAGACACGCAGCGGCACGCTGGCTTCATCTTCCGGTCAGGGCAAGATCTAACCTTGGGCCAGACGCCGAGTGAGGAGCTGATCATGGAGCTCACCTTGCTGACGGTCCCGGCCTGCCCGAACGCCGCAGTCTTCGAGGAGCGGCTCGCGGCTGTGCTGGCCGACTTCCCGGACGCGGTGGTTCGGCGCCGCGAGGTCTCCGATGAGCGTGAGGCGGCGGAGGCGGGGATGCACGGCTCACCAACGCTGCTGATCGATGCGGTCGACCCCTTTGCCATGCCGGGCCAGGTACCGAGCTTGTCGTGCCGGCTCTACCGGGACGCGTCCGGGCACACCGAAGGGGCCCCGCCGGTGGATGCGCTGCGCCGGGTACTGCGGCAGGCCAGCGCGCGTGGCTAGACCCTCGGCAGCCTTGTTGCCCAGGATCAGTGCCTAGCGGACAGCTGCCACGCCAGCGCCAAAGGGCAGGTATGTGCCTTGGCCCCAGCCTCGCGCAGCTCCAGCAGCAGCCTGGCGACGGGCCTAGCTCCTTCGAGGCTGACGCGGACGGCGGCCCGGGCAGCCAGGGAGTCCTGCGAGTGCGGTAGACGCGGACTCACGCTCCCGCTTGACTGAGGTCATGCCGGGTGCAAGTGAGCAGACGCGACGCGTGAAGATTCTCAACGCCAACTGGACACCAGGCTCCGAGGGAGGCGATGGGCGGTTCGAGGTCATGATCGTGACCGATGACGACCAGCGGCACACTGTGCCCGCGAGTCCAGCCTCGATGAGTGCGCTGGTGGCGCTGGCTGGCGCGGACACGGTGCTGGCCTGGGATCCGGAGGGCCCAGCTCTCATCGTGGCCAACATTGTGGGCCAGATGCCGTGGACCGCCCGGCCAGGCACCTGAAGATAGGCAGCTGGAGCGGGTCAGGTGCCCGCGATGCTGCTGCGGCGTTCGAGGAGTGTCACGTCCCGCCAGCGGCCGTGATGGCAGCCGATGCGCTGACGGGTGCCCACGACGCGGAATCCGGCTTGCTGGTGGAGCCGCAGGCTGGCGGTGTTCTCGGGGAAGATAGCGGTCTGGATGGTCCAGATGCCATCGGCTTCGGTGGAGCCGGTGAGGGCGTCGAGCAGCGCGGCGCCGATGCCGCGGCCGCGGGCATCGGGGTGGATGTATATGGAGTGCTCGATGACGCCGCGGTAGACGGGACGTGGTGAGACTGCCGTGGCGGCGGCCCAGCCGAGCACCTCCCCCGAAGCCGAAACCGCGACATGCCGGTGCCGGGCCAGGCGGCCCTGGTCGAAAGCGTCCCAGGTCGGTGCGGTGGTCTCGAAGCTGGCCTGCCCGGTGTCCAGGCCAGCCTGGTAAATGGTGAGTACCTGTTCGGCGTCGGCTGGGCGCATGGGCCGGATGAGCACCCCGTCGGGTGCGGCGGGCCGGGTGGCCTGGACGATGGCCGAATGCAGGCCGGGCGTTGCGTCGCTGGTGGGGGTGATGGTGATGTGGGTGAACCCGGCGGCCAGCAGCAGGCTGCAGTATTCGCTGGCGGTGAGGGTGCCGGTAGTGCAGCCGGTCAGCCGTTCGGCCCCGGCGCGCTGCGCGGGGTCGAGACCATCGCTGGCGATGATGTCGCTGACCCCGATCCGGCCACCGGGGCGCAGCACACGGAACGCCTCGGCCAGCACCCGGGGCTTATCGGCGGACAGGTTAATGACGCAGTTGGAGATGACCACGTCCACGGCAGCCTCGGGCAGCGGGATGTCCTCGATGTGCCCATGCAGGAACTCGGCATTGGCCACCCCGGCGGCCGCGGCGTTGTCCCGGGCGAGGGCGATCATGTCAGGTGAGCCGTCCAGGCCATAGGCCTTCCCGCCTGGGGCGACCCGGCGGGCTGACAGCAGCACGTCGATGCCGCCACCGGAGCCCAGATCCAGCACGGTCTCGCCGGGGTACAACTGGGCGACGGCGACCGGGTTGCCGCAGCCCAGACTGGCACGGACCGCTCCGTCGGGCAGGCCGCTGATGTCGTCGTACCCGGCGGCGCCAAAGCAGCCCGCCTCGAAGTCGTCCGGGGCGCAGTCACTGATCTGCTGGCCGGAGCGGGCGGCCCGGGCCAGACCCGAGTAGCGGGCGGTGACCGCCGCCCGGACGTTCTCCAGGCCGGGTGGCTGGCTGGCGGGCGGCATGGCAGTCCTCCGGGGGGATAGGTCAGCGGGCAACGGTGGGCGGGACCGGTGAGGGCTTGCCCATGACCAGGTCAGCAGCGGTGGGGAAGCACTCGACGCAGTTATCGTTGATCCGGTACAGCCGGGAGGTGCCGCGCTCCTCGGCGATCACGAACCCCACCGCGGCCAGCTGCTTGAGATGCGCGGACACCGTGGACTGGCCCACTGGCACGGCGGCGACGATCTGCTTGACCGTCATGGGCTGGCCGCTGCGGGCCAGCAGGGAGACCACCTGGACCCGGGTGCCATCGGCCAGCGCGCGGAACCAGGCGGCGTAGGTGTCAGCAGTCTGGCGGTCCAGCGGCTTCATGTCTTCCATCGTTAATCGACGATAGACGATAAAAACTGCCAGGACAACCCTGGGCAAAACCCCAGCCCGAGCAGTTACCGAGAGCCGATCAGCAGGCCAAGGCTGGCCAGCGCGGCGGCCTGGGCCCGGTAGTAGACCCAGACTCCCCGCTTCTCGCGTTCAACCAGGCCAGCTTCATGCAGGACCTTGAGGTGGTGGCTGATGGTCGGCTGCGACAGGTCGAACGCAACTGTCAGGTCGCAGACACACGCCTCGCCGCCCGGATGCGAGGCGATTAGGGACATCAGCCGCAGC
>Ga0207665_10001805_pt1 | contig 14428 bp, 12 predicted proteins | sample LARL112metaG_FD_184351 | JGI IMG/M metagenome (GOLD analysis project Ga0207665, IMG submission 184351) | Corn, switchgrass and miscanthus rhizosphere microbial communities from Kellogg Biological Station, Michigan, USA - LAR L11-2 metaG... | ecosystem: Host-associated > Plants > Roots >...
GTGGATCCGGAAGCACGGCCCCTTGTGCGGCCACTGCGTCGCCGAGCGCGTCTCGCGCGGATCGAAGGGAACGATCAGGCTCTCGAACCCGCCCCAGGACGAGCCGATGCCGTAGAGTTCCAGGCCGTCGATCATCGAGGAGAGCGCGCGTTCGGTGATGCCCTCCTTGAGCACCACGCCGAAAAGACCGCAGGCGCCCGTAAAATCGCGCTTCCAGATCGCGTGTCCCGGATCTCCGGGGAGCGCCGGGTGGAGCACGCGTTCGACCTCGGGCTGGCGAGTGATCCACTCGGCGAGCGCGACACCGGCTTTCCAGTGCTGTTTGAGGCGCACCGCTAACGTGCGCAGGCCCCGCTGGCCGAGATAAACGTCGTCCGGACCCGCCGTCTGCCCGAGCTCGTGGGTCGAGCGTCTCAGCCTCGGCCAGGCTTCCTTCGTGCAGGTGATCGCCCCGAGCATGGCGTCGGAGTGACCGACGATGTATTTGGTCGCCGCCTGCACCGAAATGTCCACGCCGTGCGCAAACGGCTTGAAGTACAGGGGCGTCCCCCAGGTGTTGTCGGCGATGACGGTGATCCCGCGGCGGCGCGCGACTTCCGCAATTGCCGGAATGTCCTGCACCTCGAAAGTGAGCGAACCGGGCGATTCGAGATAGATCACGCGGGTTTCGGGCCGGATGAACGACTCGATGGAGCGCCCCACGAGCGGATCGAAAAACGTCGTGCTCACGCCGAAGCGCTTGAGAAATCCAGTCGCAAAGTTGCGCGTCGGGCCGTAGACGGTGTCGCTCATCAGCAGCTGATCTCCGGCGGACAGGAACGCGAGCAAGGCTCCGGCGCAGGCGGCGAGTCCCGAGGGGTAGACGACCGTGCGGTGCCCTCCCTCGAGCGCTGCGATCGCCTCCTGGAGCGCATCGATCGTCGGCGTGCCGAAGCGCCCGTAGTAAGTGCCCGGTTGTTCCAGAATCCAGTTCTGGCGCCTGCGGCGGAACTCGGCCACGTTTTCCGAGAGGATCGTGGAGGCGTGGAACACCGGCGGGTTCACGGCGCCGTGATGCCGCTCGGGGTGGAGTCCGGAATGGACGACGGTGGTCTCTTCGCGCATGGAGTTCCTTCCTGATTGGACTAAAACGCAAAGCGGTTATTCTGACAGCAACGGGACCGACGGTAGTCTCCACGTAGAATTACTGTGTTTCATCAGGGAATCGTTCTCGTCGTGACTTCAGCCGTTTCCCGCATCGCCAAAGGCGTGGTCAGGCTCGCCTGGCCGGTGCTCGTCGCGCAGCTGGCGGTGATCGCGAGCGGCGTGCTCGACACGGTGATGGCGGGCCGCTACAGCGCGGTGGACCTTGCCGCGGTCGGGATCGGAGCCAGTGTCTATTTCAGCGTCTTCATCGGATTGATGGGGGTGGTGCAGGCGCTCTCACCGATAGCCGCGCAGCTCTTCGGGGGAAGGCAGTTCGAGAGAATCGGCGAGCAGACGCGCCAGACCCTCTGGCTTGCGCTCGGCCTCGGCGTGCTCGGAGTCCTGCTGCTCGCGTTTCCCGAACCGTTCCTGCGGCTCTCGAGCGCGCCGCCGGAGGTCGAGGCGCGCACGCGAGCTTACCTTCAGGGGATCGCCTGGGCGCTGCCGGCGATGCTGCTTTTTCGCGTTTTTTTCGCGCTCACCACCGCGGTGTCCCGGCCCCGCGCGGTCATGGCGATCAACCTCGTCTATTTCGCCGCCAAGATTCCGCTCAACGCCCTGTTCATTTACGGGGCGCTGGGCGCGCCCGAGCTCGGCGGTCCGGGCTGCGCGGTCGCAACCGCGATCGCGAGCTGGCTGATCTTCGCGCTCGCCTGGATCTATTGCGCGAAGCACCCGTTCTACGCGCCGTTTCGCATCTTCAGCCGGTGGTCCTGGCCCGACTTGCCCACCCTCTGGAGCCACCTGAAGCTCGGAGTACCCATCGGGCTCGCGTTTTTCGTCGAGGTGACTTCGTTTACTTTCATGGCGCTTTTCCTCGCACGGCTCGGCGCGGCCACTTCCGCCGGACACCAGATCGCGTCCAACGTCACCGCCGTCCTCTACATGTTCGGGCTCGCGATCGGAAACGCGACCGCGGTGCTCACAGCGCAGGCGATCGGCGCGGGCAATCCGCGCGAGGCGCGGCGTACGGGGCTTACCGGCATCGGGATGATGTTCGCCATTTCCGCCTGCGGCGGCGTAGCGATCTTTCTCGGCGCGCATCAGATCGTATTGCTGTACACCCGCGACGCCGCGGTGCAGGCGATCGCGATTCCTCTCCTCGCCTACATCGCTTTTTTCCAGCTCTTCGACACCTCGCAGGTAGTGATCGTCAACGCCCTGCGCGGCTACAAGATCGCCTTCATTCCGATGCTCGTCTATACCGTCGCGCTCTGGGGGATCGGATTGGGAGGGGGTTATGCGCTGGGACTCGGGCGGATCGAAGCCGCGACTGCGCTCGGCCTTGCGACACCCATGGGCGCCGCCGGATTCTGGCTTGCGGGCGTCGCCAGCCTCGTCGTCGCTGCAACGATCCTGTTTGCCTACTTCATGCACGTGAGCCGCCGGCACGAGGCGGGGACGATCTGACTCGCCCGCATTGCGAGAGCTCTCCCTTTCCACTATATTTCCGGCGCCTGTGCCCGCTCCGTAAAAACAAGGAAACCATCATGATCCGCGCGCTCGCCGTCCTCGCTCTCGCGATTTTCAGCGCAAACGCTTGGGCACAGGCGTATCCGAACAAGCCCATCCGCCTCGTGGTCGGGTTCACGCCCGGGGGAGTCTCCGACGTGCTCGCGCGAGCCCTCAGTGCCAGGCTGTCGCAGAATCTCGGCCAGCAGGTCGTCGTCGACAACCGCCCTGGCGCCGGCACCACGATCGCCTCCGAGATCGTCGTCAAGTCGGCGCCCGACGGCTACACGCTGTACTTCTGCGATGCCACCACGCATGCGATCAACGCGAGCCTGTACGGCAAGCTCCCTTACGACAGCGTCAGGGATTTCACGTTCATCAGTCTGGTGGCCTCGACGCCGCTTTTGCTCGTCGTCAATCCGGCGCTGCCCGCAAAGACGGTGCCCGAGCTGATCGCGCTGGCGAAAGCGAGAGCCGGGCAGCTCAACTACGCCTCTTCGGGCACCGGTACCATCGTCCATCTGGCGGGCGAGACCTTCAAATCGATGGCAGGCGTCGATCTGCTGCACGTGCCCTACAAGGGCAGCGCGCCGGCGACCGTGGCGGTGATCGCGGGCGATGTTGCCTTTATTTTTTCGACCATGCCCGCGGCGCTGCCGCATGTGAAGAGCGGAAAGCTCCGCGCGCTCGCCGTGACCACGCCTGCGCGAGTCGCGGCAGTGCAGGATATTCCGACAATCGCCGAAGCGGCCCTGCCCGGGTTCGATCTGGTGCTCTACAGCGGAGTGCTCGGCCCGGCGGGCATGCCGAAGGAGGTCGTCGAGCGGTTGAACGGCGAGCTTGTCAAAGTCGTCAATTCCCCCGAGATCACGGAGTTTTTCGCGACTCAGGGTGCGACGCCCATCGCGAGCACCCCCGAGCAGTTCGCCGCCCATATGCGCTCTGACGTCGTGAAGCTGGGCAAAATGGTCAAGGCTTCGGGCGCGAAAGCCGATTGACCGGAGGGCGCGTGGCCAAGAATTTTCTTCCGAGGCATTCCCGCTACGACTACGTGCCGATCACCGAGCGCAAGGACTATTCCTGGCCGGGCGGCAAGCGCCTCGCTTTCTGCATCACCACCAACATCGAGTGCTTCGCCTTCGGCGCGGGGCTGGGGCACGACAACGCCAAGACAGGCGAACCCCAAACGCAGCGGAACTACTCCTGGCGCGACTACGGAAACCGCGTCGGCATCTGGCGCCTGTTCGACCTCGCCGAAGAGCTGAAGCTGCCGCTCGCGCACAACACCAACAGCCTGCTCTACGACTACGCACCGCAGATCTTCGCGCGAATCCGCGCAAGGGGCGACGAGATCGTCGCCCACGGACGCACTAATTCCGAAAACCTGCGCGGCCTCTGGGAACCCGACGAAGAACGCATCATTCGCGAAGTCACCGAGACCTTTGTCCGCAACGAGAAGAAGCGCCCCCTGGGCTGGATGGGTGCCGGCGCCTACGAGACCTCGGTGACACCCGACCTCCTGAAGGAGGCCGGCTACACCTACTTCATGGACTGGCCCTGTGACGACCAGCCGATCTGGATGCGAACGCGCGCGGGGCCGATCCTCTCGGTGCCTTACCCGGTCGAAGTCAACGATTCACCGATGATCGTGCACCGGAAGCACAGCGCGCGCGAATTCTGCGACATGGTGGTGGACCAGTTCGACGAGATGCTGGAGCAGTGCGCGAAACATCCGCTCGTGTGCAACATCTCCATCCATCCCTACGTGTTCGGCCAGCCCTTCCGGCTGCGGCCGCTGCGCACGGCGCTCGAACATTGCGTCGAGCACAGGTTTCGGGAACGAGTTTGGTGGACGCGACCGGGCGAGATCGCCGAGTTCTGCAGTTCCATTCAGCCGGGAATCATTCCCGGCAGCTGAGAATCCACACGGGCGCGCCAAGCGCCCCCGAAGCTCAGTGCGACGGGGCTGCCGGTTTGTTCGGCTGCGGCTGCGCCCCCCCTTGGGAGGCCCCTGCCGGCTTGCTTGGCTGCGGCTGCGGGTTCGTCTGCGACGTCCATGCCGGCTTGCTCGGCAACGGCTGCGCGCCCGCTTGGGCCGGAGCGGGGGCCGCCGGGGTCGCGGTGGGGCTGCGGCCCTGATCGGCTGCGCGCACGGCGCCGGCGCTTTTCGTCTCGGGGAGCGCTGCAATGTCGCCGGAGAGCTCGCCGCCCTCCTCGATCGCGACTTTTCCGTATCGGACCTTGCCCGACAATTTCCCCGTGGCGCGAATGATCAATTGCTTTCGCGCGGTCAGCTCGCCCTCGAAACGTCCCCGGATTTCGGCGACGTCGATGCCGGCCTTGCCCACGAAAACTCCGTGCTCGGCGATCTGGATGACGCGGCTGTCCATCGAGGCCTCCACGCGACCTTCGACCACCAGCGTGTCGCAGTCGGTGATCTCGGCGCCCTTCAGTTTGATGTCCGGACCGACTATCAGCTTGCTGACGGTTTCACCGCTGGGTCGGGGAGATTCCGTACCGCCGCGCAAGTCTGCTTTCGGACTTTCGATCCCGAAGGCTTCCGCCTTCTCGGGCTCGTCACCGGCTGCGCTCAACGCTTCCTGCAGCCGGCTGTACGGCGACTGCAAGCGCGGGGATTGCGGGACATCTCTCTTGCGAAAATTGTCCAGCATGGATGCTCCTTTTAAATTTCTCGCTGGGCGAACGATCATTCACGGACGAAAATCTGCGACCCAAAACGTATTGCCATTAGCAATGCGCATGCCAGACTCAACTCACGTGCAAAATCATGCAATTGCCAGACGCGACGGCACTGATGGCAAGCGAGTGTCGTCGCCCTCGAGCGACGCCGCTTCGAGCGAGGCTACTAAGCGGCTGTTTACAATGGAAGTGACAAGTCGTGCAAAAGCGACGGCCGTGACGCTTACGGTCAGACCGAAGCCTTGGAAGACCGCTTTCGCTCCGCGCCGAATCAGGGCCGGACGAACCTCAACACGAATTCGTCTACCGGCACCTGGGGACGAAACACGATCGAGTCGCGCGGATCCTCGCTATGGCGCAGGAAATCGCCTTCCGCCGCGAGCCTGAATCCCGCCTCCTCGATTTCCCGCCGCAACGTCGCCTCTTCGATGCGATGCAGGGATTTCGCGACGCTCGTGCCTGCACCCGGCAGAGCCGAATGGTCGGCGATCACCAACGCGCCCCCGGGTTTGAGGGCCCCGAACAGCGCGCGATTCATCTTCGCGCGATCGACGCTCATGAACGCCGTGTCGTGATAGGCAAAAAAGAAGGTGATCAGGTCGAGATCGCGCACGCCCGGTGGGACTGGATCTTCATAGTCTCGCAGCACGCGCACGACGTTCCGCATCGCAGGCGTTTTCGCACGCTCGTCGAAGCGCTCCCTCGCTCTCGGGGAGACTCCCGGCGAGTCCTGGGCATAGACCGTCCCGCCGGAGCCGACCGCGCGGGCGAGCAGCTCGGTCGAATAGCCTGCGTACGCTCCCATATCGAGCACCCTCATTCCCGGCCGCGCGCCCGTGAACGCGAGCAACAGCTCCGGATTTCTTCTCTGATCGGTCTGACGGTCGGCCTCGGATCGGTCGCGGCTCGCCACGATGGCGCGGTAGTCGGTATTTTCGTTCCTGCCTACGGCGGCGCAAGCCGCGAGCGACGCTGCGCCGGCAAGAACGACTGCGCGGATAAGGAAGTCAGAGTCCACGTTCGCCTTTCTGCCGCGTCTTCAGCGGCCCTTGAACTTCGGTTGGCGCTTCTCGTTGAAGGCGCGAAGGCCTTCCCTGCGGTCTTGGGTTCCGACGAGCCGGCTGTAGGCCTCGACTTCGAGTCTCATGGCCGAAGCGAGGTCCGTCTGAAGGCCTTCGCGGATCGCGTGCTTCGCCTGCCGCACGGACAGCGGCGCATGAGAGGCGATGCGTCTTGCCGCCGCGAGCGTGTCCTCGCGCACTTTTCCGGCCTCGCAGAGCTTGTTGACGACGCCCCAGGCGAGCGCTTCTTCGGCCGAGAAGGGACGCGCCGCAAGGATCAACTCCTTCGCGCGCCGTTCGCCGACCGCGCGCGGCAGCGTTTGTGTTCCGCCTCCGCCTGGCATGATGCCGAGCGATACTTCGGTCAAAGCAAATTTCGCCGTCCGCGACGCGTAAGCAAAATCGCAAAGTAGAACGAGCTCGAGGCCGCCCGCGTACGCGGCCCCGTTGACGGCGGCTATCACCGGGATCGGGCAATCGCGGACCGCACGGAACATGCGCTCGAACACCTCGTGCTGCGAGTGCCACTGTTCGTCGCTGAGCGATTCGCGCTCCTTCAGATCGGCGCCGGCGCAAAACGCCCTGTCGCCGGCGCCCGTGACGACGACGCATCGGCATGGCTGTTCGTCCTGGAAGCGCTCGAAAAGTTCACACAGTTCGAGCGCCGCTTTGGTGTCGAAGGCGTTGGAAACCTCGGGGCGATCGAGCGTCACCAGCGATACATCGCCGGATTGTTCTTCGATCCGCAGCGCCTCGCGATCCCCATTCATGCTTGCCGCGTCCGGCCCGCTCCCGGCGCGCTGCGTCTTAGTTCGCCGGCTTCACGCCGTCCTTGCTCACCGAGACGCCCCCGGCCGACAAGGTTCCGTCGGCGGCAACCTGCGCAGCAACGACCACATAGGCTCCCGGCACCAGCATCGAGGCGTCGCCCGGCAACCCCGTGAAAATAGGAGCGCTCTGCGGGACGTGCACCTTCTGCGTGCCGCCCTTGTATTCCAGCGTCAAGTCGCGGCCATTGGAGGCCGCCACCATGCCCGACACCGTGGCGTTGGTCATGAGCGAGCCCGGCTCCAGGTCCCAAGGCATGTGGCCTTCGGGCACCTGGCCGCGACGGTCCGGGGTAAATACCTGAACCGAAATCGCTTCGAGAGTTCCGTCGGCGCGCTTCCTCGATGCCGGACCCACGAAGTCGCCGGGCTTGATGTCCGCCAACGTGAGCGCCTTGGCGTAGCGCACTCCGAACTTGGGCGCGAGATTGATTTTCAGGTCCTTGCCGTCGCGCGACTTCACGGAAAGGACATTGCCGTCGAGCGCGGTGATGGTGCCGCGCACGAACATGCGCGTTTGCGCCTGCGCGACGGCGCCCGAGAGCGCGAGAGCGCCGGCTGACAGCAAGACTGCCATTTTCTTCATGATGATGATTCCTCCTTGAGTGATCCGTCCGGGCCAACCCGGCAGGCCGATGGTAAACGCGATCCAGCGCACTTCCATTCCGGAGCGCTGCGACTATTCTGACAGATTCCGCCCCGGAGGCCCTTGGAGCTTGAGCAGCTGGCGCGCGTTCGCTTCGACGATCTTGCGCTTGGCCTCGGCATCGAGGGCAGGGTGATCGGCGACGATCTTCACCGGTTGCTCGTACGCAATGGGAAAACAATAATCGCTCCCCATCAGGACTCTGTCGGCGCCGATCACCTTGACCAGATATTCCAGCACGTGATCGGAGTAGCCGACCGTGTCGTAGTAGAAGCGGCGCAGGTACTCGAGCGGCGCGTGCTTGACGTGCTTCAGGTCGACGCGCTTTTCCCACCCCCGGTTGAGCCGGCCCACGAGCCACGGAAAAGCGCCGCCGGCATGGGGAAGGCAGACGACGAGCTTGGGAAACCGGTCGAGCACGCCCCCGAAGATGAGGTGCGCCGCCGCGATCGCCGACTCGAAAGGGTTACCGAGCAGGTTGGTGAGGTAGTAAGCAGAAAGACGCTGGTGCCCGATCACCTCGACCGGATGCAGGAAAAGCGGCAGGCCGCTCGCCTCGATGCGCTCATAGACAGGCTGGAATGAAGCGTCGGACAGGTCTTTTCCGCGAATCTGGGTGGCGATATAGAAGCCGCGCATGCCCGGAAGCTTCGCGGCGCGCTCCACTTCCTTCACCGCCAGCGCGGGCTCGTGCATCGGCAGCGTCGCGAGCCCCACGAGCCGCTTCGGATGCCGCTGGTGCGCCTGCGCGAGCGCGTCGTTGTAGGTCTCACTGATGCGTCGGGAGAGGTCGCCGTCCGCCCAGTACACCATCGGCTGCGACAGCGACAGCGCATGTACCTCCACGCCCTGCTCGTCCATCGCAGCGAGCCTAGCGTTCAGGTCGACGAATTTCGGGCCGACCGGCCCGGTCATGAGATGGCCGTGCTTGAACTGCGGACCCTTGCCTTCGACCATCTTGTACTCGAAGCCGTGGCTGGGGCCGTGCTCGGCGATCAGGTCCAGGAAGTCTTGCGGAAAATAATGCGCGTGAACGTCGATCGCTGCGTGGTGGCTCATCGCGGCTCCGGTGCGCGATTGTACCGTGGCGGAGACCGCCGCACTTATAATTAACCGCTCGAATTGCGGGAGGGTCGAGGAAATGGAAGAGCGGGTCAGCTTTGTATCGGACGGGTTGAAGCTCGCGGGCATCCTTCACCTGCCCGATGCGGGACCGGCGGAGCGGCGCGCCGCCTTTCTGGTCCTGCACGGATTCGGCAGCAACAAGGACAGCGGCGGGGGCACGACGGCGGCGAGAATGCTCGCCGGGCTCGGCTACGCGGCGCTGCGCTTCGACTTCCGCGGCTGCGGCGAGAGCGAGGGTGAGCGCGGCCGCGTCATCTGCAAGGAGCAGGTCAAAGACACGAGCAACGCGCTGTCCTTCCTCGCTACCCGTCCGGAGATCGATCCGAAGCGCATCGCCGTGGTGGGACAGAGTTTCGGCGCGGCGGTCGCCGTATACGCCGCGGGGGTCGACCGCAGGATCGCCGCCTGCATTTCCTCGGGCGGCTGGGGCGATGGCGCGAAAAAATTCCGCAAGCAGCACGCCTCGCCCCGGGCCTGGAAGAAGTTCACTGCGATGATGAAGGAAGGAAGGCGCCGCAAGCGCGCGGGAAAACCGATGAGCGTGCCGCGCTACGACATCGTTCCCATCCCGCCGCGCCTGCGCGGCAACCTCGCGCCGGGCTCGATCATGGAATTCCCGTTCGAAGTGGTGGAAACCATGTACGCGTTCAACGCGAACGATGTCGTCGGGAGGATCGCGCCGCGGCCTTTGCTCCTGCTTCATTCGGCGAACGACTCGGTGACGCCGACCGAGCAGTCGGTCGAGCTCTTCGAGCGCGCGGGCAAGCCGACCGACCTCCACCTCGTAGCCGACGTCGATCATTTCATGTTCGCGGAGGGAAACACGCTGGTGGTCAACCTCGTGCACAATTGGCTAGCCAAATACTTCCCTCCCCAGGTCTGATCCGGCCATGAGCAAGACGCAATCGCGCGCCGCTCAAGCGCCGCTGACCGCCCCGGCCGAGGCGCTCAAGCGCTTCGCGACGGACGTCTTCGCGCGCGCCGGCATGCCAGAATCCGACGCGGCTGTCGTCGCCGACGTCCTGGTCTGGGCAAATCTCAGGGGCGTGGACACGCACGGCGTCATGAGAGTCCCGCGCTACGTCGACCTGATCGAAACCGGCGACATGAATGCCAGGCCCGCGATCGCGATCCGCATCGAGACGCCCGCCTCGGTGTTGATCGAGGCCGATCGCGCGGCGGGACCGGTCGCGATGATGCGGGGAACGACAGCGGCCGTGCGCAAGGCCCGGGACGCAGGCGTGGGACTCGCGCTCGTCCGTGCGACCACGCACGCCGCGGCGCTCGGCTACTACACCCTCGCCGCCGCTCGCGAGGGCATGGCCGCGATCGCGCTCGCCGCGTCCTGGCCCAATGTCGCCTATCACGGCACGCGCGCAGCGGGCGTGTCCACCAGCCCGATCTCGATCGCAGTCCCGGGAGCGGAACCCGTGGTGCTCGACATGGCGACGAGCGTCGTTTCGATGGGAAAGCTCAACCAGGCGAAGAGAACGGGCGAACCGATACCCGAGGGCTGGGCCCTCGACAAGGACGGCAACCCTACGACCGATCCCCAGGCCGCTCATATTCCGTTGCCGATGGCAGGCCCCAAGGGCTCGGGCCTGTCTCTCATGATCGAATGCATCACCAGCCTCGTCGCGGCGAACCCTCTGCTCGCCGAGTCCCTGGAGGGCACCCCCGAAGGGCGCCGCCACCGCCAGAACGGCTTCGTCATGGCGATCGACCTGGCGCAGTTCGGCGATCCGGAGAATTTCCGGCGCGAAGTCGAGCGCCTGGTGAAAGCGCTGAAATCCCTGCCCGTCGATCCGGAGGCAGGGGAAATTCTCATGCCCGGCGAGCGCGGCCGCCGCACGTTCGAGCGCCGCAGCCGCGACGGCATTCCGCTTCCACGCGCCGTTTGCGACGATCTCCGGGCGTTGGCGAACCGGCTCGGCGTGGCGATGTTCACGTCGTCGCGTTGATATACTTCCTGGACTGAAGGCGCCGGCCTATGGCGAAGAAATCCACAATCAGCTCGACCGCAAAATCGAAGCGCCGTGGCGCGGACGCCGCGCCGACGCGCGACTACCCCGACCTCCACGAGCACCTTGAGGCTCTCGAGCGGGCGGGCTTGCTCATCACCGTCGATCGGGCGATCAACAAAGACACCGAGCTGCACCCGCTCGTGCGCTGGCAATTCCGCGGCGGCATCGAGGAGCCGGACAGAAAGGCGTTCCTGTTTACCCAAGTGACCGACGCCAAGGGACGCAAATACGACATCCCGGTCGTGGTCGGCGCGCTCGCCGCGAGCCGCGAGATCTACCGCATCGGCATGGGCTGCGCGCTCGACGGAATCAACGAGACCTGGAACCGCGCGATGGCGAAGCCGATTCCGCCGCGAATCGTCGAAGACGCGCCCTGCCACGAGGTCGTGGTACAGGGCTCCGATCTCGACAAGCCGGGCATGGGGCTGGACAGTCTCCCCATCCCCATTTCGACGCCGGGCTGGGACATCGCGCCGTTCACGACGCTTTCGCAGTACATCACCAAGGACCCGGACAGCGGGGTCCAGAACATGGGCATTTATCGCGGGCAGGTGAAGGCGCCGCGGCGGCTCGGCATGAATCCGTCTCTCGAGCTGCGTCCGGGGATCTACACCCATTGGGAGAAGATGAAGGCGCGCGGCGAGAAGCTGCCTGCAGCGGTGATCCTCGGCGCGCCGCCGTGCGTGGCGTTTACCTCGGCGCAGAAAGTGCCGGAGGCGCTGGACGAGCTGCACGTGGCCGGAGGGCTCGTCGGCGCGCCGATCAACGTCGTAAAAGCGAAGACCGTCGACCTGCTCGTCCCGGCTGAGGCGGAGATCGTCGTCGAAGGGTATATCGACACCGAGTATCTTGAGCCCGAAGCGCCGTTCGGAGAGTCGCATGGGCACGTCAACCTGCAAGAGTACAACGCCTTCATGGAGGTGACCTGCATCACCCGGCGCAAGAACGCGATCCTCACCTCCATCATCTCGCAGGTGACCCCGAGCGAGTCGAGCCTGATCAAGCGTGTCGCGCTCGAGCCCTTGTTTACTCATCACCTGAGAAACACGCTCGGCATCCAGGGCGTGAAGCGCGTTTCGATGCACGAACCGCTCACGAACCTGCGCAAGGTGGTCGTGCTCATCATGGACCGCAAGGCGCCGAGGACGGAGATCTGGCGCGCGCTCTACGGCGCCGCTGCGTGGAACCGCGCCGCGGGGAAGTACGTGGTTGCCGTAAACGAAGACATCGACCCGGACAACGCCGACGCACTGCTCTGGGCCATGTCCTACCGGGCGAATCCGGCGCTCGATCTTCAGATCCTCCACCACCGCGACCAGGGGCACGGACCGAGGAGCAAACGAAACGACGGAGAAGACGCTTCGGTGCTGATCGACGCGACGATGAAGGAGGATTTCCCCCCGATCTCGCTGCCCAAGCGCGAGTACATGGAGCGCGCGAAGAAAATCTGGGAGGAGCTGGGCCTGCCCAAACTCAAACCCGAATCGCCGTGGTTCGGTTACTCGCTCGGCGAATGGCCGGACGAGCTCGAGCGCGCGGCCGAGCTTGCCGTGAAAGGCGACTACTTCGAGACGGGCGAGCTCCTCGCCAAGCGCAGGCGCAAGGACGTGCGGATGAATACCGAGGTTCGCGACCTGCAAGAGCCGCGCAAGAAATCCTGACGGTTAAAAAAAACCGCGCCGACTTTCTCATCGGCGCGGATATTGTTGTCGCGCTTGCGTTATAGCGACCGCAGGAAGTTGAGCAGGTCCTGCTTCTGGCCCTCCAGCAGGACGCTGTAGATGCTGATCACGAGGTTCGCTTCAGAGGCGGTGCCGAAAAAAAAGTTTCCGCTCCGATGCGCCTCGATCGCCTCAACGAGGTCCGAGGTCCGTCCGTCGTGCAGGAAGAATACCCGCTTTCCCAGCCCCCAGAGCGGGGCGCTGCGGAACTCCCTCGGCCCCGCCTCGCCCTGCCTCACGCCGTCGGCCAAGCCTATCCCCATGTCGTGGACCAACAGGTCCGAGTAGAGATTCACGGTTTGATTGGCCAAGGCGGCGACGGTCGAATTGCCCGTGTGGAGGGTAGGCGTATGGCAAAGCGCACACCCGATTTGGCTGAACAGAGTTTTGCCTCTTGCGACGGATGCGGCCCCTCCGGGCGTATCCGGAGAAGGCACCGCGGGCGCGAGGAAACGCATGAAGAAGGCGAACTTCTCGATCGCGCTGATTGTCTCCTGAGGCGTCGCGCCGGTCGTGTTGGTGACAGTGTTCGGAGCCGCAGCAAACTGGCAGGTCGGTGTTTCATCCCGCTCGGTCTGAAACAGCTCGTTCGTGATCCCCATCTCCACGTTGTACGCCTCGCCCGAGAACAAGAGCAGCGACTTGTTCTGGGCCTTCCACCCGAACCGCGCGATCGTGCCGTCATTGCCGTTTCTGTTGGCTCGGCCCGAGATCCCGAACAGCCTCTTCGTAGACGCGTTCGCCACCCGGTTCGCGACGATCGCCGAATCCGGGATCTCCTCGATCAGACCCGCACCGAACGTCGGGGTCGGAATCCGGAAGATGACGTTGCGGTTCGCGAGCTCCTGCTCGAAAGCCGGCTGCCCGAGCATGCAGCCCGGCGCGTCTGACCGTCCGGTGATGGTGAATAGAGCGTGGACACCCCCGTCGGGCGTTCCGTCGGGGTTCCTCACGAACCTCGCCTCGCGCACCGGCCCGTTCGCCGTGATGAACGACGGAACGGTGTTGGTTGCATTCATCTTGCTCGCAAAGGCTATCTGAGGATTCACGAACGGGCTCGTACCGCCGACTTCGGGCTGCAGATGACAACCGCTGCAACTGTCGAGGTTCATGCGCGGGCCCAGGCCCTCGTTTGTGCCATCCGGTTCTGCGAAATCTCCTAGGCCGGCCTCGAAAAATTTCCCCTCGGAATCGCTCAACCCCGCGATGGGGCCGCCCGCGCCTGAGGGTCCGACACGCACGCCGGGATCGACGGCCAGAAAACCGACCGATGAGGCAATCTCAACTTGGAAAACCAGGAAACAAATGCTTGCTGACGCCAAAACCAACGGAACGACAAATTTGCTTTTCATAGCCTCTTCCTCTTCAACCAGCAATATGGGTCCCGAGCAAGCTCGCGCCCAGCGGTTGAAAGATTTATGGTTCTTGGGGCTGCGGATTGTTATTTTGAGGGAACTGCCCCGGCGGATCGCTTGCCACTTCGGCAAGCAGAACCTATTTAGAGAACGCCCGCAGCTTGGCCAGAATGCCGATAGAAATTCTTTGAGACAAGCCCGGCGTCTCCGCAAATGTCGAAAATTTCCGGTCCTGCAGGAGCCGCGGGAAAATCCTGAGCCAAATCGCCTCCGCGCGATTTTATCGGGCGGTGATCGAATCCTTCCGTTCCTGCTCGCGCGGAACGCTGCTG
>Ga0207665_10001806_pt1 | contig 14419 bp, 15 predicted proteins | sample LARL112metaG_FD_184351 | JGI IMG/M metagenome (GOLD analysis project Ga0207665, IMG submission 184351) | Corn, switchgrass and miscanthus rhizosphere microbial communities from Kellogg Biological Station, Michigan, USA - LAR L11-2 metaG... | ecosystem: Host-associated > Plants > Roots >...
CTCCCGCCGACGGCGTGCCACCTGCCGTCGCGCCGTTCGCCCACGCCACCGCGGCAGGGCCCACGTTGTACGTCACCGGCCAGATGCCTACTGACGTCACCGGAGCCGTTGTCGGCGATTACGTCGCGATCCAGACCGACCAGGTGCTGCGCAACCTGATGCGAGTCACCGAGTTGTGCGGCGGGGGACTGGCCGACGTCGTCTCGGTCCGCGCCTACCTTCTCGATTGGAATGACTACGGCGCGTTCAACGCCGCCTACGCAGCCTGGTTTCCCGACCAACTGCCGTCGCGCACCTGTGTCGGTGTCACCGGGCTCGCGGTGGGTGCCCTCGTTGAGATCGACTGGGTGTGCTGGCGAAGCGACGGCTGGGGGAGCACACTCGGGTCATAAGGCCCGCGAGGCCGAAGGACCGCCGCGGGTGGGTCCGTCGAGGAGGACACCATGAGCATCCTCTACACACTCGCAGTGGCAGGCGCCGCCGGGATCGGTGTGCTCTGGATGGCATTGCAGAACATCCGGGTCATCAAGCAGTTCGAACGCGGTGTCGTGTTCCGGTTCGGCCGCGTCCAGAGCCGCGTTCGCCCACCCGGGCTGACGATGCTGGTCCCGTTCGCCGACCGCCTGCAGAAGGTGAACCTGCAGATCATCACGTTGCCGGTGCCTGGCCAGGACGGGATCACCCGCGACAACGTGACCGTGCGCGTCGACGCCGTCATCTACTTCAAGGTGGAGGATCCGGTGCGCGCCGCGGTCGACGTGCAGGACTACATGTCCGCGATCGGGCAGGTGGCGCAGACCTCGCTGCGTTCGATCATCGGCAAGAGCAACCTGGACGACCTGCTGTCCAACCGTGAGCGGCTCAACCAGGGCCTCGAGCTGCTGATCGACAGCCCGGCGCTGGGCTGGGGCATCCACATCGACCGAGTCGAGATCAAGGACGTCGTGCTGCCCGACTCGATGAAGCGGTCGATCGCCCGGCAGGCGGAGGCCGAGCGTGAGCGACGCGCCCGCGTCATCACCGCCGACGGCGAACTGCAGGCATCCGAGAAGCTCGCACAGGCCGCCGCGATCATGGCGGAGGAGCCGGCGGCGCTGCAGCTGCGGCTGCTGCAAACCGTGGTCGAGGTCGCCGCCGAAAAGAATTCGACGCTCATCCTGCCGTTCCCGGTCGAGCTGCTGCGCTTCCTGGAACGGTCCACCCCGGACCGCGACGAGAGGACCGCGGCCTCCACCAACGGCGAGACGCCGGAACTGACCGCGCCGAAGGTGCCCGATGATGCCCGCGGCATCTCGCTCGACGAACCGCTGAAGCAACGACGTTCCGGGCAGAACGCCTAGCGTCGGCGAACGTTTGCGGCATGATCAGGGTCATGCCCCTTGATGCCGACTCGGTCAGTCGCTGGATCGACGGCTACCTCGGCACCTTCGCGGCGTGCGTTCGCGGCGACGGCGACATGACCTCGTTGCTCGGCCATTTCGGTGTCCCGATGATCGTCACCAGTGACGAGGGCGTCGTCACGCTGATGACCGACGGCGAGGCCGCGGCGGTGATGCAGAGCCAGGTCGACGGCTTGCGGGCGCTCGGCTTCGACCACAGCGAGGTGCTCAATTCGGAAGTGATTGTTCTCAATGCTGCGTCAGCGCTGTATCGGGCAACGTTGTCGCGCCGCAACGGCGATGGCGGTGAGATCGACTGTCCGACGATCACATATCTCATGACGGACGATGTCGCCGGGCCACGGATCGTGCTCGTGGCGGCCCACAGTCGATGACTTACCGGGGCGCCCGCTCGATCGGCGCGGCAGCGTCGAGCGCGGCGGGCGTGGTCAGATCCAGGTCGACGACCATGGATTCCAGTGCCGCGCTCCAGCTTTCGTAAGAGGGCCGCTGCGGGTCCGTACCGATCTCGTCCATCAATCGGCGGCGGAACGTGTCCCACGGCAGGTCGAGTTTGTCGACCAGCGCAACGGCGATTGCCAATGCGCGCGCCTGCCAGGGTGCGTCAAAGACGCGCGCAAACTCGAGCACCACGACCAACGCCAGTGATCCGAACGTCACCAACAGCGCCTGCATTCGCATCGCGCCGGAATGTTCGTTGACATGCGAGACGATGTCGTAGCCCGGCTTGTCGATGCCGGGAAGCGTCGGAACCATAAGCAGCGCAGCGGCGAACAGCACCGCAAACGCGATACCAGCGAATCATCGGGATGCGACGATCCATATCAGGTCACAGTAGACAACGCGGTTATCCACATGCGGGATTTCATCCACAGGGCGCGTTGCCGGACCGCCGCGCGCGGCCGGGTGGTGTGACCGCAGGCCTACTTTGACCGCATGCGAACCGAATTGCCTACCGAGCGACTGCAGCGCCGCCTCGGTGCCGACAGCGAGTCCGATGCCGACAGCGACGGCGAGAAGGACACCTCGCTGTCCCGGTGGCTGCCCGACACGGCCAAGTCCGATGGCATGGCCGGCTGGGTCGCCTCTGTTCGGGCCGACCCTGGCCGGGCCGGTGTCATCGCGCTGGCGGTCGTCGGTGTCATCGCCGTTCTGGTGACGGTGTTCACCCTGGTGCGTGACAATGCGCCGGCGGTGGCATCGGCGAAACTGCCGCCGGTGGAGATGGTTTCGTCGGCCAGCCCGACGCCTGCGCCCGCACCACCCGACGGTGACGGACACGTGATCGTCAGCGTAGTGGGCCTCGTGCACAAGCCCGGGCTTGTCACGTTGGCGCCGGGTGCGCGGATCGCTGATGCTCTCACCGCGGCCGGGGGCGCTTTGGATGGTGCGGATCTGATCGGGCTGAACATGGCCCGGCGTGTCACCGACGGTGAACAGATCATCGTCGGGATCGTCGCGGCGCCCGGCCAGCCGGCGGCAATGGGCAGTTCGATCAGTTCGGGGCCCGGCACCGCCGAGCCGACGGATGCACCGTCCACCGCCGGAAAGGCGCCGTCGCCGCCCGGTTTGGTGGATCTCAACGCCGCCACGGTGCAGGACCTGGACACGTTGCCGGGGATCGGTCCGGTGACCGCGGCGGCGATCATCGCCTGGCGCGACGCCAACGGGCGATTCACCAGCGTCGACCAACTCGGAGACGTGGACGGCATCGGGCCTGCGCGGCTGGAGAAGCTGCGTGACCTCGTGCGTGTGTGAGGCCGGTGGAGGCTGGCACCGCCCGGTTGGATCTGCGGCTGGTCCCTGCGGCGCTCACCAGTTGGGTGGCGACGGCGGCCGGAATCATCTGGCCGGTGGGCGGTTCGGTGCTCGCCGTTGCCGTGGCGGTCGCCGCGACGGCAGTTGTCGGGCGGTGGGGTAGTGGCCGCCGCGAGTCCGGTGCCGATGTCGCGGCGGTCGCTACCGGGGTCGTCGCTGTCGCGGTTGTCGGTGCGGGTTTCGCCGTCGCGATCGGGCTGCGCGTCGGCGAACTGCGCCATCATCCGATCGTCGAGCGCTACGGCACGGTCGCCACCGTAGTCGTCACGCCGATCGAGACCCCCCGCTCACTGGGCGGCGGCCGGATGATGTTCCGCGGGTCGCTGCAGCGGGTCGGCGGGAGCGAAATGTTGGGCCGGGTAGTCGTTTTCACACGCGCCGTCGAATTCGCCGAGTTGACTGCGGGCCGGCCGGCGAGTTTCCCTGCCCGGATCGGTCGGCCAACTCGGCGAGACCTGACCGTCGCGGTGCTGTCGGCGACGGGTGCGCCGAAACTGGGCGAGGCCGCGCCGATCGACAGGGTCGCGCATGACATCCGCGCCGGCTTCGCCGAAGGCGCACGCGTCGCGCTGCCGGCGGATCAAGCGGCGATGCTGCCTGCGCTGGTGTTGGGCGACACGTCGACGGTGGCTGCGCAGACCACTGAGGAGTTCCGTTCGGCCGGGCTGACCCACTTGACCGCGGTGTCGGGGGCCAACGTGACCATCGTTTGCGGGGCGGTGTTGATGACTGCCGCACTGTTCGGGCCAAGGCTGGCCGCCGTGTTCGCCGGGCTCGCGCTGGTGGCGTTCGTCATTGTCGTTCAGCCCTCGGCCAGCGTGCTGCGAGCGGCCGTCATGGGCGCCATCACGTTGCTGGCCGTGGTCTCGCATCGGCGCAGGCAGGCCATTCCGGTGTTGTCTGCCAGCGTGATCATGTTGATGGTCGCCGCACCCGAATTGGCTGTCGACGTCGGTTTCGCTCTGTCGGTCTCGGCGACCGCCGCCCTTGTCGTGATCGCGCCGGTGTGGTCGCGGCGCCTGGTCGGGCGCGGCTGGCCCAAACCGCTGGCCGATGCGGCGAGCGTCGCGGTCGCCGCGCAGCTCGTCACCGCCCCGCTGGTCGCCGGGATATCGGGCACCTTCAGCGCGGTGTCTGTTGTCGCCAACCTCGCCGTGGCCACCGTGATCCCGCCGATCACAGTTGTCGGCACGGCGGCGGCCGCGCTGTGTCCGCTGTGGCCGCCGGGCGCGCAACTGCTGATCCGATTCACCGGGCCGGAGTTGTGGTGGCTGCTGCGGGTGGCGCGGTGGGCCGCGGGGGTTCCGGGTGCATCCGTCGGCGTTCCGTCGGGTCTGCTCGGCGTGGTGTGTGTCGCCGCCGCCGGTATCGCCGCGGTACTGGCTTGGCGGTGGCGATGGGTCCGCATCGCTGCGGGTGCAGTGGCGGTGTGCCTGCTCGCGTGGACGGTGTCAGGACTGTCGGACGGCCATGACACGATCGTCGGGTGAGCGATGAGGTCGCAGGTCTGCACCTGGTGTTGGGTGACGAGGAGCTGCTAGTTGAGCGCGCGGTTGCCGACGTTCTTCGTCAGGCGCGCAAGCAGGCAGGTACCGAAGATGTGCCGGTGAATCGGTTGCGTGCCGGCGAGATCAGCACGTCAGAACTGGCCGAGTTGCTGAGCCCGTCGCTATTCGCCGACGAGCGCGTGGTGGTGCTGGAGGCCGCGGGCGAAGCGGGCAAGGATGCGGTCAATCTGATTGCGGCCGCCGCCGCCGACCTGCCGCCGGGCACCATGTTGATCGCGGTGCACTCCGGCGGTGGGCGTGCCAAGGCGTTGGCAGATCAATTGAAAAAGCTTGGTGCGCAAGTGCATCCGTGCGCTCGCATCACCAAGGCCAGCGAACGGGCTGACTTCGTCCGCAAAGAATTCCGCGCGTTGAAGGTCAAGGTCGGCGACGACACCGTCACCGCTGTGCTCGACGCGGTCGGCTCCGACATTCGCGAACTCGCCGCTGTCTGTTCGCAGCTGGTTGCCGACACCGACGGCACTGTCGACGCCGCCGCCGTCCGCCGCTACCACTCCGGCAGGGCGGAGGTGAAGGGCTTCGACATCGCCGACAAGGCCGTCGTTGGCGACGTTGCCGGCGCGGCCGAGGCGCTGCGCTGGGCGATGATGAGCGGCGAACCGCAGGTCGTGCTGGCCGACGCGCTGGCAGAGGCCGTGCACACCATCGCGAGGGTCGGGCCGCTGTCGGGGGATCCGTACCGGCTGGCTGCCGAGCTGGGAATGCCGCCGTGGCGGGTGCAGAAGGCGCAAAAACAGGCGCGACGGTGGTCGCGCGGTTCGATCGCCGAGGCCATGCGGTTGGTCGCGACGTTGAACGCCGACGTCAAGGGGGCCGCCGCCGACGCGGACTACGCGCTGGAGGCGGCAGTCAGAAAAGTAGCCGAACTGGCCGCAGACTGATCAGATCTTGTTGAAAGCGCGAGACAGCGCCGACTTGCGGTTGGCCGCCTGATTCTTGTGGATCACGCCCTTGCTGGCGGCCTTGTCCAGCTTGCGGGTGGTCGACGCCAGCAACTCGCCGGCCTTCTCCTTGTCGCCGGCCTCCATGGCCTCCCGGAATCCACGGACCGCCGTGTGAAGCGACGACTTCACCGACTTGTTGCGCAGTCTGCGGCGCTCGTTGGAGCGATTGCGCTTTTCCTGCGACTTGATGTTGGCCACGCGGTAATTCCTTCGAAATCGCCAGTTGGGTTGCTTAAGTCTTGTCCGCGCCGCGCCTGACGGCGGGCAGCGACTGTTCAGGGTACCAGCGCGTCACCTAATCTCCCAAAGCGAGGGCGTCTGGCCTGCCGGAACCGGTCATGTGGTGCAGCATGTGATGGGTGAGCCTTCGAACCTTGCCGACCGGGACCGCACGGACATCGCGCACCAACGGGCGGACGTCTAAACGGTACGAAGGAATTTTTGACGGCTACAACAGCCTGGGCAGCTATTCGCAGGCCTTCGACGAGATGTTCGACGCCCAGGGCAACGTCCGCGGCCCGTACAAGGGCATCTTCGCCGAGCTTGCTCCGTCCGACGCCTCGGAGCTGGAAGCCCGCGCCGACGCGCTCGGCCGCGCGTTCATCGACCAGGGCATCACCTTCTCGCTGTCCGGCCAGGAGCGCCCATTTCCGCTGGATCTCGTCCCGCGGGTGATCTCGGCCGCTGAGTGGACGCGGCTCGAGCGCGGCATCACGCAACGGGTCAAGGCGCTGGAGCATTACCTCCACGACATCTACGGCGAGCAGGAGATTCTGCGCGACGGCGTCATCCCGCGCCGGCTCGTGACCTCCTGCGAGCATTTCCACCGCGCGGCTGCGGGCATCATGCCACCCAACGGTGTGCGCATCCATGTCGCGGGCATCGACCTGATCCGCGACGCCAAGGGTGACTTCCGGGTGCTGGAGGACAATTTGCGCTCGCCGTCCGGCGTCTCGTATGTGATGGAGAACCGCCGCACCATGGCGCGGGTCTTCCCGAACCTGTTCGCGACACATCGAGTCCGCGCGGTCGGCGACTATTCGTCACACCTGTTGCAGGCGCTGCGGAATGCGGCGGCCAACAACGTCGCCGATCCGACCGTGGTGGTACTGACGCCGGGGGTCTACAACTCCGCCTACTTCGAGCACTCGCTGCTGGCCCGGCAGATGGGTGTCGAACTGGTCGAGGGCCGCGATCTGTTCTGCCGCGACAACGCCGTCTACATGCGCACCACCGAGGGCGAACGCCAGGTCGACGTCATCTACCGCCGCATCGACGACGCGTTCCTCGACCCGATGCAGTTCCGGCCCGACTCGGTGCTCGGGGTCGCAGGCCTGCTCAACGCCGCGCGCGCAGGCAACGTCGTCATCTCCAGCGCGGTCGGCAACGGCGTCGGCGACGACAAGCTGGTGTACACCTACGTGCCGACGATCATCGAGTACTACCTGGGCGAGAAGCCGCTGCTGGCCAACGTCGACACCTACCGCTGCTGGCTCGACGACGAACGCGAGGAAGTGCTCGACCGGGTCGACGAACTCGTCATCAAACCTGTGGAGGGTTCCGGCGGCTACGGCATCGTGTTCGGTCCGGACGCCTCCGAGAAGGACCTCGCGGCGATCAGCAAGAAGATCCGCAGCGATCCACGCGGCTGGATCGCGCAGCCTGTCGTGCAGCTGTCAACTGTGCCAACCCAGATAGACGACGAGCTCGCCCCCCGCCACGTCGATCTGCGTCCGTTCGCCGTCAACGACGGCGACCAAGTGTGGGTGCTGCCGGGCGGGCTGACCCGTGTGGCACTGCCCGAGGGCTCACTGGTGGTCAACTCCAGTCAGGGCGGCGGGTCCAAGGACACCTGGGTGCTGGCGTCGCGCGCGTCGGTGGCCGACCGTGAGCTCGCCGCTGCCGAGGTGGTGCGGTCGCTCCCGAGAGCGCCGAAGGGCCCGAAGGCCGAGAACGGGTCCGACGGATCGTCACAGCAGCAGCAACAGCAGCAATCGCAGGGGCTGCGGCCGGTGAGCGGCTCGAGTCAACAGCAGCAACAACAGCAGCAACAGCAGTAGTTAGGTGGTGATGATCTGATGTTGGCGCGCAACGCCGAATCGCTGTACTGGATCGGCCGCTACGTGGAGCGGGCCGACGACACCGCCCGCATTCTAGATGTGACGGTGCACCAACTGCTCGAGGATTCCAGCGTCGATCCGGACCAGGCGTCGAGGATGCTGCTGCGGGTGCTGGGTATCGAGGCGCCAAAGCAGCAGCAGCTCGACGTGTGGTCATTGACGGATCTCGTCGCGTTCAGTCGCGACACCGAGGGCGGCTGCTCGATCGTGGAGGCGATCTCGGCGGCGCGCGAAAATGCCCGCGGCGCACGGGAAGTCACGTCCACCGAGATCTGGGAGTGCCTCAACACCACCTACAACGCGCTGGCCGAACGCGAACGCGCCGCCAAACGCCTTGGCCCGCATGAGTTCCTGTCGTTCGTCGAGGGCCGGGCCGCGATGTTCGCGGGTTTGGCCGACTCGACGCTGAGCCGCGACGACGGTTATCGCTTCATGGTGCTGGGCCGTGCGATCGAACGCGTCGACATGACGGTGCGGCTCTTGTTGTCCCGTGTCGGCGACAGCGCCTCGTCGCCGGCCTGGGTGACGCTGTTGCGGTCGGCGGGTGCGCACGACACCTACCTGCGCACCTACCGGGGCACCATGGATGCCGGCCGGGTGGTCGAATTCATGCTGCTCGACCGGCTTTTCCCGCGGTCGATCTTCTACTCGCTGCGGTTGGCCGAGCACAGCCTCGACGAGTTGATGAAGCGGCCGCACAACCGGCTCGGCGCCACAGCGGAGGCGCAGCGCCTGCTCGGCCGGGCGCGCAGTGAGCTGGAATTCCTGCGTCCCGGTGTGCTGCTGGAATCGTTGGAGAAGCGGCTGGCCGGTCTACAGAAGACCTGCCACGACGTTGGAGAAGCGTTGGCGGTGCAGTACTTCCACTCCGCGCCGTGGGTGGCATGGCATGACGCGGGACACAACGGTTCGCTCGTCATCGAGGAAGGTGAAATCTGATATGTGGCGGCTGCGGGTGGTGCATTCGACGGGCTACGCGTACAAGTCGCCGGTGACCGCGTCCTTCAACGAGGCCCGGCTGACGCCGCGCTCCGACAACCGGCAAAACGTCATCCTCAACCGCGTCGAAACCGCGCCCGCCACAAGGTCGTACCGGTATGTCGACTACTGGGGCACCGCGGTGACCGCGTTCGACCTGCACGCCCCGCACACCGAATTAGAGGTCACCTCGTCGTCGGTGGTGGAGACCGACCGAGGCGCTTCGCCGAAGGACGAGAACGTGCAAGTGAGCTGGGACGACCTGTGTTCAGAGGCGGTGATCGACCGGTTCGACGAGGTGCTGAGCCCCACGCACTACACGCCGCACAGCAAGCGGATAGGGCGGGTGGGGCAGCGCATCGCCAAGTACCACGATCCGCAGGAGGCCGTCACCGCCGCCGCGAATTGGGTGCATAGCGAACTGGAATACGTGCCGGGCACTACCGGTGTGCACTCATCGGGACTGGATGCGCACCGCGAAGGGAAGGGCGTTTGCCAGGACTTCGCTCATCTGACGCTGATCCTGTTGCGTAGCATGGGAATTCCGGCCCGATACGTGTCGGGCTACCTACATCCCAAGGGGGAGGCGAAGGTCGGTGACACCATCGACGGGCAGAGCCATGCGTGGGTGCAGGCCTGGACCGGAGGCTGGTGGAACTACGACCCCACGAACGACGCCGACATCAACGCGCAGTACATCAGCGTCGGGGTGGGACGTGACTACTCGGACGTCACGCCGCTGAAAGGCATTTACTCCGGCGAGGGTTCGACCGACCTGGACGTCGTCGTCGAGATCACCCGGCTGGCCTAGCGCGATCTTCCTCGAACGTTCCTTACCGCTCGAAATTCTGGCGAAATGTCGAGCGGTAAGGAACGTTCGTCGCAGGGAACGGGTGTGACGCTCACCCCGTCGTATCACCATGCTTCCATTCATCGGCAGCGAAGCCTTGGCGGCGGGTGTCGTCAATCGCTATCAGCTTGCAACCCGATATGACGCCGTCTATCGCAATGTGTACGTGCCCAGGGGTCGGATGCCAACTGCAGCTGACAGGGCGGTCGCCGCGTGGCTGTGGTCAGAACGGCGGGCCACCGCGGCGGGGCTATCTGCCGCTGCCCTGCATGGAACCCTATGGCTCGACACAAAACTACCCGCCGAGCTCAACCAACCGCATCGCCACAAGACGAACGGCATCTTGCTGCACAGCGACAAGCTCGCCGATGACGAGGTGTGTAGTGCCAACGGCATACCCGCGACAACGCCTGCGCGCACTGCGTACGACCTTGGCCGACGGCGCGGCCTGACCACAGCGGTCATCCGGCTGGATGCGTTGATGCAAGCGACCAATCTCAAACCGACAGATGTCGAGGCGCTTGCCGAGCGCCATCGCGGCGCACGCGGCATCGTGCAGTTGCGCGAAGCGATCGACCTGTCCGACGGTGGGGCGGAGTCTCCGCAGGAAACCCGCACCCGGCTGATCCTGACGCGCGCGGGTCTACGGCCAAAGCGGACACAGATTGACGTATTCGACAGATTCGGCGAATTCGTGCGTCGCATCGACATGGGCTGGGACGAGTGGATGGTCGGCGTCGAGTACGACGGCGCCCAACACTGGACCGATCCCGCGATACGCAGCCACGACATCGATACGCAGGCCAGACTAGAGGCACTGGGATGGCGGATCATCCGCGTCAGCGCCGATATGCTCCAGTACCGGCCGAACACTATCGTCGCGCGTACCCGAGCCGCGCTGCGCGCCGCCGGGGCCCCGGTCTAGCCGCCGAACGTTCCTTACCGCTCGAGCTCAAGGGTGAAATGTCGAGCGGTAAGGAACGTTCGGCGCAAACCGTTATGGCTTCACGCGGCCCAGGGTGCGATAGCCCGGGTGCACGTGCGGCGTCAGGCCCTGTCGTTCGGCGATGACAGCCAGCAGCTGACGCAGGGTGTCGTGCTGTTCGGTGTCCAGCCCCGCGGTCATCAGTCTTTCGTGCTGACGGCCAAGCTCGCCGATCTTGTTGAGCGCCTTCTTGCCCGACGGGGTCAGGTAGAGCGCGTGCAGCCTGCGATCATCGGGGTTGCGACGACGTTCGACGTAGCCCAGATCTTCCAGCTCGTCGACGTAGGCGACGACGCGGCTCGGTAACAAACCCAGCTGACCGCTGAGCGCCTGCTGGCTGCGCCCGGGCTCGGCCGCGATCACGCGCAGGATCCCCGCGTGCGGCGGCGTGAGGTCGATCGACGCGATCAGGTCGGCGAACACCGAGGCGGAACGGTGGCCCAGTTGGGATAGCAGGAACGCCACATTGTCACGATCGGCTGAGGCTGCTGACACGGCTAAATCGTATCAGTTTTGAACGATTTACCTTACGAATTAGCCATTCTTCTTGTCTATGTTCATGATCAGGCATATCGTTCACGATATGAACGATTCATTTGGGGATACGAATAGCGGAGTTGGGCGGCCACCGCAGAGCGGCCCTCCGTTGGCGCTGCTCGCAGCGATCTCCTTGGTGCTGCTGCTCGCCGGACTGGTCGTCGGGGTCGCGTTCGCGGGTGGCGTGATGCCCCTTCCGTACGGCTCCGCGGCATCGATACAGGACTACGTCGCCGGTCATCACGCCGCGGCCGTCGCGATCGCGGTCGGGACGTTCGGCTCGTCGATACCGCTGGCCATCTACGCGGCCACCGCGAGCGCACGTCTGCGTCAACTCGGCATCACCGCACCGGGGGCGACGATCGCACTGGCAGGCGGCCTTCTTGCGTCGTCCGGGCTCGCATTGTCGAGCCTGACGGCGTGGACGTTGTCGCGGCCGGAGATCACCTCCGACGCCGCGCTGGTCCGCGCTCTGTACTACCTCACCTACCTGACCGGCGGTCCCTGGCACGTGGTCACGCTCGGCCTGTTGATCGCCGGCATCGCAGTGCCCGGCCTCATCGTCGGATTGCTGCCAAGACCGATCGCATGGACCGGCCTCGTCATCGCGGGTCTCGCCGAACTGACGACGCTGGTGCTCATCTGGCCGGAACTATCGCCGCTGTTGCCGGTCGCCCGGTTCACTGGGTTGGTCTGGCTGATCGTGGCCGGTGCGCTGTTGCCGCTGCGTCGGCATAGCAAGCAGGCGGTGACGGCTCGTTCATGAAACTCAGTGTGAGCCTGACGAATTACTCGTGGGCCGGTCGCCTCCATGACCATCTTCGATCGCTCGCCGGCTTGCTCGACGACACCGCGGTCGACACGCTATGGGTGCCAGACCATCTCCTGCAGGCCGATCCCGCCAGCCGGCTCGACGAACCTATGCTGGAGGCCTACACCGCGCTGGGATATCTCGCGGCCGCCACGTCGCGGATCCGCCTCGGCGCCATGGTCACCGCCGCGACCTTCCGCGCACCGGCCTTGCTGATCAAGGCTGTCACCACGCTGGACGTGCTGTCGGCCGGTCGGGCGTGGCTGGGAATCGGCGCCGGCTACAACGGCGACGAGGCCCGTGCGATGGGGCTGTTCCTTCCCGGCACAGCCGAGCGATTCGCGCGGATGACCGAGTTGCTACGGCTGGCCCGGCAGATGTGGAACGGTGACGAAACCCCGTTCCACGGCGAGTATCTGATTCTCGAGGACCCGGTCGGCAGCCCGCGACCCGTGACGACGCCGCGGCCGCCGGTGCTGATCGGGGGCACCGGCGAGCGGCGCACATTGCGGCTCGTCGCCGAGTACGGCGATGCGTGCAATCTGTTCGACGTGCCTGACGGCGGCGCCGCGATCCGCAGACAGCTCGACGTGCTGGACCGTCACTGTGCCGACGTCGGCCGGCCGCCCGAGGAGATCGAGCGCACCGTCACAACCGCGTTGCAGGACGGCGAGAACGCCGGGCAGTTGGTCGAGCGCTGTCAAAGCCTGGGCGAGTTAGGGATTCAGCACGTCGTGGTCATTGCCCGCGGCCGGCCGTTGAGCGACGACGACCTCGACGCCGTGGCTCACGCGGCCAATCGGCTATCGCCATGGCGGATATGAACCGATGGAGGGCGTGCCCCGTTGTACTGGGTATTGCCATGACCTGGGTCAGCCTTGCAAAACCGAGGGATGGTCTTGCTCTTGGTCTGTGACGGCTGGCGCACTGCACATTTGGACGCCCGATAACCAGGAGTTAGCCGACCAATGTCCACGCCAAACCCGCCCCGGGACGATCCCGGGCAGCCGCAACAAGGATCGCAATCGCAGGCTACATCTACCCGAACTTAGCCACGCCCATCCCGCCCGGCTACCCCGTCTACCCGACCTACCCCTACCCGTATCCGGCGCCGCCGCCCAAGACCAACTGGTGGGCAGTCGTGTCCTTTGTCCTTGGCCTGGTCGGCGTCATCGTGCTCAGTGTCGTCTGCGGCATCGTCGCGCTGAGCCAAGCCAAGCGCGGCGGCGGCGGGCGGGGGTTGGCGATTGCCGGGCTCGTCCTTTCCGGACTGTGGATGCTGCCGTTCATGGCGCATTGCGGTGACTTCGCCGCCGCGGAGCGGGTGGACCAAAGGTTGAGCCGCTCTGCCGCACCGCCTCGGATCAGCTCGCTGGTTTGGCGCAGACCCCGGGGTGAACCTCCACCCGGTGCAGGTCATCGCCAAGCTCGATCTGTTGGTCGAACTCCGCGGCGGCCAGCGCGCGCCAGTCGTCTTCCTGGCCCGGTGCGATGCCCGGCACGTAGTGGGTGAGGATCAGGATGCCGACACCGGCGCGCCGCGGTGGCCGCTGCCTGTTCGACCGATGAGTGGTAATCGCAGATGTCGCGGATGCGTTGCATCGGCATCTTCTCGACCAGATCCTTGCGAATGACCGTGTGAACCAACGCTCCGGCGCCGTCCGCCAACTCATCAAGGCTGGCGCACGGCACCGTGTCACCGGCCAGAACAACGGACGCCCCGCCGTAAGTGACGCGAAATGCGATAGTAGGCTCCACCGGCCGATGATCGGTGGGCGCCAAGGTGATTCGCACATCCTCCTCGTTCCACACCAGCCCCTCGACATGTTCCTCCACCTCGACGGGGGGAGGCGCGGTGAGGTCGGCGTGATGTGCGATCCGATAGCCGATGTCGAAATGGAACGCCTTGAGCGTGGCGTCGACCACCTCGGCCGTGCCGGGTGGGCCAATGATCCGCAGCGGATTGGGTTCGGGGGTGAAGGTCGTCACCCATCGCGTGATGATCAGGTCGCCCAAGTCGGCGATGTGATCGCTGTGCAGGTGAGTCAACAGCAGGGCGGCCAATCCGTTCGCGCCGACACCGGCGGCCGTCATCCGCTGCTGTACACCTCGCCCGCAGTCGACGAGAAACGTCTGACTGCCCGCGCGTACAAGTGTCGACGGCCCCGCCCGTCGGGCGTCGGGGATGGGACTACCGGTGCCGAGTAACGTGACCTCGATCATGCGGGTAAGCCCTTGTCGCGGAACGATGTTGACATGTCGCGCCAGCGTAGTCGCCCCGAGGTCGCCGAGGGCCAGTATGTGCTTTCCGGGTCGTCATCGATTGTGGCTCTTGTGCCATATGCGTGGGTAGCTGAGTGCGCCTGAACGGCCGCACGCCGTTCTCGGTCTAGGTTTCTGGCTTGTCG
>Ga0207665_10001807_pt1 | contig 14418 bp, 8 predicted proteins | sample LARL112metaG_FD_184351 | JGI IMG/M metagenome (GOLD analysis project Ga0207665, IMG submission 184351) | Corn, switchgrass and miscanthus rhizosphere microbial communities from Kellogg Biological Station, Michigan, USA - LAR L11-2 metaG... | ecosystem: Host-associated > Plants > Roots >...
AATATCTATCTCGATTCGAAAAAGCACGGCGCGGCGATTGACGACAAGGCCTCGATCTAGCCGCAAGGTGGGCAGCCGATTCACGGCATTCGGCGGGATGTTGCGGGGGCGAACGTTGATGATCGTGCCCGATCACTTGATCGTTCAATCGTGGCGGGCCAGTAGTTGGAGGAAGTACGATCCCGATTCGGTGCTTATTCTGCAGTTCGATCGCGTCAAGAACGGCGGGCGTATCACGCTCTTGCAGGCCAATGTTCCGCAACATGCCTACCGGAATATCAAAAAAGGCTGGCCCAAGCATTATTGGACGGCGTGGAAAACATATCTCAAGAATCGCCGTTCACGATAACAAGGAGGTTCCCATGCAACGGATGATTGGATTGTTTGCTCTTTCAATGCTGCTGGTCGGGCTCTCTGGCTGTAGCTATCTGTTCTATCCCCGAGCAGGCGACTATGCGACGCAAGCGAAAGGCGCCAGCGGCGTCGAAACGATGATCAACCTCACTACTATGATGGAGGCAACGGCAGCCAAAGCCAAGGGCGGGAAAGGCGTCGATACCGCCTTCGACGATCTGCACAATCAGTTTCATGCGCTCCGTGATTCGTACTGTGGTGTGACGGAGGCGCAGGCCAAAACGCCGGCCTACGACTTGGCCGTGACGCACAAGAAGGAATTGACGGCGATTTTCTGGCGCCTGTGGAAATTCAAGGACAATCAACCGCAGCGCGATCTGCATCTTGATCTCTTAAGCGTCGAGTTGAAGGAACTGCGCGAGACGCTGCAGACGATCCAGTAACCCCTCACAAGTGAGAGCACCGATGCCGAAATCGAGGAAGGCGCCTTCACCGCAACTTGCAGCTGGCTCTGTGGCGCTACTGATCGGCACACGCAAGGGTGCATTCATCTTGCGCAGTGATCGATCGCACCGGAGCTGGAAGCTGTCCGCCCCAATGTTCCTCGGTCACACCGTGCATCATCTGATGCTGGATCCGCGAGATCGACGCACGATGCTCATGGCCACACGCACGGGGCATCTGGGACCGACGGTGTTCCGATCCACGGACTTCGGCAAGACGTGGAAGGAAGCGAAGACTCCGCCGGCCTTTCCGAAAGCGCCGGAGGGCCAGAACGGGCGGGTGGTGGATCACGTGTTCTGGCTCACCCCTGGACATCCCAGTGAATCGGGCCTCTGGTATGCCGGCACCTCACCACAGGGACTCTTCCGCTCCAACGACGGCGGCATCACGTGGCAGCCTTTTTCGTACATCAACGACGATCCGCAATACCGAGAGTGGATGGGTACCGTGCAGGACGGGACACCGGATGGCCCCAAGCTTCATTCGATCCTCATCGACCCACGCGATCCCGCCCACCTCTACTTCGCCATGTCTGGGGGTGGTGTGCACGAATCGGTGGACGGCGGCCGAACCTGGACATCCATCGTCCGGGGACTCGAAGTGGTCGAAGGATTTGACACAGCTACGGTCACCTTCCACGACCCCCATTGCGTCCGGCTCTGTCCGACCGATCCAGACCGGTTGTTTCAACAGAACCACTGCGGAATTTACAGGATGGATCGCTCTGAGGGCCGATGGATTCGCATCGGCAAGAACATGCCAAAGAAGGTCGGCGATATCGGCTTTCCGATGGTCCTCCACCCGCGCAATTCCGATACCGCCTGGGTGTTCCCAATGGACGGCTCGACGGTGTGGCCGCGCGTGAGCCCCGGGGGCAAACCCGCTGCCTACGTCACGCGCGATGGCGGTAAGACCTGGACAAGACAGGACAAGGGCTTTCCGCGAGCGAATGCCTGGTGGACGGTGAAACGGCAAGCCATGACGGCAGACGCCCATGAACCGGTGGGACTCTATCTCGGCACGACTAGCGGCGAGGTCTGGGCGAGTCGTACGGGCGGCACGAGTTGGACTTGTCTGGCCCGGCACCTTCCTGAAATTTACTCGGTGGAATCAGCGGAACTCTGACCGTGACCGTCTACATCCCCAGTGCGCTTCGCTCTTACACCAAGCAGAAGAGCGAAGTAGCGGTCGAAGGCCAGACCCTGGCCGAAGTGTTGGCAGCATTGGATCATCGCTATCCCGGCCTACGCTTTCGCATCATCACTGAACAGGGCACGATTCGACAGCACATCAGAATCTTCGTCAAAGAAGAACAGGTGCGGGATCTGTCTGTTGCGCTTCAACCAGAGGATCAGATCCACATCATCTGTGCCTTGAGCGGCGGCTGACGCTCCGTCGACAGTTGTGCCGACGCCGCACGGAAGGAAAACACATGACACAGCAATCTTCCCAACAGCTCATCGAAGGCCAACGGCAGGACTGGAACCGTGTCGCAGGGGGCTGGGAGAAGTGGGATCGATTCTTCGACGAGCAGATGGCGTTTCTGAATCACCGGCTCGTGGCCGATGCGCGGCTGCGATTCGGGATGCGCGTGCTCGATCTCGGTTCGGGCACCGGCTATCCCGCCCTGCTCGGCGCACAAACCGTTGGGCTGAGTGGAAGCGTGATCGGGCTGGATCTCGCCGAGCAAATGCTCGCCGTCGCGCGACGCAAAGCCACGACGCTGGGCCTCGTGAACGTGACGTTCCGCACAGGCGACGTGACCGCGCTTCCATTTGAGGCGAACTCGTTCGATGCCGTCACGAGCCGCTTCTGCTTGATGTTTTTGCCGGAGATTCCGAAGGCCACTGCCGAGATTGCGCGCGTGCTGAGGCCCGGAAGCTGGGTCGCGGCGGCTGTCTGGTCTGCGCCAGAGAAGAATCCCTCGATCGGCCTTTCGATGGAGGCGATCAAGAGCGTGGTTGAACTGCCGACACCAGACCCCACTGCCCCCGGCATCTTTCGGCTAGCCAAGCCCGGCGATCTCGCCGGGATGTTGCAACAGAACGGATTGGTCGATGTGACAGACCAGGAATTTCTCGCGGAATGGTCGTACGTGTCAGCCGATGAGTACTACACGAGCCTCATGGAAATCGCGGCGCCGATACAGAATTTCATGGCCAAACTCTCGGCGCCCCAAATACAAGAGGTGAGGCGTCTCATCACCCAGGCTGCAACCCAATACCAGCGTGGCAACAGAATCACCTTCCCCCTCGCCATCCGAATGGTCGCAGCACGCAAACCTCTGTGAGACTACCGTGGCGCCGAAGTACGACGGATTCAAGGACTTCGTGCTGGATCAACTCAGCGATCTGCACGGCGTGACCTGCCGCGCGATGTTCGGCGGATACGGGCTGTATTGTGGTAGGGTGTTCTTCGGCATTGTCCATAAGGGCCGGCTCTATTTCAAGACGAATGCGACCACGGCGCCCCAGAAGCTGCCGACACCGCCGAGCATGACGGACAGGAACGCCTGGACGAGAAAGCGGATACCGATGTCGGCAGAAAGTCCGTAGAGCGGGACGATCAAGGCGCCCGCGAGACCGGCCAGCGCCGAGCCGAACGCGAAAGTGAGGGTATAAAGCCACGCCGTGGAGATGCCACAGGCACGCGCGAGCATCGGGTTCTCGAGGGCGCCACGTATGCGCAGACCCATCATGGTGCGGGCAAGGAAGAACCAGCTCGCCAGCACGACAATGCTCGCCGTGCCAATAATGACCGTGCGCCACACCGAGAAATCGACGCCGCCGGCCGAAATGACCCCGGATAGCGGTTCAGGGATCGCTTTGTAGTGACCGCCGAGGAGCCCGCGAATGACCTCGCGGATGACCAGTCCGGTCGCAAAGGTGCCCAGCATCGCCATGATCGGATTGGGGTAGAAACGACGAATCACCGCGCGCTCGAGAACCAGGCCGACGAGTGCAAGCACGAGCGGCGCTACGATGATCCCCAACCACAGCGGCAGCGCGCGCTCGTGAAACAGGTAGAGCGTATAGGCGCCAAGAAGAACGAACTCGCCATGGGCGAAATTGAAAATGCCCATCATGCCGGCAATCACGCCGAGACCAAGCACGATGAGCACCATCACTGAGGTGAAGGCCAGGATATCGAAGGCGAGCTTGATATCGGATTCCATTGCGGCTTCCGCCTTGCTCAGCGCCGGCCAGGACTTTTAGCATGGTGCGTCGGCGGTTGCACCGCCGACGCGTTCTGCTTTGGGCGCAAATGCGGTGCCGATGTCGGTATCCGCCTCCGCATCCGGGTCGATGATCGGAGTGCGCACGGATAAAGTCGGTCGACGCTCTCGTTCACGAGACGCTGTGGAGCCGCCGTTCCGACGCGCGCATGAAATCGATTGCAGAATTGGTGGAGCCTGCCCCGCGTGTTAAGACAGGCGCGACAGCAAGATGCGAGCTGCCGAAAATGCTCGCTGAAGGATCGAGGCCAATTGGAGCGGTCCATTGAGCTCGTCATCTTGGTTCGGCGCGATGATGGATTTCGACCTCCGTGTCGCTTGGGAGGACGGCGAACGCGTCTTTTACAGAAATCAACGGAAGCGCGCGGACGAGCCGGCCGTGCTGGCCGTGCTTCCTCGCTCCGAGCACCCCGCACCCCTGGTGCTTGAAAGGTTCGCACACGAATACGCATTGAAGGATCAGTTGAGCAGCGCATGGGCGGTGCGACCGCTGCAGCTCTTGCGCGAGCATGGTCACGTGATGCTGGTTCTCGAAGATCCCGGAGGCCGTCCGCTCGAAGAGTTGCTTGGCGCACCGATGGAGATCAATCGATTCCTCCTCCTTGCCATCAACATCTCGGTCGTTCTTGCCAAGGTGCATCGACAGGGCCTCGTTCATAAGGACATCAATCCCGCCAACATCCTCGTGGACGAACTGACCGGAGATGTACGGCTGTCCGGATTCGGCATGGCCTCTCGCCTGCTCCGTGAACGCCAGTCATCGAATCCGCCGGAGATCATAGCCGGGACTTTGGCCTACATGGCGCCCGAGCAGACCGGGCGGATGAATCGCTCGATCGACTCGCGGAGCGACCTCTATGCACTCGGCGTTACGTTCTATCGAATGCTGACCGGCTCCCTTCCGTTTTCGGCCGCCGATCCGATCGAATGGATTCATTGCCATGTTGCGAAAGAGCCGACGCCTCCGAGCGAGCGGCTTGAGACCATCCCTGAGCCTATCTCATCGATTGTTGTGAAGCTTCTCGCCAAGAATGCTGAGGAACGTTACCAGACCGCGAGCGGGCTCGAGCGCGATCTTCGGTATTGCCTTGTGGAATGGCAGGCGCAAGGGCGCATCGACGAGTTCCAGATCGGCCAAGAGGACACGCCGGAGAGGCTGGTGATTCCCGAGAAGCTCTATGGCCGGGCGAAGGAGGTCTCGGCCCTAATTGCCGCGTTTGATCGGGTCGCCAAGGGCGGTCGTGCGGAACTGGTGCTCGTGTCGGGCTATTCCGGTGTTGGCAAGTCGGCGGTCGTGAATGAGCTGCAAAAAGTACTCGCGCCGTCGGGAGCGTTGTTTGCAGCCGGCAAGTTTGATCAATACGAGCGTGACATCCCGTATTCGACATTGGCGAAGGCCTTCAAGAATTTGATTCGTCCGCTGCTGGGCCGACCCGATGCCGATCTGCGTGTCTGGCGCGACGCTTTTTGCGAGGCACTGGGCCTGAATGGGCAGGTGATGGTAGATCTCGCTCCGGAATTGAAACTCATCGTCGGAGAGCAGCCAAGGATTGCCGATCTGTCGCCACAGGAGGTCCGGCAACGGTTTCAGGTCCTGCTCGGCCGTTTCATAAGTGTATTCGCGCGGGCGGAACATCCTCTCGTGTTGTTTTTCGACGATCTGCAATGGGTCGATACGGCGACGCTCGACGTGCTCGAGAATCTGCTGACCCGGGGCGACATGCACAATCTGCTGGTGATTGGAGCTTATCGCAGCAACGAGGTCGGTCGCGCACATCCACTGACGCGCAAGCTCGAAGTGATCCGCAATGCCGGAGCCATCACTAGCGAAATACCGCTTGCACCTCTCACCCCGGAAGATCTGCGAACGCTGCTGGCAGATACATTGCAATGCGAGGCGGCCCAGGCAGCAGCGCTGGTACAACTGATCTACAGCAGAACGCTCGGCAACCCGTTCTTCGTCGTCCAACTCCTGACGGAACTGGCCGAGGAACGGCTCATTCGGCACGACGCGCACGGGACCTCCTGGCACTGGAATGTCGACCGCATCCGCGCCAAGCCCCACTCGGACAATGTGGTCGATTTTATGGTTGCCAAGCTGCAGCGGCTACCCGACGGTACCCGGGATCTGCTCAAGCTGCTTGCCTGCATGGGCAGCCTGGCTCACAGCAAAACCTTGCAGATCGCCTATGATGGGCCGCGTGAGAGACTTGAAAACGCCCTGCTGGACGCGAGGCGGGCCGACCTCATCATGCGCGTGGACGGTTCCTATAAATTTCTGCACGACCGTATTCAAGAAGCAGCCTATTCGTTGATCGAGGAAGGCCGGCGGGCCGCGACCCATGTTCGGATCGGGCGGATGCTCCTCGCACACCTGACCAAGGATGAGATCGCCGATCAGCTGTTCGACATCGTCAACCAGCTCAATCACGGTGTCGCGATCGTTTCCGACGATGGCCAAGACCGGCGAACGGCCGAGCTCGCCGGTTGCGTCAATCTGTTCACCGAACCTGACGAGCGGCTGCGCATCGCATCGCTCAATTTGCAGGCCGGAAGGCGCGCCAAGTCATCGACCGCCTACGCCTCGGCCTGCCGCCACCTGACCGCAGGCATCGTGCTGCTCGGCTCCGCGGGTTGGGAGAAAACCTACGAGCTCGCCTTCGGCCTTCACCTCGAACAGGCCGAATGCGAGTTCCTGAGCGGCAGCCCCGAAGTCGCCGCACGACTCATCGCGGAGCTGCTGGAGCGGGCCGCGTCGAACGCCGATCGGGCAGCCGTCTATCGCTTGAAGATTGTGCTCCATGTCATGAGGTCGGAGTACCAGTGCGCCGTGGAGAGCGCGTTGCTGTGCGTTCGGCTGTTCGGGATCGAGATGTCTGCGCATCCGAGCAATGAGCAGGTCAAGACGGCATACGACGAGGTTTGGCACAATCTAGGGGGACGCTCGATCGAAAGCTTGATCGATCTGCCGCTCATGAGCAACGTGGACATGCTCGCTGCGGTGGCGATCCTTTCCGACCTTTCGGCGCCGGCGCACGTCACAGATGTGAACCTGATGCGGCTGAACACCTGCTATCTGGTCAATCTGAGCCTGAAGTTCGGAACGACATCGGCCACTACGTTCGGCTTCGCGTGGTTCGGTGTTTTGCTTGGTCCGGTGTTTCATCGCTATGGCGAGGGCTACCGTTTCGGGGAACTGGCCGTGCGACTCGCCCAGAAACACGGATTTCTTGCTCATAAGGCCAAGAGCCAGCTCGCAAAGAGCCTGCTCGCTTTCTGGAGCCAGAATATCACGACGGCAGTCGATCTCACCGCTGCGGCATATCAGGCTGCGCTCGACACGGGTGACTACACCTTCGCCTGCTACAGTCACAACTACAGGGTAGAGACCCTTCTCGCCCGCGGCGACCATCTCGATGAGGTCTGGCAGGAGACGGAAGCCGCGTTCGCCTTTGCTCGCAAACTCAATTTCCGCGACGCCGCGGATATCATCGTCAGCCAGCAGCGCTTCATCCAGAACATGCGCGGACGGACCGCCGATTTCTCGACCTTCAGCGACCGGCAGTTCGATGAGGCGATATTCGAGGCGCAATTGACTCCTGATCGCATGGCGACGATGGTCTGCTGGTATTGGGTGCTCAAGCTTCAGGCCCGGTTCATGTCGGGTGACTACGAGGCGGCGGCCACGGCGGCCGAGAGCGCCAGGGTGTTGCTATGGTCGTCAGACGCCCAGATCCACCTCGCCGAGTATCGGTTTTACAGCGCATTGGCGATCGCGGCCGTCTGCGGCGCGGCCGGGGCGGAACAGCGTGGCACCTCGCTGGCCTCGCTGAAGGCGCATCTGATGCAATTGCGCGAATGGGCCGACAATTGCGCCGCGATCTTCCGCGGAAGGCACGCTTTGGTCGCCGCCGAAGTCGCCCGTCTCGAGCAACGTGAGTTGGACGCCGAGCACCTCTACGAGGATGCCATCCGGCTGTCCCGCGAGCACGGCTTCATCCAGGACGAAGGCCTCGGCAATGAACTTGCGGCGCGGTTCTATTCGCGCCGTGGCTTCGAGACGATTGCCCAGGCCTATTTTCGGAATGCCCGCTACTGCTATCTCCGCTGGGGTGCACTGGGCAAAGTGAAGCAGCTCGATGAACTGTATCCGTTCCTCAGCGACGGAGGTCCATTGCGCGCCGGGAGCGGCATGATCGGGGCTTCCCTGGAATACCTGGACCTCGCCACCGTCATCAAGCTGTCGCAGGCGCTCTCGAGCGAGATCGTCTTCGAGAAGCTGATCCAGCAGATCATGGCCATCGCGATCGAGCATGCGGGCGCCAATCGAGGTCTTTTGATGCTCTGTACGGGCGACGACGTCCGGATCGAAGCAGAGGCCAAGACTCATCGCGACGGACTCGATGTGCACCTGATCCGAGCGACTGCGACCGGATCAGAGCTTCCCTTGACGATGTTGCATTACGTGCTGCGGACACGAGAAAGCGTCGTGCTGAGCGACGCCCTGGTTGACAACGAGTTTTCATCGGATGGTTACGTCGTTCGCAACCGATGCCGCTCGGTGTTCTGCCTGCCGCTGGTTCGACAAGCAAAACTGATCGGGGTTCTGTATCTCGAAAACAGCCTGGCACCGGGCGCATTCTCGCCGGCTCGCGCATCGTTGCTCAAGCTCCTCGCCTCTCAAGCAGCGATCTCGCTGGAGAACAGTCATCTCTATCATGAATTGGCGGAGCGCGAAGGAAGGATTCGGCGCCTTGTCGACGCCAACATCATTGGAATCGTCATCTTCGACTTTGACGGGCAGATCATCGACGCCAATGACACGTTTCTTCACATGCTGGGTTTCGACCGTGACGATTTTGTTTCTGGCCGCGTGCGCTGGACGGATTTGATTCCGCCGGATCATCGCGACCGATCTGCGCGGTCACTGGACCGAGTAAAGACCATCGGGATCTCACGGCCGTTCGAGCGTGACTATCTTCGGAAGGATGGCAGCCGCGTGCCCGTGCTGATCGGCGCGGCGAGGTTCGAGGACGGCGGCAACCAAGGGGTGGCTTTCGTGCTTGACCTGACCGAGCGCAAGCGGGCCGAGGAGTTGTTCCGCCAGATGCAAGCGGAGCTTGCGCACGCGAACCGTGTCGCCACGATGGGGCAGTTCACGGCCTCGATCGCACACGAAATCAGCCAACCCCTCACCGCCGTCGATACCAACGCAAGTGCGGCGCTGCGCTGGTTGGCCAAGGATCCTCCGGATCTGGAAAGAACGCAGGAGTCGCTCGAACAAATCATCAGCGACACTGCTCGCGCCGGCAGCATCATCGCCGGAATTCGAAATCTCATCAAAAAATCGGCTCCACGCACCGAAAGTTTCGACCTCAACGAGGCCGTGCGCGAAATCGGCGATTTGGCCCGCAGCGAAGCGACCAAATACGGCATCGTAGTCCAGACCAGGCTTGCAGGAGGCTTGCCGTCGGTCAGGGGAGATCGGGTTCAGCTGCAACAGGTCATACTCAACCTCGTTGTGAATGCCATTGAGGCAATGAGGGGCGCGGGAGAAGGGCCAAGGGAATTGATCATCAGCACCGGCGAGTTCGACCAGGGCGCGGTGACTGTGGCGGTTCAGGATTCGGGTCCCGGCCTCAAGCCCTCCGATTCCGAGCGCATCTTTGACGCCTTCTACACGACCAAGCCGGGTGGTCTGGGCATGGGACTGTCCATATGCCGTTCAATAATCCAGGCGCATGGCGGTCGCTTATGGGCCGAAAGATCCGAACCACGCGGCGCTATCTTTCAATTCTCGGTACCGATCACACGCGGAGATGCTGACGCAAGTGACCTTGCCTTATCTCCCGAAATTGTTTTCCCTCGGAAAGGGAAATCTTCAAACTGAAAGGGTTGGACGACAAATACCAAACGCCAGATCGCTTTCACTGGATATCCCGCTCGAAATAGTTAGGAAGGTCAGCTGCAGGAGTGGCTGACTTATGAAGCCGCCACTGCGGACTCATTGTGAGGAGCTGATAGGCCGTTTGTTGCCGCGATACCGCAGCGCGTCGACGATTAGCTAAAACGCTGGCGAGGGCTGGCGGCGGCTCGGAAGGTAGAGGTGGTATCCCGAAAAAAGGCGGACACCGGTCCTGCAGCACCCGAATCAGCTGGCCGAAACCGCTACTTTTCCCACGATTTCATGTGCCAAATTCGAGCTCGCAATCAGCTAGATATCGGACCGACGACGTCCAAAACGGCCGGAAGACGAATCCCAAGCCGATCACCTTCGATCTGCAGCCGTCGCAGTTGGTCGTCAAGCCGCGCGTCGTGACGGCCCGCGCCGAACGCGGCGAAGGCACGGGCTCGCGCAATGATGAAGCCGGTCCATGGCAGCGGTTCCAGACGCACAAAATCCTCGAGAGCCGCGGCATGGCGCTCGGCCTCTTCCCAGTCGCGAAGCAGCATGGACGCCTCGATCGCATCTTTGCGGAACAACAGGTGATTATGGGCCACGACATTGCCTGACAGGAGTGCCTCGCCGTCTGACAGCGCCGCTCTGCGACGGGTCTCGTCCTCTTCAATCAGGGCCAGTATTCCGTAGTAGACGGGTCCAAAATAGGCCATTCCGGTGTCTGCGCTGATCGCCAGCGCTTCGCAAATGGCCGCAAGCGCTTCGGAGCGCCGTCCGGCCAGACGGTCGAGTTCGGCGCCAAACGCCAGCGCCTCCGCCTCGAAGCGTCGCGCCTTCAACTGCCGTGCCAGCTGGAGAGCCGCATCGACGTTCGCCTGTGCAGCCGCAAACTCACCCAGCGCGTGACGGGCGTGATAGGCGGCGTGATGGGCTATGGCCTGCGCTCTGCGGTGACCGACCTTCGCCCCCATCCCAACGGCCGCGAGCGCCTCGACGAGCGCGGCCCTCGTCTCACCCGCAAAAAACCGCATAAACGCGAGCATCGGAAGATTCGCTACCTCGATCCGGCCAAAGCCGTGACGGCGGGACAGTTCGATGCAATTTCCGAAATGCTCACGTGCGCTCAGCATCCTGCCTCGCGCGTATTCGGCATCGCCGAGTCCGCCAAGCGCTGCGGCCTCAAGTTCCGCAGATCCCGCCTCTCGCGCCAGATCGAGGCTGCGCTGATGTTCGCGGAGGCAGCCTTCCACGTCGCCCCGCGGAAACAGCAGATTGCCGTGCAGAAAATGCGCGCGAGCGGCCTCGGTGAGCAAAGACAAACGGCTTGCAGCGCTCTCTGCCCTTTCGACATCTGCAAGGGCTCCAGGCAGGTCGTCGGTGACTCGCTTGACGGCCGCGATGCCCAGCCAGGCACGACAGCGATCCGCATCATCCCGGCTTTGTTGCAGCGCCTCCTCGTAGGCCGTGCGGGCATCGGCAACCTCGCCCATGTCGTGTAGTAACTCGCCACCATAGCTGGCCAACGCAAAACGATCCTGCGGATCCAGTGCAAGAGAGGCGCCTCGCCTGACCAGCGCAAGCGCCTGCTCATAGCGATATCGCGCGGCTTCGTTTCGTGCGGCGGCAAGATACGCCTGCGGTGCATGCGGATCCTCCGCCCGGTCGAGGTGCTGGGCATGGAGGCCGAGATCCTGGTCCGCAAACCACGATGCGGCACGCTTGTGCAACTCTCGCCGTCGCGATCGGAGCAGTGTCGCGTAGACCGCATCCCGGATCAGGGCATGGCCAAACAGAATTTCGTCTTCATGCGGCCGTAGCAGGGCATGCTCCAGCAGCGCGCGGGGAGCATAAAGCGGATCCTCGATCAAGGCGCGCAGTCCGCCAAGGGGAAAGCGCTGCCCGAATACGGATGCCGCTTGCAAGGCCAGCTTGTCCGAAGGTTCGAGCCGATCCATCCTGGCCTGCACCAGACTTTGGACGGAGTCCGGAACGGCGCGATCGGTGTGCTCCTCCGCATTCCGTAGCAACTGCTCCAAAAATAGCGGATTGCCGGCGGCGCGTTCCAGGCAGCTCGTGGCAACAGCACCGATCTGACCGGAGACATTTCGTGCAAGTGCCAGTGCCTCCTCACGATGCAGCGGTGCGAGATCGATGGTCAGGATCGGGCCAGATGGCTGCCATCCGCTTGCCACGGGGTCACCGACGTTGCGCGAGGTGAGAACGAGCAGGAGCGGGCAATCACTCGTCGCCTCTGCAACGGCCGAAATTCGCGCCAGAACCTGCTCGTCGGCCCAGTGCAGGTCCTCGATGACGATAAGCAAAGCTTTGGTCCTGGCAGCCGCTGTGACAACCTCCGTGATGGTGGCGCCGACGCCGCGGCTTCTTGTGCCGGTATCCATGGCATCGTACAGCGCGCGCAATTCCGTGGGCGGAGGCACGTTGAGAAGGTCATAGAGGAATATCCCGTGGTCGGCACCGATCTGGCCGGCATCGACGAGCATAGCGATCCTCTCGGGGGCGACATCGCCCGCGGACGCCTCAGCATCTCCTCCCAGAACGAGACTGCGGATGACCGCGCGCACAGCATCGCGCCCGGTGCCTGCGCCGAAGTCGAGCACCAGACCGCCATGGCACGTGAAACCGTTCAGTCCGGCATTGTGCTGAAACTCCTCGATCAGGCGCGTTTTACCGAGGCCGGCTTCACCACGCACGTAAATGACGCGGCCTCGACGGATCTCCAGGCAAGTTGCCATTGCAGCTGCAAATTGACCGAGTTCGCTCACCCGCCCCACGAATGCACGTCCGCCAACCGGTGCGGGCCGCGTTCCCAACAACCGCCAGGCTCTGACTGGGGAGGCTAGTCCTTTCACGTCAACGTCGCCCACGTCCTCGCCGTGCAGTCGATCCTGCAATCCGCGATAGACCGCTGAAGACAGAAGCACCTCGCCGCTCCCGGCATGGTCAGTCAGACGCGACGCGAGATTCACACTCTCGCCGGTGACGGTGTAGGCCTTGTGGCGCGCGCTTCCTACCTGGCTCGCCAGGACCTCGCCACTCGCCACCCCCACATGCACGCCGATATCGTGACCGAGCCGCTTCCGGAGCATCGGAACCGAATCGCGAATGCGCAGTGCCGCAAGGACCGCACGCTCGGCATCATTGTCATGCGCCACAGGGGCACCGAACACGGCCATGACGCAGTCCCCGATATGCTTGTCGATAGTGCCGCCGTACTCGACGATTGCGGCGTCGGCAACTTCGAAGAATTCGGTGAGAATGCCCTCGATCTCCTCTGCATCGAGCAGCTTGCTCAGCGTGGTATACCCGGTGAGATCTGCAAACAGGACCGTGACCTGCCGGCGCTCGCCTTGACCACTTTCGTGCTGCTCCGGCGCCCCCTCCATGCTCGCGAGTGCATCGGTGCCGGCCTTCTGACGCAGGAGTGCGATCGCGTCGAGCAATCGACGCCGATGTCCGACCGAACTGATACCGAGATCCCTGAGATCGTCGGCCGTCAGGTTCGGTAACAAATCACCGGTGATGTGATTGTCGCAGAACTGCTGCGTGTACTGGTCGAGTCCCAGTCTCCTGAGCCAGTCTGCGACGTCCATCGGGCGCTCCCGCACCTCTGGGGTCCGCCGTTGCGGATATGGAATGGATCGTAACTCAGCCAGGGAGAGAAGCTAAGCGGAAATGAAGTCTCGACACAAAGGAGGACGTGCTGCCTTCGCCGGTCCCGGTCGCACAATAGACGCCAGCTGCCGCCTCCGCCGGGCACGCGTGCCGGCCTGCTGTTCCGCAATCTGGTGATCAAAGCCTTTGCGCTCCCGGGGTTATCGAAGCTTGCCGTCGGCAGGGATATCGCCGATGTCCTGCCGCTTCCGGACTACAACTGGCCGTCGCTCGATCAATGGACGGCTGCTTGATTCGGCGGGCTGAGCCTCACGGTGAGAAAACACGCGAGCATCAGGGAAGCCCCGACGCCCATGACACAGGCGGACCATCCGAAGCGATCAAACAGCTGACCAAGCACCGCGCTGCCGACGAGGCCACCAGCAAAATAGCAGGCGAGATAGGTCTCGCTGGCCACGCCGCGGTTCGATTTCGCGGCCTGCCCGACAAATCCCGTGGCGCAGGCCTGTGCGAAGAACGTGCCGGCTCCGACCAGGACCATTCCGCCCATGACGGACCAAAGGTGAGCGGACAGCATCGATGGCAACCCGAAACCGGCGACGGCGAGAGAGCTCCAGAGTGAAGCCCGGGTACCAAATATCGCCACGATCTTGCCTGCGAGAAGCGTCGTCACGATCGAGGGAAGGAACACGAAATAGACGAGGCCAATGCTCATCATGCCCAGCGCCAGCGGTGGCCGGACCAGCACGAAGTTCACGTAAGTGAAGGTGCCGATGAAGGCGAACAGGATGCA
>Ga0207665_10001808_pt1 | contig 14417 bp, 13 predicted proteins | sample LARL112metaG_FD_184351 | JGI IMG/M metagenome (GOLD analysis project Ga0207665, IMG submission 184351) | Corn, switchgrass and miscanthus rhizosphere microbial communities from Kellogg Biological Station, Michigan, USA - LAR L11-2 metaG... | ecosystem: Host-associated > Plants > Roots >...
ATATAAAGCTAGCTAAAATCTATAACTGTACTTGCGCTAACGGGCTTTGTGACTGCGAGAATTGATTTGGAGGATTGTCATTACGGAGAAGCATGTTCGGATAAAGACTTTACTATCTTTTAATTACTGGCCCTAGTTTAGTATATAGAATAAGACTCTCAACAGTTAACAAGTAACTTGTCTCTATAATTGGAATCTTTCCAACAGGCTTTTTTTGTTTGATGTATCGATATGTATCTCAGAATGTAGAACCACAGACTTGGCGATCTCAAAAGAAGGCAATAAATAGTTGGGATCCGAAATCAACAATGGCAAGTAATATTGGTGATCAAAACGAAGTCGATATACGAGCCTGATGAAAAAGACGACGGAATTAGAGTTTTAATTACAAGATATTATCCAAGAGGTATAAGGAAAGGTAAATTTGATTGTTGGAATAAAGAACTATCACCAAGCGGTAATTTATTAAAAAATTATCGACAGGGTAATTATAATTGGGAAGAATTCAAAAGTGCCTTTCTTTCAGAGATGAGAAACAATAAAGAGGGTTTAGAAACAATACGTGCGTTGAATGCAGAAAATAAATCCATTGTCATTACCTTGCTGTGCTACGAAAGAGAAGGGCGGCAGCCGTGTCACAGATATATAGTAAGAGACATAATCAAAAAGCCACAACTTTTGTATACGTAAGCCATCAGAGATATTATAGAAGGCAGCGTTAATCTGTACTCCACATCATAATTGCATGGAAACCCGGCTAAGAAAGGAAAAACAAAAGGAATGCAGGCTTGTGGATACTGGCTTCAATACCACTTCTTGAACCTGGATATTTGCCATATCCCTTCTGAAATTGGATAGGAAACGTTCTGCCACAACAACTTTTAATAGACTAAATCCAAGAATTTCCTTATTGTTTGGTTCTATAGCAATCCAAAACCAAATGAATTCTGAACCCATCTGTAAGATAATTAGATTTGCTGTTGTGGTGATGATGTTACACTAGGTTCTAAAATGACTCGCTTCTTTAGATCTTAAGCTAAATAAAGTCTTATACCAAACAATTGACTTTAACTAGCTTTTACTTAATTCTTCTCTCTGTCGATCATGTTTACACTCCATAACTGGAGAAAAAGCCAGCTTCAGGAAAGATGCTTTCAACGGAAATGCCTTAATATGTCACGACCACGACAATCTCATCATAGTTAGCGCGATGCAAAAAAGAGGTTACATTATTCTAATTGTAGGAGCAGTTCTGCTAATTTCAGGTATAGTCATTACAGCGTCATCTGCTGGGTTCTTTGCAGCTACAATCATGCGAGAAAATACTGTTTCAAGTGGCGTCTCGATTAGGCCACATGCTTCAGTAAATGCACCTATTAATGTGATAGATACCACTAGGCCTGTATCAGTGGCAATACATGTAGAACGCGATATTGGTACTTCTAGCACCACTGGAGGTCAAGTACCAGACAACACTCTAAGAGAAACCGTACTAAATCCAAATGGAGTGATAATGACAAACAATGAATTCACAAAGCAATTCTTTACTACATTTAAACCAGATATTGCGGGAAAATATACACTTACTGTCTACAATTTAGGAAATAGTCCTGTTAGTATTGGTGTGTTAGTTGGTAACCTTCCATTTATAAGTGCAAATAATCAAATTAATTTTAATTCATTAAGCGGATTAATAGCAGGCGTTATTCTAACCATTGCTGGAATTATTGCTCTGATAGCGGGAATCATAGTACTGGTATTGGACAGGAGGAGAATCTCGCCAAAAACAGAAGCAACTTTAGCCTCGTCGTCGTTATTATCTGCAGCAGAAACAATAACAACAACAAAAGCTCAAACAATAGTATTGGCTAGTTGGCGTGACAGATTTATTGCTTGGCTGATAGATTTTATCATTGTCTCAATAGGACTTGGTATAATCTTCGCTGCAGTATCTCTACCATTTTGGATTGCATTTCCACACTGGTTTGATGAAAGCACAAACGTGAATACAGCCTCTAGGGGTCTAGGTGCCCCGTGGCCTCCTTATATCATATCTAGTCTTGTATTCATGGCATACTGGACTTACTTTGAATTGACGACTGGCCAATCTATAGGTAAGAAACTATTGCATTTGAGGACAACTGATCTATCCGGCAAGAGTATCGATGTAAAAACTGCTGTAATTGAAAGCTTCGGTAAAGCATTCCTACTTCCGTTAGATGTGCTGTTAGGATGGATATTCACCAACGATAAAAGACAGAGAATATTTAACAGGGCAAGCAATACAATTGTTATTAAGTTAGCAGAGGAAAGCAGTAGTGTATTCAACAATGTAAAATATGTAAAGGATTAAGAATTAATTAATTAATTACCAAAACACAAGCACATTTTTACTGATGATTCGGATTAACGGTAATACGCTATTATGAAAGATGCGCCATGATACTATGTGCAAAAAGATTAAGATGCAAACAAATCTCATACTACAAGCATAATTTTTCTTTTCTAGCCTATCTTCAGAAAGCACATGTTGTTGATGATAGGATAGAATCGATAAAAATTTTATATAAAAGAAGAAAAAAGATATTGGTAATTATTGGTGCCGTTATATCACTATCAGTTGTTGCAATAGGAATTGGAATTACTACAACTCGTGCGTCGGTTAACAACACTACTGATTTATACAAATAAACACAATGTACAGGAGAAGCACTTGATTTTGGTCAAAAAGGTGTTATCAGTCATGTTGGCGGATTTAATGGAGCCATTTATGAATGCACATTATGATATGCTAACTCGACAGATGGAGATGTGGTGTATCCAAGCTAAAACGATCTATGATATGGAAGACAATAAACTGAAAAGAAGAATGTCGACAACAACACCAATACTATCTAGTTAGTAAAGTACCCTTGAATTTTTTTGTTATTATTGTTATTATCCTGCAGTAGCTGTTTTTTCAGGTCCTTAACTCTATTTCTAATAGTCACTTCCGTTACTCCAGCAGCATCTGCAATATTAGCCTGAGTTATATTCTCGCCTGTATTCAAAGATGCTAAGTACAGTACGGATGCCGCAAGTCCCATAGGATCTTTTCCAGCAGATAATGTCTCTCTTTGAATAACATTGTTCATAATTTCTGCTGCCTGTCGTTTAGTTTTCTCGTTTAGCTTAGCTTTATTTGCGACTCTTGAGACACATTTCATAGGATCAACAATTGGAATCTTGAGGTCAAGTTCAAAACAGAGCAGCCTATAGCTTCGAGCAACCTCTTTCAATCTAACATTACTACCTACAGATATGTCCTTCAAGGTTCTTGGAGTTCCCAATTCCCTACATGAAATACATATTGCAGCAGACAAAATTCCAGAGATTGTTCTTCCACGTATTAGCATTCTTTGTTGGGCCTTTCTGTAGATATAGGCTGTTTTCTCAACTACTGTGTCTGATAAGCCGAGTTTATCTTTCAACACACCGAGCTGAAAGAAGGCCTGCTTAAGATTTCTATCAGTTGGTGTATGAGTCTGGGTTCTTATGTCCCACGTCTTTAGTCTTTCCATAGTAGAACGCATAAGGGGATCTATTTTTTGTCCACTAGCATCCCTATCTGTTCTTCCGATTATTGTTGATAAACCCATATCATGTCGAGCTAACGACGTTGACATGCCTGTTCTGCTTCTGTCATTTGATCCATATGATTTTGGAAAATTCTGCGGTTCTGGCTGTGTTTCTAAAATCTTGTCTAAAAGAACCTGGCCGCATTTGCTACATATCGTCTCACCAGACTCAGCATCTGTAATTATTTGATTACTTCCGCAAATGGAACATATCAACGCAGTATTAGAAGACGGAACAGAAGTTTGTAGCTTCTGCGAGTTAGAAGAATCTTTTTTCTTGTTGTTCAGGTAACCTTTATTGTCATCATCGTTGAATTCAGAAATTAAACCTAGGTATCTTACCATGACTAACTATAATACGGTAATTATATATAAATACGTATGTTACCAGTTAGATAGTGGATAACGATGTGGTAAGTGTTTTCACTAACTATACAAAGGTAACTATATAAAAAGAGGATAGTTCATGATACCTGTGGAAGCAACCAGATGAGCCACTACTGTTAATACTGCCATGACACAAATAATAAATCCATCGGACAAAATTGAAATGAAGTCTTGTCCAATTAATAACACATTTAGAATAATTGGCAAAAAATTTACAATTCTGATTATTAGAAATATGGTAAACGGCAAACAAAAACCAGATTTAACCAACTACTAAATTCTTTTGAAGGAGCCAATCCTAAAACTATCTGCAAGGCTAAGAGAAATGGAGAAGTTTGAATTAATAAAGAGTAAAGTCTACTCTCATGAAACACCTATAAGAATAGAATATTATCCAACAGAAAAAGGTCTGGCTTTACAGCCAATTCTGGACGTGATGGCAGCATACTCTATGAAGTACTGTAGTAAGGATGTATTCAAAGATGCAAAGCCGCGAGAATTCAATGAAGTTTACGGAAGAAATATGGCTGAAATTCCCCCGGCAAACCATCCACATTCTTAGATGTGTCTACTACAATATGCTATATCTATGGGATGCATATATGCTAACAAATACGTAGCAGGCATGTATTTTGAGAATCTTCTGACATCTAGATAACATACCAGTGTTTCTGCAACATAATTATTGCTGAAAATAGCAGCGCCCTCACAATTATTGGGGTCATCAGGAAGAAAGACACTGAGAAGACCACGATATCCAAAGATCTTATTTCCCTGTCAAAATTGCTAAATCGGCTGCAGATAAAGAGTCATGGTTCTTTCACTACAAGAGTTATAACAACTATGTTGCATAAGAATACTACTTAGGTATGAAGTGGTCGTATGAAGGGAATATAGGAAAGTCCTCAGCTCTCAAAGCTAAAGAGATCGGTGTTATTATAGGTAAAAAGATATTGATTCTGACATCACAAGCAGGTTATGTAGTAGGAAGGATTATTGTTATTCTATCCAAAAAAGCAAAGGCTACTGGAAAACAAGAAGGTAAAGAAATTGCAAATATTCTAAGACGACTGGCAGTATTCTTGGTTGTAAAGACAAAGACTACAGGAAAAGAGAATGCTAAACAGTCAGGGCAATTACTAAAAAAGCTAGCCAGGATAACTGGTAGAAAGGCAAAATCTGTGGCAAAAGACGCAGGTGCGAAGTCAAGGCCATTATTAAAAGAATTAGCTATCATGATTAGTATACAAACAAATAAGGCTATCGAACAGACCAAACGGGGAATTAAAGCTGATATGAAAGCTACCAAAGCCAGCAATCTAGCCAAAATCTCAGAAGAACTGCCTGAAATTGTTACCAAAAGGGTGAATTTGAATGAGAGATTAGCACAAGAAGCAAGGAAAGAGACTGGCGTTGATTGTGAAGCGGCAGAACTTAATTCGCTTGCGATTGAGAATAGACCGTATTATAGCTCCAAACTTCCAATGAGTCCAAAAATTGTTACAAATAGAGGTTGTATAAAAGTCAATGGCAAGAGCTTTGGTTTAATACAGATAATCCAAAGAAACTAGAACCAACGTTAGTTTTGGCGACAGAACTCGAATAGCGGGACGCGTCCTCTTTGTAGCACATTGTCTTGTAAAAGAGGCCACTTACTCATTAGTTTACGTTATCGTATTTTTAATTCTTCTCTTTCTTCTAAATATTGCTTCAGATTTTATATCTGTTAAAATGAAGGAAAATACTGGATTGAAAGCTGTGACAGCAGCAGGAAAGCTTTCGAGACCGTCAGCAATTTTTAATACAAGACTAATATCGCATAGATGGTTTGAATCTTTAACGGCGAATTGTGCTGTTATTAGTCCTCTCTCTACATCTTCAAACACTCTTCTTGTAATCCACATGGCATCCCTTCTGTCTGCAATAACATGTAGCTTCATTTCTTTTCCTATCCATTGTTCAGGCAGATCATTCAAAACATAGAGAATGTGATCATTGATTTTTTCTTTATTGTCATCACAGGTTGTCGTTACAGATTTTGGAGTCGATGCTGTTTGCTCTGATGCCGATGATAGTTGGTGTTCTTCCAAATACTCTTCTTTAGACTTATTTTCCTTAGGATCTACTCTTGATTGAGGTTCGATTACTTCTTCTTTAGAAGATGATAATTGTTGCTTTATCTTTTTCTGAAACCAGATCTTAAAATCCATAAAGTGTGTTATTGTATGATAGAATTATTAATGTTAAGTTTTGCTGCGATAACTGTATTCATTAGAAAAGCCTTATGCATAGAGGTATAACAGATTTTGATAATCTCTATTCTTTCAGTTTTCGATAACTTACTTACGATTCAAAAATTGATTGCGTAGTACTCTGGCGGCCGATCTAAGCGTCTACCCATAATACCCCTTTATCATAACTACAAAAATGACAAGACGGATTGATAAGCTATAGATAATAACTCTTTTTGGCTACTACTCTTATGATATAGTAGTTGAATCGGCTTTCAGACTCCAACAACAACTTTTCTATCCCAAAACAGGCACAAGAGTTGAAGGATAGAGTTCGTAGGGACTCGGAACGATATGACGAAACATTTCGAGTTGGAGTGGAAGTTGAAGGATGTTTGCTGGATAATAAAGGAATGCCTGTTAATGCTGCTCCATTAATTGAAGAGCTAAAGGGAACCACACATGAACTTGATTTCGAATATGGCATATGCCAGTTTGAATACAAAACTCCACCAACTCCAATGGACAGCCTCCTTGATCTCAATAGTTTGTTTGAAGAATTTATCGAACACCTGGATAGAGCAGTCCAGAAAGTATACAAGGGAAAGGAGATGGTATTTCCTGTATTCCTTGGAGCCAATCCATCTCCACAGATATTAAATGATGATAGTTACAGACTGATAACCGATAAACCACGGTATATGAAGCTCGCACATTGGCAAAGGGAGATGCCTGATGTTGAGATTGAAGGCCACAAATTTAAAGCATTACAAATTCCATCTGCCATTCAGGGTTTTCATCTTCATCTCCAAGGACAGAATCCTTTCCATACAGCACAAATGTTCAATCACATATTAAATTTGATACCTTCTGCCATTATACTCGGAGCCAATAGCCGGCTCCTTGCAGGTAGGATATTTTCTATGCACGAACCACGAATTCACCTATACGATCAGTCAGAACAGCAAAATTCAGGCTTTCCAACTATTACTCGATATCTGGATGGCGTTGAAGACTACATAGATTATATCACTTCGCGGGATAAAATTATTGCGAAAGATTATTTTGAATTAGAAAAGGAGAGGCATGACGATCTACGAATTCGTTTGAACCTAGATTTTTACCGTGTTGAAACCCGAATTATGTCTGTACAACCTACTCCTAAAGCATTAATGGCTTTGACAGAGTTCTTCATAGGTTATCTTTACAGAGCTATTCATGAGGATAGGCAATTACGACCACTCTCTTCGTTAAGAGAAGAAAGATTATCCGTAGTCAGATCTGGATTTAATGCCAAGACGCATTTTAACATAATCGAGACAATAAGAAACCAACTGGACTTTGCACGCAAAGGGCTATCTGATTTGGGTATAAAACCGGAGTTTCTCGGCGTATTAGACAGTAGATTGGAAAGCAGAAATACCCCTGGAGAATACGTAGCGAAATTATGGCAGGAGAAGTTCAACGGTTCTGTAGAACAAACAGTTTTTGAAGTAATATCTAATATCTGGGAGAGGACAAAGAATAATCGACCTATAACTTAACACCATGGTTTCTTGTGTCATCATTAACATGTTTTATATGGTTGATATTTGTCTTCCTAGATGAAGGATATTATTGAAACTAAGTGAATACTATTAAAATGAACAATGATGATGGTGATGATGGTGATGCTATTACAGACCTGCAGACCCTGATTAGACAGCCTAGCGTTTCTGCAAAAAATCAAGGATTGGTCTCATGTGCTCAAGTAGTTGTACAGATAATGCGAAAAGCCGGAATTGACTCTAGACTTCTTTATCTTGATAATCTTCTAAAGGCAGAACAAGAGGATATTGATCCCGCTTTTCCTACGTCACCGCCATTAGTCTACGGTGAAGTTAGATCTAAATCAAATCCCAATGGAAAGACCATTTTGTTTTACAATCATTATGATGTTCAACCAGTAGAACCAATAGAACTATGGGACGAAGATCCTTTTAGTGGAAAAGTTGCAGGAAACTTTATCTTTGGACGCGGTTCAGCGGATGATAAAGGTGAGTTAATTACTAGAATCAAGGCAGTAGAATATTATTTGAAAAAGACTGGCGATGTACCTTGTAATGTTAAATTTATTGTCGAAGGTGAAGAAGAGATTGGAAGTATACATTTAAAGAAATACCTTAGCCTGTACAGAGAGATATTTGAGTGTGACGGAGTTATATGGGAGAGCGGCTTTGTGGATGCTAGCGGCAGATCGATCATTTCTTTAGGGCAAAAAGGTATTCTGTCTGTCGAAATTATCTCAAAAGGGCCGAGTAGAGACGCTCATTCAGGTCTTGCGGTTTTAATTGAAAATCCAGCGTGGAAGCTTGTTAATATACTAAACAGTATAAGAAATGACAAAGGAGAAATTTTGATAAAAGACTGGTATGAAGAAGTACGGGAATTTACAATTGAAGAACTCTCTTTTATTAACAAAGAACCATTTGATGAGGAGGCATTAAAGAAAGAGTACGGTATAACTAAATTTCTCAACAACGCCAAAGGCATCGCGGTTAAGAAAGCATTTGAAGGATTGCCTACATGCAATATTTCTGGATTAGTATCAGGATATATTGGTGAAGGTTCAAAAACTGTACTTCCATCGATAGCTATTGCAAAATTAGATTTTAGGCTAGTCCCAGATATGATTCCAGAGATACAAATTAAAAGGCTCAGAAAGCATATCAAGGCTTACAGGTCTCAGAATAATGATAATTATGATGATGATATAGATGTGAGGTTTCTAGATGGAGAACCAGCGTCTAGAACACCTGTACATCACCCATTCGTAAATATTGTTAAGGAAGCTGCAGCAGAAGTCTACGGCGATGTGATTATCAATGTGTCTTCAGCAGGTACAGGACCGATGTATTATTTTGATAAAATCTTGGGCGTACCGTCTGTTTGTATAGGGGGGAGTGATATATCCAACCGAGCTCATTCGCCAAATGAGTATATGAGAATCGATTCATTAAACAAAACCATAAAGTGTATCGCAGTTATTTTAAAGAAATTTGGTGACATAAATTTGAACCTGAATCTTTGGAAATAGGATACTCGAAAATGGAACCATTATCCCCAAGATAGTGATGGAGATAATTGCTGCTGAATATAATAAACAAGTTAATGTTATTCTGTTATAGATGGAAGGGGTGGAAAGAATAACAGATAATCGAAGCAGGATCATAAAGGTGGCATTATTCGTGAATTCAGAAAGGCGCAGACAACACCTCCAGAAAAATAATTCTGGCTATTTTTTCTGCATTATATCCTAGAATTTATGAATCCATACTGAAATCCTCTCATAAATATGGTGACATGTATTTATTTACTGCAAATTGTCGAAATTTACAGTTTTGATGTTTTTATTATTATTATTATTATTATTATTATTAGATTAGTATGTATTGATATAATATTTTATTTTAGAATCAAAGTTATATTGAGTCTAGCTATCTGAGTCTTTTTTTACATTTATCTAACCGTTCACTTAACTTAAAGGATGTTGTGACCTCTTACTTAGTTGAGGATGAGGCATCATTTGCGTTAGGTTATTAATGTTGTTAACTATATTCATCAAATAAGACATCATGTCAACAACAAATAAAACCCTTCCAAATTTGATGTGGGTTGAAAGATATCGCCCAGTAAAACTAGAACAAGTTATCGATCAAAAGGAAATTGTTAATGGATTGAGAAACCTTATTAAGAATCCTTATGAGATTCCGCATCTTTTGTTTGCCGGACCAGCCGGGGTAGGAAAGACTACTGCTGCCCTGTGCATTGCAAGAGAATTACTTGGAGAAGAGTGGCAAAGAAATACTCTTGAACTAAATGCGTCTGACGAAAGAGGGATCAAAATGGTTCGTGAAAGAGTGAAAGAATTTGCAGCTGTCATGAAGCTTGCGACTGGCAATAAAGATGATATGTTTTTTAGAATAATTATCCTTGACGAAGCAGATGAAATGACATCTGAAGCTCAAACCGCACTGAGAAGAATCATCGAGGATAGCTCAAAAACAACACGCTTCATAATAATCTGCAATTATCTGTCACAGATTATTGAGCCAATTCAAAGCAGGTGCGTTGTATTTCGGTTTAAGAGATTGCCGAGGGAGGATGTCGTAGGCTACTTAAAAACGATCTGTGAAAAAGAAGGGGTAAAATATGAAGAGAAAGCACTCTCGCAGATTTATGGTGCCACTTCTGGAGATTTGCGCCATTCAATCAATATTCTTCAAGCAGCTGCAGGAATGGGTTCTGTTTCAATCGCCAACGTTGTTGCCTCAATAGGAATTTCGGGTAAATTTAAAGTTGGAGAAATTATTAGATCTGCCATTGCTGGAAAGTTCAGTGATGCCAGGATCAAATTGCTCGAATTAACAAGTGTATATGGAATGTCCGAAGGTGATTTTCTTAAGTATGCCAACCAAGAATTGTACGATATGAAGTTAGACCATCTCGATGAATTGGCAGCATTAATGGCAGAGTATGATTACCGACTTGCAGTAGGTGCGCATCCTGAAATTCAATTATCTGCCTTGCTCGCACAACTGGGAAAACTGGGATCGAAGGAGAAATAGAGGACAAAGATATACTCGTTTCACTAGTTCGAAATATGCCTATTGTTTACCTTGTACAACCAGCCAAATTTGTTTTATTTTAAGTAGCAGTCAGGAAAATGCAATGTTACCAATTCCTTCTTTTTTGTCTTAAATTGTAGTTATAAATAAACCAACAAACCAAAACAGCACCATAAAGAAAGGAAGAAAAGAAATACTTCCCGTATGCTTTTACCTTGTTTGGATAATTCTAAAACTTTACTTTCTCTTTCGGTGCTTGACAAAGTCTTTTGCTATTACCATTACAAAGAACATACTACGCTATAGGCATTACCATGATACATATTGATACCATCATTACTACCTTGATATCACTTGTTACCATTGGCCTAGTACGAGTACGTGTCTTATAGAGTAAGATTATACTCCTATCTTATGTCAGCTGGCAATTTCACGGTCTTGCCAAATCTGCCAATATACAAATCTGTTTATTATTCATTCGCATGGTTCAATCCCCATCTGGATCTCACTTTATCCTCCAGTCTGTAGAAGATCAGTCTATCAAACACAAAACCGATCGCAAAGATAGTGATCATGGATGCAATTATTTGATCCATGAGCTGGAATTCCCTTCCAACAAGTAGAATATGACCTAAACCTACTGATGCTGCAATCAGTATTTCAGCTCCTATTAATGCATGCCATGCAAATGACCACGCTTGCCTTATACCAACAATTAATGATGGCGTGGCCGCAGGAATCATTACAGACGTGAACAGTGACATACCATTTGCGCCCATATTTTTGGCGGCGCGAAGATAGATTGCATTTATGTTACGGATTCCGCTATAGGTGGATAGCATAACCGAGAAAATCGAGCTCAAGACTACCACAAACAAGATGCCAAAATCATTTAATCCAACTAATAGAATTGCAAATGGCACCCATGCAATACTAGGGAATGACTGTAAACCCACGGCAAATGAGCTCATAGTTTTACCAAAGTCTCTGAATCTTACCATTAGCAATCCAGTTCCGACACCCAGAATAATAGAGATTGAGAATCCAGCAACAAGTCTCCACATTGTCATACCTATGCTCATAACCAATGAGCCATTGAAAAGCAAATCTGCGAAAGACTGAGCTACCATTGCTGGTGATGGGAGTGAAACTTTGGGAAATATCCCAAGGATAAACACTATCTGCCATACACCTAAAAATGCAGCAAGAAATAATATTACATGGCCTATGTCTTGAATGTCGATCCTTTTACTTCTTGCTTTTTGCCTTTCTGTTCTCCCTTTAATGGGCGACCATCGATGCAATTTCCTTATCTCCAATTTCGCCATCGTTAGAAATGTGCAATTCTCGGAATTCTTCTATGATCTTTTTGTAATGGGATCCATAGAGACCGTTTATCTGCCACGCGTGTGGAAGATCGATCCTACATTCTTTCTTCATACCATGTGATAACTGATGAATGTAAGCATCTACAAATTTTGATAAATCTACTATTTCTATAGAATTCATCGCAATTTCATTTCCCTTATCATTAAGCATATCTGCAATTTCTCATATCGTGGAGCACAACGCAATATAACTTAGTACAAACATGCAATTGAAACCAGAATTATGCAAAATTAGCATCTATAAGTCATGAGGTAGGCCATTAAGGACAGCTTCAATTACAGATACTCTATGTGAGGCAGATACAGAGCCAGATGACTTGCCGGGTGCTTTGAACTCGTTCTAGAAACGAATTAGCATCAATCGCTAATAATGTCTTGTAAACCATAATGCAAGAAGTTTGCAGTCACATGTTCTTAAATATTATTTCGTTTTCCTTTTGATTTGGCACGAAATGGGCTACCCATATGAAGGTAATAAAATAGATTGTAGTGAAGATACAAGTCTGAACATTATTGAAGTTTTTACACAATGAAATGACAACATAAACTCTGATAACAAAAACTTCTAAAGCTAATTTTGAATTACTAAAAGTGGCGCCCAATTCAGAGTTCCTTTTATAAGGATCAAAGCCAATCAGACTGAATCGGGTAATAAGTTTTCCTTCGTGTATCTTCAAGACTGTTCTTCTCCATCACTAATCCTTGTTGTTTTAATTCCTCAATTGCGTTCTGAACTGTTCTTCGGGGCAAATGAGTGAGGTTAATTAATTCGCCTTGTTCTACAGGATGCTTTGATTTTATTATGTAGTAAATAAATTTAGAAGCAGGCCCACCTTCTGGCTCCTTATGAACATAAGTTGATACACCATAAGTTGCTTTCGACAAGAATCCTCTTCTCTGTGATTCGACTAATGGAACAAAATCAGGATGAATCTCTGCTAAATTCACACGCTGTCCAAATTCAGCAATTAAAGAAGATTGTTGGGATTCAAGTGGTGCTTCGAAGATAAAACTCATAGGTGGATATTTTGCAGTTAAAGCTCCTATAAAATTCCATTTGACTAGGCCTTTTTCATCATAAATGCCTACGGCCATGCCTTGATTGGCTTCAAGTATCACTTTGTCAGATCCTATTTTCACTGCCTCTTCAATCTTTACTAAAGTCTCGTGGACTCCAAGCTGATGTCTAGGATCTTTTCTTCCTACTTTACAATGGTATTCAAGGTTATTCTTTGATTTGACAGCCTGTGCAATCTTTTCTTTTTGCTCTATACTTAAATCAATACTGTTCTCGCCTATCTCTATTATGTCAAATCCAATTTTAGCTGCTTCTGCTGCAAACCTATCAAAAGAGTTTTCCATGATGGCGTATTCCGTAATAGTACTTCCTGTCGACACAAGGACGTCAAAGTCGTGGTAAAATTTTATTTTCCTTTCTAGTATGGTTTCAGGTATTAATAATGGAAACGCCCCATAAATCTTTACCACATCTATCATCGGGGACAGAATCTCAAAATTATCTTTATCTATGCCCTGCAGCTTGTCAACAATATAAGTTAACCCTTCTCTTCTTGGCTTTTTGTCATCTATTCTAGCTTTAACTAAATCGTTGAGCATACAAATTTAGAATCTATGCATGTTTTGCATATATTGGATTTACTAAATATGCCTAGTTTTTTACTTCAAGATAAATGTTTGCATATAATTTTCTTATTTTGCATATTTGTAAGCAGTAATATGCCTATATTCAAATTACCTATCATATTAAAATGGACGCAAAGCTAAGTCTAGGGATATCTTCGGTTATCATTATTCTTGTGGTTGCAAGTTCTATATTCTATAATGCATCTTTGGGAAATGCAAATAACAGTACTGCGGGCACAGCTTCAAATGTTTTGAGAATAGGATATTTTCCTAATCTCAATCATGCCCAGGCCGTTATAGGATTGGAAAACGGAGATTTTCAAAAAACTTTGGGTAATGATGGTATCGTAGTTGAGCCGCACGTCTTTAGTGCTGGGCCATCTGTAATTGAGGCTTTGTTTGCAAACCAGATAGATGTAGCGTATATTGGACCCAATCCTGCAATTAATGGTTATGTAGTATCAGATGGAAAAGATCTAAGAATAATATCTGGTGCAGCCAGCGGAGGAGCGGTGTTTGTAGTTAGGAATGATTCAGGTATCA
>Ga0207665_10001809_pt1 | contig 14411 bp, 11 predicted proteins | sample LARL112metaG_FD_184351 | JGI IMG/M metagenome (GOLD analysis project Ga0207665, IMG submission 184351) | Corn, switchgrass and miscanthus rhizosphere microbial communities from Kellogg Biological Station, Michigan, USA - LAR L11-2 metaG... | ecosystem: Host-associated > Plants > Roots >...
TTCTTCGCGGTGCACAAGGATGCGGTCATGCAGTGGAGTAAATTTCGTTGCCATAAGTGCTAACTCCTTCTTGTTCATGCTGTGATCGAGACACGGGACCAGGCACGGAAGCTAATAAGCGGATCGTTCTGAGATTTGTGGGAACACCTGTGTGTTCGCTTGAACTTCAATCGTGTTGGTCTTTCGAGGGCGGGGACGAACTCCCCCGCTCCGAAAAAACGTTCTTTAGCGAGTATGGTCCAGGTAGTAATACGAAACTGATCAAGATTGACCACTACATAACAACCGCGGCACGAACGGGCGAGCGCTCTCGGTGGGCCTTCTCTCCGGCGGCTATAGCCAGGCCGAACTGGAACAGGCTGGCGCTTTTCGCGTCTATGCAGATCCATCCGACATGCTGGAACACATCGAAGATGTCGGCCTGGGTTGAATAGAATCTAGTCGCGCAGCTTCTGTCTTTTCGAGTGACGGAAAGCTGACGACATGTCATGGTCCATTAACGGTCCAGCAATTGTTCCCGACGATCACTAAAACGATTCTGCAGCGCCATCCGTGCCGCGTGTTTTCAGTTAGTTAACGTCGAACCTGTCGCTGTCACGGCAGAGGTTGTACGAAGCACGCTCCTACGACCCGATAGGACCGCCTTCGGTATCAGCACAGAAAACTGATGCAATCAGCGTCGCACGGCTCACAATGTCTTCAGGCAAGACCGCCACGAGCTGACGAGCATTCCTAATCTCTTCAGTCGTCGGCGACATGAAATCGTTCTCGACGTAGTCGCTCCCCCATGTCTTCATTCGATCGAACCAAATCCAAAAAACGGTCTTTGTCCTCCGGCGTCGAAAAGGAAAAAAGGAGCTCGTACGCGCCGGCCTCAGGATCGCCGACGAGTGCCAGAGCGCGTGCATTCGTTAGCTGTTCGTAGCCAAACAGATAGCCGACGATATCGGCGGCAAGAGCTCGATCTTCGGGGGCATTGCTGGGCAAGAATTCCACGTGCAGAGCCCAGTCATCTTCGTCTTGCCACTACGGTTCAATGTCGTGTTGCTGGTTCATACTTCCGGGCTCGTTAAATTTCCATTTTCCAAATTTCGTGGCCGAGACTCACAGTGCGAGCAGTTTTCACAGTGCCTGGGCCTGCCCTCATCTTGGGCGCACCACACTACGGATTACGCTACGGTTGTGCTCCCGCTACCGGGAATTTCCAACGACTTAGAGGTCGTCCGCCTCTTGTAAGTCCTTTAAAGTCGTGTATGCGCCGTTCTTTCACGGCGGTAACACGGGTTCAAATCCCGTCGGGGACGCCAACAAAATAAAAGGCTTCCACAGAATCACCGCCTTTCCTCATGACCCGTTGATTCATTTGCCGCGGCATCTTTCGAGCTGCAGCGCATGCGCAAACGAGTCCGCCGATTCTCCAGGCCGATCAGTAGCAGAATGCATTTGAGACATCATCGAACTCGGGTGCGGCCGATTAGCCGGGACGGGGGAGAAATGCTTGCAGAAGCGCCTCGCGATCCTCGGAACTGAGGCCCCGTTTCAGTTCTTGCAAAGCAACGGCCACGACATGGTAATGATGCAGTCCGGCGTAACGGGTATCAGCTGTGATCTCTAACCACACGTTGTGCAGCAGTTCCACATCGCACGGGCGCAGTCGTGGTTCGTGCGGGCCCAGGGGGTATTCATGGCGCCCGTTGGTGCCGATAATCTCCATGGTCAGCCGCGGCTTGGGTTCAGGCAGCCTTTCCCACGCGTCTCCCGTCAATTTAGCTTGCTCGTCGGCGGATAGTTTCGTCGAAAGGCCTGAAACCACGCGAGAGGATGCCAGTCGTTGCGCGCTCAGCATGATCGCGTCAAATACGTCAGTACCGGGTACAACTAACAGAAACACACGCTTGCCTGGCTTTTCAGCGAGCGCGACGACCTTGGAAAAAAGTTCCTGCTCATAACTGTCAAAAACGTCTCGCGCTTCATAACTGGTATTTCCAGTGAAGGAATGGCGACCCGGCGACAGTCTGGCACTGAGAACGATGACGTCCTGATGAGCGGTATTGGTTCGGGACAAGACTTCACGCAAGTGAAGCAACCGGTTGGGGTCACGGACCGTGACAAGGACATTTCCGGGACGAGCGCCTACTAACTTGTAATCCAGTTCGGGGTTGTCGAACACTCGAAACTGTTCGAGCGATTCGGCTTCGCCGGCTTGCTCGCGTTTTGCATAGTGCTCCGAAACCGTGAGAAGCCCGTAAAATGCTCCGCTAAAGATGACCCCGGCGATCGTTGCCTCCTGTTTCGTCAGGAGATTGGCAACCGCGATCAGAAAGAGCAGTCCCGTAATCAGTCCCAGGCCGATCGGAATTTCGTGTCCAGCAATCTTCAAATTCCCCGGTACTTTCCATTCCCGTTTCTCCGGGTACTTGTACCGTAAGATGAGCACCGCAAGGCCGTTGAACGAGAAACTCCAGACCACGCCAAAGGCGTAAAGAGCCGCGAGGACGTAGAAGTTACCGCGGCTGAACACGATGGTCAGAACCTGCAGCGCTGCGATCAGATTGATGGTGCGGTAAGAAGTGCCGAACTTCTTGTGAGGCCGTTGGAACCAGGATGTGAGTACGCGCGTTTCACACAGTCGGTTGAGTACTCCATTCGCACCCAGGATTGCCGTGTTAGCCGCTCCAGAAAGAATCAACACCCCAACCAACACGACAAATCCATGGAAAGCTAGTTTGGCAACGGTTGGCCCAACCAGAAACATGGACAAACCCCCAATGAGGTTTGCGAAGAAACTGGGTCGTACCGCATCTGGAATGATCATCACAGCGAGGAACGAAACAAAGGAAGTGAAGACCAAGCTGTAAATGAAAATTACCATCCCGGCGCGCTGCAGATTCAGAAGCTTTGGGCTCTCAATCTCGCGATTGACCTGGGCCAAGGTCTCTTCCCCGCTCATTGCCAAAACGGAATGGCCCATTCCGACTAGAGCAACAATCCACATGATATGACTGAGGCGGGTACCGGTGAGCCAGCCGAGAAACTCGTGATCCACTTTCATGTTTGCCAAACTTGGCAGAGGTGGCAAATGTGCTCCGATTTTGAAGACGGTAACTAGACACCACACGATCAGGATGACAACCATGACGGTCGTGACTTTCATGATCCAAAGAGCCTTATCGCTGGATTCGTGAACTCCTTCAATGTTCTTCCACCAGAAGTAGAGGACGGCCAGAATCCCGAAGCCTGCCGCAAAATAGTTTTGGCTAAATTGCACGGGATGTTTCAAATAGTGGCGTGCGAGTTCTTCAATGAACCCGGCGAGATACTGTCCCGCGGTCACCGCGCTGATGGGTCCGGTAAGAATGTAGTCAAATAGCAGTGCCGACACGGATAGTTTCGCTATCGTGCCGCCCATGGCCTGTTTCACCACACGGTAAACGCCGCCTCGCACAAACATGCTGCTGGCTTCGATATAGACAGCACGGACGGCGTAGCTGAACAGCATGACTGCCAGAATGAACCAGGGTGCACTCTTGCCTATGACCTTTTCAGCGTCTCCACCTGCATAGTAGGCGGAGGAAGCAAGGTCGGAAAGGACAATGGCGGCGGCACGCCAGAAGGAGATGAAACTGAGCATCACCGTCGTCGCGATAAAAACGGCGACGGGACCGCGCTTAGTTTGCAGTTCAGCCACCGGACGCCTCAAAGTGGTTCTGCTTCCAGGATTCAACTGCGGCAAGTAACACTCTCACCCGCGGAGGTCCACTTTCTACATCCACCAGAACTTGAATTCTCAAAGTACGGGTAGGAGTCAGAGTGCAGCTACACCACGCTCCTGGTTGCGGATGCGGATAGCCTCCTCTGCTTTGTAAAGAAAAATCTTTCCATCTCCAATTTTGCCGGTGGCCGCATGTGTCACGATCGCGTCGACGACAGAGTCGACGATCTTGTCGTCGAGCACAAGTTCGAGCTTCACTTTGGGCATGAGATCCGTTTCGTATTCGCGGCCGCGGTAGCTCTCCGTGTGGCCTTTTTGTCGGCCGTGCCCGCGGACTTCCGAGACGGTCATACCCTCGACGCCAAGCTCGATCAGAGCCTCTTTAACTTGCTCAAACCGGCCGGGCTGAATAATTGCTTCGATCTTGATCATCTTTTTTGTCCTCGCATTGGCCTACGGGTTAACAGCCGGGAGGCAGAGCGTACTCTGCCTCCTAGAGATCGGAACCAGCCCGACGGACCTCTCAACTAGCCATATCCGTAACTGGTATTCTCGTCGCCGATTTGGCCGTGACTTGAGCCGTCGGGAGCTCCTGGGACATACCGCTCGGCGCGCCCAATGCCGAGATGACATACTCCGGATATGCAGAAATGCCGTGCTCGTGCAGATCCATGCCGTAGGCTTCCATTTCTGCCGGCAAGCGCAGCATGCCGAGTGCGTTCACCGCATACATAACCGCCAGGGCAACCCCGAATGTCGCCAAGGTTACGCATGCGCTGCCGATCAGTTGCGCTTTCAGCAGTTGCAGTCCGCCGCCGTAGAACAGGCCTACCAGCGGAGCGGAGTTATCAGGTCCTACTGGCCCAGTCGCTCCGTACTGCCCACTGGCAAACAGACCCAGTGAGAGAGTTCCCCATATGCCGCACAATCCATGCACCGGAACCGCACCGATGGGATCATCGATTCGCAGCCATTCCAACAACTCGACTCCCAGGATGACCAGCACTCCAGCGATACCACCTAAAAGGACCGAACCTGTCGGGCTGACCCAATAACAAGGGCAGGTAATCGCCACGAGACCAGCTAGAAACCCGTTCGTGGTGAAGCTAGCGTCCCACTTCCTCGTCATGATGTAGCCGTAAAAAATGGAGGTGAGTCCGGCGGCGCATGCGGCGAGAGTGGTATTCGTAGCCACGCGGCCGATGCCTACAAAATCCATCGCCGAGAGCGTGCTGCCCGGATTGAATCCGTACCAGCCGAACCAAAGAAGGAGTCCGCCGCTGACAGCGATTGTCAAATCATGCGGCAGCATCGGACCGCCGCCATCGCGCTTGAATCTGCGCCCGAGTCGCGGGCCCAGAACGATCGCACCCGCCAGCGCGACGAATCCGCCAATGGTGTGGACCACGGTGGATCCTGCGAAGTCATGAAAACCGGTGCCAAGCGACGGGAAGAAATATCCAGCGCTGCCCATGGTTGCCAGCCAGCCGTCCGGTCCCCACGCCCAGTGACCAATGATCGGGTAGATGAAACCGGTAACGCAGACGCTGTAGAGAAGGTCTCCGACAAACCCCGTTCGACCGATCATCGCACCCGACGTGATGGTCGAGCACGTGTCTGCAAAAGCAAATTGGAAAATCCAGACGGCGAGGAATGCTACGCCGGTGGTTTCGTAAGTCGCCGGTGCGTTTTGCAGGAAAAACCAGTGATGACCGATGAATCCGTTGCCATGCGAGAACATAAAAGCAAAACCGACCGCGTAGAAGAGAATGCCGCAAAGGCAGGTATCCACCACACACTCTACGAGGACGTTCACGGTTTCTCGAGAACGACAAAAACCAGCTTCCAGCATGGTGAATCCAACCTGCATGCCGAATACCAGAAACGCCGCAACTAATGTCCACATCGTGTTCACTGGGTTCACGACGTCGGCGGCTTTCACCTCGGGAGGGGCGGTCTGAGCGTAAACGTGACCGAAGAAGAGACCCGAGACCACTACCATCAGGAGTAGCACGATTCCGACACCCAGTGCTTTTCCGCCGAGCAAAAGTCCTCCGTAGCGTCGCCACTCGGGATCCCGCAAGCGCCTGGCTAGGCGCGAAACTTTTTCAGATAGAGACAGCCTCTTCTCCCGTTGTCTGGCAATGAGGGACATGTCACAGCTCCTTATTCGTAAGTTTTGAATGTTTTTCATGCTCTTTCTTCGCTGCTACACACTTTGGCCCTTGCCCCAAGCTGCACCTGTCTAACTTCTCAGCCTGAAGCCTTCAAGAGCTGGTTCCCTTTGTGCGACGCCCCACGGGGCAGCGAGGACTACGTGCCCCTTTAATGCTACTTTCGTAAGCTGGCGGCGATGCTCTCATCGGGTATCACCAAAGTCAAATTCGTATTTTTTATTGCGAGCATTACTTCAATTTCTGCAGAGCTGGAAACTCCGGTCCACCGCCAGCGCATGCAACGCCGGCTACGCTCTTGCATCGTTCTTAGCCTCGCCCTCACTTGCCGCCGTCTGTGCACCGCATAGACTCGCGACGGATCTCAGGAGAAGGGCCATGGAACCGAGCGCGAGTAACACGCCAACCAGCGGGTAGGCCCCGAAAAGAAGCAGACCCAATAGCAGGCCACCATAGGCTGCCAGCGTCGTTAACAGATCCTTAGGATGAAACGATCCAGTCATTAGGTCCGTCCTACCCGGTCGGTCGTTTTCTCAGTGAGTCTACGAAGCATCTGCGTTGCTGATGGCCTTCAGAGCACCGCGGAAGCAGGACAAAGTACTAAGGATGTTCCTCTTCTCTTGGCTCAGAACATGAAGCCTGCTTCAAGAACGCCGCGCGGCTGGTTCGCGTTCAGGCCAGCAGGCCCGAAGGCAGCACCTGGCGTCATATTGGTTGCGTGGACAATCGCGAAGTCGCCACGAAGGAAAAATGCATCCTTGCGATAGGTCGGCGTCACTGTGAACCCGAACGCACTGCTACCCGGCCCATAGAGCAGGTTAATAGCGCCGTTGCTGACGCTGCCTGTACTCTTTATGTATTCGGGTCGGGCTGCCAGTGAGAATCCGCGCTTGAAATTGTAAGTAACCAGTACTGCCCCCGCTTTGGTCCCCGCACCTTGGGCAATTCCAATCTTCGCATTGGTTGGAACGTCGGTGTACTGAAGGTACGGCTGAACCACCCAGCTCCCCTTCGTATAGCTGTAGATTAAGTTGTAAATCTGCTCGTTGTTGAGAGCTAAAGGTGTCGCAAGCGTGTTCTTCGCGTATGCACCGGCATTCCCGCCTCCCACAAAGGCCAAGCTATTCGCAGAATTGAAAGCGTAGGTAAGGGAGCCCGTCAGCCAGGTGTAACGGTTAGAGTAAAAGCCATCGTTCCAACTCAATGCCGCAGTCCACTTCTTGTAGGTCTCGTTGAGTTGTATACCGCGATTGACTGCGTTTTCCTGATTCCAAAGGAGACCGCGTTCGATGTTCATGTTTTGGAAACTGAACGTGTACTCGGCCCCTATCAAAGTCGGCAGGGCGCCGATTTCAACGTTGAAATTTCCTTTGACAAGTTTCAAATAGCCTTGCGGAAAGGGCCCATAGATGTTTTTGATCGTATCTGCGGTCGAGAGAAATGGCACTCCGATAGCGGGCAAGTTGTAGGCGCCGCCCTGCAAATAGAATTGCCACCAACCGGTGGTCTTCTGGACAAAAACCTGGGCATTACTGACATCCCAGTGCGTCGCCGAGTCGCCTGAAATGTGATTTCCTTCCGTCAACATCATGCCGCTCAAAATGCCTGTGACTTTCAGACTTCCACCTTCCATTTCACGAGGTGGAGAAGTTTGTAAGGGCCCTGACATCGAAGGCATAGGCAAAGGCTGGGGATCGGGAGGCTTAGTCTCGAGAGGGCTAGCCGCTGGTGGAGAACTCGTCGCGCTTTGAGCGCCCGCGGAGGCGCTCTGCCCGAAAGACGAGAGCGCTATTAATGTCACTGAACAACACAGAAAAACGAAAGACGCCAATCGTATGCGCAACGGTGATCTCCTTGTAGAAGGCTTAGTCATTTCGTGACCTCCTGCGCCTCTCAGCGCGCGACTGCTTTTCGGCGTGCTGATTTTCGCCCCGGTCCCACGCATGTCACGTGACTCGTGGCTGCGAAAGTACTGAGTGCCTGGCTTAGTGTCCAATTAATTTTTTGTTTTGCCGCGATTAGAGAAAATTGTGAAGAAGAAAAATCAATCAGAGAGATAGGCAATTGCGATTTGTGCGGCGACGTGGGGCGACCTGGGCTGCGTTACGAAACTCCCAAAGAAATCAGGTTTCTTTCAGCGATGAGATACATGATCGTGTAACATTTTCTCCAGTATCCATGCGCTGAATCGACGAACTAGTCTGAAGCGTTCGGGGTAGTTTGATGGATTCTCGGAAGACTCTCTCAGAGTGCATTGCTCGTTGAAATCGATTCGCATACTGTAAACCGGATCGGTTTGTCGACTGCACATTCAATAGCGGTGATAAATATTTTCAATAGATGCGCTTTCGTTCCGAATCCTTGCAGCCTGAGGTGAGCTTTCTCTCGGAGAAGAATTTAAATTGTTCTCTTCCGCAACCGGAGGGCCACGAGTTCCTCTCGTGCCGATAGGGTGTGCGCGACGTGAGCAGAAGAGCTCGATACCGAGGCGCGGGTCTCACCGGGGAACTTCGCGGTGTTTCTCTGGGTGCTCTGTGGTGTGGACTCCGAATGCCGCGTGCCCGCAGGCCAGACCAGCGGGTTACATTTGTCCCAAAGTATGAAACTGCAGGTCGAGTGCTATTCAGGCTATAAGGCCCAGGAGAGGCCGGTCATTTTTCGTATCGACGGGCACGAATACCGGGTAGAGGAAGTACTCGATCAGTGGTATGGCCCGGCGGACGCCTACTTCAAGGTCCGTGCCCATGATGGCAACCTCTACATCCTCAGACGCCGAACCTGCGTGCCGCATAGCGACTGGGACCTGGTCTCTTTCCGCAAGGCTGCGGGATAATCGCTGCCATTCCAGTTACGGTGTCGTCCAGTCGGCTGGCATGGGGTTGATCCCCCACACATTGCCTGCTTCATTCAGCGACAGCCCCAGCAGCCACAGTTTCTCGAATTCCCCCAGCGCGATGCAATGGACCACGCGCGCTTCCACGGGTGTTTTTGTGGGGAGGCTCTCGAGGCAAACGATGGTCCCGCTATGAACAGGGCGCGGCGAGCGCACCGCGCATCCGCGAAGGTTAACCAGGATGACGACGCATGGGTGCGAGAACTGATCGCGCGGATCCAGGCTTGTCAGAGTAATGGGGATGTCGCAGGGAACACGAGTACCTCCCCGCTCCACTTCTCTCTGTGGTGAAGAGTTCAGGTTCGGCCGCCCCAAAAAAAGTTTCGCAGACTTTTGCCGGAGATTTATCACCAGTTTTTTTCTGTTCGGGATTCGTAACACAGCTTTGGTGCTGCGCTGGGTTGCGTTGTATGAGAAACTCCAGTCCGGCAGGCAGGAATTGATAATGGCTACCTCAGACTCTACCGCTCTTCCCGATTCCGCTGAATGCTGGCCCGCTATTCGCTTAGCGGAGTGGAAAGAAACCTATGCCACGCTTCACATGTGGACGCAGATCGTGGGCAAGATTCGCCTCGAACTCACGCCTAAAGTGAACCATTGGTGGAATGTTCCGCTCTATGTGAGTTCGCAGGGACTCACTACATCTGTGATTCCTTACCGGGATCGCACCTTCGACATGGAGTTCGATTTCTTTCACAACCAGCTGGTCATTCGCACCTCGGACCCAGAGACCACGTCCGTAGCGCTGGGCCCGCGTTCGGTCGCTGATTTCTATCACGAGGTCATGGCGGCGCTGCGCTCGCTGGGGATCGAGGTGCACATTTGGAAGATGCCCGTCGAGGTTGCCGATCCGATCCCCTTCGCTCAGGATCACCTGCACGCTGCTTACGATTCCGAGCAGGTGAAGCGGCTTTGGCGGATTCTGCTCTCGGTGGACGCTGTGTTCAAAGTTTTTCGAGCACGCTTTGTCGGTAAATCCAGCCCAGTCCATTTTTTCTGGGGCAGCTTTGATCTGGCAATCACCCGTTTTTCGGGACGCCGCGCTCCACCTCGCAACGATCCTGATCCCGTGCTGCGAAAGATCATGCAGGAAGCCTACTCGCACGAAGTGATCAGTGCCGGATGGTGGCCCGGCGGCGGGGAAATCCAGGAGGCTGCATTCTACTGCTATGCCGCCCCCGCACCCGCTGGATTCGCGGAAGGAGAGGTACTCCCCGCTGAGGCGTTCTACCACTCCGGGATGGGCGAGTACCTGTTGATGTATGACGCAGTCAGACAGGCGAGGTCCCCGAGCGCCATGCTCCTGGACTTTCTCCAAAGCACGTACGAAAACGGCGCCACAGCCGGCAAGTGGGACCGTGAAGCCCTCGAGGCCGCCTGACCGGAGATTAGCTCGCCTGAGTTAGTGTGCCGTCGATGACGAGATGTTCACACGATTGGCCATGAGAAACACTCCCGACGTTTTCTCGGCGTCGTGCAAGGAATTCTTCTCCGCACCGGTCTTGTCCGCCAGGACCTCGCTGGCGGCTTGCAGGTCGCCAGTAACCGTAACGACATCTCCCTTGTGCACCCGGAGAGCGTGCAGTTCGAGATTGCTAGTGGGTTTCACAATGAGCAGGCGATGGTGGCGGTCCGATCCGACCCAGAAGTTCCCGGTATCGTTCGTGTCCTGAACCATGACGTTTTTGAGCGTGACCGTCTTGCCGATCCACTCTCCGGGTTTTCTAGCGTTGTAGATGACACCGGGGTCGATGAGGGTCTGGCCCTGCTCGCCGACATTATTGTTTGCCTGCTCGCGATTCTGCTGGTCAGTGGCGTTAGGTTGCTGCGTGCCGTAGGGCTGCTGCGTGCCATTGGGTTGCTGGGTGGCATTGGGCTGCTGATTCGGGGTTTGCTGGTCCGCTGGCGGCGTTGTGTTCTGGGCAGCCAGTACTCCGGCCAGCAGCATCATGGAACACATGGTCAGGATAGTTTTGTCGGGGCGCATCACAACTGATCTCCTTCGTTTCTTCGCTAATTTCGCGCTAGTACGATGACTTGAACGAGGGATGCGGTTGCAACAGAGTTGCTGCAGTCTGAATCCTGAATTGTTCTCTGCCATTAAGGTGATGCAGCTTCGACGGACGCCGTAGAGGCGTAGCTTGCTACGCCTCCATATCCGCAGCAGGTATCGTGAGCGTAGAGGGTGTCGCTCCAAGTCAATCCGGTGGGATAACGTCTATTTCGCCTTGCCGTCCCGTGGCTTTCCAACAGTGTAGAACTGATACGAATATTTCCATCTAGCTTCCGCGCCGGGGGCCGCCTCGATCTCCACATATGGCTCCGGAGCGACGACGGTCCGCACCGCCCATACTCCTAGATTGACCAGCGGCCGGTCGCCCCGGATCAGCACACCTGCGCCGCTCTTGCGGTTCTCGACGCGGATCTCGTAATCCGCAGCTTGTTTCCCAAACCCAGCCAGCTCGGTATAGAACGTGTCGCTCCCCTGCAGATTCCTGGGGAACAAGAGTTCCTTCCCGCGAATCTCGCCCAACCCGCCCATGTCCTGCGTTGCGCGCAACGCAAACGGGAAACTGAGTACAGTCGCCGGTCCAGTATTCTCATGATCAATGCTCAGGAAATTGTGGTCGTAGACCCGAGTCTGGATCGCTCTCTTGCCGGTGTTCACCAGCCGGTCTTCAATCACCATCACAAGCTCGTCTTTCAGAAGACGAACAGTCTTCGTATAGCGATAGGCATATCCCGAACCGCACGCCAGTTCCTGCGTGAACTCAATCCAGTCAGCCCCGCTTTTCACGGAGCGCTTCCCGCCATCCACAATTGGATAGTGAGTGTAGGAGCTGTAAGCCGTGTTGTCGATCTTTCGTAAAGATCCCACGCCAATCTTGCAGAAGGTTTCGCCCGGCTTCGCCTCGAGATATCCGAGCGCCACACCGTCATTTCCAATGAATTCCTCAACTGGCCCGCTCGCCGCGCTGTTGATCCCCGCCTTAATGGGATTACCAATCTCAACGTCTTCCACGGCCGGATCGAATTTCTCAAAAAAGGAGCCAAAGTAACTGTGCCCGTTGTACTCGAGGCTGCCCATCACCCCGGCCCAATCGAAGCGCGTGCCGCGATAGAAGCCCTTCTTCGCGTCCGGCAGATAGAACTTCGCTCGCAGCACTCCATTGGATAACTCTGTCGCGGGGTAATCTTGTGGGGAATAGGTTTGCGCCATCATGAGACAAGGGAAAGTCAGCTGAATTACGCACACAATCCACGGAGCTGGGTTCATATTTCGCGCCTGCCGCAACCGAATCCTACACGTTCGTCCCTTTCAATGACGAATCGGGGCCCACTTCTCGCCTCTTTGCCACAAGTGGGATTCTTTACCTGGCCCCCAAAGTTGACCCGCCATTTCAGCGCATCTACCATGTCGTTTCTGCAAGCCATCTGCAGATCTGGGGGAGCCGTGCATCCAAAGTTTCTGCGTCACATCAGCATCTGCCTGTGCATTTTCGGATTCATCTCGTTCTCACAAGCGGAAATCTTGAGTAGTTCCGATCTCTACAAGCTGCGCAATGTCGGCAGCGTGGCGCTTTCGCCTGACGGTCACTACGTCGCCTATACCATTACGATGCACGACCGCCCCGGTCGCCCCTATAGCCAACTCTGGGTGATGGACCTCAACACTCAAAACCCCACGCGTCTCGGCGGCGACACCCCCGCCGGCGCCCCGCTCTGGTCCGCCGACAGCAAGTGGATCGCCTGCCATGGCGAGGACCGTGATAAACATGGACTGCTCCTTGCTCATCCCGATGGCAGCGGCTTGACGTTCCTGGCGGAAATGAAAGGCACCAATTCTCCCTTGCCCGGCACCGGCAAAGACATCGCCTGGTCCCCCGACGCGAAGCAGATCGCTTTCATCGCCTCTACTCCGGGCGAGGGCGCGGCAGAAGCTGCTGGCGATCCCATGGTCATCACTCGTTATCTCTATAAGCCGGACTATTCCGAGGGCATGACCCGCTTTAATGACAACCAGCGCCTGCATATTTTCGTGGTCGATATCGCTTCCAAGCAGGTCCGCCAACTCACGCAGGGCAATTACGACGAGCACTCCATCGACTGGTCTCCCGATGGCAAGCAACTCGTCTTCGCCTCCAACCGCGAACCGAATCAGGACGAGTTCTTCAACTACGACCTCTTCACGCTGCAGTTGTCCGACAACAGTATTCATCGCCTGACCGCGACCGAATACTGCGAGTACGATCCCCTCTGGTCTCCCGACGGCAAATTCATCGCCTATCGCGGGACTCGCCGTGGCCTCACCGATCGCGAGACCACGATGGAAGACACACATGTTTGGCTGATGAGAGCGGACGGCAGCAATCGCCAGGAGATCGGCAGATCCGTCGACAATCGACAGGGCGCGCCGCTCTGGGCGCCCGACGGGACCTTGCTCTACTTCACGGTGCAAGAGCGCGGAAGCAACTACTTGCTTCGCCTGCCCGTGGGCGGACAACCGGAATATCTCGTCAAAGATCCCGGATTCGTCGGAAGCTTCTCGGTAGCCAGCAACGGAGCACTCGCGTATTCCTTAACCACTCCCGGCGATGCTTCGCAGTTGTACCTGAAGGCCGGCAGCGCGGCTCCGCGCAGGCTTACCGATCTCAATCACGACCTCCTCGCGAGCAAGACCATCGCAGAGGTGGAAGCATTCACCTTCGTCAGCAATGATAACAAGTTTGAAGTTGAAGCCTTCCTGACGAAGCCCATCGGCATGTCCGATACCTCCAAGCACCCGCTGATCGTTTCCATTCACGGCGGTCCGCATGGCGAAAACGGTCCCGCGTTCAATTTCAGAAATCAGGTCTACGCCGGACACGGCTACGCGGTGCTCAACGTGAACTATCGCGGCTCGACTGGCTACGGCCAGAAATTCGCTGATGCCGTCTTCGGCGATCAGGACGGCAACGAAGGTCAGGATGTGCTGTATGCCGTAAGCGCCGCCGTCCGCCGCTATCTTTGGGTTGATCGCGAACGCCTCGGCATTGAAGGCGTCAGTTATGGCGGACAACTCACCGAATGGCTCATTACGCAGACCAACGAATTCAAAGCAGCCATCCCGACCGCCGGCATTGCCAATCTCGTCAGCTACAACTACATGACCTACTACAACCAGTACGAAGAAATGGAATTCGGACAATTCCTCCACCAGGGCAACCTGATGGACGTGGCATGGGAGCGCTCCGCCTTGAAGCACATCGCCGCCGCACACACGCCAACGTTGATCATGCACGGCGAAAACGACAACGATGTTCCCATCGCCGAAGCCGAGCAATTCTTTATCGCCTTGAAAGACGTTGGCACCGAAACCGTCTTCTTGCGCTATCCCCGCGAAGGTCATGGCCTCTCGGAAACCAAGCACCAGGTCGACTCCATGGATCGTTCCATCGCCTGGTATGACCAGCATTTCGCGGCGCAGCGCCCGACCGGCGTCACCAACGTGCAGCCCTGAAAGTGCATACAGAGAACCCCTGATGAGTATTGTTCCCGGAGAGTGCAATTTTGGCTTGGAATGGGCTCTCCGGCCGTCCGCATGGCTGGGACAGCTACCTGTCTAAACTCTCATCACAGTGATACTTACTTT
>Ga0207665_10001810_pt1 | contig 14393 bp, 14 predicted proteins | sample LARL112metaG_FD_184351 | JGI IMG/M metagenome (GOLD analysis project Ga0207665, IMG submission 184351) | Corn, switchgrass and miscanthus rhizosphere microbial communities from Kellogg Biological Station, Michigan, USA - LAR L11-2 metaG... | ecosystem: Host-associated > Plants > Roots >...
ATAAAGCAATATCTTTTGCCTTAAGTTAACGGAGCCTTCAATCATTGCTTGAGCGTCATATGCTCTTTGACAAGGCACTTAAATGCTTTTTACAAGATAAGATTTTCTAAATCCAGAAGTTCGTGAATAGTACTCTCCACGTGATAGTTTTGATTCGATTTTGACTGTTCTGCTAGTACATCCATCGCCTAATGCAAACCTGTTACAACAAGTTACATTAGAAATCATCCAAAATATCTACTACAGATCTCAATTTATTAACTATACAGATACTAAGTGGTTCATATATTGTTAACATTCATCGTCTCCAATAGGAGAATTGACCAATGCTAATCAAATCATAAAAAATGTGTTTTCTTTGGATACCAACGCATTAATATTACAATGACATTTTGAATCCTTTTTCAAGCTTCGATATTTTTCTGACGATAGGCGACTGATTGCCTCTGGTTAAGCCTAGTTCCCAAAGTAGCCTTATGTTAGCTTTATGTAAATCGTTCAAGGATTTTGATAATACGAAATATCAAGCCAAAGGATTTTGATTTACAATCTCATTCAGACACTTAATAACATCCGGCTTTGTAACAGAAATGGGGTTGTTGTCAAGGTGCCCTCGATCCGGCATTATGACATCCGCTGCCTGATCAATTGGTTGCTTGAGTTTTAATGGTTCAAACTTCAATTTTTGACAAATTCTCTTAAATCGCTCATAATATATCGACTTGTTAAACCTATGTGCTACTGTGGTACATGAGGATAGAGAATATCCATGTGGAACTCCTTCATTTGAAAATGGATATGATAGAGCATGACCTAATGTTGTCGACGAATTTCCAAATCCAATCCCAGAGAGCATCGCACCATAAGGTAACATATGCGGTTTATCATTGATAATGGCGTCTTCTAAAATTTCAAAAGCTTCTCTACAAAATAATTTTGTAAAAGGGTTGCCCAGTTTACTATCGTAACCTTCCGATGCCTGAGCAGCGGCATCACAAGCGGAGTTCCTCATAATATTAAATGGCGTTCCAGGTAAGAAATACGGATCAACAATTGCTGCATCCGCCAGGAATGCCTCATCTTGTAGCAGTTTTTTCTTATGCCCGAAGCTTATGACGGCATAAGTGGTCATTTCTGCGCCAGTTCCAAATGTTGTTGGGATAAGAATCTTTGGAATCCCTGTAATTTTACCGAGATACTTGCATACATCCATCGAACTTCCTCCGCCAAGTCCCACATATGCAGAAATGCTTTTTTTGCCTTCGTATTCTTTTCTTATTGCCTCGACAGTTTCCACCGCAGGATCGGGCGTAACCTTGTCATATATTTCATAGTTCTTTATTCCCATGTAATCTAACCATTTGTTGTAAATATCAGGAGTAGTTGTCGTAATAACTAATGAATTCCCTGGATATTCAAACTTTTTTGCAGCATTTTCGCCGAAGACTATTTTTCTTGGCGTCATTACTTTCCACATAAGAAATTGAGTTAGTATTTTAGGGTTTTATGCTTTACTGACGAATCAGTTAAATCGCAATGATCATAACAAAAAGTAATCTCAATACAGATTTGTTGTTTCTAAATTATTTTATGGTTTTGCATGAGACAATCTCAGTTTATTAGTTCCGATATATTCCTGTACTGGAATAGCAAGGATTCTTCTATAAGAAGAGAAAGTAGACTATTCAGAGGAATTGATAGGCCGTTTAAAAAATGTTTACAATATCCATTGTGATCCGCCGTGTTCTGCTAACATATGTGTTTACATCATTGTTAATACCTCTCGTCTACTAACAGTCTGTTTTATATATAACAAGTTCAGATCTTACAGCGTAGTTTGCATGTTAACAACGCAAATAAAAAACAGCAGAACGCAAGGACATTTCAGATACTGTTAACGGCATAATTAACAGTCAAATGTTTAAATGTGAGACCACATATATCTAATAAAATCAATAAACGGATACCATTTTTACCCTTTGCGTATTTATACTCAGTTTAGAGAAGGCTAACAACTAGGATCTTTCCAAATATATTGTTTAGTCATAATAAACTATGCGTTGTATCATAACTAACACTGTGCATAGATAGGCAGTAGTAGCAAAACTCCACAGTTTCATAATTTATAACTTCAGAACATGTGTATATTTGTTAGCCATTATTATTGTGTCGATCGGGGTCATCTAAAACTGCTATGGCTTGGTAGACGATTCTTGCAATGAAGACTTTTTTGCTTCTCTCTTTTTATTACTAGATAATCCGTACGAATATGACACAACTAATAACATCATGGCAAATAGCACAAGTCCAAGTCCAAGGTGGACTGTTACCAAAACAGCATGCAACCGCTCAATTATTACTACAGCTCCAAGCGTTATCTGACCCATTGCAGCGCCACTAGCAATTATTGAAGCCATTTTCATCCCCTTTGGTGCGATTTTAGATTTTAGCGTAAAAGCCATAGTGGCAAGTACTAATAATGCAGTTGTAGCAGCTACGGATCTGTGAAAATATTCAATGATAAATTCATTCATCGGCACAAATCCGGCAGGACAAAGAGGCCATTTTGGACATGTTAACCCTACACCGGATGCACTAACATAACCTCCGATAAACATGAGGGAAAAAAGAGATACAAGAGTGACAAAGGAAAGGGTTTTGAGGAACATTTTTTGATTATCGCTCCTTTGCGGACATCATCCATAATAGCCGTATATTACACACTACATTCCACTTTGTATTTTTATACATGAGTATTTACGCTACACTTCTCTCTCAGCTATCTATTGAACTTTGAGCGTTCCTGTCATGTATGGATGGACCTCGCAATGGAAGGGATACTCACCGGATTTCAGGCTAGCAGTGCTAACTTTAGCTGACGCCGCAGGTGCAATGATGCTTGTGTCAAACAATTTTCCTTTGGCCGGATCGTCTAGTCCTTTTCCGCTGGTAACTGTATGAGGAGTTTGGTCTTTGTTTTGAACTTGTACAGTATCACCTTTCTTCACGGTCATGGGATTGGGATCATAAGCAGGGTTTCCCTGAGTAGAAGCGCCTACCGGAATAGACAGGACCGGTCCTGAAGCGGCAGTAGCAGCACCAGTGCTCGCACCGCCTGAGGCAGGGCTCACACCAGCGGCTGGGGCGGGGCTGGTTGTCTGATTGGTGGGTGCGTAATCAAATCCTTTTGCTGTTGCTGGTTCAACAAACAAGTTTGCCCTCATATTGTAGTGAAGCAGACCACAATATTCTCTACACTGAATCAAATATTCTCCGGGCTTATCGAACATATTCCATACTGTATTCACTCGACCTGGAACTGCATCCATCAATATGGTAAAGTCAGGAATATTAAATGAGTGAATTACGTCTTTTGAAACAGTTTCAAATCTATAAGGTACACCTGCCTTAACGTGAAGCTGGCCAACTTCTTGCGTTCCGTTTGCATGTTCAAAGGTCCAGAACCATTGCTGACCTATGGCTTTAATTGTTTGGGCCTGAGGTGGAACAGCCTCTAACTTGTGCTCTATGTTCCAAGCATCTGCACCCACCCATATAAGAAGAGAGATTACTGTTCCAACGTAGATCCATTCATACATTGCATGACTCATTAACGATGTACACCCTCCGCTGGTTCCCTAGGCTTATTCTTTTTGTTAGATTCCCTGAAACGCCAAGCAACATAAACTATGGTACCCTGAACAACTGCGCCAACGACAAACGCCGCAACCATTCCCCTGTAGAAGAGAGCCCATATTTCCACTCGTCTGTCAAGGATTTGCTGCGGTTGAGAAGATGCTTGTCCAAAAGCCTGTCCAACAATAAAACTCAAAATAGACACCGCGGCAAGAGGAACTAATACTGCTAAAAGCAAGCTCCACTTTGAATTTGACAATATCATATACAGTTCTCTCTCCTTCTATTTCTGAACAAAATAAGTTTTCTTATCTAATTTAAGGTTTTTGAAAATAAGGCCCGACCCATTTATGATAACAAAGATCAGCCCCAAAACCTTGTTGGATGCTAAAATGACGGCTTGTCACAAGCTTGTCACAAAATAAAAAAATTATAGACACTCTTGCAGATAATACAACAAGTGTATCAGATTTTCAAGATATTTCTATTCAGGGGGTAATCGAGAATTTGAAGCATACTACCATCATCAATAGCAGAACTGTAGATAGGAAGATTGAAGATATGGATAAAGAGGACAGCGGCAACAAAAATACAGAGTAGATCTAAATGGTTATTTCTTCCCTATTCTACAGAAACCAATTGACTCTGCAAGTTCCTTTTTTCCGATCGCATCAGGTATATTATTCCTATTACTAAAGATAGCTCCAGAGATTTGTCCAATATCCCGCTCAAGTCGACATCTTCAGGCACGTTACTAGGAGAAAGTGGTGGTGGAAGAATAACTGAATAGGCATAAAGTCCAAGTAATACTGAACTTCCTATCAATCCAAAGAGATTGACTATTACGCTCTTACGATAATACGCCCTCGCAGATTCTCTACCCTGACCTGCTATCGACTCCTCAGTAATAGTGAGTAACACATACAAAACACTATAAGCAATCTGAGAGGCTCCGGCTGCCAACAAGAAGATGCTGTACTCAATCCTGAGAGATCCGTGTTCAGAATAGACTACAAGATGGACAATACCTGCTGCTGCGGCTAAGAGCAAGACAGCGTATCTTATAACTTCATTTTTTGTCAAATTCGGATAAAGGCCGCTTTTCCTTCGGCCTTTATAGGTAAAGCCTAAAACTAGGCCAAATACGACAATAATCCCTCCCACTCCCGCAAATACAGCACCCTCGAAGAAATTACCAAAATTTTCAGAGACATTGACGTTGAAGATGGCCCTTGCACAGTTGCAATTTGAATTATCACCTAGGGTAATCCTTGGGGGATCTACTCCGTAGAGATTTACCTTACTGCCATCGTTCGCTATGCTTATGACTATTTGGTAGTTTCCCACTTGTGGAAATGTATAGTAGAGATCAAAATCCCCGCTATCATGCTTAGTCCACGGGTAAACATTTAACCGCTCTCCTGTGCTTTCGAAATAAATTTCCACCATGGCCACAATATTGTACATATCATTACCGTTAGTGTCTTGCACGCTAAAGCTGATTTTTGTAGGTTGTCTAGGACGGGTATATTCAGGATCAACCTGCTCATTTACATAGTATTTTCCGAGCCCCATTCCGCCATTATTGTAATGGGCCAGATGAGCAAAATGTGCATATGACTTTGGCGTTGAAGTTAAAAGACCGCTGATTAAAATAAAGAAGCCAATCAACAGTAAATGAGTATTTTTATAAACACCTTTTCCAGATGGTGTTTTTCTGCGCATTATTATATTCTCATACCGCAGAGCGATTATATAATTATAGCCAGTAGTAGTAGTATTGGCAATCTGAATCCCGCTGCAAGGCTTCGCAACTTAATGAAATATCCATATATGGATATATCCGATTATGATAAGGATAAATCACTCATCTATATACCGATGCATACCCATGACATTGACTCCAGACAGAGAATAAAGGTTGGTTTCATGTTTTAAAATTGTTAACGATGCATTTCTTATATGCCAGCGATAAAGCGCCTCAGCTTTTAAATCGAGTAAAATAGAAATCGCGGCTTTGATTGGATCTAAATGTGTAATCAGCAGAACATTTTTGTCTTGTTGTATCTTTATGATTTCGTCAAGCAGATGTTTTACTCTTGATTTTACGGAGGCAAAACTCTCCACTCCATATCTTGCTAACATGGCATCGTCCTCATTATAGAATTTTAAGAACAAATTTCCGTGCTTATGAATTATTTCTTCGAAATGCATACCAACTAGCTTGCCAAGCTCGATCTCATACAATCGCTCATCAATCTCGTAGTTCATCCCCAATAGTTTGCAAACAATCTCTGCAGTTTCTACCGTTCTTGTTACTGGACTCACATATACTTTTTCGATTGGTACATTCTTCAAATACTTGGATGTATCAGCCACTTGCTGTTTGCCATATTCAGTAAGGTGTGACTCAATATATCTACCTACAAGGATTCTATTGACATTATTATCAGCTTGCCCATGACGCATAAAGATTGCTAGCGGCAAATTCAATGAAAATTTGTATAATTATAATATTAATTTTCACAAATCTGCTAGTGATTGGCAGTAATTCCCTATACTGATAGATCGGCCTTTTGTGTTTTCTGTTGCAGGATACATGCCGTTTGCTGATAACCTTATATCTATTCTATTCTGAACTGATTATATCTTATGAGAATAGGGATAATTGGCGGTACTGGAGGCATGGGCGAAGGTTTTGCCCTCAGATGGTGTTTCAAGCACGATGTTGTCATAGGTTCGAGAGAAGTTCAAAGAGCAAAGGAAGCTGCGGAGAAGTATACCAGAGTGGCTCAGGATGCATATGGTAAAAGTATGACAGGTAGTATTGCAGGTGAGGAGAATTTTGCATTACCTAGATATTGTGATCTGCTCATATTATCTATACCATATGAATACATCAATGATACGTGTGGTAGACTTAAGAACGAAATTAGAGATGACTGTATTGTTGTGTCCCCAATTGTACCAATGACAAAAACTGATTCAGGATTTATTTACACTCCGCTCGAACAAGGAAAAGCTCCAGCTGCGTGCATGGTGGCGGAGAATTTACCACCAAGATCGAGAGTTGTTTCAGCATTTCATACGATCTCCGAGGTTAAGCTAAGAAATGTAAAACAAAGTCTGGATGCAGATACGTTTGTTTGTGGCGATGATCAGAATACAATAGCAACATTAACCAATTTGATTTCTGAAATTAACGGTCTTCGCTCCATTTATCTAGGCCCCTTATCGATGACATATCAAGCTGAAATCCTGACTCCAATGTTGCTAAATGCAGCAAAAAGAAATAAAATGAAAAATTTAGGAATTAGACTAGTGTAAGTGGCATGGGATATAGTAGAACAAAAAGAGGAGAAGGTGGAGAAGAAAGACGTCGTGGAAAAAATTGGATGTCTGCGATGGGAATTCTTTTCATCATCATGGCGATCATAATCGCATTAAGAAACCTCTATTTTGTTAGCACCTACTATTCACTTGGATTTTATATTGACAATTACACGAATGGGCAGATAAATAATGAGAAGTTCGTGATCGCAATGATACTTGCAGGGAGCGTCTTACTCTACTGGGGATATTACAAAAAGAAAGAAGATGATGAGCCACCTGATGCACACGGATGGCGTAGATATAATTACTGAAAATAGAAGCATAACATCTAAGAAGTAAAACACCGCGATTTACAATATATCCAATTGCCAGAAATCAAGGTTTAATAGGAGAAATCAAGCCATATGATATGAACTATATTGGGTTTGATGAATCGTATTTCGACAGTTGTTAAGCAAAAAGTGAACACACTTCTTGACAGATATGAAGATCCTAAAGAAGCACTAGATTACTCTTACGTTAAACAAACCGAAATGTTAAACAAGCTACGAAGAAACGTTGCGGAGGTAATAACAGCTAAAAAGCGACTCGAAATGCAAAAGGCGAAGCTTTGGGACAATATTCACACACTTGATGAACAGTCTAGACGTGCAATTGATGCAAATAGGGAAGATTTAGCAAGGTTGGCATTAGAGCGAAAGAATGCAAATATGCTACAATTACAAACACTAGACAAGCAAATAACCGACATGAAGGCAGAACAACAAAAACTAGAAGATACTGAGAGACGTTTATCGGCCAAGGTTGAAGAGTTCAATTCAAAGAAAGAAGTTATAAAAGCACAATACTCAGCAGCTGAAGCTCAGGTTCGCATTAAGGAAAGTGTTACGGGAATTTCCGAAGAGATGACTGACGTGGGTATAGCAATGAATAAGGCAGAAGAAAAAACTGAAAAAATGAAAGCAAAATCTCAAGCCCTAGATGAAATGATAGATTCAGGTGTTCTTACAGATTATACCTCGAATAAGGATGACACTATTGAAAGAGAATTGGAACAGACTACGACACAACGCTCGGTTGACGAGGAATTGGCAAAGTTAAAGGCAGAGCGTGCAAAAAAGAAAAAACTCGGTGATGAGCAGAAGGGCGAAGAAGAGGAAGTGCAAGTGTCCCAATGAAAGCAAACAATAGGAAGGTCCGACAAGAATAATGGAGCAAAAATCAAAGCCATTGCTGACAGTCATGCAGTAGCCAGAGCCTGGGGCAAATTAGCAAAGTTAAAGGCTTAGAGGAGTCCTTAAAAAGAAACAGACAGTATAGGAGGAATAAGGAATATAGCATGAATCGTGCTAAATCTGTGAAAAAAGGTACAAGAGCTGCGAAGGGCAAACTATCCAGCAGAAAGCAAAAACCATTAAGGAATGTAAAAAAGCAAAACCAGAGTAGGAAGAAAACCGCTAGCAAGTTGAGGGTTTCCAGAACAAAAAGTGCAGCAACGAAAACAAAAACAATGGTTTCGAAGCCAGTCAGAAAGAGCAAGGTTGTTAGAATTATGGGAGAGGGTCAGTTTGTTGTTGACGATAAGGCACTAAAAAAACTTAATGACATTGACAATTCACTTGTCCAACTGGTAAGCAACGACAGATCAGATGATACTGAGTTTAAAAAACGGCTAGTCGAATTGGTGAGTATCGTAGAACAAAATGGAAAACAGCTTGATCCAAAACAAATCATCCAATCTGATATCATCTTACCCAGTGCAGATCTTTCAATTGATGAGGCAAAAAAGCTGTTTAAGGGTGACGGCGTAATCCCAGAAATTTAAAATGGCAGATCCCATAGAGGATACCATAGAGTCATATCCTTTTCGAAGGGAACCTCATCTGCAATTGTAGCCATTATTTTCATCTCATTTTCACTATTCCGTGTTTTTTGACCAAAAGGAACAAAGGGGTAGAACTTGTTAAACTTATAGTTATATACTAAATACTGAATGCTGTCGCCATTGTTGGGTTTTTCCTTGTAATTAAATTCAAAGATAGCGACAAGTAATTGGTTAGTAAATCCTTTTTCTTGGATAGTATCCCCCACAGCAGATATCCCTGCCAAAATATCTCCCATACTTTTACCGTCAAGGATCACCCAGAGATAACCGTATGAATCTACAACCATTCGATTACTCAGTTCAACGTCAGATTTACCAATATTGAGAAACCGCTGAATATCAGCTTTCATTTCAGTAAAATGCATCCCATCGACGCTTTTGAGGCTCAATGCACATCGACCGGTGCTCTTCAAGCCAAGTTTGGTTTCTAGCGTAATATATGCCGAAGAGAGTGAAAAGATCGCGTCAGAATCCGTTCCTGGTTTGTTATTATTATAGCCCTTCCTGAATTTGCGAAAGAAATTCAACCCATGGAAGCCTCCATCTCCATGAGTTTTTGTATTCTCTTTTCAACTGGTGGATGAGTGGAGAAGAGATTTCCAATCGTACTGCCAGATAAGGCAGGAACAATAAAAAATGCGTTCAAGCCTTCTACCTGGCGTAAATCTTTTGTAGGTACCTGGCGCATACCGCCACTAATCTTCATTAAAGCATTAGCAAGCTTCACAGGCTTTCCCGTCATCTGTGCAGACCCTCTATCCGCTGCAAATTCTCTATAACGCGATATCGCCCGAATGATCAGAAAACTAATAACCCAAGTCAGCATTGCCACAACTATCACAATTATCAGGGCGCCGCCGTTATTGTTACGATCCCTTCCACCCCCATAACCGTAACCCATTCCACCATAGAATCCAAACTGCATAAGATACCAGGCGACAGTTGAGAACAGGCTGACAAGTGTTAGAACGAGTACATCTCGATTTCTGATGTGCGTTAGCTCATGTGCAAGTACGCCTTCTAATTCTTCTGTATCCAATAAATCCATAAGACCCGTCGTTACAACAACTACGGAGCTCCGTGGACCCTTGCCTGTTGCAAAGGCGTTGGGCATATTTGTATTGATTACAGCTATTTTTGGTTTAGGAAGGCTATTTCTTGCAATGACTCTTTCGATAATATCATGTAATTCCGGAAACTGTTCTCTGGTAACTTTTTTCGCTCCAGAACTCCAAAGCACGATCTTGTCAGAAAAATACCATTGCGCTAGAATCATCATAGGGGCAATTAGGGTTATGGTAACGAAATCAAGGCCTACATATACAAGTGCACTAAGAAATACCAGATACAAGAGTGCAAGGATAGCGAAACTAAGTATCATTCGTGCTGTTAAACCAGTATCCCGCCTCTGCCATGATGGCGTCTTTGGAATAGACAAATACAATTACACTTCTGCTGAAACCACTTTTAATTATTTGCCCGACTTGTATATAAAATGCTCTAGTTTATCCATTGCCTGTTCAAGCACCCCTTCAGCGGGAAGATAAACTATTCTAAAATGGCCTGAACCAAAGGCTGTACCGAATCCTGATCCATGTACTGTTAGCACTCCTGTATTGGTGAGTAGCTCAACAACAAATTGCAGGTCATCTTTCCACCGAGAGTTAAGATTGACTTGTGGAAATACATAGAAGGCGCCTCTGGGGATTTTACATGAAATCCCTTCCATGGCATTTAGACGTTTTACTACATAATCTCTTCTCCTGCGTAATTTTTCCACCATCTGTTTGATATGATCTTGCGGCCCACGCAATGCTTGTACCGCCGCTATTTGAACAGGTAAATTGGCAGATATGCGTACTCTAGCGAGTTTGGGGACATTTTTTCGTAGATCATCCAGTTTTCTTGAATCGCTATTTGTACAAATATAACCGCACCGCCAGCCAGTCATCAAGTATCCCTTAGAAAAACCATTAAGCAGAATCAACGGAGCATCTTTTGCCACTTTGCCAATACCGGTAAACTGATCATCAAAGACGATTTTATCATAGATCTCATCGCATATTACATACAAATCATGTTCGGCTGCAACATCTATTAGCTGTTGTAGGCTTTTCCGATCAAAAACCTCGCCGGTCGGATTGTTAGGGCTAATTATACATATTGCATTAGACCTGGAATTGATCTTAGATATCAGATCCTCTAGGTCAGGTCGACCATCATCATGTAATTTGAATTCCACAGGCTTGCCTCCGTAAAATTTAACATATGATGCATAAGGTGGATAATATGGCCCAGGCATAAGAACCTCAGTATTAGGATCAACTACTGAAGCCATGATCATATCAAGAGCTTCCGACACTCCATTAGTCACCAAGACATCTTCTTCTGTTATCGAGAGCCCTTTTTGTGATTCTTTTTCTACAATAGCTTTTCTTAATTCAGGTAGACCTTCTGATTCTGTATAATAGTTTTGGTCATTTTTGACAGCATCAATCAATGCTTGTTTAATATGTCCGGGTGTCACAAAACCGTATTTTACTGGATCCCCTATGTTGAGATAGGTGATCTGTTTTCCAGTGCTCTCGTACTTTCTGGCATATGAAATGATATCGCGAATTGCGTATTCTACGCCGCAAGTCCTCTCAGAGACTTTCAATCTATATTTAGAGGAAAAATTACCTAGATAAATTGTTATGTGTGTTGTAATTCTTCAAAATTCTCAGGAAGTTAAATTGTCCATCTACTTGTCTTCTTCCGTTAGCGATATCCCTCTATCGGTAGTTCAATTGATATATAGCAAATCTTAAAGAACTTTTGCATGGGCCCGTAGCGTAGTCAGGATATCGCGGCGGTCTTCGGAACCGCAGGTCGAGGGATCGAAGCCCTCCGGGTCCGTAATGTTACTAAAGGTATCAGCCTCTGTTCTTGGAAGAAGAAGAACCTCATGTATTAGAATATTTGTTTTATTCTGATATTCAAAAGCCCGTTTTCACGGTAGAGCTCGCCAACAGCTTTGAACTCTGATCCAGCTTTAAGAAGATCTCTTGGTCCGGCATAGTCATAATGATTCAGCCTCGCATGCCACTTGTCATTTACTAATACAAGCGCTTTTCCCTGCACTACCTTTTCAATGTATACATCATATATCCTACCCGTAGACTCTTTCAAACTATCTACAATAACGACGGTACCATCATCCAACCATTCTATTCTCCTTAGCTTTTCAAGTTTCTTTAAAGCTTCAAGTAGCAATGGATATTCAAAATCAAGATTCTCGTGAAGTACTTCAACATCAATTCCCCGTCTTCCAGCCTTTGCCAGTTCTGTGTGAATACGCCTAGCAGCCTTCTGCACTTGTCTTGTAAATGCACCAGTTACTAAATCCGCTTCAAGCTCGAAGGAAGTCTGCCTCTTGCTGTCACGTAACTTGTTTAGTCGGTTTTCAGCATCAGAACCGGTTAATCTGCCTTTTTTAAGCTCAGACTGAATTGTTTTGTATAAGTTTTCATCCAGTCTTTCTTGTCTCCTCCCAATTACAGATAATTCTTCTGTGGTCATAGGATCTGATTCAATTGGGGTTCTGTTAATTGACTTCAAAGTAGTATTGATCAAATTCAAGTACCTTTTCATACTCTCTATCCGTTTTTGACTAGCATGGTGGTAACGTGTGTCAACAGTGTTATTTGCCGCAAGTATGATAACTGAGCCGGCAGCATTTCTTCCAGTTCTGCCTTTTCTTTGAATATATCTTATTTCACTGGGTATGGGCTCATAGAATACGACGAGGTCGACTTCCGGTATATCAAGCCCCTCTTCAGCTATAGAAGTAGCCACAAGAACATCAAAATCACCATTCCTAAAAGATTCAAGGACAGCTGCTTGCTCCTCCTGCTTCATTCCTTGATCTCCTTGTCTCTTTGCTTGACCAACGAACCTGGAAGATTTGATACCATTCCCTGACAAGACGTCTGTTATATGTCTCGCAGTGTCCCTATATTGTGTAAATACCAAAACTCTAGAACTTGTGCTTGAGAGATTATCACGCGAAGAATGGTGATGATGTGCCTTTGCTAGTTCTACCAGGCGCTGGATCTTTGGATGATCCTTTGCGGTCTTTTCCACCAGTAATTTAATTTCCATAATTCGCGGATCCTTGAGAAGTGATGCATGTGCCTTTCCCTCATCGTTCTCTATTCTTTCCAGAAATGCCCTCAGTGAGTAAGACCCCTGACTACCCATTAGCTCAAGGCAATACATTAGGGTGAGAGCAGATGACTGGTACATAAGAGCGATATAAAGTGGTCCCCTTTGCTCTTCCATCGTAAGCTCTAGAGTATATCGAAGTGACTCACCAGCCTCTATTAAATCTCTCTTAAAAATCCATTCAATATTCTTTTTTCTGATTATGCCCCTCTGAATTAGCCACCTTAATTTCTCATCAAGCGTAGATCTAAGTACTGATATGACATACAAATAGTCCTCTGGTAGATTGAACCACTCCCATTTAACATCTATTGGATTAACATATTGTTTTACATCAGGATCTTCTTCACTTCTATATTCTATGTGTTCAATGAATAGATTATCACACACTTCTTGCATTCTCCTTCTTTCAGCACCAGGGCTAGCTGTCATGGCAAGTATCACAGGATTAGATGATTGACTGATGTATTCCTTGGCTATTGAAGTATAAGCATAGTCTTTAACTGCTCTATGAGCTTCGTCAAAGACCAACAAGCTAAAATCACTTAGATGCAGCCTATCTTCATCTAAATCATTCTTTACGACTTCAGGCGTAGCAAATAGGAGCCGTATATCCTTCTTATTCCACACCGCTGAACGCGCCTCAGGAGGAGTCTTGCCAGTAACTGCAGCTATCTGCTCCTCTAATAATTTTAAAACAGAGGAGAATGATTTCATATGTTGTGATACCAGCGGCCTTGTCGGCGCCATTACCAAGATACGTCCGTCTCTGTAATTGTAAAGGATATCTACAGTTACAAGTAGAGATATGACTGTCTTTCCAAGTGCAGTTGGAAGAATCACCATGGTGTTTCTGCGGCTGGCCGCCTCAGCTATATTCTTTTGATAAAGTCGCGACTCTACGGATCTGTTCCTTATGAGTAAATGTTCTACATATTGTAGAGGAGGGGTTGCTTCAGATTGAGAGTTGTTCACAACGCTATCCGTATCTGTACCACGAAAGTATAAAATAAACTATTGAATAACCGCATCGTTTCCATCAAGAGCCAGCCATTGCTTAGAAAGTTTATTGATAACTACTAGCACCATTGGTGAGAGGATTTAAATCCTATCACTAATGGTGATGTATAACTGATGAGTAAATATGCCAGTCTCGAAAATTCAGGTTAATGAATACCATTGTATTAAATGTGGGTATAAATGGATCAATCGAGTCAATGGCAAAGATGGATCAATCCCAACAAGGTGCGCCAAATGTAAAACATCGAATTGGGATAGAGATGCAATTAGCCCTAAAGAGAATGGCCTTCGAAGACGCATAAAAGGTTTTAAA
>Ga0207665_10001812_pt1 | contig 14385 bp, 11 predicted proteins | sample LARL112metaG_FD_184351 | JGI IMG/M metagenome (GOLD analysis project Ga0207665, IMG submission 184351) | Corn, switchgrass and miscanthus rhizosphere microbial communities from Kellogg Biological Station, Michigan, USA - LAR L11-2 metaG... | ecosystem: Host-associated > Plants > Roots >...
GAAAGCGATAACGAAAATCCGCCAACCCCCAAACCACTTGAGTCACACGGTCGCGTTCATTGCATAGCGGCAAGATCGCATGACCGTATGCCTGCGCGATGGCATTTCCGTGTCCGGCTCGTTTATTTACGCTCTCCTCATCCGCCATCAGGATCTGCTGGTACGTTTCCGGATGATGTAGCTGCAACCACGACAACAACGTTGGACCAAAGTTGAAACTGATGTTGGCATAGTTGTTTACGATTCGCTCCTCGCCCGTTGAAGGATCGTTGATGGTAGCAAAAGCATTCGGTCGATAGCACTCAGTGTGTACACGCTCGTTCCAATCATGAAACGGCGAGGCGCTGGGCTCCTCTTCGACAATTCCAGTCCACGGATTTTCGCGAGGAGGCTGATAGAAATGGCCGTGAATGATCAGGGCGGGCATACTCAAAAACATTTAGCCACAAAAAAGCACAAAAGGCACAAGGGGGAGCCTTCCAATCGTTTAGACGCCGCACTTGTGCGGCGCTCTTCGGAAACGGCGGACAAGTCCGCCATCTAAACTGAGAGGGTTGAATTAAATGCCAGCCAAGCTGCGCCGAGCAATCCTGCATCATCGCCGCATTCTGGAAGAAAACTATTTGCCGGCAATTCCTCGCGCCTAGCCGCTCCGCAGGTTTTGCGCGCATGCTAGCGGACTTTCCGTATTAGAAAAAAAATCAGCAGCACTGAGAATACCACGCAAACGGAGCCAATCAACACTTGTGCAGCGTTTGCGGTCGGCGGATGCGTTTCCGCGTCGTAGAGGAACTTGGCTCCGGCCAGGAGCAGTACGAAGAGCAGCACAATAAAGACAGGTCCGAAAGACGGCGCGACTCCCTCGCGCCTACGCAAAGCGTGTTGCCGCCAGTAAGCACAAAGCGAGGCTAAGAGAGTCTTGCCACGAATCTCGCCATCGGCTAATCCTCCGGCACATCTTGTGCGCATGCTCCGCCAGCACCGGCTCCTCGACACGCAGAAGTCGAGATAGGCGAATACCGGAGGAGTGTAATCCTTTTTGATGGCAGCACCACACGAACAAAGAGGATTGGTCCCGTCACTTCGGCGAATTGTGGTCATCGAGATTTCGGCGAAGCACTAGACGCGGCAGCTTCGGCCAGGGGGTTGCGGCGAGTTGATCTCTAGGCGTTCTCAACGCTGTACACTCAACGCTGCACATTCAACTCTGCACATGTATCCGCCGGTGCGGATGCGCTATTCTGTTTCCTCGAATTCCAGATGACGAATGGAGCCGCCAAGTACGTCCCCATGCATGACTTGAGTTACTTTCGCGAGCACCTCGATGTTTTCGCCGAAATGGCGAAGCGGCGCAATATTACGCTCGATCTGGACGGATTTCGCGCTCTGGACAAAGAGCGGCGCGAACTGATCACCGCGAATGAACAGCGCAAAGCGCAGCGCAACAAAGCAAGCGATGAAATCGCACGACTGAAGAAAGAAAAACAGAGCGCCGATTCACTGATTGCGCAAATGAAGCAAGTCTCGGAGCAAATCAAGGCATCGGACGAACGCATCGCGGAGCTTGACGCCACGCAGCGCGAACTTTTGCTCACCGTTCCAAATCTGCCGCACTCATCCGTTCCTACTGGACACCGTGCTGCGGATAATGTGGAGGTACGCCGCTGGGGCACGGCACCTTCATTTGATTTTCAGCCGAAGCCGCATTGGGAAGTCGGCGAGCGCGCGGGAATTCTGGATTTGGCCGCAGCCACGAAAATTACCGGTGCGCGATTTGCGGTCTACAAAGGTTGGGGCGCGCGGCTGGAACGCGCCCTGGCCAACTTTTTTCTGGACGTGCACACGCAGGAACACGGCTATACCGAAATCCTTCCGCCGTTCCTGGTCAACACCCCTTCACTTATGGGAGCGGGGCAGTTGCCAAAATTTGCCGCCGATTTATTTAAAATTGAGAACACCGATTTCTGGCTGACGCCCACCAGCGAAGTTGAACTCCACAATTTGTATCGCGACGAAACTCTGCCGGAAGAAAAACTGCCCATCTATGTGACCGCCTGGACCGCATGCTTCCGTTCAGAGGCAGGAGCGGCTGGAAAAGACACCCGAGGCATTCTGCGGCAGCACCAGTTCCAAAAAGTCGAACTGTTCAAATTCACGCGTCCGGAAACAAGTTACGAGGAGCATGAAGCGCTGGTGCGCAATGCCGAGACGATCCTGCAAAAACTTGGCTTACATTACCGGACGGTGTTGCTCTGTTCCGGCGACATGGGTTTTGCGTCCGCAAAAACCTATGACATCGAGGTGTGGCTGCCTTCGAGCCAAGAATTTCGCGAGATTTCGTCCTGTTCCAATTGCGAAGCGTTTCAAGCGCGGCGGGCCGGTATTCGCTTCAAGCCCAAGGCCGGCGGGAAAAGCGAATTCGTGCACACACTGAACGGCTCGGGCCTTGCGGTCGGCCGTACCTGGATCGCCGTGGTCGAAAACTATCAGCAAGCCGATGGCTCGATCCTGGTTCCAGAAGTATTGCGTCCCTATATGGGCATGAACCGGATACCTCCGGCCGGGTAGGGTGGGCAGAGCTGAACTAGGCGACAATTTTTATAACACTAAGAAAATAAGAGGCTTACGGGCCAAAACACATCGCCCAACCTTTCATTGTCAATGCTTACTCCGCCGCGCAACCTATTGAAATCACACAATTTCGTTTGACGGGCGCTTTTCTGCTTGCATACACTCCCCTCGCCGCGTCTCATATAGAAGTAGTCATCTTCTGGTGCTCAAGGGGGAGGCGCGGGAAAGCGCTTGGAAACGTTATGGGTTTCTTCGTCCGATTGATCAGGTTTGTGTTTTGGGTTTTGATCGTTTCCTGGGTACTCAAGCTTGTGGGCCAGATGCTTAGCGGTGGCAAGCGGCAGCCGGCGGCACGCGATGCGCGACCCACAGGTGCGAACGAAGCTGCAAGCGGGAAGCGGCTGGTCAGAGATCCCATCTGCGGGATGCACATGGCGCAGGAAGTGGGGTTGCCCCTGATCGCGAACGGTGAAACGCAGTATTTTTGTTCGCCGGAATGCCGCGCGAAGTACGAGAGCAGCATTTTACGGCGGGCCGCAAACGGCTGATGCGCGCCGCTCGATGGTCTCGATTGTAATGTTGAAAATTTGTCTGGGCCCCGAACACGAATCACGCACCCAAATACTTTAAGCCGAAAGATTTAAGATCACCGAGAAGAGGAAAGGACCGACGCTGATGGCCACGGTCGTAAAGCCAACTGTCCCACCGCTCGTGCCGCGGATTGCTCCGCGCGAGGATCTGAATCCGTTTCGCATCGCGCAAATCCAGTTCGATATGGCGGCGGAATTTCTGAAGCTCGATCCAGGACTGCGCCAGGTACTGCGCACCCCGAAGCGCATCCTGGAAGTTTCCTTGCCGACGAAGATGGACAACGGCCAATTGCGGGTAATGACGGGATTCCGTGTACAGCACAACGTGTCGCGCGGGCCCGGCAAGGGTGGCATTCGCTACCATCCCAATGTCACGCTGGACGAAGTAAAGGCGCTCGCGGCGTGGATGACCTGGAAGACGGCGGTAGTGAACGTTCCATTCGGCGGCGCAAAGGGCGGCATCATCTGCGACCCCAAGCGCATGTCCAAAAGCGAACTGGAACGCATGACGCGGCGTTTCGCCAGTGAAATTCTTCCGCTGATCGGCCCCGACCAGGATATTCCCGCGCCGGACGTATACACGGATTCGCAGACCATGGCCTGGATCATGGACACATACTCCATGATGAAAGGCCATACGATCCCAGGAGTTGTTACGGGGAAGCCGATTTCGATTGGCGGATCGCTGGGTCGAGCGGAAGCGACAGCGCGCGGCTTGGTGTTCGTGGTGGAAGAAGCATGCAAGCTGAAGAGAATCCCCCTGCGCAACGCGACGGTGGCCATCCAAGGATTCGGAAATGCCGGTGCGACAGCGGCGCGCTTGCTGTTTGAGAAAAAAGCCAAAATCGTGGCATTGAGCGACACCCGTGGCGGCGTTACCAATTCGCGCGGCATCGATCCCATCAAGGCGCTCCGTTACAAAGAACGTTCGGGCACCGTGGTTGGCATGCCCGGCGCTTCGCGGATGTCGAACGATGACCTGGTGACGATGAAATGCGACATTCTGATTCCGGCAGCACTCGAAAATGTGATCACGCTGAGCAACGCCGAAGCCATCAAGGCGCGCATTGTCGCCGAAGCTGCCAATGGCCCGACGACTCCGCACGCGGACGAAATTCTTGCCCGGCGCGGAATCACCGTGCTGCCCGACATTCTTGCGAACGCCGGGGGCGTCACGGTTAGCTACTTCGAATGGGTGCAGAACCAGGAAGGCTTGCTGTGGGATTCCGATGAGGTGAATCTGCGCCTGCAAAAAATCATGGTGCGCGCTTTCCACGAGATGGTGGAAACGATGCGCAAACACCACGTGCCGCCACGCGCAGGGGCGATGATCCTCGCCGTAGGTCGCGTTGCCGAAGCCACGCTAGTCCGCGGCTTGTTCCCCTGAGTCACATAAACCCGCGAAAGACATGATCGCGGAGCAACAATAAATCGTAATCGTCTTTGAACGCTGAAATTCCTCTTGCGCTCGGAAAATTCCGCGCGTACATTCGCAATTGCCGGTACGTTCCAGCCGTTTATGGAACGTGACCGGCAATTTTCTTCGGGTAACCAGGAAGCCGGATTAACGATGAGCACGAACGGACACACAACGGCGGCGCCGCCGATTCTGCTGACCATCGCGGGGTTTGACCCAAGCTGCGGCGCGGGCACGGTCGCTGACTTGAAAACTTTTGCCGCGCACGGATGCTACGGCGTGGCAGCGATCACGTCGTTAACCGTACAGAATACGCAAGGCGTGGAAGCGGTGCACAACACGCCAAGCGCGGAATTACGCGAGCAGTTGGAAGTGCTGGCGAAGGATTGCGACATTGCCGCGGTAAAGATTGGAATGCTTGGCAATCGAGGCAACGCTTTGGTGGTAGGAGAATTTCTGGATGCGCACAAGTTTGCGATCGTGGTGCACGATCCGGTGATGAAGTCGTCTTCCGGTACGGAATTGCTTGATGCCGGCGGCGTGAAATATATCGGCACCGAAATGCTGAAGCGCGCTTCCGTGATCACGCCGAATGTGGACGAGGCTGCGGTGCTCACCGGAATGGAAATTAAAGATATCGCTGCGATGGAGGCGGCCGCCCGCAAAATTGTGGAGATGGGCGCGCGCGCCGTAATCGTCAAAGGCGGCCATATGGACCGCGCGATTGACGTGGTCTTTGACGGCAACGAAGTGGTGCAGCTTGGCGGCGACAAAGTGAAATTCGAAAATACGCATGGCACAGGCTGCACGTTCGCTTCAGCATTGACGGCACAGCTGGCCGCCGGGCGCGGTTTGATCGAAGCAGCAACTCTCGCAAAAGCGTACGTTACGAAAGCCATCGAAAAAGGGTATGCGGTGGGCAAGGGCCGCGTTCCACTCGATCATTTTTACCGGCTAAAAATAGAGCCGCTCACACGCGGCACGCATGAATTGCCAACGCATGGGATGCATCCCGCCGAATCTGGCCATTAAGGTCCCAGGTCTTACACGCCACTTACCAGCCACCGCCGCCTCCACCCCACCGGAGCTGCCTCTAAACCATCGCTTGATCGCGGTGCTGACGATGACCATGAAATCGCGCCGGCACAACTGTCCATCATTGTGGATCGCACGCCTTATCGTATGGGGAAATTCGCTTGCGCTGTTGCGCAGCGTGGAGTTAGATGCGTTTTGGTTACTGCAGCGCGACAGCTCGAAGCACGAAGGCGAAATTCGAACCAGAACCGGACGCAACGGGAATATGGATTCATACTGCTGCTTTGAAAGGCGCCCGCCACGGATGGCGGCCGCTACAAAATCTACGTCATGATCACTAGCGTCGATAAGTTAATTTGCCACCGACGATGGTGGCTATGGGGGCGCCCTTGAATTTGCGGCCGTTGAAGGGCGAGTTGCGCGATTTACTAGGCGAGTCGTTTACGCTGTAAGTCCATTCGTGAGTTGTCGAAAAAATTGTGACATCGGCGGGCTGGCCGGCGGCGAGCTTGCGCTTCATCCCGAGAACGCCTGCCGGACCTGTGGTGAAGAGCTCAATCATACGGGTGAGAGAAAGTTTTCCAGTATGCACGAGCTGCTCGAGCGTCAGCGCGATGGCGGTCTCGAATCCGAGGATGCCAAACGGTGCGCGATCGAACTCCACGTCTTTCAGAGCCGGTTCGTGCGGCGCGTGATCGGTGGCGATTACGTCTACCGAGCCGTCGGCCAGTCCTGCGATCAATGCGTCGCGATCTTGTCGTGAAGCCAGCGGCGGGTTCATTTTGAAGCGCGAATCGTACTGGACATCTTCATCGATCAAAGTGAAATGGTGCGGCGTAACTTCGCAGGTGACACGAAGTCCGCGCGATTTGGCGCCACGCACCTGTTCAAGCGAGCTCTTTGCGGAGAGATGCGCAACGTGCAACCGCGCGCCCGTAAGCTCCGCGAGTTGCACATCGCGAGCGACGCACACGGATTCGGCCGCGGCAGGCATGCCGCGCAAACCCAGTCGCGTGGAAGTAACGCCTTCGCGCATCACGGCGCCGGCGGCCAGCGAAACGTCTTCGGAGTGTTCGATCACCGGAAGATCGAGGGAGCGGCAGTAGTCCATCACCTGGCGCGTGAGACGCGCGGTAGCGATGGGTTTGCCGTCGTCGGACACGGCGACGATGCCAGCTTCTTTCATCGCCGCGATTTCAGCGATGGCTTCTCCCTGACTGCCCACGCTGGCCGCGCCAATCGGCCAGACGCGAGTGGCACCCACGGTGCGTGCTTTGTCCACGATGAAGCGCGTGATGGACGCATTGTCGTGCACAGGTTTTGTGTTCGGCATGCAGCAGACCGCGGTGAAGCCGCCACGCGCCGCAGATTTTGTGCCCGATTCGATGGTTTCCGATGATTCTTGACCGGGTTCGCGCAAGTGAACGTGCAGATCGATAAAGCCGGGAGCGACGATCATTCCAGCGGCATCGAAAGTTTCAACGTCTCGCAATCCCGAAAAGTTTCCCGGCGCGCCGATCTCTTTCACCACTTCGCCATCGAGAAGTACATCCATCGCCCCGTCCATCGCGGATGCAGGATCGATCACCCGGCCATTTTTGATCAGCAACATTCTAGGAATCCTCACCCTTCGAAACCGGTTGTCGAGTGGCGCGATCGCTGGCACGGCGGTTATGTGCAACGGGAGCAGAAGTCTGCGCAGCCGGATGCACACCCTCGCCGGGATCGCCGGCAATCAGGAGGTACAGAATCGCCATGCGGACTGCGACGCCGTTGGTGACTTGCTCAAGCACGCAGGACTGCGGACCGTCGGCGACATCCGGCGTAATCTCAATGCCGCGGTTCATCGGACCCGGGTGGAGGACGAGAGCATCCGGCTTGGCGCGCTTCAAGCGCTCGGCATTCAGTTGGTACCCGTGAATATAGTCGTTCGAAGAGATAGACGCTTCGTGCTGCCGCTCGGTCTGCACACGCAGCATGATGATGACGTCAGCGCCCTCAAGCGCTTCTTCAATTTTGTAAACGCAACGAATGGGAGCTCCCGGCGCGATTTGTTCCAGTTCACGCGGAACCCACATCGCTGGCCCGCAAAGGGTGAAGCGGCAGCCGAATTTTCCGAGCAGATGAATGTTCGAACGCGCTACGCGCGAATGCGCAAGGTCGCCAAGAATGGTGACGTTTAAATTTTCGATGGTGCCCTTGCGGTCGCGAATCGTTAAAGCGTCCAGCAATCCTTGTGACGGATGCTCGTGCGTGCCATCCCCTGCGTTGATCACCGGAATGTCCAGATGGCGCGCGACGTAATCGGGAGCGCCGGAGGCCGCATGGCGCATCACCAGGCAATCGGGCTTCATGGCATTCAGGTTGAAAGCGGTGTCGAGCAGCGTTTCACCTTTTTTCAAACTGGACGCTTCGGCTTGCAGATTCATGGTATCCGCGCCAAGCCGGGACGCAGCGGTGTTGAAGCTGATGCGCGTGCGAGTGGAAGTTTCAAAAAATGCCAGCGCAACAGTTTTGCCGCGCAACGTTGCCAGTTTCTTTAACGGATGGCGCTGAATTTCCTGGAATGGCTTGCTTTGATCGAGAAGAAATGTGAGCTCGGCCGCAGAGAGCGGCTCAAGAGCCAGAAGATCCCGGAATCTGTAGGTCACAACTTTTTTACCTCAGGGTTTGCAAGTACAAACCCTGAAACCCGCTCGGTATGCGCACATGTAAGGCCTAACGCCGGCCGCATCGATAGTTGAAGCATCGACTATTCTACGCGGTCCACCAGGACCACGCGTTCCTCATTGTCGATTTCGCGCAGCCGCACTTCGATGATCTCAGTGGGACTGGTCTGCACCACGCGGCCCGTGTACTGCGACTCGATCGGCATCTCGCGGTGCCCACGATCAATCAGCACACAGAGAGAAATGCGCCGCGGCCGCCCCAGATCAAACAGCCCGTTCATCGCCGCGCGAATGGTTCTGCCGGTGTAGAGCACATCGTCTACCAGCACCAGGTTCATGTCGTCCACGCCGAATTTGATGTCCGAAGATTGCAATACTGCTTGCGGCGCTATTTTCGAGAGATCGTCGCGATAAAGAGTGATATCGAGCGTGCCAACCGGCACTTCCACGCCATCGATGCCGCGCATGGCCTGTGCAATACGTTGCGCGAGAGGCACACCACGCCGCCGAATACCGATCAATGCCAGGTGCTTGGTCCCGCCACTTTTTTCAACAATTTCATGCGCCAGCCGCTGCAGTGTGCGGTCAATTTCCGCCGCGGACATTAATTGCGCTTTTTCTATGATTTTCATTGCGCGAAATTCTAGCACAAGCGGGCCTGCATCGCTTTGTTACAGACTGCTCACGATTGCCGTTTCAGAGCCGTGCTAGACTGCACGGCGATGCGAAAGGCGGACCCATGAAGTTGCAACAAATTACTCTGGCATGCGGCGCGATAGCGCTGTTATTTTCGAATTCTTCGGGCGCGCAAACTCCCCACGCCTCGCCGCCTCCGCACAGCACGCACGCCAAGGCCAAGGAAGCGCCGGCGCCCGAGGCCCGGCCAAAACTGGTGGTGATACTCGTCGTCGACCAGATGCGCGGCGATTATGTGGACAAATTCAAGGGCCAGTGGAGTGGCGGGCTCAAGCGTTTGGTCGAAGAGGGCGCGTGGTTCCGCGAAGCCGCGTTTCCGTATGCCGCGACGGAGACTTGCGTTGGCCATGCAACGATTTCAACGGGCGCCTTTCCGGCGACTCATGGAATGGTCGCCAATGCTTGGTGGGACCGCGATTCGCAGGCAATGGTCACGTGCACGTACGACCCCAACGCGAAAAATGTCGCGTACGCGGGCGGCACTACCAGCGGCGGAGATTCCGCCTGGCGCATGCGAGTGCCGGCATTTTCGGACGAGCTGCGTTTTCAAAGCGGCAGCTCCACGCGTGTTGTCGCATTTTCGTTGAAGGCGCGCGCGGCCATAACACTGGGCGGCCACAAAGCCGACGCGGTCTCCTGGCTTGACGCAGGATCGTGGGTCAGCTCGACCGCGTATGGCACACCGCCGTTCATGGAAGAGTTCGTGAAGACGCACCCGGTGAAAGCCGATCTCAATAAATCGTGGGAGCTCTTGCTGCCGAAGAGCGCATATTTTTACGCGGACAAAACTCCCGGAGCGGCCGCTCCTGCCGGCTGGAATCTGGCGTTCCCTCATGTTTTGCAAGGTAAGACGGGAAACGGCCAGCCCGATGCAGCCTTTTACCAGGAGTGGGAAGCGAGTCCATTCGCCGATACCTATCTGACGAAATTGGCCGAGAACGCGGTCGATCAACTCGAGTTGGGAAAGCGCAGCAGCACGGATTTTCTGGGTGTCAGTTATTCTTCGCCGGACCACGTTGGCCATGCATTCGGCCCGCGCAGTTGGGAAATTCAGGATGTTCTCGCGCGATTGGATAGAGATCTTGGCGAATTATTTGCGCACCTTGATGCAAAAGTGGGACGCGGAAATTATGTTGTTGCGCTGAGTGCCGATCATGGCGTGGTTCCCGTGCCGGAAGACATGCAAAGTACCGGCGCGGATGCGGGTGTGCTGTCCATTTCCGAAGTGCAGGCGAAAATCGAGAAGGCTCTGGAGCCTTTCAACTACACAAAACCTGCGGTTGCGCGTATCGCCAGCTCCGACATTTTTTTCTCTACCGGCACTTACGCAAAGTTGAAGGCCGATCCTCCGGCGATGCTAGCGGTTCTGCAGGCCATCCGCTCAATGCCGGGCGTTGCGAACGTATATCGCGCGGAAGAACTGCAGGACCGCCCGTCAACGCAAAGCCAAATTCGAATGGCGGAAGCAACCAGCTACTTTGAAGGACGCAGCGGCGACATGTTCATCGTGCCGCAGCCGTACTGGCTGATGACCTGGGGACCCGGCAATCAAGGACGGAGCTTCGGCACCGGCCACGGAACGCCCTACAATTACGATCAACACGTTCCAGTGCTGCTGATGGGCTGGGGCATCGAGCACGGCGAATATTTCGGGAGCATAACGCCGGCGGATATCGCTCCTACCCTGGCATCCTTGTGCGGAATCACGCTGGCTACTCGTGACGGAAGGGTTTTGGCCGAAGCGCTGAAAAAATCCGGCGCGTCTGCACGTTTTCGCTGACGCAGATAACGTCGAGTCCGCCAGGCCTCGCGAATCCGTCAGCCGATAGCCGTGTTCGTGCTATTCTCATGCACGAAGTGACTTCCTCAAGCGCTGCCAACTCTGGCCGCTCCCCGGCTGATGTTGACCTGAGCGTTGCCATCGGCGCGCTTCGATTTCGCAATCCCATCATCGCTGCCAGCGGCACGTTCGGCTACGGGCTAGAGTTCGCGCAGCTGGTAAACCTGAGCCGCCTTGGGGCATTGGTAACAAAAGGTTTATCGCTCGAACCAATAGAAGGCGCGCCGGCTCCCCGCCTTTGCGAAACAGCTTCGGGCATGCTGAATGCGGTCGGCCTGCAAAATGTGGGTGTCCGGGCCTTCGTCGAGCAAAAACTTCCCTCGTTGCGTAAGTTCGATGTGCCAGTGATTGCGAACATCTTTGGTTCCTGTCAGGAAGACTATGTCGAAGTCATCCGAATTCTGGAGGACGTTCCAGGATTGGCGGGTTATGAGCTGAACATCTCCTGCCCAAATGTGAAAAAGGGTGGTCTCCAGTTCGGCAATGATCCCCTGGCCGCAGCAGCGGTCACCCAGGCGGCCCGCACGGCGGCCGCGAATCGCCCGCTGTGGGTGAAACTTTCTCCTCTTGTTGGAGATATTGGGCTTATATGTAAGGCGCTCGAAGCGGAAGGAGCTGACGCATTGACCGTGGCCAACACCTACCCGGCCATGGCTGTTGACTATCGAACCCGGAAATCCCGGCTGGGTAACCCTACGGGTGGTCTAAGCGGCCCCGCCATCAAGCCGATCACCCTCCGGCTGGTCTGGGAAGCCAGCAAAAGTGTCAAAATTCCTGTAGTCGGCCTCGGAGGCGTCGAGACGGCAAACGATGTGCTCGATTATGTCCTTATGGGAGCAACGGCTGTACAGGTCGGCACGGCCAGCTTCACTGACCCGCAGGCCAGTGAGCGACTTGAAGGCGACCTTCGCGAAGCTCTTTTAGCGATTAACTTGCCTAATATCAGCGATTTACGAGGAAAATTTCGCGCAGAAATTGGTTGACATAATGATGTTTCCTTGCTACACTTTTCTGGAGTTTTGTAGTAAAAAAACAACACTATGAAAAAGCCACTGTTCATGATCTGGGCTGCAGTACGCTGGGTGCCACTGATGTTCCTGATCGCGCCAGTGATGGAAGCGCCTCTTGTAGCCTATAAAACAGAACCCGCCAAGCCGCTTAAGACTTGGGTTGGCAATGCCAGCTGGTATGGCACAGAGTTCAATGGCCGCAAGACGGCCAACGGGGAGAAGTTTGACTGCGAATCCCTGACGGCAGCCCATCCACACCTTCCCTTTGGCTCCATCGTTCGCCTGGTTAACCCCCGCACAAAACAGTTTGAACTTGTACGCATCAACGACCGAGGTCCGTATCAGGAAGGACGCGAAATTGATGTATCCTATCGCGTAGCCCGGAAGATCGGCTTGATTCATTCGGGCGTCAGCCAAGTCCGGCTGGAGCTGTTGGAAATTCCCCAAAAACGCTAACCCTCAAGAACGTTCGAGGGCGCCAAAACCGTGACCTTCGACGCTCATCCCCGCAGCAGTCTGATTGTAGCTCTGGATTTCGATTCCCTGTCGTCAGCGCTGAAACTCGCGCAAAAGATTTCTGACCTTGTCGGAATGTTTAAGATCGGCAACCAACTCTTTACCAGCGCCGGGCCTGAAGCCGTCAAACAGGTTGCCGCGCTGGGCAGCAGTGTCTTTCTCGATTTGAAATTCCACGATATTCCGAATACCGTGGCTGGCGCGGTGCTGGCTTCCGCTGCAATGCCCGGTGTGCAGCTTGTGAATGTGCATGCGCTGGGCGGTGCGGCCATGCTTCAGGCTGCGGTGCAGGCGGTGAGCGCCGGTGTCCCCATGGGTGCGGACCGCACTCGGCTGATCGCTGTGACCGTCCTGACCAGCATGGACCAAAAAGCTATGCGCGACGCTGGGCTTAGCGGAAGTCCTTTGTCGCGCGCGGTGAGGCTGGCGCAACTGGCGAAAGAATGCGGCGTCGATGGCGTAGTGGCATCGGTGCAGGAAGCCAAGGCAATTCGCAAAGCGTGCGGGCGGGAATTTCTGATTGTGACGCCGGGCGTCCGTCCAACCGAAAAATCCGGTGAACGGAAAAAAGACGATCAGGCACGTACAGCCACCCCAGCCGAAGCGATCAAAGCGGGAGCCGACTACATGGTCGTGGGGCGCCCGATCATCGCTGCCGAAGATCCACGCGCGGCCGCGCAGGCCATAGTGGAAGAGATCGCCGCTGCAAAATCGTAGTCTCATCTCCGACGATTTTCGCGAACCGCCCGATTTGACCGACTCGGTTCTTTCCCTTAGCATCGTTTTTTAGCAGACGAAAGACCTCTCCGCAGAGTTTGATGACCGCTCCTCTCAAAAGCATCATTGTCGGAACCGCTGGCCACATTGACCACGGCAAATCCTCGCTCGTGCAGGCCCTGACCGGCACCCATCCGGACCGCTTGGAAGAAGAAAAGCGCCGCGGCATCACCATTGATTTGGGCTTCGCATTTCTGGAAGACAGTGGCGTGCGGTTCGGGTTTGTCGATGTTCCCGGACACGAACGCTTCGTTGGTAACATGCTCGCGGGAGCCGCGGGCATCGACCTCGTGTTGCTGGTGATTGCAGCAGACGAATCCATCAAGCCCCAAACGCGCGAACACTTCGATATCTGCCGATTGCTCGGTATTCAGCGCGGCCTCGTGGCTCTAACCAAAACAGATCTGGTTGATAGTGAAACGCTGGAGCTTGTACGGCTGGAGCTGGAAGATTTTCTTCGCGGGTCCTTTCTGGAGAACGCGCCAATCGTTCCGGTAAGTTCAAGAACCGGCGCTGGGCTTGCGGAACTCAAGCAAGCACTCGCCGCGCAGGCGAAGCAAGTTCAGGGCAAAGATTCGCAGCGCGATTTTCGTCTGCCGATTGACCGCGCCTTCGCTATGAAAGGTTTTGGAAGCGTGGTGACCGGAACGCTGATCAGCGGACATGTTTCGCCGGAAGATGAAGTCGAGCTGTTTCCGGGGGGCGAAAAGCTGCGCGTACGCGGTGTACAGTCTGGCGGCAAAACTGTTGACCGGGCCGAAGCCGGTCAGCGCACTGCCGTGAATCTGGCGGGTATAGATCATCAATCCTTGCAGCGCGGAATGACGCTCGCGGCGCCATCCCGTTTCCGCGTCACTCGTCGTATCGACGTAAAGCTCCGGTTGTTGCCTGCGGTGCGCAAATTAAAAAATCGCGCAGTGGTGCATTTCCATGCCGGGTCGTTTGAGACCATGGCGGAGATAGCGCTGTTCGACCGCAATGAACTGCCGGCTGGCGAAGAATCGTTTGCGCAATTGCGCTTGCGGCAGGGCGTGCTTGTGCTGCCCGGCGACCCCTTCATCATTCGACAGTCATCGCCGCTGATTACGATAGGCGGGGGCACGGTGCTGGATCCGCTCCCCCGCAGGCCTCGGGCTCGCGAAGCTTCTCGCGGCGATTTTCTCGTTGCGGCGGAGCGCAAAGACCGACCCGAAATACTTGTCCAGCTTACGGAGCGCTCATTGTTCGGCCTGCGTCAATCGGAAATTCCCGCACGCACCGGTTG
>Ga0207665_10001814_pt1 | contig 14378 bp, 9 predicted proteins | sample LARL112metaG_FD_184351 | JGI IMG/M metagenome (GOLD analysis project Ga0207665, IMG submission 184351) | Corn, switchgrass and miscanthus rhizosphere microbial communities from Kellogg Biological Station, Michigan, USA - LAR L11-2 metaG... | ecosystem: Host-associated > Plants > Roots >...
GCTGCTGTTCGCGGGGCGCTACCCGCGCGGGCTGTATGACTTCATCGTGGGCATGAACCGCTGGGTGCTGCGGGTCATCGCGTACGCCGCCTTGATGACCGACGCCTACCCGCCGTTCCGGCTCGACCAGGGCGGGGCGGGCGTGCCCGCTCCCGCACCCGATGACCTCGCGCCAGCGCCGGCCGCCCGGGCCCCGGCTCCGGCCGCCCCGATCAGCTGAAGGGCCCCGTGGCCGTAACGAACACCACCCTGCGGCAGGCACTCACACACCAGGCCTGGCCCGATGCTCCATGACGGCCGGGGTCGTTCCCAACGAATCCCTCTGGGCAGCCCCGAGGCGACCCGCCCGGAGCGGACGGGTCGTGATGGTGTCCGTGGCTGGGCACTACCCGCAGTCGCATCGGCCCGGCCTCACCGCCGCCGCGGTCCCGCGCTTCCCGGAAACGGTCAAGGGCCGCGGCTAGGCAGGGCACATCCAGGCCAGCGGGTGAGGAGGAGGCGCGATGGATCGTCGGCTAGGTAGCCGTCCCGCAGAGCCGGAAGTGACCGTGACCCGGCGCACCACTCCCGCCGCTTCCCGTACTAGCGGCACAGTCGCCGCAGAGCCGCCCGTGACGGTTTCGCCTGGGCTGCGGCTGGCCGCCGGCGGGCCGAGGACGTGGCCGCGGGGTCGTGTCCTGGCGCCGGCGCGGTACCGGCATCCGGGTGATGTGATCCGCCTGGTCGCCGCAGCCTGCGTGCTGGCCGTCGCGGCGGTGATCGTTGCTCTGCTGCCTGCCCTGCTGCGGCCGGCTGCGGCCGCGATTACCGGGGTCGGGCCCGCGACCCCGGCCGGGCGGGTGCTGACCGGCCTGGTTCAGGTGACGATCGCGGCGGCGGCGCTGGTGCTGCTGATCACCGCTTTGCGGTACCGCCGGTTCCGGGTACTGGCCACGGTGGCCGGCGGATTCGCGGCGGCGGCGGCGCTGACGGCCGGAATCACTTTCCTGGCCGGGCCGGGCGGCTCCGCCGCGCTGCCCGCGGGGCTGCGCCAGGGTTCCTGGCTGACCGGCGCCGGGTTCCCCGATCCGGCCGTCCTGGCCGGACTGGCGGCTGTCGCGGTGGCCGCGGCGCCGTGGCTGAGCCGGCCGTGGCGCCGGGCGGCGTGGGTGATGCTGCTGCTGATCGCCGTGGCCCGGCTGATCACCGGTGGGCTGCTGCCGATGCAGCTAGTGCTGGCGCTGGCCGCCGGGGTGACCGTGGGGGCGGGCCTGCTGGTGGTGTTCGGGGTGCCGGACCGGCGGATGGGGCCGCCCGGGGTGGCGGCGACGCTGCGCGCGGGCGGGGTGCCTGTCAGCCAGGTGACCGGCCCGGTGCGCCACGCGAAGGGATCGCGGCCGTTCGAGGCGGTGACCGGCGACGGCCGTGCCCTGTTCGTGAAGGTCTTCGGTTCGGATCAGCGGGACGCCGACCTGCTGTACCGGGCCTGGCGTGGCATCCGGCTGCGCGGCGTTGGCGACACCAGGCCCGCGGCCTCGCTATTGAAGGCCGTCGAGCATGAGGCGCTGCTGGCCGTGATGGCCGAGCGGGCCGGCGTCGCGGTGCCTCACGTCGGCCAGGTCGTCAAGGCCGGCGACGGGTCGGTGCTGCTGACCATGGAACTGGTAGCGGGCCAGTCCCTGGACGAGGTCCCGGCCGATCGGATCACCGATCAGCTGGCCGGCAGCCTGTGGTGCGAGGTCGGCCGGCTGCACCAGGCCAGGATCGCGCACCGGTCCCTGCACGGCAGCAACGTCATGATCGGCCAGAACGGGGCTGCTCTGCTGGTCGACTTCAGTTTCGCCGAACTCGCCGCGAGCAGCCGTCAGCGGGCCATCGACGTGGCCGAGCTGCTCACCTCGCTGGCCGGCCGGATCGGCCGGGACCGTGCCGTCGCCACCGCAGCGGCCGCGATCGGCGCCGAGGGCGTGGCTGCCGCGGTGCCGCTGCTGCAGCCGCTGGCCTTGTCGGCCGGCACCCGGCGCGAGATCAAGGGCCAGGACGGGCTACTGAAGAACACCCGCGCGGCCGCGATCGCGGCCAGCGGCGACGGTGCCGACCAGGATCTGGCCCGGCTGCAGCGGGTGCGGCCGCGCACCCTGCTGGCGATCGCCGCGCTGGCCGGCGCCTTCTACTTCCTGCTCCCCCAGATCGCCCAGGTGAGCAGCAGCTGGCACGCCCTGCTGCACGCCAACTGGGCCTGGCTGCCGGTGATCATCGCGCTGTCCGCGCTGACCTACGTGGCCAGCGCGATGGCGCTGATCGGCTCGGTGCCCGGCCCGGTCCCGTTCGGCCCGGCCGTGCTGGCGCAGGGCGCGTCGTCGTTCATCAACCGGGTGTCGCCGGCCAACGTCGGCGGGATGGCGCTGAACGCCCGGTTCCTGACGAAGAGCGGAACCAGCACCCCGGCCAGCGTCGCCGCGGTCGGGGTGAACGCCCTCGCGGGCGCCGTCATGCACGTCGTGCTGATCGTGGTGTTCTTCGCGCTGGCCGGCCACGACCTCACCAAGGCGTTCAAGCTGCCATCCGGGAGCAAGATCCTGCTCGCCCTGGCGGTCATCCTCGCGGTCGTCGGCGTGGTCCTGGCGACACGGCCGGGGCGCCGCTGGACCAGGAAGAAGCTGATCCCCGGCGCCCGTTCCGCGGCCGGCAGCCTGCGGCAGGCCGCCGCCAGCCCGGTCAAGCTGGGCCTGCTGCTCGGCGGCTCGGCCCTGATCACCCTGGCCTATATCGCCGGGCTGGCCGCCTCGGTCCAGGCGTTCGGCGGGGGCCCTGGCCTGGTCGTGATCGGCGCGGTGTACCTGGCTGCCGCGGCGCTGGCAGCAGCAGCCCCCACCCCCGGCGGCCTCGGCGCGATCGAGGCGGCGCTGGTCGCCGGGCTGACCGGCGTCGGCATGCCGCCCGGGCCCGCGGTCTCGGCGGTGCTGCTGTACCGGCTGGCGACCTACTGGCTGCCGGTGCTGCCGGGCTGGCTGTGCTGGCGATCCCTGCAGCACCGGGGGTATGTGTGAGCGCCGGCCCGCCGCGGCCGGCCCGGGGCCCGCGAGCGCGGGTGCCGGTCGTGCCGCCCGGCCTGCCGCCGGCACCCAGGGGGTGCCCTGTCCGGAGAAGCGGGGTCCCAGGCTCCGGGCAGGTGCGGAGCAACCGTTTTTCCCGACCCGCACGGAACGTGATGAGAGCTGTGCTGGAACGACGGAACATGGTGCCCGCGGCCTGTCTGGCGTTGGCCGCCGCGTGCTGCGCCTGCACGTCCGCCAGCGGCAGCGGGCCGGCTGGCCGGGCAGGCGAGGCCGGCCGGCACGGCGCCGTGATCACGGTCGGGTCATTCGATTTCCCGGAGAGCATACTGCTCGCCGACCTGTATGCGGGCGCGCTCGCGGCGAAGGGCTTCCCCGCGCGCGTCCTGCCGGATCTGGGCCCTCGCGAGCTGGTCGACCCGGCGCTGATGAGCGGCCTTGTCCAGGTCGTGCCGGAGTACTCAGGATCAGCCCTCGAGTTCATCAGCGTGGCACGGCTGTCCGCGACGTCCGATGCCGCGGCGACCAGCACGGCCCTGGCCGAGCAGGCCGCTGGCCGGGGGCTGGTGGCGGGCCGGCCGTCTGCCGCCCAGGACGGCAACGTCATCGTGGTCACCGCCGCGACCGCGGCCCGCTACCGCCTGCGATCAATCGAGAACCTGGCCAAGGTGGCGCCCCGGCTGGCGTTCGGCGGGCCGCCCGAATGCCCCGAGCGTGCCTACTGCTTGCGGGGGCTAAGGCAGGTCTACGGGCTCCGGTTCCGGGCGTTCGTCCCGCTGGACGCCGGGGGCCCGCTGACGCTACAGGCCCTGGAAGCTGGGGACATCGGCGTCGCGCTGCTGTTCAGCACCGATCCGGCCATCACCGCGCACCATCTGGTGGTGCTGGCCGACGACCGAGGCCTGCAGCCGGCTGAGAACGTCGTCCCGCTGGTGCGCCGGGATGTCGTCGCCCGCTACGGCCCGCGGCTGCTCGCGGTGCTCAACACGGTGTCGGCGCGGCTGACTACCGGCTCGCTACGCACCCTGGACGCGCGGATGGAGCTGCCCGGGAAGGATCCGCGCCTGGTGGCCGGGAGCTGGCTGCGGACGCAGGGGCTGGCCTCGATGGGAGGTGCGTTGCATTGAGCGAGACGGAGGAGACGGTAACCACACGGGCCGGCACGGCGAGCCTCCCGGCGGGTCCCGCCGTGCGGCGGACGCTACGCCGGCGCCGGCCGACGGGTGCGCCCCCGCCGCTGCCACATCCGGTCTCGGCCACCACCAAGGCCTGGCTGGTCCTGGCGGTTGTCGTCCTGGCCGGCGTGATCGCGGTCTCGGTGCGGGCCCCGGCGCTCCGGCTCGATGATCAGGTCAACGCGGCGGTACTCCGGCTTTTCGCGCGGGCCAGGACGCCGTGGCTGACCGACGTCGCCAACGGGATCTCCGCGGCCGGCTCCGGCTGGGGGGCGACAGTGGTCGGGCTGTCGGCGGTCGTGCTGACGATGGCGTTCCGGCGCTGGCGGCACCTGCTGGTGTTCCTGTGCAGCCTGACCCTCCTCGAGATTGCCCTGCAGCTGATCACCGAGGGGATGACCCGGCCGCGGCCGTACGACGTATCGATCATCGCTGGCTGGGCGGGGTATTCCGCGCCGGCGCTCTCGGTGGCGATCCTCACGTTCCTGCTGATGGGCATCGCCTACTGCCTGGTCGTGCCGGGGCGGCCCCGCTCGTATGCCAAGGCGGCCATAGCCGTCATCGTGACCGTGTTCTGCCTGGCCTGCCTGTACCTGGCCGTCGATCACGTGGATGACCTGCTCCTGGGCGTGGCGCTCGGTGTCGCGATCCCGGTCAGCGCGTTCCGTTTCTTCACCCCGAACGAGGTCTTCCCGGTCGCCTACCGTCGCGGCAACAGCGCCCATGTGGACGTGACTGGCCGGAGGGGCGAGGCGATCCGCCAGGGTACGCGCGACCAGCTCGGTGTCACCGTCACCGGCATCACGCCGGTCGGGCTGGAGTCCTCAGCGGGGTCCACCCCACTACGGCTGCGGGTGGAAGGCGGCCCGCAGGAGTACCTGTTCGCCAAGCTTTACACCAAGGGCCACGTCCGCGCCGACCGATGGTACAAGCTGTGGCGGACCATCCTTTACGGCTCCCTGGAGGACGAGCACCCCTTCCAGACCGTACGGCGCCTGGCCGAGTACGAGGACTATGCCCTGCGCCTGCTGCATGACGCCGGGATCGCCGTGGCCAGGCCGTATGGCATCGTGGAGATTACCCCCGAGCGGGAGTACCTGCTGGTCACCGAGTACTTCGACGGCGCGGTAGAAATCGGCGACGCCGACGTCGACGACGCTGTGATCGACCAGGGACTGCAGCTGATCCGCACGCTGTGGGACGCGGGGATCGCCCACCGCGACATCAAGCCGGGCAACCTGATGGTCCGCGGCGGGCAGCTGCTATTGATCGACGTGGCCTTCGCCCAGGTACGCCCGTCGCCATGGCGGCAGGCCGTCGACCTCGGCAACATGATGCTGGTCCTCGCGGTCCGCGCCGACCCCGCGCGGGTCTACCGGCGGGCGCTGACTTATTTCACCGAGGCCGAGCTGGCCGAGGCCTTCGCCGCCACCCGCGGGGTGGCCAGCCCGACACAGCTGCGCGCCTTCATGAAACGCGATCCCCGGGACCTGCTGGCCGAGTTCCGCAAGCTCGCCCCGAAGCGGCGCCCGATCGTCCTGCAGCGCTGGAGCGTCCGGCGGGTCGGCCTGGCCGCGGCGATGCTCGCCATCTTCGCCGTGACCACCTTTTTCGGCGTCGGCTTGTTGCTGCCGAACACCGCGACCACAGGGCTGCACGTCACGCTGGGCGCGGCCACCCGCGCACCCGATTGCGGCCCCCCGGGCCATGCGATGATCCTGACGGCCCAGGCGGTTCCCTCCGCGGCCTTCCTACCCTGCATTGCCGCGCTCCCGTCGGGCTGGACCACGGCCGACCCCGAGATCGCCAGCGGCCGGGCCAGCTTCGTGCTGAACTCCGGCCAGGCCGGGCTGCAGGCGGTGACGATCACCCTGACCGCGACCTGCAATACCTCGGGCGCCCAGCAGATCCCCTCCGACCAGACCGGCTTGCGTCGGTTCGAACGCCCGCTGAGCCTAGTCCCGAAGTACTCCGACATCCGCTATTACACCTTCCCCGGCGGCTGCGCGACCTACCAGTTCGTCTTCGTCCCCGGTGCGTCCCCGGTCCTGGCCACCACCGTCGACGCGGTGGTGGCGTTCATGCCCCGGTCGGCGCTGGTCAGCTACGTCCAGCGCACCGAGGACCTGGCCCTGTGCGGGCGAGGTGCCGCATGCCCGGGATGACCCGGCCGGCCACGGCCCGGTCGGCGGAGGACCCGCTTCTTGGCCATCCGCGGCAGGCCGCTCTCCTGACCGCCGGGGTGGTGGCGCTCACCGCCGTGGTGTTCGCCCTGGCCGCCGACCACGGCACGCTGGCCCGCATCCAGCGGCTGGACGACGCGTGGCTGCGGCTGATGATCTCCGGACGGACGCCCCCGCTGACCGCCACCGCCAAGGTCTTCAACGTCCTCGGGCTGGTGTACGTCACGCTACCGGTGCGGATCGCACTGGCCGGGTACCTGGCCCTGCGCCGCCGGTGGTGGCACCTGGCCGCTTTCGCCGCAGCCATAGTGCTGTCGGAGGTGCTGATCGGCTCGCTGAAAGGGATCTACGACCGGGCCAGGCCGCCCGGGTCGCTGGTCGCCACGAGCGGCGCGTCGTTCCCGTCGGGACATGCCATCGCCGCCTCGGTCACCGTCCTCGCGGCCGTCATCGCCCTGGTGCCCGCGGGGCGGCGCCGCGCCCTGTGGGGCGCGGCCGCGGTGGCGTTCTCCATACTGATGGGGCTCTCCCGCGCCTATCTCGCTGCCCACTGGCTGTCCGACGCCGCCGCCGGGATCCTGCTCGGCACCTCCTGCGCCCTGCTGACCGCCCTGATAGCTGACCAGTTTCAGCGGCGGAAGAACAGGCAGCAGCCGCCCGGCGGGACCCAGTACCCGGCGGCCGTCCCCCCGGCCCGCCGCGCTGAGGACAGGCGATGACCGGCAGGAATCCGGACGGCACCGAGGACTTCCTCTCCCCGGCTGCTTCGACGTCGCCTACAGCCCGCCGCGGCTGACACCATCACGGCACCCATGAGGACTTCCTGGACCGGTTTGCCCGCTCCCCTAGCATTTTGGGCTATGGCCAACATCGCGGTGCGGTCGGCGAGGGGGGCAGACGTGGGCAGTACGGTCAGCGTGTGAAGCAGCACGTGCGCTTCTGCACGGCCGCAGGCGGCGTGCGGCTGGCCTATGCCGTGCACGGGAACGGTTTTCCGCTTGTCCGGGTCGGGACCTGGCTCAGTCATCTGGAGCTCGAGTGGGAGAGCCCGGTGTGGCGCCACTGGCTGAAGCGGCTCGGCGAGCGGCACACGGTTATTCGATATGACGAGCGAGGTTGCGGGCTGTCGGACGCGGATATCGGCGATCCGTCGGTCGACGTGTGGGTCGGCGATCTCGAGACGGTCATCGACGCGGTGGGCCTGGAGCGATTCGCGCTGCTCGGCGTCTCGCAGGCAGCTGCGATCGCGGTCGCGTACGCGGCACGCCACCCGGACCGCGTCTCGGACCTCGTTCTCTATGGCGGGTATGCGCGCGGACGACGATTCCGCAGCCAGGACGAGGAGGAAGACGCCATCGTCGCCGCGATCCGCGCGGGCTGGACGACGCCGAATCCGGCGTTTCGCAGGGTATTCAGCATGCTATTCGTCCCGAACGGCACACCTGAGCAAATGGCCTGGTATGAGGATCTGCTGCGGCACTCCACCACTGCCGAGACCGCGATCAGCCTGTTCCGCGCGCGTGGCGGCCTGAACGTCTGTGACCTGGCACCACAGGTATGTGCGCGCACGCTCGTCATGCACGCGCGAGACGATCGAGTGGTACCGGTCGAAGAAGGTCGGCTGCTCGCCGCACTGATCCCTGACGCGCGCCTCGTCCTGCTTGAGTCGGCCAACCATATCCTGCTCGAGCACGAGCCGGCCTGGGATGTGTTCCTGTCAGAGATCGCGGCCTTCCTTGGCACGGACTCGAAGCCTGGTCCTCCGATCGCGGTTGCCGACCTCAGCGCGCGCGAGCTCGAGGTGCTCGAGCTCGTCTCGGCGGGTCTGACGAACGAGGCAATCGCCGGCCGCTTGTCGCTTAGCCCTCGGACCATCGAGCGGCACCTGACGAATATCTATGCGAAGCTGCGCGTCTCCGGGAAAGTCGGTCGTGCCGCGGCAGCGGCTTTGTTCGTCCAGCAGCACCAACCGTCGCGGTTCTCCGGCTAGCCCGCTCGAGCTGCGTGTAGACCGCCACCCGCGGCGCGGAAGTTGCGTGCACGCGCGGATGCCGTCGCGGTCGCACGGTCCTAGTGTCCCTGTCATCCGGTACATCGATGCAGGGAGGCAGGAGATGGAACGCGATTCGATACCCGAGTGGGTGTCCCCCCCGGTCCCGATTGCAACGCACGAGATCCTCGGCGGCGGCGGGCTCAAGCTCCACGCGCGAGAGTGGGGCAACCCCGAGGGACCTGCCCTGTTGTTCATTCACGGCTGGTCGCAAAGTGACCTGTGCTGGCTGAACCAGGTACGCGGCGATCTCGCCGGCGTCTTCCGCATCGTCACCTTCGACCTTCGCGGGCACGGCCTATCGGAAAAGCCCGCCGGGCCTGAATACTATGCCGGCGGGCAACTGTGGGCCGACGACGTCGCCGCGGTAATCAACCAGACAGGCCTCGAGCAGCCCACCCTCGTCGCCTGGTCCTACGGCGGCTACATCACCGCGGACTACCTGCGAACCTACGGAGACACTCGTATCAGCGCCATCAATCTGGTAGGCGCGGCAGTGACCCGCAGGCCGACGTTCGACCATATCGGTCCAGGATTCCTCCAGAACGCACCGGACATGTGCGTGCCCGACCTGTCCACGAACATCGCTGCGACCCGGCGATTCCTGCGCGCGTGCACCTCCGGGCCGCTCGGCGACGACGAGATGGCCGCCGCCCTTGGGTGGAATATGGCCGTGCCGCCCGCCGTCCGCGGTGCGCTGCTCTCCCGCGAACGCGAGGGCGGCGACGTGCTCGCCAGTATCTCGGTTCCCGTGCTCATAACACACGGACGCGACGACGCGATCATCCTCCCGTCGATGGCCGAACATGCGCTCAACGTCTGCCCGGCCGCGACCGCGTCGTGGTACGACCGTGTCGGTCACATGCCGTTCTGGGAGGCATCCGATCGTTTCGACCGCGAACTCGCCGACCTCACACGTGCCGCGAGATCACGACTGCCGGTCACGGGATGAGACTGCCGGTCACGGGATGACCGGCCTGATTCCCCCGGCGGCATAGCAGGAAACGGGTGGCAGACGTCGGCAGTGGGCTGGACATGCCACCGCGTCCTTCCGGGTGTCGGGCGAAGGAGTTAGTCAGCTGGGAAGGAAGAAGCCGCTTCCTGACCTCGGAAACCCTGGCGCGAGAAGCCCGGCACCGCCTGGCGGCCGGTCTGTAGGGCCTCAGCGCACGCAACCCCCCATACGCGCAGGCAGCTACAGACGAGACCGGCCACACGGCGCCGGGCCTACTACTGCCTTACCGCGCCATCTGATGCCTATCCAGGATTTTGCCCGAGCTTGACCGTCGGTCTCACCCGCGCCGCCCGTTGGGACCAGCTGTCACCCGGCCGAGTACGATCGGGCCGATGGCTCCGATCAGCCCGCCAAGCAGGGGCGCCGAGCCCGCCCGAAACGAGCAGCCGATCAGATAGCGGCGTTCACCGCCCTGCGGCCCGTTGGGACCGGCTGCCGCCAAGACGAACGGGCGTTCGATAATAGGCTGATGGACGAAGCCGAGGCGGTGCTGAGCTATGGCATATCCGGGTGGCCAGTGTGGGTGCACCACGCCCACCGCGAGCAGCACTGGCTTGTCCTCGAGATCATCGAGCCCGACACCCCGGCAGCGACCCCGGCCGGCACCGACAGGTTCATCCTGCTCGTGGATGGCCCGTTCGCCTACCTGAAAGGCGGCGACGGCGAGCAGTACGTCACCGTGACCCGCCGCGGCGGCCGGTGGTGGATCACGCCGAACACCGCCCACCCACGCCGGGGAACCTCGCCGGGCGACTGACAGCACCCTGCTTGGCAGGGGGTAAACCCGACAGTTCTGTCCGTCTGGCAGTCTGTTCGCCTGTCGGCTCTAGCAGGGCGACTGTGTCTCTTGCCAGCCACCGGGCGATGGGGCTAGCCTGCTGCCTCCGGCGTTCACTTACAGTTCACGTCGGCAAACCAAGGCCCCCGGGCCGGATGGGGGGTATCCGGGCCCGGGGGTCTTTCATTATGGCCAATGAAAAGGCACGGCCGCTCACGCTGATCTTTGCCGGGTTTCGCGGCTCGTGCCGCCGGGCCCTGTTGGGCGTCGAGGGCGCGGGATGCCGCCGCACCAGGTAACAGGACCGGACGGCGCGGCCAGCCGGTTTTCGCGGATGCCTCGTAGCACTTAATCAAGCCCGGCACGGCGAGCGTGATGAAGCACCGGCAGAAGGAAGATCACTCTGATGAGAAGCCCGGCGCCCGGCTACGGTCTCGCCAGTGCCCGCCTGCGCGCACTACGGGGGCGGAATGCGCGCGGCTTGGTGCCTGCAGACCGGCGCCAGGCGGCGCCGGGCCTCCTGCCCGGTCCTACTACCCGCGATCCGCGGTCCATACGGGGCTTTGCCTGAGCTTGACCGTTAGTTCACCCGCGCCGTCGCGCGAGTTCCCCGCACTGGCACTACTGGCGGGTGTCTCCAGGCTGGCGTATGCCCGGCTGCCGAAGTCCTCGCGCCCCGTGGTGGCGCACGACGAGGATCCGCGGGACCTGCGGGACCAGATCAGACGCGTGGAGAGCGAAGCCGGCCGGAAAGTCCGGGGGGAGCCTGGCGCCAGGCGGCCACGCCCCCCTGTAAACCTGCTGCGCGCATCCGTGGTTGATGCTTGCGGCAAGGGCCCTACAGGCTTTGAGACCGCTCGGTCCCAGGCTCCCGGCCCCTGGAACTACCGGCTATGAGCCGGTTCATTCGGGATTGGCCGGGATTTTGCGCGATGACCTGCCGTGCGAACGTCACGGGCCCGGTGAGACGATCGAACAGGTGAGCGATCTTGACCCCGGCCTCCCGGCCTGAGTCACGTTCGGCCGCAAGCCGCTCGCCCTGGGCTGCGGGCTCGAACCCGAGTTGGTCGAGCACGCCACCTTGCCCGTCACCTGACGCGTGCAGGAGGTCATCGACGGCTGGCAGCATTCCGGGCGCGCCCGCCCCGGCCAGCGACCATCAGCGTACAGCTACCAGGACGGAGCAGCAGTCATGAGCAGTGTAAGTATGTAAGTAGCAGGAGGTGCTCACTATGAGCGGACGTTGCGGTGGTCTCCGCCACCCTGGCCGCGGCGGCGGCGGCCCCGGCAAGGCCGTTGTCATCGTTCTGGCCGTAATCGTCCTCGCCGGAGCGGGCCGGGCCGTCGTACCCGCTGCGCTGACCGGGCTGGAGATAGCGCTCATCACCATCGGCGGCGTGCTCGCCGCCGCGGTCGTCGCGGGCGTCACCGTACTCATAGTGCTGACCCGCCGCGAGGCCCTGGCCCGGCGAGATGGCACCCGCCGGATTGCCCCGGCTGTGCGCGTGCTCCCGGCCAAGCGCGCCGAGGCGATCGAGCCGCCCCGGCCGGTGTACGGAAGTCTTTCCGTACACCGGGAGGCCGGGCGTGATCTACGCGACGGCCGCTGGCGGCGGCCGGCCCACGGCTCATCCGCAGACCTGGGTCCTGCACCCTGACCGCAGCGTGTACGCGCTGACGGTGAACCTCTCCGGCTGCCCCCCGGTGGAGCAGATCTCCCATCCGAAGTCCACCTGCCCGACTCTTGCGCGCGCGGGCACGTACCCGTGGCCCTGGAGCCAGCGCAAGCTGGCGAGGATGTGGACGGTGCCGGTGTGCTCGTTGTGGTCCAGTGAGAAGATGATCTCGCCGCCTTGGCCGCCGTATCGCAGGACGGTGAACCGCTGCCCGAAGATCGTCGCGTGGCCGATCACCGCGGCGCCGCCGGTGCCGCGGCGAGCATTGTCCACCCAGACCATGATCTCCTGGGAACCGGACGTGCCGGTCAGCCAGATGTCGTAACCGGCTTCGGCGATGGTGCCGCTGGTGGCGTGCATGTTCTCAGCGAACGTGCTTCTCAGTAGCCACAGCGCGGAAATGGGCGTGTCGGTCATGGACGAGCAGTCGTTCCAGCCGCGGCCGCACCAGTCGCTGAACAGTTGTTGCACATCAGGGTAGGTGCGGACCCCGGTGTTCCTGGCTGGTTCGGTGCTGGTCACCGACCAGGTGCCGGGGTCTGTGACGGTCAGCGTCTGGCGGCAGGACGGGTCGGCCCAGCAGTTCTGCCCGACGTAGCTGTTGTACCCGTTGCTGTTGCTGATCGGCCGGTAGGAGTAGGGGCCGCAGCTGCCCTGCGGGGCGGAGGTCGTACACCCTGCGGCGGTGCCAGACAGCGAGGCCGGGGCGGCCAGTGCCGTGGCGGCCGGGGCACAGGCCACGGCAATGGCGAGGACAAGGGCAGAAAGCCAGCGGATTGGTCGCATCGCGTACCTCCGGAGCGGGCGAGCAGCAGCAGGTCCACCGGTCACAACGTGGCCAGCGCGCCGTGTGTCCTTGTCAGCGCACGCGGTGCACGCGCCCGCCCTGCGATGATCAGCCTCCTGTGGGAGCCGTCCAGCCGCAGGTCCCGCTCCTGCACGTTGGGGCCAGGCGGCCCTAACCTGTCACGGTCGCACCCGCGGCACGCCCAAAATCGGAAACTAGAGCGGACCGGTATGCGCGCAACAGGTGAGCGAACCTAGTCGCGGTGTCATCGCCCGGGTCACCTTCAACCATCCGCCATCCGGCCGGGGCCTGGAACCCAGGCAGGTCGAGCATCTGCAGCTGGGCCTCAGCTGGCGCGTGACCGAGATCCTCGACCGTTGGGAGCACCCCGGGCGTCCGGAGGACATGATCGGGAAGCCGGACCTGATCAAATGCTGGCTGCTGAAAGTGTCCGGGCCGCTGCCCGGCCGTCCCGCCGAGCGCGCCGAGTTCGTCATGGAGGTCAGCTTCCACGGCGCTCCGCCCGCTGGTGGATCAAGCCGAACGTCACTCCCCGGCCCCGCCGGGGAGTCTCGCCAGGAGAGTGATCGGAAGCCTCAGCATTGACTGGCGTGTTGCGCGGTGTGCAGGACGGGGTGCCGCTCTATCATGTCCAGGCTCTGCTGGGGCATGAGGATTATTCGACCACGCAGCGGTACGCGCACCTTGCGCCCGACGCGCACAACAAGATCATGGAGTCGTGGTCGAGGCGTGTCAAGTGCCGGTACCTGGGCGACAAAATAGTTCCGGTACCTGGGCGACATGATCGTTAGGCGACGTTGCCGGCGGCGGAGTTCTTGCGGCGGGGGCGGCCTTGGGGGTTGGCGAAGGCGCCGAGTTCCTTGGAGCGGTCGTGGCGGATGGGGTGGACTCGGATGACCTTGCCGTCTTCGGACAGCTGGACTGACCCGGCAACGATGGTCACGTCGATGGAGGTGCGGGCCCGGCGCCGCCCGGCGGGGTAGGTCTGGCCGGCGAAGGTGATCACGCCGGTGTTGTTGGCCAGCCGGGTGACGGTCAGCCCGGTGGTGGCGTCCCGCGCCCGGCGGGACACCCGGGCCCGCGGGGCCCGGTCGGCCTGGTCTTGCCGCAGCCGCCGGGCGTGTGTGGCGACCACCACCCCGGCGTGCGGGATGTCCGCCAGCCCGCCGGCCGCCGCCACCTCGACCGGCTCACCGGCGTAGGTCGCGCCGGCGGAGTAGGTGAACCCGGCCAGGGAGATCTTCCCGGCCGCGTTCACCCGCCGCGATACCCCGGCTGGCCGCTTAGCCGCCGGGGCAGCCGGCCGGTCCGGGAGCGGCTCGGCGACGGCGGAGTCATCGGCGGTGATGGACCTGCTGGCGAGCCGGAACCGCTCGATCGGCGGGCGGCGGCCGCAGGATTGGTGCGGCCGGGCGGTGTTGTACTCGGTCACCCGCCCATCCAGGGCCGCCTGCAACTCGCCGATGGTGGCGAACATGCGGTCCTTCGGCGTGAAGAACTCGAGCCGCATTGTCTTGTGCAGCCGCTCGATCTTCCCGGTTGCAGCCGGCGAATACGGGGCGGTGAGCAGGTGCCGGATGCCGTTATCCGCGCAGATCCGGTCGAACATCACCGGGCCGGGGCCCAGGCCGAACCGCGCCGTGAACACCTTGCCGTTG
>Ga0207665_10001816_pt1 | contig 14375 bp, 9 predicted proteins | sample LARL112metaG_FD_184351 | JGI IMG/M metagenome (GOLD analysis project Ga0207665, IMG submission 184351) | Corn, switchgrass and miscanthus rhizosphere microbial communities from Kellogg Biological Station, Michigan, USA - LAR L11-2 metaG... | ecosystem: Host-associated > Plants > Roots >...
CGGGCGATCAACCCACGCTGGCGGTTAAGAACTCGAGTCACGAAGGCATGAACGTATGATGAACTCTTCTGGAATTGCGCCGTTGTCACTCAAAATCTTCCTCGTTTTAATTCTGAGCGCTTCGTCAGGCGGCCTCCTCAGTTCCAACACGGCAATCGCCCAGTCTGGAGCTAAACAACATCTTTCCGCAAAAGCTGGATCGTCCAACTCAGGTCCGGATATTGAGTGTCAGCGTGCCGGGCCAAAGGGCTGTGTACGGCTGGCTATTGACGCCATGGGTGGGCAAGTCCGGCTGGAACGAACCAGGAGCCTGGGTGTAGAGGCAATTCGCCACACTTTTCTTACGGAGCAATCCTATCGGCAGGACCCTTTCATTACGTCGTACGAGCGTCTAAAGGTGAAAGTGGATTTCGTGGGCAGCCGGATTTATCGTGAATCGCATTTGACATGGCCGGAGTCCGATCCGGGCGACTCGGAGTCCGACTCTATCGTGGTGGCTGGACTCGCGGGCGGAGTCCGCCGCGCTTCCGCCGATGCTCCGTGTTCGCTTGCAGACCTCGAATGGGTCCGCGAAGAGCTTTCGCTTGGTCCGGCGCGCCTTCTGCTTACAGCTTTGCAAGCTTCAGACTTGCGCTTCGGTGAACCGGAAATGCTCCGCTCCACCATGCACACCGTGCTTCTCTTCACCTGGCAGGGCACCACCGTAAAGGTCGCGATCAACCGGTTCAATCATCTTCCCGATGCATTAGAAACTACCGAACAATTCCAGGACCACTGGTATCAGTGGGGCGACGTACAGCGGAAGATTTATTTCGACAATTGGAAGACTTTTCACGGCGTGGTTTACCCGACCAATGAAGTGGAGGAGCGCAACGGAATCATCTGGCGATCAACGCAGGTACTGAATCTCGACCTGAATATCGCAATCGATGAAACCCAGTTTCAGATGGATGCAAAAGCGATGGAGCGAAGCACGAAGTCAAAAGGCTGGGAGTCGAGCTTTCCCAGCGGCAAGGGGGCCGATCTTGCTCCGGGTATCAGCCTGTATGAAAGCTCATGGAACGCGACCATCGTGAAGCAGCAAGACGGAATCGTCATTCTGGAATCTCCGCTTTCCGGGACATTCAGCGACGGCTTGATTCAGGAAGCCAGGCGGCGATATCCGGGGGTTCCAATCAACGCCGTTCTCTCGACTTCCGACTCCTGGCCGCATGTGGGCGGCGTGCGCCAAGCTGTCGCGCTCAATCTTCCCGTCTATATCCTGGACCTGAATCGGCCGCTTCTTGACAGGCTGGTAAAGTCGCCCCGCAAGCTCCATCCTGATTTGCTTGCGCAATCTCCCAGGACGCCGGTATGGCGGATCGTCTCCGCAAAAACGGAGATAGGAAAAGGCGAGAACCGCATGGAACTGTATCCGCTTCGCGGCGGCTCAACCGAACGCCAGTATATGGTCTACTTCCCGGAACATCATTTGTTGTACGCGAGCGATACGCTCTCACTGAATGACAACGGCACGCTGTACGATCCCGAATTAATGCGCGAGGTAGCTGAGGCGGTGAAAAGAGAAGGGCTGCAGGTGGAGAAAGTTTTTGCCATGCATCAGGGCCCGGTTCCGTGGCCTCAAGTCATATCGCTGGTGGAAAAAGCATTGAACTGACGAAAACAAGAAGAGAGTTCCTCATTTTTCAAAATGGGAATTCCCAAAACGAAATTCGGATATCAAAAAAATCTAATCAAGCTTGGATGTTGTTCTAATCATCTCCATATAATTTTCACTGCTGGTGTTTTTAATTTGTAGCTGGAACACAAGCAGCTGAATTACACGTGGTTCATCTGCGGCTGTTGCCGGCCACGAAAGGAGCGTCCCCCATGAAGAAAATCAGCGTTCGTGAAGTTGAGACCCTGAAGACCACCGCTGCTCTGTACGGTGGAACCTGCTGCCCCTGTCCGGCATAACCTAGTCCTCAGCAGGCACGGAAACGGGTGTGACCCGAGCAGGCCGCGGACTTTCTTGGATGTCAGATTCTGGCCGTGCCATTTGTTGTACTCAGTTGCGCAAATGGGGCCTGCTCCGGTAGGTCCCATTCGTTGCCTTTCCCAATGATGCCCACTTACTCACGCGATACCCAAGTTACAGTTCGTCCTTTTACCCGCCAGGTGGATGGTGAAGAAGTCATCATCGGCGTGGTTGAAACCGGCGTATTTCTGGCTGTTCCCCCGGAAGCTGTCGAGCTGCTGGAACATTTCTCCCAGGGCAAGAACGTGGGGCAGGTGGCGGACTTCTATCAGCAGCGATATGGGGAAGTGCTCGATATAGACGATTTTCTTGAGCTGCTGGAGACGAAGGGCATCGTCGAATCTTTAGGCGAAGGCGGCGCCCTCTCCGCGAAAGCCCAACCCGTGCGGCCACAGGCCCCGCGGGTGCGATATCACTTCGCAAATTTTCCCCAATCACTGGCCCAGCGTATTTTCAGCCGTCCGGTCCTGGCCGGAAGTTTTCTTCTCATCGGCCTTGCGCTTGCGGCAATGATCGGCAATCCTTCATTGGCGCCACACGCCAGCGATTTTTATTTTCCTGATCATCGCGCCTTTTCATGGATTCTCTTGACCGCGATCTCTTATGCCGGGATTTTTGTGCATGAGATGGGCCACCTCGTAGCCACACGCGCCCTGGGGATCAACTCCCGAATGGGCATCAGCAACCGCTTGTGGTATCTGGTTGCCGAAACGGATCTTACGGGGCTGTGGGCCCTTCCCAAACGGAAGCGTTATCTGCCTTTCCTGGCCGGCGTCCTGATTGACGCGGTTTCAGGGTCGCTGCTTGTGCTGGCGCTGTTCGCCCTCGGGCATCACTGGCTCACGCTCCCGATTTTTACTGTGCGCATGCTGCGGGCATTGGTGTTGTCCTATTGGTTGCGCATTTTATGGCAGTCTTTTTTATTCGTCCGCACTGATTTCTACTTCGTGATCGTGAGCCTGCTCAACTGCAAGAATCTGCTGAAGGATACGGAAGACTTTGTTCGCAACCTGGCCAGGCGGGTGGCGCCTTCTCTCCGCTTCGTGGACCAGTCGGGCATTCCAGCCGCTGAGCGGCGCGTGATCCGGCTATATTCCGTGTTGTGGGTGGGCGGCCGGATTATGGCCTTCGTGGTGCTGTTCTCCATCACCGTTCCAGTCGCCATAAGCTACATACGAAGCCTGCATGGCGTGTTCAGGGCGGGATACTCCGCCAATCCTTACAACTTCATTGATTGCGTCGTGCTGTCCGCTGCTTTTCTCATACCAGTCATTATGGGATTCGTGCTGTGGGTCGGCAGCCTGGTGCGCCGCGAAAGGACATGAAATGACAACAACGCTCAGTTCGCTTGTATCCAGCAGCTCCCCGCAGGTGCTGGTGGTGGAAGCCCCTGCCGGCGCTGCACGCCAATCCTGGCTTAAAAAACGTCTGCACAAAGCGGCCCAGTCTGGAGCGCGAACATTTGATCTTTGCTGCAGCTTTGATGCCGGCGGACCATGGGCGGGAGTGAACGAGCTTTTCTCGGAAATATTTCCGGAAATCCAGTCTCAGCGGCCTCGCCTGGTGGAACATCATTCTCTTGAACTGGTTTACGCCGTGCCGCGGTTGCGGCACTCATTGACCATAGACAATCCCACGCTCACCGATCAGGCCCCTCCCGAGGAAAGGGTGCGCAGTTACCCGGCTGACCGCGCTTTCCGGACCATTCACGGCCTGATTGAATTGCTGGACAGTTGGAAGAGCGAAGCATGCGCGGACACGCCGTGGGTCATCGTCGGCGATAGTTATGACGATGCCGGCGAAATGTGTAAGAGATTTTTCGTGGAGCTCTCGCGCCGCAGAGGGCGCAAGCTGCACATCAGTCTCACCATGTGCGCGGAGCCGGGCAAGGGAGAAGAAGTGCGCAGCTGGTTCGGGAAGAGCGGGGTCGAAGCAGAGCTGGCCACGCTGGACCTGCCGGCCGGGCCTGATCCAGCGCTCACTCCCGACGCTGCCGCGGAAAAGCTTCGCCGGCTTGAAGAGCAGATTGGGGAGGATCGCATCGAGGTGCAAGCGAATCTGCCTGAGCTCATCAGGCTCTCCCGGCAGGCCGGGCGCCTGGAAAAGTTGATGCATTACAAAGCGTTCGGCCTGGAACTCTACAACACTTTAGGCGTTTATGCCGATGCGATACGTTATTCGGAAGGACTGCTGGAGTTGACCGACCAATACGCCGCGACCAACGACTACCTGCGGTGGACGATCATGGTAAAGATGCTCAATGCATATGTCGGCCTCATGGATGTTCCCGCCACCAAGAATCTGGCGGAAGGCGCGGCCATGAAGCTGGCCGAAAAAAGGCCTGCGATGTGCGGATATCTTTTCTACATCATTGCCATGCTCTATGCGCGCTATCAAAAGCCGCGCGACCTGGCCAAGGGTGAAGAATATCTGGAGCGCGGATTCGCTGCGCTGCAGGAAGCCAAAATGCCGGAAGACGACCTCCACTTTCATTCTGTCTTCAATCGCAACGGCCTTGCCATGGTCCGCAACTTTCAAGGCCGCCATCAGGATGCAATCGAGCTTTGCGTCAGCGGGCTTGCCCGTCTCAACGCCCATTTGGGCGCGGACAAGCACCGCCTTCACCGCTCCGTCCTGATTTATAACATCGGCCAGGTTTATCTTGCCCTCCGCGACTACGAGGAAGCGCTTAAGCATTACTCGGCCGCCATTGCCATGGACCCCAACTATTCCGAGTATTACAACGAGCGCGGGAGCATTTATCTTCAATTGGACCGGTTGGACGAAGCCCATGCGGACTATCTGAAAGCCGTGGAACTGAGCCCGCCGTATTTTGAGGTATTCACAAATCTGGGACAGTGTTACCGGCGCATGGAACAATTGGAAAAAGCCATTGAAGCTTATTCACGGGCGCTCGACATCGAACCCAATCACTTACTGGCGTTTCTTGGGCGCGCCAAAGCGCATGAAGGGCTGGCCAAGACGGAAGCGGCCATCGCGGACTACACTGCGGCTTTGGCCCTCGATTCCACGCTGTGGGAGGCGCTGGCCAGCCGCGGAGTAATGCATTATGAAGCTGGAAACCTTCATTCGTCACTGGCCGACTTCAACTCCGCCATTGAGTTGAAGCCAAACGTAAGCGACTTGTATGAGAATCGCGCAACCGTGTTGATCGATCTCAACCGGCACGCCGAAGCAATCCGCGATCTCGAGACGGCCCTGAATTTTGCGGCGTCAGAGGAAGACAAGGCGGCCATTGAATCCCGGATACAGAAGCTGCAACCGCATAGTGTGGAAAAGCAGGCCGCCGGCTATTAAACTCTAACCATTTGCCAGGGGGCCATGATGGGCACACTTTTGCAGGACTTGAAGTACGCTGCAAGAATCCACCGGAAGAAGATCGGCCTTACGATCATTGCCGTTTTGACCCTGGCGCTCGGCATCGGCGCCAGTACGGCCGTTTTTGTCGTGGTCAATGCAGTTCTGCTGAAACCGCTGCCTTATCCGGATTCCGGAAAAATCGTCTTTCCCTGGCGCCAGGCGCCTCCGGGCCTCAATCTTGGTTACAACGACATTCCGTGGGGAGTGCCGAGTTTTCGTTTGATCGCGCGGGACTCGAAGACTTTGGAAGACGTGGCGGCGTTTAAAGGCGACTCCTTCAATCTCACCGGCTCGGGCGATCCTGCCATTCTTCAGGGCATCCTTGCCACCTCAGGATTCTTCCCGGCATTGGGCGCTGAACCGGCCCTCGGTCGCACCTTCACCGCGGAAAATGACGGCCCTGCCCACGAACACGAAGTAATACTCGGCTACCAACTTTGGCAGGAGCGTTTTGGCGGAAGCCGCGACATTTTAGGCCGGCCTCTGGCCTTGAACGGCGGCGTTTACACCGTCATCGGCGTGATGCCTGCCGGCTTCGAATTTCCGCGCGGTGAAGAGATGCCGCCGGGCCTGGATTTCGCCAGAAAACCAGACCTCTGGGTCCCACTGGTCCTTCCTGCCTCTTTGCCGGAGAACGCCCCGGACGAACTCGCGGTGATTGGCCGCATGAAATCCGGCATTGCCATGTCTCAAGTACAGGAAGAAATGAACGTACTGGAGAAGCGCATGGATGGCGTGATGGGGTCCAAGGGATGGTTCAGGTCCCGTGTGACCCCTCTGGTCCAGCAGGTGTCGGGCGATACTCGCAAGCCATTGCTGCTCATGCTCGGCGCGGTGATCGCTGTTTTGTTGATTGCATGCTCCAACGTTGCGAGCCTGTTTCTGGCGCGTTCCATCGAGCGGCGTCCTGAATTTACTTTGCGCGCCGCCATCGGCGCGGGGTCCTCACGCCTGGTCCGCCAACTTCTGACAGAAAGCGTTCTGCTGGCGCTGGTGGCGGGACTCCTCGGCGCCCTCGTGGCCTACTTAGGCATTTATTTTCTGAAAATATTTGGTCCCTCCAACGTTCCTCGCCTGCAGGAAGTCGGCATCGACTTCCGCGTGCTTGCCTTTGTTCTTGGAGTGACGCTGATCAGCGGAATCCTGTTCGGGATGGCTCCGGCCCTCCGAATGGGCCGCAACAATATCGCCGAGTGGCTCAAAGAAGGAGAGCAGAGGTCGGGCGGAAGCGCCGCCGGTTTCCGTGCCCGCAATACGCTCATGGTTTTTGAAGTCGCGATTGCTTTGGTCCTGGCCATTGCTGCCGGCCTGCTCTCGCGGACTTTCTTACACCTCCTCAGCGTCGATGCCGGCTTTAGCGGCGAGCGGGTCTTCAGTTTCCAGCTGTCTCTTCCGGCTTCAAAATATCCCGGCCTTGATCATATTGTCGCGCTCTATCAGAAGGTGCTTCAGGTCTTGCCATCCCAGCCTGGTGTAGAACAGGTGGGGCTCGTCAGGACGCTTCCGTTGAGCGGTGCGACCGAAGGAAGCATCATTCGAATTCCGGGAAGGCCATCGGCCTCACGGTCGGACCGGCCGGTCTCGAATTACAACGTTGTTTCGCCGGGTTATTTTGGCGCCGCTGGGACCCCTGTTCTGCGCGGGCGCGAATTTCTTGAGACTGACACCGTCTCTTCCATGCCGGTTGTAATTATCAACAGCGCCATGGCAAAGAAATTCTGGCCGGACCAGGACCCTATCGGGAAGCAAGTAGGCCTGGGAAGCCCGGCTTTCCCGCTGATGAGTATTGTTGGAGTGGTGGCGGACATCAAACACCTTTCGCTGCGCGAAGAACCCGGCCCGGAGATGTACGTGCCGTACACGCAGAAGCCCTATCCTTCCATGTTGATGATGTCTGTTGTGCTCCGCACCAAGACCGACCCCAAAGCAGTGATGGGGGGAGTGCGCCAGGCAATTCACGCGCTTGATCCGGACCTGCCGATAACGGAACCTGCAACCCTGGCCAGTCTGCGGGCCGACTCAATGGCCCAGCCGCGTTTTTCCATGCTCTTGCTGGCTTCCTTCGCGGGGCTGGCCTTGTTGCTGGCTTGTGTTGGAATGTATGGAGTCATTTCCTATTCCGTGATGCAACGAACGCGGGAAATTGGGGTCCGCATGGCGCTGGGCGCGCAGCGCAAGAGCGTATTTGGAATGATTCTTGGCCAGGGCGCCAAGCTTGCCGGGTTGGGAATAGCGATCGGCATTTTAACGGCCCTGGGATTGACCCATTTGATGGCGAGTTTCCTCTATGGCATACAGGCGACGGACCCTCTTACGTTTGTGATCGTGCCAGTGCTTCTGGCGGCCGTGGCGATGTTTGCCTGTTACCTGCCCGCGCGCCGGGCCATTCAAGTCGATCCTATGATCGCGCTCCGCTACGAGTGAAATGCGGCAATCCCGGACGCTCTCCGGTTTTTGTCGGGCTGACTTTATCCTCAACCAGCGGTGGCTGCCTTGAGTTCGTGCCCTCGTTTCAGCAGGTTGATCAGAATCAGAATGTGCGAGACGGCGAGCAGCGGCACGTAAAAGACTGAGACGTACCAGTGCGCGTGCAGCTTATCTACCAGGGCGGCGCCCAGAACCAATGCCAGATAGGCGGACAGAAAGTTATAGGCAAAGCCGGCGGCGGTAAAGATCCATAGCAGCGGCGAAGCAAGTGGCGAACCCTTGCGGACAGCGCCCATGCAGAATATCAGCAGGAAGAGCATGGTTGGTTCGCCGATCGCGATGACCATGGCAAAGTTCTGCGGAAATCCTTCGCCGACCACGCCCGGAATGAGCACGGCAAGCCCCACGTGGTGGGCGATGTGCGGAGACAGCATCACGAGCATCGCTTTGCGGATTGGCTGCGCCGCCAGATAGGGGCCAATGAACCACAGCACCAGAAGAAACAGCATCAGAAAAGAAAGCCCGGCTTGTATTACATAAACCGTTACGCTGTTCATAGGCGCAGGATTATACAACTCTTAACGCAAATAATCGTGCTTTGAAAATTCCGATTTTTATCTGGATTTTCGCGCGTATCTTTAACCCTTTGGCCGGAGATGGCTCTCATTGGACAAAGACAGAGGGGCTTCCGCCAGCGATTTCATCTTTTGCGGCTTTTTCCCTCGACTCCGGCAATCCTGCTAAGCTGTTGCAACCACAAATGAGTTTGGCTTCGCGCGACCTGCTTTACAGGTTCATGTTGAGTTAACAAGAATTCCCCGAACTTACATCGAGCCCTGACTCTGCACGAAGTAAAATTTCGAGTTCACGGCAAAAACGGCCGGATGGTAAAAGACGAAGCCCCAATTCGGGAACTGCTGCATGTTTGCTTAGGCTCAGGAGAGCAGGAGCAGTGGCGGGAATTCGTGCGCCGGACCCAGCCGCTCATCGCGAGCGTGATTTTGAATACAATCCGCCGCTGGAAAGAACCAGCTCCAAGCCTGGTGGACGATCTGATCCAGGATACTTATGTGAAACTTTTTGCGAATGATTGCAAGGCTCTGCGCAGCATCAAGAATGAATATGAGAATACGATCTTTGGATATCTGAAGGTGGTCGCGTCGAACGTGGTTCGAGACCACTTCCGGCAGCCAGAAAACAAAGCAGATGAAGTGGAACCGAGCGACGCAGTGTTGCCACTGCCGTCAGACGGGCAGGATCGGCTCGAGTTTGCCCACCTGAAGGACAAAGTGGAAGCGCTGCTTCAGCGTTTTTCGTCCTCTGCAACCTATGAGAGAGACGTGACAATCTTCTGGTTGTTTTATGAGCAGGGTTACACGGCAAAGGAAATATCTTTTCTCCCCAACATGGGACTGACGGTGAAGGGCGTTGAAGCTGTCTTGCTTCGGTTGACGCGGTTCCTGCGAGAAGCCTTTGGCTTGAAGGGCGCCAGCGGAGAGGATGATTGAGCGGTATTGTTTTCATTGATTTAGAGGGGTGAAAAGGTTTCATCCCGAGTTTTACGTCTTTGGGTTTGAAGAGGCGGTAAAAGGTGAAGCGGCTTAGGACTAAGGTTCCAGAACGTCAAGATGGCGGGGTACACATCTCCCGGGGCGGCGCTCCAATCGCCATTCGTAAGGAGCTGGCCGTAGCCGGGCGTGGAACCGCTTGTATAAGGAAGGTTGCTCAATGAACGCTCCGCGGCGTCCAAATTGTCCCGATGACGAAGTGATCCAGGAATTGGCTGCCGGGATCCTGTCGCCAGCGATGGCCGAGCAGACCATGCACCACGTGGCGCGATGCAATACCTGCGGTGCGGCGCTGCGACGGTACATCCGGGAGTTCTCTGAGGAGCAATCACCGGACGATATTGCCATTCTCCATCAACTTGAAAGCTCCAAGCCACAATGGCAAAAGCGGCTGGTGCGCGAATTGATCGCGGGTGGAAGGCGGTTTCCCTGGTTGAAGATTGCTCCTGCGGCTGTTGCGCTGGCATTGGTCATTTTCGCGGTCATCCAGGGGCCCGCTTTGCTGGCTGACTTCAAAGTAAAAAAGGCGGCAAAACTGGTAGCCACAGCTTTCACGGACCGGCGAACAACGCTGATGCGCCTGCCGGCGGTTGAGCATTCTGATTACAAACCGTTCACTGTCGAGCTTGGTCCGGAGAGCGGCCGAGGGATGGACGAGATTCCCACGTCGCTGCACGATGCCACGGGCGCCGCAAACGACAACCTGCGCGCGGCCAATGCCGACCCACGCTGGTTGCAAGTCCAGGGCCGCGCCTTGTTGTGGGAGTCAACTCCCAGCAGCCTGGAAAAAGCTGAAAAAGACTTCGAAAAAGCGCGTTCATCCGGATTGGCCAGTCCCAGCCTGGAAATCGACCTGGCGGCCAGCTACTTTGAGCGTGACAGCCGGGCCGACCGTCCCAACCTGCAACGCACTCTCAGGCTGCTGAGCGAGGTCCTGAGCAAGCCGGACCTGAATCGCGACGACCGCGCCAGCGCTCTTTTTGATCTCGCGATCGCCTATGAGAAGACACAGTTCTGGGACCTGGCGGTGGACACCTGGGAAAAGTATCTTCAGGTTGATTCTTCCAGCGGCTGGGCGACTGAGGCCCGGCAGCACCTGAAAGAGGGAAAGGCAAAAATTTCCGGCAAACGCCAGCAAAGTTACTCTGACCCGCTTTTTTTTTGCAACAAAAAGCCCAGGGCACTCTGAGGCCTGAGGACCCGGAACAATACCAGCAGAAGGCATTCAGCCAGTGGTTGCCGGTTGCCTTCTCCGACAAGAATAGCGATTCTTACCGGGCCCTTGTGGCTTTATCCGAAGTTTTTGCCGAAGAACACTCAGATCAATGGATGAGAGACTTTATCAGTGCGGCAGGCTCCGCGGACCTTGCAGGAATCCAGGCCCTGAGTGCGGCAGTTCGGGCGAATGAACAGGGACTTCACAAGATTGCGATTGCGCAATCAGATATCGCCGAATCGTTCTTTGCCAAGCAGAACAATGTGGCCGGAAAATTATTTGCGCAATTTGAAGCAGTCTATGCGAACCGCAGCCTGCTGCGAGGCTCGGAATGCCTTGTTCGCGCAGAGCCGCTTTGGAACGAGCTATCCTCCACCAGATATCGCTGGTTGCAGGCGCAAGCGGCCCTGGAACGGGCGCAATGCAGGAATTTTCTTGGTGAACTGGCCGAATCCGATAGCGATGCCCGGGTGAGTCTCGATCTGGCACAACGCTCGCATTTCCCGGTGATGGAGCTTCGTGTTTTTGGGATTTCCGCGAGCATGCATCATCAACAAGGCAGGTGCGATGGGGCGTGGGAGCAGGGAATTCAGGGGTTGAAGCGATATTGGGACGGGATTTACCCCAAAGACCGTCTGGACCAGTTTTATGCGGTGATGTGGCAATGTGCGGAGGAGGCCGGTTCTTTGTATGCGGCACGGGACCTTCTGGAGCACACGTTGGTATTACGTCAAGCTTCGTTGGGCCGCAATTCATTTCGAGAAGCAATGCTTCACCTTCGTCTGCGGAACATCTTTCTATCGCAAAAGCAGAAAGCGCTCGCAAAATCAGAAGAAGCTGAAGCATCAAGCCTGCTCAAGAATTTAAAAGCCGATGAGCAAAGCGATCCCATTGAGTACCGGTTGATTAATGATATCGAGCCTGCCGAGCTGGAGTTGCAGCAAGGCGATCCGGAGCGAGCGCTGGCGACCATTCAGCAAGTGGGTAATACCGTAAAAACGGTACAGAATGATTTCATCACTCTGAGCGTTGACCGGGTCTCCGGGAATATTTATCGAGAGCTGGGCCGTCTGGACGAAGCCAAAGCAGCTTACCAGGACGCGATCAATATCGCAGAGAGAACGCTGGAAAACTTACAAGACGGCGATGAGCGCCTCAAGTGGCTGAGAGCCACCGATGACAGTTACCGGGGGCTTGTTCGTGTGTTGCTGGAACAAAAGAGAGATAAAGAAGCCCTGGACCGGTGGGAGTGGTACCAGAACCGGCCATTGCTGCAAGGCTTCCATGCGTCAGTCCGTCAAGTTTCTGAACCAGTACAGGGCCAGAAGAAAACGCAGAGTCCAAAACAGCGATACCAGATGCCGGCCGAAACGCGGGTAATCTACGCGAACTTCAAGGATGGCCTGCAAATCTGGATCTCCAATGCCGGCGGGCTCCAGAGCACGTGGGTGAATGTGAAGCAGCAGGATTTTGAGCGGGCAGTGCGCGATTTTGTCGAACACTGCGCCACTCCCAACTCGAAATTGAGCGAATTGCGGGAGCAAGGGGAATGGCTGTATTCTCTTTTGCTTCAACCGGTCGTTGCACACTTGCCAGAATCTCAGGTCGTGGTGGTGGAATTGGACCGGTCAGCTTATAACCTTTCTGTTGAGGCGCTGAATAGTCCAGAAGGCTGGTACTTTGGGGAGAAATTTCCTGTTGTGTACTCACCTGGACTGGAGATGGAGCAAGCCCTGCGTTCTCCGCCGCTGATTGATTCGCAAATGGACCTGCTTCTTCTGGATGCGTCTCACGCGCCCGATTCAGGCTACCTCCCGGGGATGGAAGCTCAACGAAATGCGATCTCGCGCATTTTTCCGCGAACACAGATAGTTGATTCCTCGAGTACGAACTGGAATGAAATGCGGTCCCGCCTTGCCTCCAACCGGATATTTCATTATATGGGGCATGGAAAGCGCGACGGCAGCGGCACGACACTAGTGTTGAATGCCAAAGAGTCTCTAAAGGCAAGAGACATCGATCCAAGGCTTTTCCGGAACGCGCAACTGGCAGTCCTGGCCGCATGCTCCACAGCCGTGGGCAGGGAAAACGGGTTCTTGGACGCCAACAGTCTGGTTCGTGCTTTTCTAATGGCCCGCGTGCCGAGGATCATTGCCAGTCATTGGGACGTTGATTCGGAGAGCACGTCCCGCCTCATGATCAGTTTTTACCAAAACTTAAGCAATGATAAGTCTGTTGCCATGGCAATTTATCACGCGCGTAAGGCAATGTTGGCGGAAAGGCCGCACCCTTATTATTGGGCAAGCTTCAGCCTGACTGGGAGAGCAAGCTAAGTTAACCGGGCTGATGCGAAGTAGCTTGCCGGATGTTGTGGATTCGTTGAATATGGTGCGCAGAAGAATTTGTTGGTTTTGCTGTGAATTGTCAGGAGAAGGAAGAATATGAATCGACGTGACCTTTTGAAAGCGCTCGGCACCCTGCCTGTAGTCGGCACACTGGAAGGGTGTATGCACGGGCACTCAATTCCAACCCCCTCAAACGATACAAGGGTCCATTCTTTGCAGATACTCCTTGAAGGGCCCTTCGCGGTCGTTTTGCAGAAGCAGTCCCACCGGCTTACGGCATTTGTGCCGCGCCTTGATCCGGCCAGAAAAGATCTTGACCATAATTTTTACTTTAACGATCCCGAAACCTACAGGAAGCGGGACGAGAAATCGAGCGGATATCGCTTCGAACTATCCGGCGAAGGGCTGCACCGCTACTCGGATCCTAATCAAGATCCCTACATCAATCCCGGTTTCAATGATTTTGTCGCCGAAACGCAAAAGTGGACCATTCCGCCGAGCCTGGTTGTTCTTGATCTTCCCATTCCGAGGAGCATTAATTTCGGTGGCCGGCCTCTGAATGTCAGGTTTGGCAAAAAAGCATTAAAACCGGCAGGCATGATGCCGACGAATTTCATTTTCGAATATCGTGTGGACGAGGAAGAAAAGGTGCGCATGAAATGCAACCAGCCTGAAATGCACTGTGACCCGTCGCCACACTGCCCTCCCGGAATTCGCCGGTTCTTCTTCGGAGTGGGGCCGACTATTCATGATCCAAAAATCCGCGAGCAACATGCGATTACCTTCTTCAATTTCATGCTGGAGAAAGCTTTTCCGGAGTTGCGGGAGAAATATGAACTTGTGTATATCGAGCCTTCGGATTACGCAGAACCTGGTGGGAGTGAGGGCGGCAGCACGCGTCCCACCAGTTTCCGGCCCGCATTGGAGGCATCGCCCAGAGTAGTTCCGGCGGTCATGAACTCCACCTCGCCGGCAGCGCGATTGCTTCCCGTGGCGTCACTGGTGGACTGCCAATTAGGCGGATTCCTGGTCAAGACGAACACGCCGCCAAACGGTTAGGCCTGCTACCTGCCAAAATGGCTGATGGTCACCAAATGGAAGGTGGCCATTAGCCTTTTTCTGCGAAAATCGGACGAAACGAAAGCTCCCTGCCATCAGCCGTTCCCCTTCCGCGAGACGCAAAATTCAAAAAGAAACCCAAAAATCTCACAGGGAAATTCCGTACCTGGGCGTCTTATGAAACAAGCAACGGTCATCGTTCATTTGATGTGACGTGCCTTACAGGCAATTTGGGCGGAGAAACCCACGGCCTGTGGGCAAAACCGTTTGCCGCAACAGCGGCCTATCGAGCGAAGGAGAGGGCGCTGTAAAGGAGCAGGGAAATGGGCACCGCGCATTGCATGGATTTCCATCAGTTCGAT
>Ga0207665_10001821_pt1 | contig 14355 bp, 14 predicted proteins | sample LARL112metaG_FD_184351 | JGI IMG/M metagenome (GOLD analysis project Ga0207665, IMG submission 184351) | Corn, switchgrass and miscanthus rhizosphere microbial communities from Kellogg Biological Station, Michigan, USA - LAR L11-2 metaG... | ecosystem: Host-associated > Plants > Roots >...
CCTACCCCGACATCTCCACCTGACCGGGCCCGGCATGGCTGTGGCGCCGGCCACGGGATCCGTGGCCGGCGCCACCGCCATGGGTTAGAACGGCCCGGGGCCGGGCTTGTCGGTCTTCGTGTTCGGGCTGGACAGCACGCACTGGCCCTTGCGGTTCCTGCCGACCGTGTTCGGCTCGGGCTGGCGCGGGAACAGATTCGGTCCGATGTCCCCGTTGTCCCAGGTGCGGCTGTTACCGCGGCAGATCAGGTTGCCCGTGATGTTGTTGGACAGGATCTCGATGGCGTCCGGATCCGCGAGCTTGTTCTGGTACATCACCACGGTGTTGCCCACGTGCATTTCCACGACGCCCATCCAGCAGGAGTGGACGCTGCTGATCCGAATGTCACCACCGACGGTGCCGACCTCGTAGGTGCTGTAGACGGGGCTCTGGAAGAGCTTGAAGACCCCCTGCGGCTTGCAGTTGACGCCGCCGCCACCGCCGGTCTGGATGACGTCCCCGCCCACGCTGAAGTTGTGCACGATGACGCCCAGCGGCTGGTTGGACCGCAGGTCCAGGCCCACGGTGGGATGCATGGACAGCGTCGGATTGCTCTGGTTCGGGTCGTCCAGGCAGGCGAAGTTGGCCGGGTTGCAGCCCATCAGCAGGGTTGCGCCGGCCCGGACAAGAACATTGCCCGTCACGGCCAGGCTGGACGTGCCGGATCCGGTCTGGTCGTTCAGCGCGAACGCGGCGAGCAGGGCCGAGCCAGGGCTGAGCGTGAGATCGCCATTGACCACCGCGGCCCCCGCGTTGACCTCGCACGCGCCCTTCACGACCACGGCCCCATGCGTGCCGGTGAGCACGCCCGGTGCCGATGGAGTGCCTGAGCAGGTGGTTGTACCGGTGACCGCCGCGCCCGCGGGTGTGACCGGCGTGGCCGCCAGTACCCCCCCGATGACGGCGCCTGAGAATACGAGACAGGACAAATTACGCAGATATGTCCTCATGACGCTACTCCCTCCCCTAATCGCGTCTGGTACCTCGCCGAATGGCCCGCAAACACTAACAGAGCAGGCCAAATGAGCACATCACCCGCGGTTCTAAAACGACTGGACACGACGCGGCGGGCGGCCCCAGAGTCGCCGCATGGACATCCGCATCCAGTGCCTGTGCATCGACACGACCGACCCGCTCCGGCTCGCGAAGTTCTGGCAGGAGGTGCTCGGCTGGCGCCTCGAGGTCGGGCCTGAGGCCAACGAGGTCGTACTTGAGCCGCCGAAAGGGAGCCCCGAGGACGGGGTGGCCCCGGATCTGCTGTTCCTGCGCGTCCCCGAGCACAAGTCGGGCAAGAACCGGCTGCATATCGACCTGCGGCCGGTGGACCAGGCCGCGGAGGTCGCCCGGCTGGAGGCGCTGGGTGTGCGCCGGGCCGACGTGGGCCAGGGCCCGGAGGTGACCTGGGTGGTACTGGCCGACCCGGACGGGAACGAGTTCTGCGTGCTGCGGGCGTTCCGGCCCGAGGAACTGGCCGAAATGGCCGGCGACTGAGGCCCCGGCCGGGGCCTGTCACGGCTGGGTGTGGTAGCCCCGGCTGTCCTGCTGCGCGAGCAGCGCCTGTTCCGCCTCGGGCGGGAAACCGCGGGTCAGCGGGGGTTCGCCGCGCTCACGGTCCCAGGCAAGGACGTCGGCCGCGGTGACCTCGAGCGGGGTGGCCGACATGCCCGCGGCCAGGGCACGAGCCGGGCTGCGCTGCTGCGTGGCCCAATCCGTCTTCACCAGCGGGAAAACGAACCGCCGCGCAGCGCCGCGTAGTCCCCGGTGTCCCGGTCGCCGCGGAGCCGGGTCAGCTCGGGGAACAGGTCGTTCCCCGACTTTCCCCGGCCGAACAGGGTCACCTCGGCGCCGCTGTGCACGGCGTCTTCGACGATGGCCCGGCCCACGAACCACGTGCCGCCAAGCACCAGGATCCGCATGAACGCCGAGCCTACCGGCGCCCGGATCCCGGATCAGGCGGTCAGCGCCAGGGCTAGCAGCGCCACGGCGGCCGACACCTCCACCACGGCGCCGAACACGTCACCGGTCATCCCGCCGAGCCGCCGCCGGGCGAGCCGGCGCAGCAGGTCGCCGGCGCACAGCCCGGCCAGCACGGCGACCGCACCGCGCACCGCCGGGTAGCCGCCCCAGGCGGCAGCGGCGGTCGCCGCGGTCACCGCGAACAGGGCGGCACCGGCCGTGACCCTGGCCCTCGCGGACGTGGCCCCGGCCACCAGCGCACCGAACCCGTCCGGCCGCGCCGCCGGTGATCCCGGGCCGGTCGCGAGCACGACCGCGGTCCGCCCGGTAACCACGGCCACCGCGAGGGCGGCGGCATCGGGCCAGCCAGGAGCCACCGTGGCCAGGGCGGTGATCTGTACCAGGACGGTGAACAGCAGCGCCGCCACGCCGAACGGGCCGACGTCGGACCGCCGCATGATCGCCAGCGCCTCCTCCCGCGGGCGGCGGCTGCCAAGCCCGTCCGCGGTGTCCGCCAGCCCATCCAGGTGCAGTCCCCCGGTGAGCAGCGCAAGCACGCCGATCGCCAATGCCGCGGCCAGCAGCCGGCGGGGCCCCGAGTGGCCACCCGCCTCGACCGCGAGCAGCACCCCGGCGGCCGGGACCGCGAGCAGCAGCCCCACCGCGGGCAGCCAGAGCACGGCCCGGGCGGCGTCGTCCCTGCCGATCTCCGGTGCCGGCCGCACCGGGAGGATCGTGAACAGGCCGAGCGCGGTTCGCAGCGGGACCAGGCCCGCCTGTCCCAGGCGTCCCGGCCGGGCCTGCGTCATTGCAGCCGCCGGGCGATCCCCGCGGTGCAGAGCCAGACCTCGTCGCTGGCCGCGGCGATGCGGGCGTTCAGCCGCCCCAGTTCGTCACGGAACCGCCGCCCGGAGGCCGTGTCCGGCACCACGCCGGACCCGATCTCGCTGCTGACCGCGATCACCTGCCGTCCGGTGTGCCGCCACGCCTCAAGCAGTGCATCGGTGCGTTCCGCCAGCGCGGCAGCGGTGCCGTCGGTTCCATCCCAGGCCCCGCAGTCGTCCATCACCTGGGCCAGCCAGGTGGTCAGGCAGTCCACCAGCACGGGGGCGGGGCCCGGTGCGGCAAGCACCTCCGCCAGCGCCAGCGTCTCCACCGTCCGCCAGTGCGCCGGGCGGCGTTGCTTGTGCTCGGCGACCCTTGTGTCCCACTCCGCATCGCCCGAGCCCGGCGGCGTGCCGGTCGCCACGTAGTCCACGGGACAGTCGCCGGCCAGCATGCCTTCGGCGGTGGCCGACTTCCCGGACCGTGCCCCGCCGAGCACCAGCACCCGCCGCGCCGATCCTGCCGAGCCGTCAGCGCCGCCCGCCCTCGCCCCGGTTCCCGGTTGCGCCGGGGGAGCCGAGCCGAAGCCCTCGCCCGAGGACGTCGCATCCCCTGGGGACGACATCTCCCCGGGAGATGGAGGAGCGCCAGGGATCCCGAGGCCGGTCGAAGCGAACTGGGCGACGTCGCCGATCACCACGACCGCCGGATTGGTGACCCCGGCCGCCCGCACCGCGCCGGCCAGGTCCCGCAGCGGCGCGGTCACGACGCGCTGCTGCCGGCTCCAGCCGTCGGACACCACCGCGGCCGGGGTGCCGCCGCCCAGGCCCGCGGAGATCAGCGTGTCCGCGATCTCGGCCAGGTGGTCGACCGACATCAGCAGCACCAGGGTCATCCCGCTGCGGGCCAGCGCCACCCAGTCCACCGAGCTGCGCGAGTCCCCGGGCCGGACATGCCCGGCCAGCACGCAGAAACCCTGGCTCACCCCCCGGTGCGTGACCGGGATGCCCGCCGCGGCCGGAACCGAGATCGCGCTGGTCACGCCGGGTACCACCTCGACAGGGACGCCCGCGGCCAGGCACGCCTCGACCTCCTCGCGGCCGCGGCCGAACACGAACGGGTCCCCGCCCTTGAGCCGGACCACGGCACGGCCCGCGCGGGCATGCTCGACCAGCGCGTGGTTGATGTGGTCCTGCCGCATCGCCGGCCCGCCGGGCACCTTGGCCGCGTCCACCACGTGCACGCCGGGCGCCAGTTGCTCGAGCAGGGCCAGCGGCGCGAGCCGGTCGGCCACCACCACGTCGGCCTCCCGCAGCCGCCGCAGCCCGGTCACCGTGATCAGCCCCGGATCCCCAGGCCCACCGCCGACGATCGACACCCGTCCCGGCGCCCCCTCGCCCGCCGCGGGCGCCTGTTCTTTTGCTGCCGAACGATCGACCGTGCCGACGGTGTCCACGAAGCGGTCACGGAGTTCCGCGGCGCGGCGCGGGTTGCGGCCCGCGTTGACCGCCACGGTCACCGCACCCGCCCGGCCCACCGCGGGAACCCAGGCTGCGGAGGCTGCCGCGTCGTCGGCACGGGCGCACCACAGGTGCTGCCGTTCGGCGTCGGCCGCCACGGCCTCGTTCACCTCCGGCCGGTCGGTACAGGCCAGGACCAGCCATGCCCCGTCCAGGTCGCCGGGCTGGTACCCGCGCTCATGTGCGGTGATCTGCCCGCGGCCGGCCATGTCGGCCAGCGCGGGGGTCAGCCGGGGCGCCACCAGCACGATCTCGGCGCCCGCCTCGCGCAGCCCGGCCACCCGGCGCAGCGCGACCGAGCCGCCGCCGACCACTACTGCCCGGCGTCCCTCCAGCCGCAGGCTGAGAGGATAGATGGGGGGAGCCGCGGCTGAGGGGGACGGGGTGGTCGGGCCCGGCGTGGATGGGGTGGCTGAGTCCGGCGTGGCTCGGCCGGCCGGCCCGGGCCCGGTATCGGGCCGGGCGGCGGGCTGCGGCTCGGACGGGATTGCCATGTCCGTCCCTTACTCCTTCGCGCCGGACACCCCGGCGCTGTCGAACGTCGCCACGTCGCGCAGCACCCGGGCGGCGGCCTGCACGAGCGGCACCGCCAGCGCTGCGCCGGAACCCTCGCCCAGCCGCATGTCCAGGTCGAGCAGTGGCCGCAGGCCCAGCGCGGTCAGCGCCCGGCGCGCCCCGGGCTCGGTGGACATGTGCCCGGCCACCAGGCAGTCCACCACGTCCGGGGCCATCGCCCTGGCGGCCAGCGCGGCCGCGCACGCGATCACGCCGTCGAGCACCACCGGCGTGCGCAGCGCCGCCGCGCCCAGCAGGAACCCGGCCAGCGCGGCGTGCTCCAGGCCGCCGACCGCCGCCAGCACGGCCAGTGGGTCCGCCGGGTCCGGCCGGTGCCTGGCCAGCGCCCGGCGGATCACGCTGACCTTCCGCTCCCAGGTCTCGTCGTCGATGCCGGTGCCCCGCCCGGCGACCTCCTGCGCCTCCGCGCCGGTGAACACCGCGATCAGGGCCGCGGACGCGGTGGTGTTCGCGATGCCCATGTCCCCGGTGACCAGGCACCGGTTGCCCGCCGCGACCAGGTCGCGCGCGGTCTCGATGCCCGCCTCCACCGCGCGCTGCGCCTCCTCCCGGCTCATCGCCGGGCCCTCGGTCATGTCCGCGGTGCCCGGGCGCACCTTGCGCGGCAGCAGCCCCGGCGCGGGCGGGATCTCGGCCGCGACCCCGACGTCCACCACGCACACCTCGGCCCCGGCCTGCGCGGCGATCGCGTTCACCACCGCGCCGCCGGCCAGGAAGTTCGCCACCATCTGCACGGTGACCTCCTGCGGCCAGGGCGTGACCCCCTGGGCGTGCACGCCGTGGTCGGCGGCGAACACCGCGACGGCCGCGGGCTCGGGTACCGGGGGCGGGCAGTCCCCGGCCACACCGGCCAGCCGCACCGAGAGGTCCTCGAGCACGCCGAGTGATCCGCTGGGCTTGGTGAGCCGTTCCTGGCGCTCCCTGGCCTGGGCCATCGCGCCGGCGTCCGCGGGGGCGACGGCGGCCAGGGTGTCGGCCAGCAGGCTCGCCGCCTGCCCGCCAGGCAGCCCGCGCTGGCCCCACCGTTCCTCGTGCACCGCCCAGGCCAGCGGCCGCCGCCGCGCCCAGCCCGACAGCGCCAGTTCAGGACCTGGCGGGAACTCGGTCACGTGCCCCACGCACAGGTAGGCCACGACCTCCAGGTGCGGCGGCAGGCCAAGGGCAGCCGCCAGTTCCCGCTCGTCGAAGAAGCTGACCCAGCCCACCCCGAGCCCCTCGGCCCTGGCCGCCAGCCACAGGTTCTGCACCGCGCACACGCTGGAGTACGCGGCGACCTGCGGCTGGGCGTGCCGGCCCAGGACATGCCTGCCGCCCCGCGTGGGGTCGCAGGTCACCACGATGTTGACCGGGGTGTCCAGGATGGCCTCGACCTTGAGGTCGCCGAACCGCAGCGCCCGGGACCGGGGCAGCGACCCGGCGAACACGTCCTGCTGCCGCCGCGCCAGCGCGCGGATCCGCTCGCGCACCGCCCGGTCGCGCACGATGAGGAAATCCCACGGCTGGCTGAGCCCCACGCTGGGCGCCTGGTGCGCCGCGGTGAGCACCCTGGTCAGCACCTCGTCGGACACCGGGTCGGGCAGGAAGCCGTTGCGCATGTCCCGGCGCGCGGCGGCGAGCCGGTAGAACGCGTCGATGTCCCGCTGCGGCATGGGCTCGCCGGGCAGGGCCGCGCCGGTCACGACAGCACCTCGTGGCCGGCGTGCACGTGCCGGTGCCCCGCCTCGTCGTCCGGGTGGAAGTGCGGGACCTGCGGGCGCCCGACCTTGTCCGCGAAGCCAGGCAGCGCCACCCGGTAGGCGCAGGTGTCGCAGTTCATCCTGATGTCTCCCACCAGCGCTTCGTCGTAACGCTCGAGCACGAGCCCGGCCAGTTCGTCGCAGGCCCCGATCAGCCCGGCGACCGTGACCGCCAGCCCGGGGTGGCCGGCGGCGAACTCGTGCGACTGCGCCACCACCCGGTCCGGCAGCACCCCGGGGAACAGGAAGTACGGCGCCACCACGATGCGCCGCGCGCCAAGCAGCACGGCCCGCTCCAGGGCGGCGGGCACCGAGGGCTCGGCCAGCGAGATGAAGCAGAACTCCACCCCCGCGTAACCCCGGCCCTCCCAGAGCAGCCGGGCCACCTTGGCGACCTCGGCGTTGGCATCCGGGTCGGTGGACCCGCGCGCGGCCAGCACCACCAGGGTGTCGCCGCGAGGCGCGCCAGCCAGCGCGGCGTCGATCCGCGCCGCCAGGACGTCCTGGAGCACCGGGTGCGGGCCGAGCGGCCGCCCGTAGGAGTAGGACAGCCCAGGGTGCCGCACCAGTTCCCTGGCCAATGCGGCCGGAATGTCCCCCTTGCCGTGCCCGGCGGCGGTGAGCACGAGCGGCACCGCGACGATCGGCCCCGCGCCGCCGGTCCCCGGCCGGGCCAGCCTTGTGAGGGCGTCCGCCAGGGACGGGCGGGACAGCTCGATGAACCCGCCGTCGACCGCGGGCACCCGGCCCGCGGTCCGGGCGCGCACCCGCCCGACGAGCCGGCCGAACTCGGCTACGCCCGCGTCGCTGCGGGTGCCGTGGCCGACGATGAGCATGGGGGGTGCGGTCATGATGGCTGTTCCTTATCATCGAGCGGGTCGCCGTCGTCGAGCGGGTCGCCGTAGATCAGGGCGTTGAAGGCGGCCGCGGCGACCGCGGCGCCTCCCTTCTCGCTCCGGTTGGTCACCGCGGGCAGGCCGCTGTCGCGCAGTGCCTGCTTGACTTCGACGGCGCCGACGAAACCCACCGGCAGGCCGATGACCAGCGCCGGGGCCGGGCCGCGCGCGAGGAGATCCTCCAGGGCGGTGGGCGCCGTGCCGATGACCCACACCGCGCCGTGGCCGACCTCGCCGCCGGCCACCCTGATGCCGGCCGCCGCACGCGTGATGCCGAGCACCCGGGTCAGTGCCGCGGCCCGCCGGTCGTCGATGCGGCACACCGCCTCGCGCGCGGTGATCCCCGCCGCCGTCATCGCCGAGTCCGCCACGACCGGCGCGCCGTCGCGCAGCGCCTGCGCGCCCGCGGCCAGGTCCGCCTCCACGCAGACCAGGTCGTCGAGGTAGCCGAGGTCGGCGCTGGCGTGGATGACCCGCTCCACCACGGCCCGGGTCCACGGCGGCAGCGCCGAGGTGTCCGCCCGCGCGCGCAGGATCTCATACGACTGCTTCTCTATCGGGTGCACTACGCGGGCCATCGTGCCGTCCTCCTCGCCGGGACCGTGGTGCCTGCCGCGTGTGGCACAGGTCCGGTCTCGGTGATCGCGTCCACCGGGCAGATCTCGATGCATTCACCGCACCCCGTGCACAGGTGGTCCAGCACGATCAGGGTTCCCCCGGTGGGCCGTATCGCATGAACTGGACAGGTGAGCAGGCATGCCCCGCACCCCTGACAGGCGCCGATCGTCACGGCTGGCGCTGGGCGGGGCGGCGGGGTCGAGGCTAGCGCTGGGCGGGGCGGCGGGGTCGAGGCTAGCGCTGCCATCGGTACCCCCTCGGCGTGACCATCCGGCCGGCGATGATCTGGGTGCTGGCCGAGCCGACGATGACCACGCTGGTCATGTCCGCGACGGCCGGATCGATCTCGGCCAGGGTGGTGACCAGCACCCGCTGCCCGGGGCGGAACGCGTCGTGTACCACGCCGACCGGGGTGCCGGGGTCACGGTGGCCGGCCAGGATCTCCAGCGCCGCGCCTAGCTGCCAGTCCCGCTCCTTGCTGCGCGGGTTGTAGAAGGCCACCACGAAGTCGCCCTCCGCGGCAGCCCGGATCCGGCGCTCGATGATCTCCCACGGCGTGTGCAGGTCGGACAGGGAAATGATCACGTGGTCGTGGCCGAGCGGCGCGCCGAGCAGCGCGGCGGCCGCGAGCCCGGCGGTCACCCCCGGCACCCCGGCCACGTCGATGTCGGTGCCCGCGATACCCAGGGCGGGGCTGGCCATCGCGTAGACGCCCACGTCACCGGATCCGACCAGCGCGACGGCGTGCCCCTTGCGGGCTTCGGCCACGGCGCTGGCGGCCCGCTGCTCCTCGTCACCGAGGCCGCTGCTGAGCACCCGGGTGCCGGGCCGCAGCACGTCGCGGATCTGGTCGAGGTAACGGTCCAGGCCCACCACGACCGAGGCGCGCCGCAGTTCCTCGATGGCCCGCGGCGTGACCAGATCCCGGTCGCCGGGGCCGAGCCCCACCAGCGCCAGCCGGCCCCGCGGCCGGACCCGGGCCAGCGCCACCGTGGCCATGTCCGACTTGCGCTTGGCCACCACAAGCTGGTCGCCGTAGGTCAGCGCCGCCGCCTCGGCCACGCTCGGGGTGCCGACGGCCGCGAGCGCCGCCTCTCCGGGGTTCGGCACCGGGACGGCCGCGAGCCGGTCGGCCGGGTAGCTGTGCAGCGGCCAGCCGCCGTGCCTGGCCGCCGCCACGATCCCCTCCTCCCCGGCCTTGGCGTCGACCGTGGCCAGCGCGGTCACCGAGTCCCGTGCCAGCCCGCCCACGGCCAGCGCCTCGTCGAGCAGCCCGAGTACCTCCTCCTCGGTGACGCCCTTGCTGGCCCCGACGCCCGCGACCAGCGACGGCGGCCGGAGCACCACGGTCATGTCGTCGATCGGCACGATCCGGTCGGTCAGCACGATCCGGCACTGGCCCGGGGCGCCGATGGTGACTGGGAGCGACGGCAGCGGCCAGGTGGCGTCCGACTCGAAGCCGACCGGCTCGCCGTCAAGCAGGGCGCGGCTGACGCGCGCGATCGCACCCTCGGCGGGCCAGCCCAGGGTGTCGAGCCCGGGCAGTCCGGTGGCGTCGGTCGCCGTGGTGATGATCGCCTGGGCGCCGAACACGTCGGCGACCCTGGTGCACAGCGCGTTGGCGCCGGCCGCGTGCCCGCCGACCAGCGTCACCGCGTACCGGCCCGGCTCGTCCACGCAGACCACGGCCGGGTCGATCCACTTGCTGTCGAGCAACGGGGCGACCAGCCGGGTGGTCGCGCCCACGGCGAGGAAGCACACCAGCCCGTCGCACTCGGCCCAGGCCCGGTGCAGCGCTTGCCTGGCTGGCCCGTCGTAGCGACGGGTCTCGCCGGGCCATGCCTTTGCCAGCCGGGCGGCGGAGGCACGCCCGGCCATGGTGACCGCGATGAGCCCGATCATCGCGGTGCTCCGGGGCCAGCGCCGCGTTTTGCCTGGCCGTCGTGGTTCCCGGCGCTAACGGGTCCCGTGGTACCGGAGCCGGGGGGCCGGAGGCCGGCCGGGACGGCGGCGTCCGTGGCAACGTGGCCCGGCGTCGTCCAGACCAGGAACACCGGGTTGGTGGCGGCGAGGCGGTGCACGTCGCCGGGCAGCGGGGCGAGCCTGGCCGCCTGCACCAGCGCGCCGTCGGTGGCATAACCGGCCGCGCCGAGGGCGGCGATCGCCTGGCCGGCCCGTTCCACCGCGGCGAGCGCCACCACGATCCTGGCCGGGTGCCGGGCGGCCACCGCTTCCACCACGCCGGGGCCGCCGCCGCCGACGAAGACCACGTCCGGGTCCGGCAGTTCGTCCAGCGCCTCCGGTGCCGCGCCCGGCACGATCCGCACGTCCACGCCGTGCCGGGTGGCGTTGGCGCGGACCCGATCGCAGCGCACCGCGTCGCGCTCCACCGCGATCACCGCCGCGCCGAACCGCGCGCACTCGATGCCGACAGATCCACTGCCCGCGCCGATGTCCCAGACCAGCATCCCAGGCCCGGGTCCGAGCCTGGCCAGCGCCAGCGCCCGCACCTCGGCCTTGGTCATCACCGCGTCCCGGCTGTCGAACTCCTCCTCCGCGAGCGCCCACCCGGCCGGGGCGCCCAGCGCACCCACCTCACCCGGCGCACCCGCGCCCGGCGCGCCCGCCAGCCACCCGGCACCCCCCGCAGTCCTCGCACCACCGGAATCCGCCGCACCACCGGCACCCGCCGAGGGGGAGCCCGCGAGGACGAGAACTACGTTCGGGTCCGCCCAGGCCTGGGCCGCCGCGTCGGCGGGGGAGCACTCGGTGATCCGCTCCGCTTCGGTGCCGAGGTGCTCGGCCACGACGAGTCTCCGGTCCCAGCCCGCCAGCGCCGCCCCGATCTCCGCCGGGCCGCAGCCCGGCCCGGTGAGCACCGCGACCTTCGGGTAGGCACGGCACACGTTGACCGCCGGGCGCGCATCCCGGCCGTGCGCGCTGACCACTACGGCATCGTCCCAGGCCAGCCCGGCCCGGGCGAACGCGAGAGCGACCGAGGACACCGCGGGCAGCACCGTGATCGTCAGGCCGCGCTCGCGCAGGGCGCGGACGATCCCGAAGAAACCCGGATCCCCGGAGGCGAGGACCACCGCGTCGCCGTCGTGCGCGGCGAGTGCGTCCAGCGCGGGTGCCAGTTCCCCGAGCACGATGGTTTGCGCCCGGCCGGGTGCGGTCAGCACGGGAACGGCGGTGAGGTGCCTGCGGCCGCCGATGACGAGGGTTGCGGCCGTGAGCGCCGCCTCGGCCCGCGGGCTGAGTGCCGAGCCGTCCATGCCCACCACGGTGATCATGCCGCGGTCACCCACCCGGGCCGGGTCGCCGCGACCACGCGAGCGCCGCTGAAGTCCACCATCGCCACGTCAGCGGTCAGCTTGCCCTGGCCGGCCCGCAGCAGCACAGCACGGACCCGCTGGCACAACTCGTCTCCCGCGGGGCGCAGCAGTCCCTCCCGCTGCCAGATCTCATAGGCGTGGCGGCCGGTGTTCGCGGCCGAGACCTCCGCCGCCACGGCCGCCGTCCCCCCAGCGGCGAGGGTGACATCGCCGAGCAGCCCGAGGTCCACCTTGGACCGGGTGTAGTGCGTCATCAGCACTCCGGCCGCGAGCTTGGCCAGCTTCCCGGCCATCCCGACGAAGATCACCCGGTCGAGCCCCACGGCCAGGGCGCGGCGCAGCGCCGCGCCGGTGAAGTCGCCCACCTCGACGAAGCACACCTCGGCCAGATCAGGAAGCAGCGCCATCGCTCCCTTCTCCGTCCGCCCGCCGGTACACAGCACCATCGTCCGCTCGCCCTGGGCGGCCATCACCGAGACCGCCTGCTCCACGCTGGCCCGCCAGGACGCGGTGGAGAACGGCCGGACGATCCCGGTCGTGCCGAGGATCGAGATCCCGCCGAGGATGCCCAGGCGCGCGTTGGTGGTCTTGCGTGCCATCTTCTCGCCATCGGGTACCGACAGGAGCACCACGACGCCACGGTTTACCAGGTCTGTAATCTCCGACACCGCCTGGATGATCATCGCCCGCGGGGTGGCGGTGATGGCCGGCTCGCCGACCTCGATGCCGAGGCCAGGTTTGGTCACGATGCCGACCCCCTCGCCGCCCTCGAGAAGGACGCCGGGCTCGGTGCGCCAGCGCACGGTGGCGGTCAGGTGCGCGCCGTGGGTGACGTCGGGGTCGTCGCCCGCGTCTTTGACCACGACCGCGGTCGCCTTCGTGGCGTCGTGCACACAGGACTCGACATCGAAGCTGACCCGCCGGCCGCTGGGCAGGGCGACCTCCACCGTCCGCTGGGTCGCCTGGTCCCGCAGGGCGGTGGTCGCGGCCTTGGCCGCGGCGGACGCGCAGGTGCCGGTGGTCCAGCCGGTGCGCAACGCCTTGGGCCGCACCTTGGCGGTACGGGGCAGGTCGGGCTCGGTCAGTTCGGGCTCGCCGCGGTGGCCGGGCTGGGTCATGGCCCGGCCTCGCGCTCTTCTGTTCCCGCCCCCGCGCTCTGCTTGTCCCGCCCCCGCGCTTCGCGCCCGCCCCCGGCCTGCGCCCGCCCCCACTCTGCTTCTCCCGCCCCCGCGCTCTGCTTCTCCGGCCCCCGCGCTCCGCGCCCGTCCCCGGCCTGTGCCCGCCCCCGCGCAGCCGCGTCGGCGGTACGCAGTTCGCGGCGGGCCTGTGGCCGTGCCCGGCGGTGCTCATGGAAATGGCCGGGGTGGTACAGGTGCGAGCGGGTGCCGCTGGCCGCGAGCGCGGGCCCGATCAGGAACAGCGTGTGCTTCCACAGCTTGCGGGCGCGGACCGTCTCGGCCAGGGTGCCCACGGTGCACTCCACGAGCAGTTCGTCCGGCCAGGTCACACGGTAGGCCACCAGCACGGGCGTGTCCGCCGGGTAGCCGCCGTCCAGCAGTTCGCCCTGAAGCTGCCCGGATCGCGCCGCGGACAGGAACACCGCCATCGTGGTGCCGTGCCGGGCGAACTCGGCGATCTCCTCCCCGGCGGGCATCGGGGTCTTGCCACCGCCGAGCCGGGTCAGGATCACCGACTGGGCGAGTTCGGGGACGGTCAGTTCCCGGGCGGCCAGCGCGGCGACCGCGGAGTAGGCGCTGACCCCGGGAACGGTCTCGTGCGGCAGGCCAAGTCGGTCGCACAGTTCCCGCTGCTCCTGCACCGCGCCCCAGAGCGCCGGGTCGCCGGAGTGGATGCGGGCCACCACGAGATCCTCCGCCAGGGCGCGCTCGTAGAGGGCGCGCACGTCCTCCAACGGCAGCGCGGCGGAGTCCACGATCTGAGCATCGGCCCTGGCGTGGTCCAGCACCTCGGCCTGGACCAGGCTGGACGCCCAGATCACGATGTCAGCCGCGGCGATCACCGCGACCGCGCGCAGCGTGAGCAGGTCCGCGGCGCCCGGCCCGGCCCCGACGAACCAGACCTTGGCGTGGCCTTCGGGCTGAGTGCGGCGGTTGCCCTGGCGCTGACCGGTCACAGCTTGCCTCCGCGGCGGGTGCGCCGGCCGGGCACGAGCAGCGTGGAGAGGTACGGCGCGGGCCCGGTGACCTCGGCCGCGGGCCGGATGTCCTCACCGGGCAGGCCCAGGCTGACCCCGTGTACGGCGCCGTCGATCCGGCCCGCGTCGCGGACCGCGGCGAGTACCTCGGGCAGGTGGCTGCCACTCTTGTACCCCACCACCGTGTCGAAGCGCGCGAGCGCGTCGGTGAACGGCACGAGCCCGGCGGTCAGCGGGAGCAGCGCCAGCGTCTCCGTGCCCTCGCACAGCACGGTGCCGCTGCGCGCCGCGAGATCCTGCATCGCGGTGATGCCCGGCACCGTGACGACGGTCAGGCCGGGCACCCGCGGCCGGACCGTCGCCGCGAGGTAGGTGAAGGTCGAGTAGACGTTCGGGTCGCCGATCGTGGCGAACGCGACCACCGAGGCTCCGCCGGCGAACGCCGCCACCGCCGCGTCCGCGGCGCCGTCCCACGCGGCCTCCCGTTCGGCCATGCCCGCACCCTCGGTCAGCGCGAACGACACCCGGGTGATCCGGTCGTGCGTCACGTGCGCGCGCACCGTGGCCTCCGCGCGCCCCTGCTGATCTGGGGGGGCGACCCCTCTGGAACCCCCCGGTGACCCAAGGCCCCGTGACGAAGGAACGGGGCCTTGGCCGTGCTCGCCGGTGGCCATGACCGGGACCAGCACCAGGTCGGC
>Ga0207665_10001822_pt1 | contig 14354 bp, 15 predicted proteins | sample LARL112metaG_FD_184351 | JGI IMG/M metagenome (GOLD analysis project Ga0207665, IMG submission 184351) | Corn, switchgrass and miscanthus rhizosphere microbial communities from Kellogg Biological Station, Michigan, USA - LAR L11-2 metaG... | ecosystem: Host-associated > Plants > Roots >...
GGGGATCTGCTTGGCCTCGGGCGGCTCGATGCTCATGAGCGCCCAGTCTAGTAACGGGCCGCCGGCCGGCTCCGACAGCTACCGCGACCTGCTCGGCGGCTCGCTTGACGCGTACATGTCGATGGTGTCCAACCGGCTGAACGACGTGATGAAGCAGCTGACCATCATCGCCGCCGTGTTCCTGCCGCTGACGTTCCTGACCGGTTTCTCCGGCCAGAACCTGGGCTTCCTGGTGAATCACATCGGGCCGCTCGGCGCGTTCCTGGTCTTCGGCCTCGGCACCGAGGTCCTGGCCGTCGCCATCTTGGTCGTCATGTTCCGGCGCCGCGGATGGATGGGGAAGGGGCGCAGCTGACCGTCCGCGCCGGCTTCATATACCGAACGAGGCGGGTACCCGCCCCGCCGGACCCCCGTGCGCTGGTGGGGCTAACCTTAGCCTCTGGGACGCTTGCTGCCGAGGCGAGAGGGGCGGTTCGTGACGGAGTGGTCGCAGGTTCCCGCGGTCGCGCGCCCGCTGCCCGAGCCGGAGCCGCAGCCGGTGCTCGCCCCCCTCACCGCCGCCGCGATCTTCCTGGTGCTGACGATCGAGCCCGGCGGGGAGGACGCCGTCCGCGACCTGCTCGCGGACTGGGCGGGCCTGGCGCGGGCGGTCGGGTTCCGCGTCCCCGAGGCCCCGCTGGCCTGCGTGGCCGGCATCGGCTCCGGCGCGTGGGACCGGCTGTTCTCCGGCCCGCGCCCGGCCGAGCTGCACCCGTTCCGCGAGCTCGCCGGGACCGTGCACCGCGCCGTCTCCACCCCTGGTGACCTGCTCTTCCACATCCGGCACGAGCGGATGGACGTGTGCTTCGAGTTCGCCAGCCAGGTCATGACGCGGCTGGCCGGCGCCGTCACCGTGGCCGACGAGGTGCACGGGTTCCGCTACTGGGACGAGCGCGACCTGCTCGGCTTCGTCGACGGCACCGAGAACCCGGTGGGCGCCGCGGCCGGTACCGCCGCGCTGACCGGCGACGGCGATCCGCCCTTCGCTGGCGGCAGCTACGTCATCGTGCAGAAGTACCTGCACGACATGGCCGGGTGGAACGCGATGACCACCGAGGACCAGGAGAAGGTGATCGGCCGCACGAAGCTGTCCGACATCGAGATGCCGGACGACGTCAAGCCGGCCAACTCGCACGTCGCGCTGAACACCATCGAGGACGCGGACGGCAACGAGCAGCAGATCCTGCGGGCCAACATGCCGTTCGGCGAGCTGGGGCGCGGGGAATTCGGCACCTACTACATCGCGTACGCCGCCACTCCGAGCGTCACCGAGCAGATGCTGGTCAACATGTTTATCGGCAACCCGCCGGGTAACACCGACCGCATCCTGGATTTCTCCACGGCGGTCACCGGCTGCCTGTTCTTCGTGCCGCCGGCCGGCTTCCTCGACGACCTCCCGGATCCGCCCGGTGCGACCGGTCCACCTGACCCCGCCGGCGAACCGGACTCCGGTTCCCTGGGCATCGGCAGCCTGAAGAGGAGCAATCAGTCATGAACAACCTCTACCGCGAGCTCGCTCCGATCTCCGATGCGGCCTGGTCGGACATCGAGACCGAAGCGCGCCGGACATTCGAGCAGCACGTGGCCGGGCGCCGGGTGGTCGACGTCAAGGGACCGGACGGCCCCTCGCTGGCCAGCGTGAACACCGGGCACCTGGCCGAGATCGAGGCGCCCGCCGACGGCATCATCGCGCACGCCCGGGTATCCCAGCCGCTGGTCCGGCTGCGGGTCCCGTTCACGGTCGACCGGGACGACGTGGACGCGGTGGAGCGCGGCGCGCAAGACGCCGACTGGCAGCCGGTCAAGGACGCGGCCAGGAAGATCGCGTTCGCCGAGGACGCGGCCGTCTTCGGCGGCTACCAGGCGGCGGGCATCGCCGGGATCAGGGCGAGCTCGTCCAACCCGGCGCTCACCCTGCCCGCCGACGTGCGGGAGTACCCGAACGCGGTCAGCCAGGCGGTGAGCTCACTGCGGCTGGCCGGCGTCGGCGGCCCGTTCTCGCTGCTGCTGTCCGCCGACGCCTACACGCTGGTCAGCGAGACCTCCGACCACGGCTACCCGATCCGCGAGCACCTGGCCCGCCTGCTCGACGGGGAGATCATCTGGGCGCCTGCCATCGAGGGCGCGTTCCTGCTCTCGGCCCGCGGCGGCGACTACGAGCTGCGCCTCGGCCAGGACCTGTCGATCGGCTACCTGTCCCACGACGCCGGCACCGTGCAGCTGTACTTCCAGGAGTCCCTGACCTTCCTGGTGTACACCTCCGAGGCCATCGTCTCGCTGACCGCCGGGACCGCCTAGCGCCGGCCCCGGCGGCCCGCCCTCACTCGTACCTGGTGGGCGGGAACGGGTGGTGCTCGTTGATGTGGCCGAGCTCGTCCTTGTCCTCCTGGCGGCGGAACTCGGCCTGTTCCTCCTGGTAGTCCTCGTCCAGGGTGATGTCCTCGGCCGGCGGCGCGTCGGTGGCCGGCGGCACCTCGCCGGGATCGTAGGCGTCAAGCCCGGCGGCGACGCGCTCTTCTTCGGTCAGGCGGGCGAGCCGGTCGTCGTCGGGACGCTGCGACGCGCCGCCGTGCTCACGGCGGTCCCGGTGGAACCGCTCGGGAAAGTCTTCCTGTTCTGACATGTGGCCTAAGTTACCCGGCGACGGCGGCGTTACCCGGCGACGGTGTTACCCGGCCACGGTCGCGTGGATCACCGACAGCGGCGTACCCGTCTCGCGGATGCCGATCCCGGTGAAGCCGGCGGTGCTGAGCAGGTCGTGCCACTGGTCCTCGGCGCGCTCCTGGCCGGCCAGCATGCCGAGCATGGTGAGGTCGATCATCTTCGCCATGTGCGGGGCGTCGCCCGGCGGCACCACGAACTCGATCATCATCAGCCGGGCGCCGGGGCCGCCGGCCGCCGCGATGTTCTCCAGGATCCGCCGGGCCTGGCCGTCAGGCCAGTCGTGGAGCACGAAGGAGACGAGGTAGCTGTCGGCGCCGGCCGGCACCGACGCGAAGAAGTCGCCGCCCGCGCACTCGACCCGGTCCGCCACGCCGCGCTCGGCCAGGGCCTTGGGCGCGTCGGCGACGACGTGGGGCAGGTCGAACAGCACGCCGCGCAGGCCGGGGCGCCCCGCCAGGATGGCGGCGAGCATGGCGCCGTCGGCGCCGCCGACGTCCACGACCGTCCGGGCGCCGTCCAGCGGCAGCGACGGGATCGCGGCGGCCTTGATCCCGTCGGTCAGGTTGGCCATGGCGCCGGTGAACCTGGCGGCCTGCTCGGGCTGGCCGGAGAGCCAGCCGAAGAACGGCTGGCCGTACAGGTGCTCGGCCGCGGGCTGGCCGGTGCGGATGGTATGGACGAGCTCGCCGAACGGCGCGTAGTGCGTCTCCATCCACATGATGGCCAGGTCGCGCATGGAGCCGGGCTGCGTCCTGGTCAGCGTCTGCCCGAGCGGCGTCAGGCCGAAGACGCCCGGCTCGGGCTCGGTGAACACCCCGGCACTGGCCAGCGTGCGCAGCAGCCGGGCCAGCGACGGCGCGTGCGCGCCCGCCTGCCCGGCGAGGACCTCGACCGGGGCCGGCCCGGCCGCCAGGTGATCGGCGACGCCGAGCACGGCGGCCGCGTACAGCGCCTGGGAGATCTGGAACCCGGCCAGGAGCTGGACCATCTGGACTGGCGGCGGTACTTCGTGAGCTGACATAGATTCCCCTCCTTGGTGCGGGCCGTCACGGGCTGGCGGCCGCGATCGCTTCCCTGATCCGCGTCAGGACGGCGATGAGCTGCTGCCGGTCTTCCTCGCCGATCCCGCTCATCACCGCGCCCTGGAGGGCCACGACCTCCGGCACGTACTGCCGGACCATGGCCTGCGCGGGCGGCGTGATGGCCACCAGGAGCCGGCGGCGGTCGGCCGGGTCGGGCCGCCGCTCGACGAGCCCGCGCCGTTCGAGCGTGTCGAGCAGCGAGGTGACCGAGGCGGTGGTGACGATGAGGCGGCGGGCGATCTCGGTCGGGCTGAGCGGCTCGCCCGCCCCGTCGAGCACGGCGAGCGCCTGGCGGGCGGCGGGGGAGAGCTGGTAGCCGCTCAGCGCCCGGTTGGCCAGGGCCACGAACGCCTCCCCGGCCCGGACGATCCCCACGATGCACTCGTTGGCGGACGCGCTCACCCGTCGCTCTCCTCTGATCTAGTAGCTAGAACTCATATTATTAGACTTCTAGCTAATTTCAGAACCTGTACCGGGGTCGGCCGTCCGGCTCTGCCGCTGTGGCAGCGTGCCAGCTGGAACCGGCACCTCCGCATCGGGCCGGCCGGGGACCGGGCACTCCTGGCTCCCGGCGGGGCGCGAAGTGTGAGGCAGGGGCACCGTCCGGAGACGCGATTGCCGATGATGGCGGACGCGTGCCGTCGACCGGGGGTGACCGCCGGCGAGAGAATTCCCGGGTTAATTTCCTTGTTTCACTGAAACATCAATTGACTCATGGAAGCTGGCTCGCGGAAGTCGCCCGGAAATACCGGCTGGTTACGTTTAGCGATCGCTATCTCGTGCTCGCCGGAATACGCTGGGTAGCTTGTGGGTAAGCTGTGAATAAGCCGGTGGATAACGACCGAGGCGTGCGGATAACCCGGTTTATCCTGTGGATATCATGTGGACAGGGGAAGGCTGAAAATGAACTGTCAGAAAATAGGCAGAAAATGGGCGGGGACCCTTGCGCAACGACCAGGAACGCAGTAGAAATACTTTCACCGTTGGAAACGGGAACCGCCCGGGATTAACCCCGGAACGCGGGCAGGCGCCGGGAAACCGGCACCTCACGCGGGTACTTGGCACCGGCGGGCGGCGCGTGGCGCCGGGCGGGCCGGGTTACCGGCAGGCTTGGCGGGACGAGCCAGGCGGGGCCCCCTCCATCTCATACATGGAGGGGGCCCCGCCCTTTTGCCGTTACGACCATTGTGCCTGGATTCTCCCCCCGGCAAACGCGCCGTCAGCAATCGATAAGGACGCCGGGAGAAATGACGTCGACCGGATGTGCCCGGCGGGTTCCGGCAGGCTCCAGCGGTGCTCGGCGGCGAACTCGTGACGTCCGGCCGGCTCGAATCCGGCGGCGGCCAGTACCTGCGAATCGGGACAGTGCCGCCGGTCCTGATCCCGGCCGCGCCCCCGGCGGGGGCCTTGGCCCGGACCACCTCCGCCATTCCTGGCGGCTCAGCCCGCCCGCTCGGCGATGCCCGGGTAATCGAGGACGAGGCCGCTCTCGTCGTAACCGAGCGTACAGGTGAAGCCGAAGGCGGGCGCGGCGTAGCGGTACCGCTGCTGCCCGGACTCGTCCGGCAGCCGGGTGTAGCTCTGGTCCAGCCGTTCGGTACGCAGGTCGAGCGCGCGGACGTACGCGGCGGGCGTCTCGGCGCGCGCTCCGGTGGCCAGCGCCAGGCGGTGCACCGGCAGCGTGTTCGTCAGCGCCGACGACTCCAGGTCGACGTCCAGGCACCCGTCGAGCTGCGGCGCCGGGCGGCCGTCGACGCGCCAGCGGCCCGCGCCGTCGGCCGTCAGCCCGGACTGCCGCAGGCCCGCGGCCGTGCGCGCGGTGACGCGAGCCTCCCGGGTGAGCCAGGCCGCGTCCAGCCGGATGCGGTAGGACACGATCCAGGTCTCCCCGTCCTCGACCGCGGTCGTGGTCCCGTCGATGCTCCAGCCGCCCGCCGCGGCCCGGAAGTAGGCGACCTCGAAACCCGAGCGGGCCCCGCGATGCCGCCAGCAGGCGGCCGCCGGGAAGGCGGCGAACGTCACCAGGTCAGGATGGCACGTCCCACTGGACGCGCAGGTCGGGCGGCTTGCGGAAGACCAGGCCGCGCGGGGCGCTGGCGTGGCCGGGGTCCAGGCGCAGGCCGGGCAGCCGCGCCAGGACCGTCTCCACGGCGACCTGCGCCTCCAGCCGGGCCAGGTGCGCGCCGAGACAGAAGTGCGGGCCGTGCGCGAAGGCCAGCTGGCGGCCCGCGCCCGGCCGGCGGAGGTCGAAGGCGTCCGGATCGCCGAAGACGGCCGGATCCCGGTTGGCCCCGGCGATGGACACCGTGACCTGGTCGCCGGCGCGGATCCCGGCCTCGCCGAGGCGCGTGCCGGCGGTCGCGTAGCGGTCGACCACCGCCGCGGCCGGCTCCAGCCGCAGCGATTCCTCGACGGCCGCGGGCACCAGGCCGGGGCCGGCGAGCACCAGGGCGAGCTGGGCGGGGGAGGACAGCAGGTGCAGCAGCGCGTTGGCGATCATGCCCTCGGTGGTCTCGATCCCGCCGAACATCAGCACCGCCGCGTTGGAGATGACCTCCTCCGCGGTCAGCCGCGCCCCGGCCTGCGGCGCCCCGGCCTGCGGCCCGGCGGCCTCGGCGAGCAGGGACGCGGTACCCGGCCTGGCGATCACCTCGTGCAGGCTGGCGGCGAGCTCCGCGAACGCGGCGATCCCCGCCGGGGCGGATCCGCTCTCGGGCCGCCCGGCCTCGGCCTGCCCCGCCGCGCCAGCGGCCTCTGCCTGTACCGCCGCCACGATCCCGTCGTACCAGGCGAGGATCCGCGCCGGGTCGATCCGGCTGAGGCCGAGCACCTCGGCCATGACCGCGACCGCGAGCGGCCCGGCGACCGCCCGGCGCAGCTCCGCCGCGCCGCCCGGCTCGATGGCCGCTACCAGCCGGCTGGCCTCGGCCCGGGTGAACGCGGCCAGCCGCGCGTGCACCTCGTCACGGCGGAAGGCCCGGTTGAACGGGGCCCGGTGGCGCGCGTGCTCGGCGCCGTCCAGCGAGAGCATGCTGGGCCCGACCACCTTGGCCGTGGAGAAGCGGGGGTCGTCGACGGTGAAGGTCCGGGCGTCACGCAGCACCGCCACGGCCGCGTCGTAGCCGGTGACCATCCAGGCGCCCAGGGCCGGAACCCAGGCGGCCGGCCCGGCGGCCCGCATCCGCGCCAGCGCCGGGTGCGGATCGGCTTCCAGCTCGGCCAGGGTGACCTGGACTTCCGGCGCGCGGGCCTCGCTCGTGGGCATCACCGCCCAAGATACGCTCCGGCGCCGGGCCTGACCGCCGCCGGCTAGGTTGAACCGGTGGCTGACGTGCGGATCCTGCTCATCTCGGGCAGCACCAGGCAGGGTTCTGGCAATACGGCGGCGCTGCGCACGGTGCAGGCGACGGCGGCGGACGGGATCGCGGCGGAGCTGTACGACGGGCTCACGGCGCTGCCCGCCTTCAGCCCGGACCAGGACGAGCAGCCGCCGGAACCGGCGGCCGGGCTCAGGGCGCGGATCGCCGCCGCCGACGCGCTGCTGTTCTGCACCCCCGAGTACGCGGGCACGCTGCCCGGCAGCCTGAAGAACCTGCTCGACTGGACGGTGGGCGGCGGCGAGATCTACGGCAAGCCCGTCGGCTGGATCAACGTCGCCGTAGGCGGCCGCGGCACCGGGGCCGAGGAGCACCTCGCGATGGTGCTGCGCTACGTCGGCGCGGTCGCGGTACCCGGGGCCTGCGTGCGCGTGCCGCTCCCGCGCGAGGCCGTCGGCCCGGACGGGACCGTCACGGACCCGCCGCTCCGGGCCGCCCTCGGCGCCGCGCTCACGGCGCTGGCCGAGCACGCCCGCGGGTAGCCCGGCGCCGCGAAGGTCCGGCCGGCCTGGACGCGGCAGCGTGACGCCAGCGCGGTGAACAGGGGCTGAACGCCGCCTATTGACCGGGCGAACGGGGCTTGGTAGAACACGTTCTACCGCGGCCCGAAGGAGCGCACGATGGTTGTCCCCGCGCCACGCGACCCCGACGTCACCCGCGACATCCTGACCCGCTGGCTCGGCGATCAGGCCCGGCTGCCGGGGGCGCGGATCACGGACCTGAAGACGCCGGAGTTCACCGGCTTCTCCAGCGAGATGCTCATGGTCGACGTCGAGCACGACGGCGGCACCGAGTCGTTCGCCGTGCGCGTGGCTCCGCTGCACTACCAGGTCTTTCCCGAGCCGCGGTTCGCCGAGCAGTACCGGCTGATGCGCATCCTGGACACCGAGACCGACATCCCGGTGCCGCCGGTGCGGTGGTACGAGCCCGATCCCGGCTACCTCGGCGCCGCGTTCGTGGTGATGCGGCGGATCGACGGCCGGGTGCCGACCGACTCGCCGCCGTACCATACCGGCGGCTGGGTCACCGAGATCACCCCGGCCGAGCGCGCCGCCATGTGGTGGTCGGGCCTGGACATCGTGGCCCGGCTGCACAGGCTCGACGCGGACGCCCTGGACCTTGGGTTCCTCGATCAGCCGCACTGGGGCAAGGTGGGCCTGGACCAGCGGCTGGCTTACTACGAGCACTACATGAACTGGGCCTATCCGGGGCCCAAGCCGACCGCGACCAGGGCCCTGGCCTGGCTGAAGGAGCACCGGCCGGACGAGCCGAACGACCCGGTGCTGCTGTGGGGCGACGCCAGGATCGGCAACATGATCTTCGCGCCGGGCGGGACGCCGGTGGCCGTGCTGGACTGGGAGACCGCGACGTTCGGCCAGGCCGAGGAGGACCTGGCCTGGTACCTGTTCCTGGACCGGCACCACAGCGAGGGCCTCGAGGTGCCGCCGCTCGAGGGCTTCCCGCCGGCCGCCGAGACGATCGCGCGCTACGAGGAGCTGGCCGGGAGGCCGATGCAGCACATGGGCTGGTACGAGGTGCTGTCGGGCTTCAAGTTCACCGTGATTATGTCGCGCATTTCCAATGCCATGATCGAATGGGGCTGGCTGGAGCCGGACAGCGATTTCCCCTACAACAACAACTGCTCGCGCTTGACCGACGTGATCCTGGAAGGGCTGTAGCAACCGTGACCCTGTCGCCGCTCGACGACTATCCCGTGCACCAGATTCCCGAGGTGATGCGGCACGTCGGGACGTCGGACCGCAACTTCTACGACCGCTACTACTTCAACGCGTTCCCGCTGACCGGGGACGCCATGCTGCTGGTGGGGCTGGGCCAGTACCCGAACCTCGGGGTGACCGACGCGTTCGCGCTGCTGCGCCGCGGGTCGCTGCACCGCGTTGTCCGCGCGTCCCGCGAGCTCGGCGCCGACCGGATGAACACGCAGATCGGCCCGTTCGTTATCGAGGTTCTTGAGGGCCTCAAGCGGCTCCGCGCGGTCCTCGGTCCGAACGAACATGGCCTGTCGTTCGACCTCACCTGGGACGGGACCGTCCCGCCGCGGGTCGAGCCGCAGCATTTCATCCGCGCGCAGGAGCGGGTGGTGTTCGACTCCAAGCGGATGGCGCAGACCGGGCGGTGGACGGGATCCATCTCGGTGGACGGCGAGACGACCGAGGTGACGCCGCAGACCTGGTGGGGGATCAGGGACCGGTCCTGGGGCATCCGTCCGGTCGGCGAGGCCGAGCCGCCGGGCATCCAGGCGCGGAACGCCGGCACGTTCTACTGGCTGTACACGCCGATCCAGTTCGAGGACCACGCCATCCTGGTCATCATCCAGGAGGACCAGGCCGGGCGGCGGCTGCTGGAGGAGGCGGCGCGGGTCTGGCCGGACGGCACCAGCGAGTACCTGGGCCGGCCGGTCTACGAGCCGGTCTACGCCGACGGCACCAGGGACGTGGTGAGCGCGCGGATCGGCTTCGCCCCGCCGGGCGGCAAGCCGTTCGACCTGCACGCCACGATCTTGCTGCCGGTGCACCTGATGGCCGGCACCGGCTACGGGCTCGAGCCGGACTGGCGGCACGGCATGTACCAGGGTCCCGACCTGGTCGTGCAGGGCGTGAGCTACGACCTGTCGCAGCCGCAGGACGCGGCCCGGATGTGGGGCATGGTCGACGCGGTCGCCCGGTTCGAGTACGAGGGGCACACCGGCTACGGCCTGTACGAGTACTGGGCGCTCGGCGACCACCCCTCGTTCCGGTAGCGGTCACACCATCTCGGCTTGCAGGATCTCGGCGGCCGGCCGCCTGGTGCCGGCCCACGCCGGGATGCTCGCCAGGGCCGCCGCCGCGATCAGGACGCCGAGCACCGCGGCGGCCAGCCACCAGGCAGGCGGGACCACCACCCGCCCGGCCCGGCTCGCCGCCGCGAACAGTTCGATGCCCAGCGGGATGCCGAGCAGGGCCCCGGGCACCGCGGGAATCACCTGCGCCGCGGCGATGCCCGCGCCGACCTGCCGCGGCGTGGCGCCGAGCGCACGCGCGAGGGCCGAGGCGGCCCTGGTGTCCAGTACCGTCGTCCAGGCCGCGCAGACCGCGTTGAGCGCGGTCAGGGCGAGCAGCACCACCGTGAGCACCAGCAGCATCTGCTCGTCCCTGATGACCACGGGGTCGCTCAGCCCGCTCGCCGTCGCCTGGTCGCCGCGATCGGCAGTGACGTGGAATGCCAGGACGGCGACGACCCCGGCCGTCGTGATCATGATGCTGGCCGCGCCGAGTATCGCGCGGCGCGGCCGGCGGGCGACCAGCCGCAGCCCGAGCAGCAGCGGCACGGGCAGGCGGCGGGATATCGCGATCAGGGCGGCCCGGCGCCGCGGCGGTCGGGCCACCCCCGCCAGCGCGCTGACCGTGCTGGTCCGCGCGGCCCGGATGGCGGGTACGAGCGTGGCGGCCAGCGCCACGGCCACGGCCACGGCCACGACCTCGGCGGCAATCGGCACGGTGAGCGACGGCGCGCCCGGGGTCCCGACCAGGGCCGCCCCCGGGCTGGTGATCAGCGGCGCGGCCAGCCAGCCGGCCAGCAGTCCGGCGGCCGCCGCGGCCAGCGCGAGGACGAGGTTCTCGGCCAGCAATACGCCCGCGACCAGCCCCGGCCCGCCGCCGGCCGCCTTGAGCAGGCCGGTCCGCCGGGTGTGCTCGGCCATCCGGCCGCCGGCCAGCACGGCCACGCTGGCCACCGCGAGCAGCGCGGCCAGCAGCGCGCCGGGGGACAGGACCTGCTGCTCGTCCTGGACCAGCAGGCCGTCCGCGGCGGCGAGGTCCGGCCAGCCGACCATGTTGGACAGCCCGGCGCTGCCCGGGCCGCCGCTGTGGCCGGCGGCGAACGCCTCGGCCTGGGCCGGGTCGCCGAGCCTGAGGTCCAGGACATAGGTGGACACCGGAGCCGCCGGCGTGGCGAGCCGGAGGGCGTCCGGCTCGGTGACCCAGATCATCCCGAGGTCTCGCGGCGGGACCTGCTCCCCGCCGGGGGCGCCGCCCACGCAGCCGCCGCCGGTCACCTGGCAGAGGTTCGGGTACGGCGGGACGGCCGCGGTGACCGCGATCCCGCCGACCGTGAACGCCTGGCCACCCAGCGTTACCCGGTCGCCGACGCCGACGCCGAGCGCGTCGGCGAAGGTCCGCTCGATCACCACGTGCCCTGGGCGCACCCAGCCGCCGGCGGTCAGCTTCGGCTGGTCAATGGGGCTGGAGGCCTGGGTTCGTCCCTCCGCCTCGGCCCCGGCGGAGAGCCCGCGGGCGCGGATGATGGTCCAGACATCGGGGTAGGGGCCGCCGTGGCCGGTGACCCCGGGTGCGCGGGCCAGCGCGGCTGCCGCGGCGGGCGGGCCGGGGCGCACGCCGGGCCCGTGGAGGGCCGGCAGGTAGGCCACCACGTCCGGCCCGTTCGTCGCCGCCCGGGTCTGCTGGTACGGCTGGCTGGTGACCCCGTGCAGGACGAGCCCGAGGGACAGTACCGCGGTGGCGGCGGTGATCGCGAGCAGCAGCAGGACGGCCTGGGCCGGGTGACGCCGGATGTCCCGGCCGGCCAGCCGGCTGATCAGCACGAGCTTGCCCATGACCATCACCCTTCCAGGCCGGCGAGCGTGCCGAGACTGCCGGTGGTGCCGCCGGTCAGCCTGGTCTGGTCCACGAACTCCCCGTCGCGCATGCTGATCAGCCGGTCGGCGGTGGCCGCGATCCTGGAGTCGTGGGTGACGATGACCAGGGTCTGCCCGGCCGCGTGCAGGCTGTCGAACAGCCGCAGGACGTCGAGGGTGGCTTCGCTGTCGAGGTTGCCGGTCGGCTCGTCGGCCAGGACCACGAGCGGGTCGGCGACCAGGGCGCGGGCGATCGCTACCCGCTGGCGCTGGCCCCCGGACAGCGCCGAGGGCAGGAACCCGGCCCGGTCGGCCAGCCCGACCCGCTCCAGCAGCCCGGCGGCCCGTCGCCGCGCCGCCCGCGGCGACTGGCCGGCCAGCAGCCCCGGCAGCTCGACGTTCTCCACCGCGGTCAGCTCGTCCATCAGGTGGAAGGCCTGGAAGACGAAGCCCACGGCCTCGCGGCGCAGCCGGGCCAGGGCCCGCTCGCCCAGCTGGTCGACGCGCCGCCCGGCCAGCCATATCTCCCCGGCCGAGGCCCGGTCGAGCCCGCCGAGCAGGTGCAGCAGCGTGGACTTCCCGCAGCCGCTCGGCCCCGTCACGGCCACCGTCTCGCCCGCGTCGACGTCCAGGTCCACCCCGTCGACCGCGCGGACCAGGCCCGCGTCCTTCCCGTAGTGCTTGTGCAGCCCGCGGGCACGCAGCACCGGGGTGCCGCCTGCCGCCTCGGGCCCGGCTGTCTCGTTCATGAGCGGTCCTTTCGGCCGGTCCACTTCCGCTCGCAGGCCTCCAGCCAGCGCAGATCCGCCTGGAGCCGGAGCACGATACCTTCCAGCAGCAGCGCGGCGTCCGAGCCGGGCGGCTCGGCCATCGCGGCACGCTGGGTATCCCGGAGACTGCGCAGCAGCTCACGGCGCTGCGCGTCGATGATGGCCAGCGGGTCGGCCAGCCTGGCCGCCGCGGCCGCGATCAGCTTGAGATGGAACTCCGCCAGCCCGGGACCTGGCCAGCTGGTGTCGGTGACCCACTCGGTGACCCGCTGCTGGCCGTCCGCGGTCAGCGCGTACACCTTCCGGTCGGGCCGGTCCGGCAGGCCAGCCGCCTGCTCGCAGGTGACCAGGCCTGCCTTCTCCAGCCGGCCCAGGGTGACGTAGATCTGCCCGGCGTTCATCGCGTCCCCGGCCGGGCCGAGCGCCTGCTGGAGCCGGGCGCGGAGCTCGTACCCGTGGGACGGCTCCTTGGCCAGCATGGCCAGCACGACTTCCTGCTGCACCCGTTCGTCTCCTCTAACGGTTATCTGTTAACGGTTAGCTATATAGATAACCGTTATTTCTGGGGGAGTCAAGGCCTTTCGCCGCCTCGTTCGCGGCGACGCGGCCCGGGCCGGCGTGGTCCGCGCTAGCCGTGGTCCGCGCGCCGTGGCACCCGGGCCGCCGGCCGCGGGCGTGCCATGCTGGGGTGATGCAGACGGTGTACGAGGCCGCGGGGGGCGCCGCCGGCCTGCTGCGGCTGGCTCACGCGTGGCACGCCAGGGTCATGGCCGACGACGAGGTGAGCCACGCCTTCAGCCATGGCTATCACCCCCAGCACGCCGAGCGGCTCGCCGCCTACTGGGGCGAGGCCCTCGGCGGCCCGGCGGCCTACACGGAGAACTTCGGCGACGAGTCCTCGGTGGTGCGGATGCACAGCGGCAACGGCCCGCACGAGGAGATGAACCGGCGGGCGGTCGCGTGCTTCGACCAGGCCCTGGCCGACGCCGGCCTGGCGGGCGACGAACGGCTCCGCCAGGTACTGCACGACTACTTCGCGTGGGCCACTGTCACCACGATGGACCGCTACCACGGTTCGGCGGACGACGTGCCTGACGGCCTGCCGCTCCCGCGGTGGTCCTGGGACGGCCTCGCGAGCATGGGCTGACCGGCCGCCCGCGGGCCGCCGGGAGTGATAAGAATTTCCCGAACGGGGTTACGGAGCAGCCCTCCTATCGCTGTTACGCGTCACGGACCAATATCCGTCAGCTGACCGATGTCTTGCACTGCAAATTGCAGCAGCATTTGCGGTGCAAACAGGTACCGAGTACATCAGCTGAGGAACTGGATTGACGCGATGGCCCTGACCCGCCCGGCCCAGCTACGCCAGTGCCGTATCCGGCTGCCCCGGGAGCCGGCCGCGGCGGCTGCCGCCCGCGGTCACGTCCGCGCGGTCATCCGCGACTGGAACATCCCCGTCGACCCCGACATCGCGGTGCTGCTCACCAGCGACCTGGTGACGAACGCGATCATGACCGGGATCGGCGAGACGGTCACGCTCGCCGTCAGGTGCTCGAGCGGGCGCCTGCGCATCGATGTCTACGACGGGTCGCGCGCGCTGCCGACGGGAAGCGAGCCGGCCACGCCGCAGACCGGGCCCGGACTGGCGCTGGTCGCGGCGCTGGCGGCCGCGTGGGGCTGCTTCCACACCCCCGCGGGCAAGGCCGTGTACTTCACGCTCACGTTCCAGACCGTTCGGCCCGACTAGTCCCGACTAGTAAAGGCACCCAACCAGCAAAGGGGAAATGTG
>Ga0207665_10001823_pt1 | contig 14351 bp, 12 predicted proteins | sample LARL112metaG_FD_184351 | JGI IMG/M metagenome (GOLD analysis project Ga0207665, IMG submission 184351) | Corn, switchgrass and miscanthus rhizosphere microbial communities from Kellogg Biological Station, Michigan, USA - LAR L11-2 metaG... | ecosystem: Host-associated > Plants > Roots >...
CTCGACCAGGTTGAGCAGGTCGCCGGTTGTGGACCTGGCCCGGCCCTGCTGTTCCTCGGTGGCCTCGTCGTCGCCGCTGGCTGGCCGCTCGGCGGCGGCCTTCCGCCGGGGGCCTGGTGCGCGCGATCGCGCCGCCTGCTGCCTAGGTACCGTCGCCATCTATATCTATTCCGCCCCTCACATTTCAGTCCGCAGAATACCTTTTACCGCCCGGCTCGCAGGCCCGGACGGACCCTCGTCGCCGGTAGATCGCGTCCAGGTCATCCAGGAACGGGCCGGGCTCCGACATCCACCGCCGGTGGTCGCCGAACAGCTCGATCATCTCGTTCTGGAACCTGACGAAGCCCGGCGTCCGGGGCCTGGTCCAGGACGCGGCCATGGTGCGGCCGGTCCCGGAAAAGAAGCCGCCGGATACCTCGTCGGCGGCGGGGTCCGCCCAGACGTCGTGGTGCGCGGGCTGGCCGCCGGCCGTCAGGTAGGTCGTCCGCTGCGTCGCGGAGGCCGCGACGTGCAGCGCGTAGCCGGCCGCTTCGGCCCGGTGCGGGCGGTACGCCGAGATCATCAGTCCGGCCCCGCCGAGCAGCGACCCGGCGGGTTCGGGACCGGCGCCGATCCGCGGGATGTCGCCGAAGGCGAGCCGGCGGCCCGGGTGGCCTGCCCGCGAGTAGTTCAGGTAGCCGAAGGTCAGCGGGGCGTACCAGAAGTCGTCAGCGGAGGACAGCGTGTCGAGCACGTTGATCGGGTTCATGGACAGGCAGCGCGGGTCGCTGCCCCGAGCCGCCTCCCGCATCAGGCCGAGGGCCTCCAGCGCCGCGGCGCGGTCGATGACGTGGCCGTCGGCGAAGGTGACCGGGTGGCCCAATCCGGCCAGCAGGGTCAGCAGGCTGGCCGCCGAATCCACGTCGCCGAGCGGCCACAGCACCCGGCCGTGGCGGCTCAGCTCCAGCACCTCGTCCCAGCGGCCCGGCGGCTCCGGGAGCAGGTCCGGGCGGCGGGCGCTGACCTGGCAGGCGGCGTCGACGGCCAGCGCCCACTGGCGGCCGCCGTAGTGGTAGCTCTGGTGCGAGCGGCCGGGCGAGCCGGCCCCGAGCGCCGCCAGGTCGCCCGGGGCCGCCATCTCATCCAAAGGGACCGCGCAGCCGGTCTCCGCGATCAGCCCGATGTGCGGGTGGTCGATCACCACCAGGTCGTAGTCCCTGGCCAGGTCCTCGACCGAGGCGACGCCGAACTCCTTCAGCGACCTGGGCTCCCAGCGGATCCGGACCGCGCCGCCGGTGAGCCGCTCGTACTCGGCCGCGGTGGCCACCATGGGCGCGTGGCCCCGCTCGTGGTGCCAGGACGACCCGCGCAGCTCGATCACGTCTGGCTCGATCCCCTCAGAAGGCCGCCTGCGCGGTCAGCCCGGCGTCGGCCACCACCGCGGCCCCGGTCATCGCGCTGGAGTCGGAGCTGAGCAGGAACAGCACGACCGCGGCGATCTCCTCCGGCTCGATCACCGTCCCCCGCGGGTGGATGCGGCCCCAGGCCGCGATGGTCTGCTCGGGGTCGCCCTCGGCGAGCTCGGCCGCCCGCTGCAGCATGGGGGTGCGCACCGAACCCGGCAGCACGCAGTTCACCCGGATCCGGTCAAGGGCGTGGTCCAAGGCCAGCGACTTGGTCAGCGACACCACGCCGCCCTTGGACGCCGCGTACGAGGCCACCTCACGCTGGCTGGCGATGGCCTGCACCGAGGCCAGGTTGACGATCGCGCCGCCGCCGCGCTCGCGCATCCGCGGGATGGCGTACTTCGCCATCAGGAACTGGCCCTTGAGGTTGGTGTCCACCACGGTGTCCCAGTCCTGCTCGCGGTAGCCGGGGACCTCGCCGTATATCACCACTCCGGCGTTGTTGACCAGGAGATCCAGGCCGCCGAACGACTGGGTAGCCGCCTGCACGGCCCGTTCCGCATCCCCGGCGTCGGCGACACTCCCGCTGACCGCGATGGCCCGGCCGCCCGCCGCGGTGATCTCGGCGCTCACCTTCTCGGCCGCGGCCGCGTCGCGGTCCACGACCGCCACGGCGGCGCCTTCCCCGGCCAGCGCCCGCGCGACAGCGGCGCCGATACCCATGCCCGCGCCGGTGACGATGCCAGCGCTCCCAGCGAAACGCGCGTACGAGCCAGCCATGTCGTTCGGCTCCTTTCTTGTCTGTGTCGTCGCTCAGGCGAGCTGGACGCGGCCGCCCTCGGTGATGTCCGCGACCGGCCCGTCCGCCTCGAACACGACCGCCTCGAGCACCACCTGCCGGGCCTGGCCGGCGGCGAACCGGACGCCCGGGTAGCCCTGGGCGCGGGCGGTGCCCATCCCGTGGCCGGGAATGGTGCTGGCCGGCTCGACCGCGACGGCGTAGGCGCGCTGGTACCACGGCCAGCCCTCGCCGGCGTGCACCTCCTGCCAGAGCCAGGCCCGCGGGAAGACCTCCAGCGGCCAGCGCAGCCCGGCGCCGAGGCGCAGCCGCGGATTGGTGATGGCGAAGTACCCGCTGGTGAAATCGCCCAGGTAGGCGAGCACCGAACGCGGCTCGTCCGGCCCGGGGATCGCCCGCAGGTCCAGCGGCCCGCCGCTGACGTCGCGGGCGTGCGGCCAGCGGTGCTCACTCGCCGGGGCCAGCAGCGTCCCGGGCGCCTCGTGGTCGGCGAGCACGGAGGCGCAGCCGGCCGACAGCAGGCAGCCGTGCTCGAGGAACGGCGCCCCGAAGGCCGGGTGATGGATCCACATCACCTCGAGCTCCTGCGGGGAGTCGTTGGTGACGGTCTCGGTCAGGCGGAGCACCGCGCCGCTGAGGGTGAACTCCCTGCGGACGTGGAGCGGCACCGTGAAAAGCCGTGTTTCCAGCGTGGCGGCGGTCTCCCCCGCCTGCAGGACCTGCCAGGGCACCAGGGCCGCCTCGCCGTGATAGCCCCAGGTCACGTTCTGCTCGACGCACTCGTCGCCGCCGTTGGGCAGGAGCACCTGCCAGCCGCCCGGGTAGGCCTCGACCCAGCGCTGCATGGACGAGGCGGCGCGCGGCCACGGACCGGCCGAGCGCCGCCCCCACGGCGACTTGAACAGCACGTCGACGCCGGTCCTGCGGTCGGTGAGCGAGTAGATGTCGGCGCCCTTGTCCGGCAGGATCACCGCCTCGATATCGCCCGTCCGCAGTGTCAGCACGGTCAGTTCCTCGACAGGGCCGCGCCGGTGATCCACATCACGATGTCCTGCACGTCGGTCTCGTCGCGGCGCAGGTCCGCCACCACCCGGCCGCGGAGCAGCACCACGATCCGGTCGCACAGCGCGTGCACCTGGGGCATGTTGTGGCTGACCAGGACGACGCCCACCTGGCGCTTGGCTACCTGGGCGACCAGCTGGCCGATCTTCTCCGACTCCATCACGGCCAGCGCGGCGGTGGGCTCGTCGAGCAGCAGCACGTTCGAGCCCCACAGCACGGCCCGGGCCACCGCCACCGCCTGGCGCTGGCCGCCGGACAGCAGCCCGCACCGGGCCCGCACGCTGTGGATCTCGATGGCCAGGGACTCCAGGGCGGCCTCCGCCTCCCTGGCCATCCGCGGCCGGTCCAGCAGGCGGAACGGGCCCGGGCGCCTCCGCTCCCGGCCGAGGAAGATGTTCTCGGCGACGGAGAGTTCGGTGGCCAGGGCGAGATCCTGGTAGACCACCTCGATGCCCCGCTCGCGCGAGTCCTTGGGCGAACGGAACGTGACCGGTTCGCCGTTGACCAGCAGCTGGCCCGCGCTGGGCTGGACCGCGCCGCAGAGGATCTTCAGCAAGGTGGACTTGCCCGCGCCGTTGTCGCCGACCAGACCGACCACCTCGCCCGGGCGTACCTGCAGGTCGACGCCTGCCAGCGCGGCGACGTTGCCATAGCTGCGGGTGACGCCGCGCGCCTCGAGCAGCGGGGTGGCGTCGGCGGCGGGCGCCGGAGTGGCCTGTGCCGGGGTGACCTGTGCGGAGGTGGCTTGTGCCGCCTCGGGCGGCTCGTTGTGCGCCGGGTCGCTCATCGTTCTGCCCTCCGTACCAGCCGGTCCGTCAGCACCGCGATGATCAGCAGCGAGCCGAGCACGGTGTCCTCCAGGTAGGTCGAGAACTGCAGCAGCGCGAAGCCGTTCTGCAGCACGCCGAGGATCGCCACCGCGACCAGCGTGCCGAGCATGGTGCCGCGGCCGCCGCGCAGGCTCGCGCCGCCCAGGATCACCGCGGTGACCACGGACAGCAGGTAGGGGTCGCCGATCTGCGGGGCCGCGGAGCCGAGCTCGGAGGTGGTGATCACGCCGGCCAGGCCGGCGCTCAGCGCGGTCGCGATGAACAGGCCCATCCGGAGCATGTTGGCCTGGATGCCGGACCGCACGGCCGCGTCGTAGCTGTCCCCGGTGGCGTAGATGTGCCGTCCCAGCGCGGTGAAGCGCGCCACGAGCAGGCCGATCAGCCAGAGGCCGAGGAAGAAGAACACCGGCACCGGGATCGAGCCGACCTTCCCGCTGCCCAGCACCTGGAACCCGGAGCCGCCGATGCTGACCGTGGCGGTGTTGGAGATGGCGTAGGCCACCCCCAGGAAGATCGAGTACGTGCCCAGCGTGGTGACCAGGGAGTTGATCTTGAAGTAGACGGTGATGATGCCGTTGACGACGCCCACGCCCGCGGCGAACAGCAGGCCGATCACGGCGGTCAGCCAGACGTTCAGGCCCTGGCCCACCATCACGCCCATGAGGACCGACGTGGAGGCCATCACGCTGCCGATCGAGATGTCGATCTCACCGGAGATCACCAGCAGGGTCTCCGCCACCGCCATCACGCCGAGCACGCTGATCACGCTGGCCGCGGTGAGCAGGTTCTGCTGGGTGAAGAAGAACGGCGAGCTGATCCACATCAGGACGAAGACCACGATCAGGACCAGGATCAGCCCCTCGCCCTGCACCTGCTCGATGAACCTGCGGCGGCGCGCGAGCCTGCGCTCGCGCTCGTCGGATCGTTTCTGGTCCGCCGCCTCCAGCGCCAGCTCTTCCGTCCGGCTGTCAGGCGCCGTCCCGCCGCCCTGGACGTCGTGTCTGAGCGGGCTGCTCATATGCCACCTTTCCCCGGTCCAGCGGGCTTCGCCCGGCGCGCCTCATGCGAGGCCCGCCAGGCGAAGCCCGGATCGCCTACTTGCAGTGCAGGAACGCGGTCTTGGCCGTGACCTCGTAGCCCGCGATGTTGGTCACCTGCGGCACCTTGACGCCGTTCATGGAGTTCATCTCCAGGGACAGCAGCACCGGCCCCCAGCCCGCCGGGTCGAGGTACCAGGACCCGACGTAGTGCGAGTTCGAGCACACCTGGCCGAGGCCGAAGGAGTCGCCGCCATAGGAGTTGACCATGTAGTTCGGCAGGCCGCGGCTGGCCGCCGCCTTGGCCATGCCGCCGGTGTCCTCGTCGTTCACGGCCTGCAGCATGACCACCGCGTCGTGCGGGACCGCGGACAGCGCCGACAGCGTGTTGTTGTACGCCTGGGTGTCCACGCCGTTGGTGTCCACCATGATGATGTGGTTCTTCGGGATGCTGGGGAAGACGGTCTTCACCCCGGCCACCGCGCCCTGGTAGCGGGCCAGCACCGCGGGACCTGACTCGGGCTCGGCGCCGCCCACGAAGTACGGCACCTGCCCGGGGTACTTCTTCTTGGCCTGGTTGGCCATGTAGATGGCGGCGTTCTTCTCGGTGTTGAACGGGTCCAGTCCGACCTGCGGGAAGCCGGGCAGGGTCGCGCCGACCACGGTGACCGACGGGATCTTGGCCTGCTTGAGGATCTTGGACATGGCCGGCTGGTACTGCGCGAGCACCTGGAAGTCGATGAACCCGTTGATGCCCTCGTTGATGAGGGTGTGCAGGTTGCCGATGGCCACCGGGCCGTTCTGGTTGTCCACGGTCTGCAGGATCTGGGCGCAGCCCACGCTCTTGGCCGCGTCCTTGAGCCCGTTGCTCAGGCTGACCGCGAACGGCTGGCTGTCGGAGAACACGTCGTAGCCGATCTTGTAGCTGGCCTTCTTGCACAGCGCCTTGGTCGGATGCGACAGGTCGAGCGATGTCGACCCGCTGGGCTGGACCGTCGGCTGGTTGGCCGGCTGGGCCGCCGTGCTCGAACTAGACGAGGAGGAGCAGGCCGCGGCGGCCAGCACGAGCACGCTGGCCAGCGCGCCCAGGCCCAGGCCACGGCGGTAGGTTAGTCTTGACATGGTTCGTTCTTCACCTCTTTTACGAGCCACTGTGTGTTGTGCGGGGGTGGCCAGATTCCGGCTGGTCACCCCTTTTGCCCCAACGTGCGGGGCCGTGTCTTAACAGCTGGGTGTTATCGGCTGGGCACCCACGCCGCTTCCAGCAGCCCCTCCCTGGCCAGGTCGTAGAGATGAGCCCGCGCGGTGGCAACGGTCTGCGGTGAGACCGGCGGCGTGGTACCCGTCGTCTCCCCGAGTCTTGCGGCGAGCTCTCTGGTCAGGAGCGGCGCCGGGGCGCGGTCGGCGGCCATCTCGCGGGCGATCTGGTCGGCCTGGTCGATGAAGGCGAGGCTGTCCTGCAGGAAGGCCACGCCCTCGGCCCGCGGCATGGCCGGGACGTGGGCCGGGCAGAGCAGCTCGAAGGGGACCTCGAGCAGCCGCCTGAGCCCCCAGCGGGCCTCGGCGACGTCGAGGTAGAGCGGCGCGAACACCGACTGGCCGTCGCAGCTGGGCACCCCGTGGCCCTGCACCGCGTCGCCGGTGAACAGCGCCCCGCCGGCGGGGTCGAAGAAGGCGCAGTGACCCCAGGTGTGCCCGCGGGTCTCGATCACGGTCAGCTCGCGCGCCCCGACGGCGACCGTGTCCCCGTCGCGCAGCAGGAGGTCCACGCGGGGTTCGGGGACGCACAGCCCGGCCAGGAAGTCCCTGGTGTCGCGCAGGTCCATGACCCCCGGATAGTCGTCCCAGAACCGGGTCCACTGCTTGTCGAACGATTCCACCCAGGCCGCGTCCTCCAGCGGCGCGGCGATGCGCGCGCCGGGCGCCGCGGCGCGCCAGGAGCCCTGGCCGCCGGAATGGTCCGGGTGGCCGTGCGTGGCCAGCAGCAGGTCGGCCTGGCCGGTGCCGAAGCCGGCCGCGGGTATGGCCTCGGTCAGCGTGGCGGCCAGCGTGCTGGTGATGCCGGGGTCGATGAGCGCGAACCGGTCGCCGTCGGCGACCAGGTAGGTCCACAACGGGGCGTTGCAGACCTCGGGATAGTCGGTGGGCAGCTGGTAGACGCCGTTCCCGAGCTCGCGGACCGCGGCGCTCACTCCCCGTCCTCCAGCACCTGACCGGTGTGCTCGCCGAGGTCTGGCACCCCGCGGTGCAGCGCGGCGGGGGTGGCGGAGAAGACGAACGGGGAGCCCGGTGTGCGGAAGGTCGCCGTGCCGTCGCCGATCGGGACCTCCCAGAACATCTGGTTGTGTATCGCCTGCGGGTCCTTGACCAGGTCGTCGTATGTCTGCACCGGGGCGCACCACACGTCGTAGGCGAGCAGCGCCTCCATCCACTGTGCGGTGGTGCCGGTCTCGAGCTTGGCGGCCAGGGCCGCGTAGATCTCGGCCCGGTACTCGAGCATGAGCGCGTTGGTGTCGTAGCGGGCCAGTTCCGGCATGTCCAGGGCGCGGCCGACGACCGGGCAGGGCGTCATGGCCAGGGCGATGCCGCCGTCGGCGGTCGGGTAGAGCCCGAACGGCGCGGTGGCCCAGATGGAGCCGTGGTTCTCGGCCGGGCGGGCCGGGATGCCGCCGTGGTTCAGGTAGTAGGTGAGCTCCTGCTGCTGGGCCGAGATCGCGCAGCTGAACAGGTTGAGCTCGACCTTCTGGCCGCGCCCGGTGTGCCGTCTGTGCTCGACCGCGGCCAGGATGCCGATGACGATGTGCAGCGCGGTGTACTGGTCGGCGATGCCGATCCCGGCGGCGGTGGGCGGCTCGCCCGCCCGCCCGGCCAGGTAGAGCATCCCGGTCATGGCCTGGATGAGCATGTCTTGCCCGGGCCGGGTCACGTACGGGCCCGACTGGCCGTAGCCGGAGGAGCTGACGAAGATGATGGCCGGGTTGTGCTGGGCGAACTCCTCGTAGCCCAGGCCGAGCCGGCTCATCACGCCCGGGCGGAAGTTCTCCACCACGACGTCGAACTCGCCGGACAGCGCCAGGATCCGCTCGCGGGTGGCCTCGTCCTTCAGGTCGGCGGTCACGCTGCGCTTGTTGCGGTTGAAGGCGAGGAACGAGTCGGTCTGGCCGTGCGTGTGCCCGTCGGCGATCCCCCAGTGCCGGCTCCACTCCCCCTCCGGCCGCTCGATCTTGACCACGTCGGCGCCGAGGTCGCCGAGGATCTGGGTGGCCAGCGGTCCCTGCACGAGCGCGGTGAAATCCAGGATCCGGAGGTGGCTGAGCGGACCAGCCTGCGGCGCCTCAGCCTGCCGTTCCTCCACGAGTCTTACCTCCCGACACCCCAGGTGACCAGGTGAAACATAGTGCGTTTCATTTAACGGAATATTCATTCCGAAGACATACATATGTTTTAATTCACGTACTGTGTCACATTTGATCATCGGTGACAAGACGCTGACGAGGAACAACGCCCGATCGTGGCCGGATCGTGAGGACTCCCCTAACCACAGCGATGTGACATCGCTGTGGTCCTGACCACGGCAATGTCACATCGCCGTGGTTGCGCGGGCGGGGCGGTGTGGCACGGGGGGCTGCTGGGGTGGCCGGGGAGCGGACGGCGGCGGTCGGGCGAACGCACTGAATTCCCGGTTTCATGGCGTCCTGGCGCACTGGATTCGGGGTTTCATGCCCTTTGCGCGGGGCCGGGGCGGGAGGAGCCGTCATGAGAGGGCCGGGGTTACTAGGCCGGCGGCCAGGGCGGCCTGGAAGCCGGTGATGGTCTCCCGGACGCCGTCCGCCAGCCAGGCGTTGGGCAGGTCGCCGACCGCGTCGCGCAGCGCCGACCCGGACAGCAGCGAGGGCACCCGCAGCGGCTTGTCGTCCCAGGTGATGAAGCGGCCGGTGCCGGGCAGGATGTGCTCGATCAGGTCCACCAGCGCCGGGATGCCGATCCGGCGGCCGGGCACGTTGAGGCTGACCGCGTCGCCGGACCCGGCCGCGGCCCGGGCCGAGGCGATGAAGGCGCGGGCGCAGTCCGGCGCGTAGGTGAGCAGCACGCTGCCGCCGAACTTGATCTTGAAGGGCACGCCGGCCGCCGCGGCCAGCATGGCCTTGGTCGGGTCCGAGGTCATGCCCTGGTCGCGGCCCAGGCCGTAGACGATGAACGGCCGCAGGCAGATCGAGCCGATGCCGTGCTCGCGGGAGTAGACCCGGGCCGTGCCCTCGTTGGCCGCCTTGTAGACGCCGTAGAAGGACTCGGGCAGCAGCTCGGAGGTATCGGCGACGAGCCCGGCCCGGTGCCCGAGCGGGTCCCCGAAGACCGCGGCGGAGCTGGCGAAGGCCAGCCCGACGGTCCGGCCGGAGGCGCGGATCGCCTCGAAGACGTTGACCGTGCCGACCACGTTGACCATCGCGCCGAGCGGCGGGTCGGCGGCGCAGAACGGCAGCTGCAGGCCGGCCAGGTGGACGATGCGGGTGATGCCGCGGTCGGCCACGATGGCCGCCACGTCGGCGCCGCTGGTCACGTCCAGCTGGTCGAACTCCAGCTTCTCGTCGTGCTTGTTTTCCGGCCGGCCCTGGGAGATGAGCTCGAACCGGTGCAGGTCCGCGCTCAGGTCGGTGGCCACCACCGGCACGCCCTCGTCGAGCAGCAGCCGCACGACCCAGGCGCCGATGCAGCCTGCCGCGCCGGTGACCAGGAACCTCTCGGTTGACATCGCCATACGTTTCGGACCTCTAGGTGTCGGTGGTGGTGGGGGCGGGCAGCGCGACGCCGGCCAGCACGCCGCCGTCGACACGCAGGTCGACGCCGGTCACGAAGGACGACATCGGGCTGGCCAGGAACACGATCGCGTCGGCGACCTCGGCGGGCGCGCCGACCCGGCCGATCGGGTGCAGCGCGCCCCACTGCGCGATCACCGCGTCCGGGTCGTCGGCCGAGACGTCCAGGGCGGCCGCGCGCAGCATGGGGGTGTCCACCGAGCCGGGGCTGACCGAGTTGACCCGGATCCCGTCCGGCGCGTGGTCGACGGCCATGGCCCGGGTCATGGCCACGATCGCGCCCTTGCTCGCGGTGTACGCCACCACGTTGCGCTGGGTGGCGGTGGCCTGCGCCGAGGCCACGTTGACGATGGCGCCACCGCCGCCGCGCCGCATCAGCGGGATGGCGTGCTTGGCGGCCAGGAACATGGCGCGCACGTTGACGTCGAGCACCTCGTCCCAGACCTCCACCGGCGTGGTCTCCGCGGTGCCGTAGCGCTGGATGCCGGCCGAGTTGACCAGCGCGGACAGCCGCCCGTGCCGCGCGCCCACGGCGGCGAAGAACTCCTCGACCTGCTCCGGCCTGGCCACGTCGAGCACCGTGCCGCGCGCCTCGTGCCCGTCCGCGCGGATCTGCTCCACCGCCGCGGCCACGCCCGGCTCGTCGATGGCCGCGAGCTCCACCGCCGACCCGTGCCGGGCCAGGCCGCGCGCCGCGGCCAGCCCGATGCCGCTGCTGCCGCCCATCACGACGCAGACGGCACCCGCCATGAGCGGGCCCTCCGTCAGGCCGGCGAGGGGCGCAGTCATCGCGCGCCCTCGAGGTCGCGGTCGTCCAGCTCCATCATCTCGATCAGGCCCTGGATGTAGCCGAGCGCGAAGGCGCGGCCGCGGTGGCCGTACGGCGAGTCGCCGACCAGCGCGGGGGTGTGGTCGTCCAGGATGAACCCGTCGAACCCGCCGCGGCGCAGCGCGCGCAGCACGGTCGGCGGGTGGTAGTTCCCCTCGCCGAGGAAGCACTCGGTGAACGAGGGCACGGTGCCGCGCACGTCGCGCAGGTGCACGTAGGCGATCTTGCCGCGCGGCGCCAGGTAGCCGATCGCGTCCAGGACCGCCTGCTGGCCGCCCATCTCCGACACCGTGCCGAGGCACAGCTCGATGCCGAACCCGGGTCCGGGCCAGAAGTCCGCCGCCCGTTTCAGCGCGGCGACGTCGCGGAAGATCCGGGCCACGCCGCCGAGCTCGGGCACCGGCGGGTCGTCCGGGTGCACGGCCACGCAGACGCCTGCTCGCTCGGCGGCCGGCGCCACCGCGGCGACGAAATACTCGAAGGCCGCCCACATCTGCGCGTCGTCCCGTTCGGCGCCGATGTCGAACAGCGCGCCGCGGGTCCAGGAGTCCTTGGCGTCCTCCACCCGGCGGTCCCGGCGCGCCACGTACACCTGGTCCGTGCGGTCGGCCGCGGCCAGGTCGAACGCTGAGACGACCGCGCCGCCGCGGCCGTCCGGGGCCACCGCGGTCCGCCAGACCGAGGCCGGCATCCAGTGGAAGCCCAGGACACCGATGCCCGCCCGGCCCATGTTCTCCACCGTGGCGATGACGCCGTCGATCTCGGCGTCCCGGCCGGGCAGGCCGAGCATGGCGGCCGAGTAGAAGCTGTTCGGCACGTTCTCGATCGCTTCCAGGCGCAGGCCGTAGGACTCCACCCGCTCCCGCAGCGCGACCAGGTCGGCCAGCTCCCAGCGCCGCTCGCCGGGCAGGTCCGGGGTGTTGAACTGCACGCCCTGCGCGCCGATCTGGCGGGCGAAGGCGAGGTACTCGTCGGTGGCCCGGGCCGCCTGCCCGACCGCGATGCGCATCATGGTCTTCCTTCCAGCGCTAGGGCCCGGTCGATCAGGTCCTGTTCGGCCGCGATGCAGGCGGCGAGCAGCTCGCCGCGCTCCCTGGCCGCGGCGAATTCCAGCCGCCTGATGCCGAGCGGGTCGATCTGCTCGCGCAGCACCCGGAGCATCTCCGGCGGTGGTTCGGCGGTGACGCCGAGATCACCGGCCACGGCGGGCTCGAAGCCCGTCGACTCGCGCAGCTCCTCCAGGCTGACCCCTGGATGCAGGCTCTCGAGCACCAGCTCGCCGCGGTCGTCCGCGAAGCCGAACACCCCGAGGTTCGTGATCAGCCGGATCACCCCGGGCCGCAGCCCGGCGCGGCGGCGCGCCGCCGGGTCGGTCAGCGTGCGGGCCGCGCTCACCCGCGCGACCGACTCGACCAGCGTCAGCGGGGAGTGCCGGGTCAGGTAGAGGATGAAGTCCTGGTGCATGTCGGCGACGTCGGCCATACCGCCCTGCCCGGGCAGCCGGATCCGCCGACCGCTCGGGCTGGTCAGCTCGATGTTGTTGGTCCTGGCCCGCCGGTCCACCTGCGCGACCGTGACCACCTCGCACGTCACCCGGCCCTGCTGGTAGTACCAGCGGTAGGAGTCCTCGCCGCCGCACTGCACGGCCGCGCTGGCGGTGTCGAGCGCCTCGCCCAGGCTGAGCAGCATCGGCCGGACCGCCACGTCGAGCAGGCCGCCGCTGGTCATGAAGATGGCCAGGCCCGGCGCGTGCGTCGCCTTGGCCAGCAGGTACGACGTGGCGGCCAGCGGCGAGACCGCCCCGGCCGAGGCGATGGAGTCGCTGTCAAGCTGGCGGGCGAGCCAGCACACCATGAGCTCGTCCACCGTGGCGGGCGCGGGAGGCGCTAGCGGTGAGGCGGATGGCCCGGCCCGTTCGGTCACCGCGATCTTGACCGTCTCGTGGGTGAGCGCGGCCGCGGCCCGCAACCGGTCCCGCACGGCCGGGTCCGGGGCCGCCGGCGGCGGCGGGGACTGCGCCGTGACCCGGGCCAGCGCGGCGAAATCCGCGGTGTAGTAGGGCAGGCAGGACGCCGGGTAGGCGCCGGCGGGCACCACGCTGAGCGCGTGCACGAAGTGCCGGGGCAGGACGAACGAGTTCCGCAGCGTGCCCAGGGTCCCGGGCGGGACGACCTCCTCGACCGTGACCAGGACCCGGCGGGCGGCGAACGCGGCGGTGGTGTCCATCCCGCGCGAGCCGTAGATCTCGACGTTGCCGTGCTCGTCGGCCCGCTGCGCGTGCATCAGGAACACGTCCAGGTCCAGGCGGGCGGCGTAGCCCGTGTCGGCGTCGCTGGTCGTTTCGCGGCGCACGGCGGGCTGGCCGTCCAGCAGGTCGGTCCCGGCCGGCCAGGTGAACGGCATCGCGGGCAGGTTCTGCTTGGCCGCCTCCAGCCGCGCGGTGAACGCGAACGCCGGCCATTCGTCGATGCTCACCTGGTCTTGCTCGACGGCCCGGCGGAACAGCGGGGCCAGCCCGAAGATGTCCAGGCTGGAGAAGCAGAAGACGATCCTGCTGACCGCCCCCGCGCCGAGCAGGATCTCCAGCGGGATGCCGCCGCCCCAGCTCACGTACGTCAGGTCGCGCGGCCGGCGGGCGGCCAGCGCGTGCAGCGCGGCCAGCGGGAGCCGGGTCAGCAGCGCCCCGCCGACACCGACCCGGCTGCCGTCCGCTACCGCGGCCACGAGCTCGGGGAGGGGCACGAAGGGAGCTCCGGCCGAGTTACCCACGTAACTTCCTTTCAGCAGAAGAGTGATTCCGCTGATTGAAATAGACTCACGATGACCGGAAAGATCGGTATTGCGCTAGACGCTAGCCCTGTGACCTGCGCACTGTCAACGGTCCCCGGAGCCGCGGTCCGGACCTCGATGCCGTTGACAGGGCCCTGACCGGCTGGCTAACCTGCCGGTGGCTTATTGACGATCTTTCCTTTCGCTGATCGGAATAAACACTTCACTCAGTGAATCCTCGAGCGGGGAGCCAGCGTGCCCGATGCTGACGACGTGGAGTACCGCGAGGCAGACGGCATCGCGTACCTCACGCTGAACCGGCCGGCCAAGCTCAACGCGCTCGGGCCGAACTCGTTCCGGCTGCTCGGCGAGCACATCACCCGGTTCGCCGGCTCGCCGTCGGCCGGGGTGGCGATCCTGCACGGCAACGGCGGCTCGTTCGCCGCGGGCGCCGACATCGAGCATTACGTCGGGCTGAGCGTGCTGGAGTACGCCGACTTCATGCGCACCGGCAACGCCACCCAGCAGATGCTGATCGACTGCTCCAAGCCGGTGATCGCCGCGGTGCACGGGTACGCGCTCGGCGGCGGGCTCGAGCTCGCACTGTGCTGTGATCTCATCGTCGCCGAACAGGACGCCCAGCTCGGCCTGCCGGAGGCCAGGCTCGGCCTGCTCCCCGGCGGCGGGGGCACCCAGCGGCTGCCCCGGCTGATCGGCACCGTCCGCGCGGCCGAGCTGCTGATGACCGGGCGGCGCATCTCCGGCGCCCAGGCCGTGGCCTGGGGACTCGCGCTGGGTACCGGCGATTCGGCCAGCGCGCTGGAGG
>Ga0207665_10001824_pt1 | contig 14347 bp, 12 predicted proteins | sample LARL112metaG_FD_184351 | JGI IMG/M metagenome (GOLD analysis project Ga0207665, IMG submission 184351) | Corn, switchgrass and miscanthus rhizosphere microbial communities from Kellogg Biological Station, Michigan, USA - LAR L11-2 metaG... | ecosystem: Host-associated > Plants > Roots >...
GGGCCGGGAGCCTCCTGGCCGGGGCGCTCCGGGGTGGGTCGTTCTGCAGCCGGCGCCTCCGGAGCGGGCGTTTCCGCCGCGCCGGCGGGCTCCGGGGCGGAGGGCTGCAAGGGCCGGGGTGACCCGGTACCGCCCGGCCCGGCCGCCACCGGCGGCGTTCCCGGTCCCGCGGGAGCCGGCATCCCCAGACGCGCGGCCACAGTCTCCGGCCCAGCCACTGCATGCCTTCCCGGCTTGGCAGGCGCCGGGGCTCCTGGCCCAGCCGCTTCCGGCGAACCTGGCCTGCCCGGCGCTGAGGCTCCCGGCCCAGCCGACGTCGGCTCTGATCGTCCGGGGCCGACTTCCGCGGCAGTCGGCGTTCCTGGCACGGCAGCGCCCGGAACAGGGCCGACCGACAGTCCCGGCCGGCCTCCGGCGCCGCCGTCCGCGTCCACGACAGGGTCCGCCTCACTGGCCGGCCTCGCGGCCTCGGCATGGCCGGGACCATGCGCCGCGCCTCGGCCCGAAGCCACGCCGGAGCCCGAAGCCACGCCGGAGCCCGAAGCCACATCGGAACCCGAAGCGACGCCGGAGCCCGGCCCCGGCCCGGCCGGCCCTGCCGACCCACCCGGCGGCATGCTCGCGACGGGCGGGTAGCCAACCGGCCAGCCCGTTCCCGCGGCCCAGCGTGCGCCCTCGTCCGTGCCCAGACCCGCATTCCGGTCCGGACCGTAGTTCTGGCCGGGACCAGAATCCTTGGCCGGATCGTCAGACCGGGCGCCCACAGCCGGGCCACCCGTCCAGGCCCCCGCAACCGGATCAGCAGGCCGGGCGTCCGCGGCCGTGCCGTAGCCGACCATCGGCCAGCCGGTACCCGCATCCCTGCCGGTCCCCGAATCCCCGTGTGGCCGGCCGGCATTGCCGGCTACTGGGCCACCGGCGACGGGGCCATTGCTGACCGGACCATTCGTGCCCGGAGGCGCGGGCCGCGCTCCCGCCGCGTAACCGACCGGCGCGGGCGGCCGGGCTGGCGCGGGCGGCCTGCCCGCCGCCGCGTGACGTCCGTGGCCAGCCGTTCCGGCCAGGCCCGGATCCCGCCAGGTTCTCGCGGTCGCGTCCTTGGCCCGGCCGACGCCAGCGACCGGCGTGCCCTGCGCCTCCCCTGGCGGCCCTGGTGCCTTTCCCGCGTCCGGCGCCCTTCCCGAGTCCGGCGCCCGTCCTGCGTCCGGCGCCCTGCCAGAGTCCGGCGCCCTGCTCGCGTCGGGCACGCCCGGACGCTCCCGTGCCGGCGTCCGGCGCGAGGTGCCCGCCGCAAGCCCCCAACGGCTCTCCCGCGGCTCAGCGCCCTGCTGGGCACGCTCGCCCCACGGTGGCCGGGCCGGGGCGCCCTCCGCCGCCCCCTGCTCAGGAGCCTGGCGCTGCCGGACCAGCCGGCCCCGCGCCTGACGGCCCCGGGCCCGCGGTGCCGGAACGGTATCCGTGGCGTCGGCGTGCGCGGCGACCGGCCGTACCACCGGGGTCGCGACCGGCAGGGCGGGCCTCCCGGTCACCGGCAACCCGGCGACGGCCTGGTCCTGCTCGGCGCTGGCGATCTCGGCCTCGGCGGCCTCGGCCGTGGCGGCAACGCTGGCCCGCCGCCACACCCGGCCGACCACGACGACCTGGTCTTTTTCGGCCAGTGGGGCCATACGGCACCAGGTGGACGGTTCCCCCAGGTAACGCGCCTGGGAAATGAGCAACTCGGGCAGGCGTTTACTTTCCAGTACCGGCCGCGTCGCCAGCCACGTGAGCAGGCCAGGCGGCAGCACGTACAGCCAGAACAAACTGTGGTTGAACGGCAGGCCGAACAGCGTGAGAAGAACTACATAGGGCACCGTAACGGCGGTGAACACTGCAATCTGCCCTACGGGCAGCGGCATTGGCAGGCGGAAATCGTAGAGCTTGTACAGCCTTTTCTCAATCCGCCAGATGCTCGTATAGGTGGGCAGCTCCACCGGTCGCTCTCCTTATGCCCGGACGGAGATCAGTGGACGCCCAGAGCCTTGGCGATCCCCTGTGCAAGCGTTTGCACGATGCTCGGGGTGTAGAAGATCACGGCGATCGCGACAGCAAGGACAACGAATTGAACGAACCGGATGATCTCGCGCGTGAACAGGAAGAAGAGCGCCACGATTCCGACGATCCCCAGGAACAGCGGGCCAAAGAGACCTTGCAAGTACGACACCAGGCCGGACGTGTTGAGTGACAGCGGCGCTGCCACGATCAGCGAATGGAACGACATCGTCCTACTCCGGGGTTGGGGGCATTGCGGGTGAGGAGCGTCGCGGAGAAGTCAACCCGGCGCGAGGTCACGGCTGGCCCCCGGCCTGGGTGGATGGGGCAATGTTCTGGACATACCAAGTTCCATGCTGCCTCACCATGGTCAGCGCATAGGTCATTTCGAGGTTAGCCGTCGTGTTTCCGGGCCGCGCTCCCTTGGCCGCGGCCCCAGGGATTTCCCAGACGACCGTCGTCACAATGTGACGGACGTTGCCGCCGACCGGTACCGTGACGCCGGTGACAGAACCGAACAGGACGTTGCCGCCCAGGCCGGTCACCGAGGTGCCCTGCGCCAGGAATCGGCCGAGGGTGGACTGGTCCCCGCTCGCGTAGGCCGCGAAAAAGGCGCGAAGCTGGGGCATGAGCTCCGATTCGGTGGCGTTGTCGGTATTGACCGTGGGCGGTGCGGGCGCCGTGACAGACTTCGGCGCCGGCAGCCACGCGGGCTCGCCGGAGATCCCCAGGCCGCCAGCCGCGGCGTAGACCGGCACGCCCAGTTCCATCATGTTGCCGTTCACCCGGGCCAGCAGGGTGACCACCGCGTGCTGGGCGTCCTCCACCCGCACGCCCGCGACCTGCTCGGACTGGAGAGTCAGCGAGCCGCCCCCATTCCACCCGAGCTGCTGATCGGGAGTGCCGGTCGGCAGGAACGGCGCCAGGTCGCCGGCGCGCTGGCTGGCCGTGCGCGGGCTGGCGTTCAAGTACACCTGGCCGAATTGGAGGGCGTACGCGCTGGCTTCCTGGACCGGGAAGCCCGAAGTCGCCGGCGCGGCCGGGGCAGGGGCCGTCTTACTGGGCGGTGACTCGTTCAGGACGATGGCCATCACGCCGCGGTAACCGATGATGAGCAGCACCGCCCAGACGACCAGGCGGAACGTCCAGACCAGCCAGCGGCCCCCGGCGCCACGCCAGCCGGAGCCGGATCGCGGTCGCTTGCCGTTACCGGCCTGCTGGTTTCCGGCCCCCGGATCGTAGCCCGGACTGTACAGATCTGGTTGCGGGCTGCGATCAACGGTCGACCTGCGAACCATCGCACCTCCGCCCCACTTCTGTGCACGCACCGCTATGACGTGCAGTGCTCTCCGTGTCCGTTGCACCATTCTGCGCCATAACACGCTGCTCGGGCAGCCCTTTGACCCAGCTCACAAGCCTGCCATCCCCCGCCATTGGAACCCGGCCGGACGCGCCATGAGCCCTAAGATCCTTAGGACATTGCTGCCTGAACAGGGCAGATACCGCCAAAACGGCCCTTGCGTCCGGGTCACACGTCACAGGACGCCAGCCCCTGGTGACTCTGTGGTGACTCCGCGCTGGATAAGCCGCGCCGTCCAGTACGTGGGATCCTGCACCGCATACCTGGTGATATCCCCCGTTCCGGCCCGGCGAACACGGCAAACCAGACACCCCGGCGATCTCCGCGACCGCGCGCTGCGGCGCGGTGGGGCGTACGGCACGGGCGGCGGCACGGCGATGCCGCATTACGGACGCCCGGAACCCCGGCCACCCGGTTACACATTGAAGCGGAACTCGACCACGTCGCCGTCCTGCATGACGTAGTCCTTGCCCTCGATGCGGGCCTTGCCGGCAGCGCGCGCGGCGGCGATGGAGCCGGCCGCAACCAGGTCGTCGTAGGACACGATCTCGGCCTTGATGAAGCCGCGCTGGAAGTCGCTGTGGATCACCCCGGCCGCCTCGGGCGCCGTCGCCCCGACACGGATCGTCCAGGCCCGGGTTTCCTTGGGGCCGGTGGTCAGGAACGTGGTCAGCCCGAGCGCCGCGAACCCGGCCTCGGCCAGCCGGTCCAGCCCCGGCTCGCCGAGCCCGAGTTCGGCCGCGAGTTCGGCCGCCTCGTCCTCGGGCAGCTCCGCGAGCTCCGCCTCGGTCTTCGCGTCGAGGAAGATCGGCTCGGCCGGCGCCACCAGGGCGGTGAGCTCTTTCCGCTGGTCGTCGGGCAGGCCGGTCATGTCGGTGTTGAACACGTACAGGAACGGCTTGGCGGTTAGCAGTTGCAGTTCGCGCAGGTCACTGAGGTTGATGCCGGCCTCTGCCGCGCCCTGCCACAACGTGGTCCCCTCGTTGAGCAGCCGCTGTGCCGCCGCGGCGGTATCGGCCACGCGAAGCCGTTCTGCGTCCTTAGAGAACTTCACTTCCTTGGCGAGCCGGGGCAAGGCTTTATCCAGCGTCTGGAGGTCCGCCAACATCAATTCCGTGGAAATGATCTCCACATCGCGCGCCGGGCCCACATCGCCATTGACGTGGCTCACGTCCGGGTCATCGAACACGCGCACCACCTGGCAGATCGCGTCGGTCTCCCGGATGTGCGCGAGGAACTGGTTACCCAGGCCCTGCCCCTCCGACGCGCCCCGCACCAGGCCCGCGATGTCCACGAAACGCACGGTCGCCGGGATGATCTTGGCGGACCCGCTCAGCTCCGCCAGCACCTTCAGGCGCGGGTCGGGGATGCCCACGATGCCCACATTGGGCTCGACGGTCGCGAACGCATAGGTCGACGCCAGCGCGCCCGCCCTGGTAAGGGCGTTGAACAGGGTGGATTTCCCGACGTTGGGCAGGCCGACGATGCCGATGGACAAGCTCACCCGCGCAGTCTAGACGCCCACCGCCTGAGCCCGTTCACGGTGAGAACGGGTGCCGGGTGAGAACTCTGCGGGGTTCACGGATTGATCGGGCCGGGACGCCGGGCGCACGATCGCTGCCAGAAAGTGCCTGCACTATCCGGGACCAGGACGGGTGGTTTTCTATGCGCAAGTTCGGAACGTCCATGACCAAGATGCGCGCTCGCATCGGCGCGGTCCTCGCGGTGACGCTGTCCCTGGCCACGCTCGGCACGGCAGCCGCGCCGGCCTCAGCGGCGACGAACCTGAGTTACTTCCTCACCGCCGGCACGGTGGGCATCACCTCCGGCGGCCATACCTGGAACCTGAACGTGTCGCTGATCGGCGGCTCGTCGGGTGGCCCGGTGACCATCGATGTGCTCATCGAAACCCCGCACCTGAGCGGCACCGAGATCCACGACTGGGGCATGCAGATGCCCGGCGCCGACTTCACCGTGAACAAGACCACCGGAGCCGCGACCATCAACTCCCACTCCGACCTGTCGCCGGTTGCCTCGCTGAACCTGTCCTACAAGCCCACCTCCCACTCCGCGGGCACCTGCTCGGCCGGCAGCGAGACCGACTACCTGGGCACCCTCACCGGCTCGGTCACGCTGACCACGGGCCTGAAGGGACTGAAGCTCAGCGACGCGAAGGCGACGTTCAGCACGCCGAACTCGCTCCAGGTCGACGCGGCGTGCGTGCCGCCGCTCGCGTGCAGCTTCGCGTCGTGGGGCGGCGGGGTCGGCGGCGCGCCGACCGCGCCGATCGCGGCCGGGATCGCCGCGGGCACGCCCGGGCACCTGGTGCACTTCACCGACGTGATCAGGAAGGTGTCCCTCTCGGCCCCGGCCGGGGCGACCCGTACCGACGGCGCGGATGTCAAGGCCGCGGCGCCGGTGTTCAACTCCAAGGCGAAATCGCTGACGGTCAAGGGCCTCGCGTCCGGCGCGGTCACCGGCGCGGGCGTGATCTCCGGCGCCAAGCTGGTGATCCCCGGTACCGAGACCTGCACCCTGGACGGCACGACCTACACCCAGACGTCCACGGACTACAACGAGGCGTCGTGGACGAGCAGCAAACAGTTCGTCGCCAGCACGATCTTGACCGGGACGTTGAAGGTGGCCACCACGGGCTCTGGAGAATTTGTCAACATTACGCTGAAGAAGTGATCGCACCGCTCTGACCAGGCCGGATTCCGGGGTACCCCGACAAGCGCCGCGTGACCCGGCGCGGGCGGGTACCCCGGACGCCAACGGTTCCCGGGGAACCGGGCAGGCCCGGGCGCGGGCGGCTCACGCACGCCGGCCGACCCCGGGTACGCCCTGGCCGGCGGCCCGCGTGGCGAATGGGAACTGTCATCGCTTGCTGCAAGTATGGCGACATGCCCCTGATCTCACTGCTCACGCTCGTCATCGGCGTGCTGCTGGGCGCGGTCATCGGCTTCCTCGTGGCCCGCAACCGGGAGGCAGGTGCCACCGCGGACCTGGTGGCGCGGGCGAGCGCCGCCGACGAGCGCGCCCGGGCCGCGGAGCAGCGAACGGCACTGGTCGACGGGCAGCTCGCGGAGCGGTTCCAGGCACTGTCGGCGCAGGCGCTTGACGCGAGCGCCCGCCGGTTCCTGGAGATGGCGGAGGGGCGGTTCAGCGCCGCGAACGCCCGGGCCGCGGGTGAACTCGAGACCCGCAAGGCCGCGGTGGAGGGCCTGGTCGGGCCGCTGAAGGAGACTCTGACCCGGGTCGAGGCGCAGTTGCGCGAGTCGGACGCGCAGCGCGCCGCGTCGCACGCCGCCCTTACCGAGCAGATGACGATCACCCGGCGCAGTTCCGATGAGCTCAAGCAGCAGGCAAACGCTCTGGTCACGGCGCTGCGCCGGCCAGAGGCCCGGGGCCGCTGGGGCGAGATGCAACTCCGCCGCGTGGTCGAGCTTGCCGGCATGAGCGCCCGCTGCGACTTCGACGAGCAGGCAACGGTGACCACCAGCGACGGGCAACTGCGCCCGGACATGGTGATCCACCTGGCCGGGGGCAAGCACATCGTGGTGGATTCCAAGGTCTCGCTGGCGGCCTACCTCGAAGCCGCCGAGGCCACGGACGAGACCGTGCGCGAAACCAGGCTCGCCGCGCATGCCCGGCACCTGCGCGAGCACGTGGACCGGCTGGCCGCCAAGGCGTACTGGTCCGCGCTGCCAGCGGCACCCGAGTTCGTGGTGCTGTTCATCCCCGGCGAGGCGTTCCTCGCCCCGGCGCTTGAGCACGATCCCGGCCTGCTGGAGCATGCCATGGCCCGCCGGGTGCACATCGCCACCCCCACGACCCTGGTCTCGCTGCTGCGTACCGCGCAGTACGCCTGGCAGCAGGAGGCGCTGTCGGAGAACGCCCGGGCGGTCTTCGAGGCAGGGCGGGAGCTTTACGAGCGCATCTCCGGCCTCGGGCAGCACATGGACCGGGTGGGCAAGGCGCTCACCGGCGCGGTGACCGCCTACAACCAGACCGTCGGCTCGCTGGAGAGCCGGGTGCTGGTGAGCGCCCGCCGGCTCGCCGAACTCGGCCTGGTCGAAGACGCCCAGGAGGCACCGCGGATCGTCGAGGAGACCACCCGGCTGCTGTCCGCGCCGGAACTGACCGCCTCGGTCGTCCCCGCACAGGCGGCAGAGACCACCCCACCAGCACTGACCGCGGCGGCACCTGCCCGGGCGGCGGGGCCGGCGACCCCACCCGAACTGACCGAAGCTACCGCGCCCGAAGGCTCACCGGCTGAGCTGTTCATGGCCCACACCAATGGCACCGCTACCTGACCGGCGGCCCGAGCAGGCCGCTGGCCCGGCGGCCGGGCTCGTCGGGCGCGGAGCCGTGGGCAGCCCGCCCGAGCGTGCCACCGACCGGGCAGCAGGGCTCGCCGGGCGCGGGCCCGAAACCGGTCTGCCCGAGCGTGCGGCTGGCAACGCAGCACGGCTCACCGGGCGGGGCGCCGTGGCGACCATGGCCGGGGTGTACCTGATCGGCCTGCTGCTGGCCGCGTGGCTGGGCTGGGCCGGGCTGGCCGGCCTGGCCTTCGTGGCGGGCTGCGTGCTCGCCGCCCGCTACGCGGCGCCCGCCGCCCTGCTCACCGTCGTGGTCAGCCCGCCACTGCTTTTCCTGGCCGCGGTGATCCTCGTCAGCGCGATGACCGGGCCGGGCGGCTTGTTCATGTCGGTCATCGTGGGCAGCGTGGTCACGCTCGCGAGCGTGGCACCGTGGCTGGCCGTCGGCATGGTCCTCACGGTGATCATCACCTGGATCCGCGGCCTGCCGGGATGCATCCAGGACCTGCGCCGGGAACTGCGTTCCGGCTGAGGGGTCCGAGACGGTCAGCCGAGACGGTCAACCCTGCTTGCTGGCCTTCGGCCAGCGGCGCCGTTGTTCGCTGTATTAGCCCGGGGGTCCGGGACCCCCGGACCCCCGCGAATGATGGCTCCGGTCGGCGCTAAAGTCTCCGTCGCAACATTCCGGATCATCGCAGGGCTGAGTGGGGGCTAGTTGTCCCGGTCCGCCTTGGCCCGGCGCAATTCGTGCGGCAGGGCGAACTGCATCCGCTCGGGCACGGCCTCGACCTCCTCGACCTGGTCGAAGCCGCTCTCGGCGAGCCGGGCGAGCATGCCCTCCACCAGGTCCTCGGGAACCGATGCCCCGCTGGTCAGCCCGACCGTGGTGACGCCCTCCAGCCATTCGGGCCGCAGCGCCGAGGCGTCGTCCACCAGGTACGCGGCACCGGCGCCACCGTCGCGGGCCACCTCGACAAGGCGCACCGAGTTGGAGGAGTTCGTGGAGCCGACCACCAGGACCAGGTCCGACTCGCTGGCGATGGCCTTGACCGCGACCTGCCGGTTCTGCGTGGCGTAGCAGATGTCGTCGCTGGGCGGGTCGACCAGGAGCGGGAACCGCTGCCGTAGCGCGGCGACGGTCTGCTGCGTCTCGTCCACCGACAGTGTGGTCTGGGACAGCCAGGCGACCTTGGCCGGATCGCGCACCGTGGCGCTCGCGTTTTCCTCCGGGCCGTCCACCAGATGGATGTTCGCTGGCGCCTCGCCCGTGGTGCCGACGACCTCCTCGTGCCCCTCGTGCCCGATGAGCAGGATGTCGTAGCCCTGGGCGGCGAACCGCCGCGCCTCGTTGTGCACCTTGGTGACCAGCGGGCAGGTCGCGTCGATCGTCTGCAGGCCGCGCTTGCGGGCATCCTCGCGGACCTGTGGCGCCACCCCGTGCGCGGAGAACACCACCACAGCGCCCTCCGGCACCTCCCCGGCCTCTTCCACGAAGATCGCGCCGCGGGCTTCCAGGGACGCGACCACATGGGAGTTGTGCACGATCTGCTTGCGCACGTAGACGGGGGCGCCGTACAACTCGAGTGCTACCTCGACCGTCTGCACCGCCCGGTCAACCCCCGCGCAATAACCGCGGGGCTTGGCGAGCAGGACACGCCGGGTCTTGACAGGCATGCCTCTCATGGTAGGTGAGCCTTGCCGGGCCGCTGTCCCCCGGCGTGGGGGATGCGGCCGGCCGGGCTTTATCCGTACAAACTCCCGGGCCCCTGCTGCGGTGAACGGGACGGGAAGAGACAATGAACTCACGCAACGCCGGCGGCCCACCCCCGCCAGTGGAGACCTTAGGCCCGCACGCAGGAGAACCGCTATGCCAATCCCGCAGGTCAATGACCGCATCAAAGAGGCTCCCGTGGTTGTGCTCCGTGCGGTCTTCGCAGGGATCGGACAGATCCTGCTGACCGCCGACAAGGTCCGCGCCCGTGCGGCCGAACAGGTCTGGACACCGGACCGGGCCCCGGCCGGCCTGCCTGCCGACCGGCGGGCCCCTGAGCCGCCGCGGAACGGGGTGACGCGGACCGAGCCCACCGTCGCGGGTCAGCCGGCCGTGCGCGAGGCGACGGCGGGCCGGAGCCCGGTGACCGCGAAGACCACGCCCGCCACCAAGGCCGCGCCCGCCGCGAAGCCCTCGCGCCCTGCCAAGGCCGCGCCTACCACCAAGGCCGCACCCACCGCTAAGGCTGCACCCGCAGCCAAGGCCGCGCCCACCGCCAAGGCCCCGCCGGCTGCGAAGACGACGCGCGCTTCCAAGACCTCGCCGGACACGAAGGCACCCCGCGCCGCGAAGGCGGCCAAGACCGTGCCAGCGCCACGGGCGGGCGAGGCGGAGCCGGCCACACAGGCGCCACCGCTGCCCGGATACGACGACCTCTCGATTGCCTCCCTGCGTGCCCGGCTGCGGGTGCTCGACGCGCCAGCAATCCAGGCGATGCTCGCCTACGAGAAGGCGCACGCGCGCCGGGAGCCGGTGATCACCATGCTCGAACGGCGCCTGGCGAAGATCAGCGCCGGATAAGGCGCCTGCGGGCCGGTCGCGGTGTCATTGTGGTGTTGCCATGCCTCTGCAGACCTCCGCTGACTCACCCGTTCCGGTTCGCACCGCGCTTCGCCTGGTCGGCGACTGGGTGGGCAGGCTGGGCCGGATCTGGGTCGAAGGCCAGATCGCCGAGCTGACCAAGCGCGGCAACACCGCGTTCCTGACCTTGCGGGATCCGGTGGCCGCGGTGTCGGTGCGGGTCATCTGCGCCCGGACGGTGCTGGAGGCAGCGGACCCGGCGCCCGGTGAGGGCGCCCGCGTGGTGGTGTGGGCCAAGCCCGAGTTCAACGTGGCCCGCGGGTCGTTCTCGCTGGCCGCCCTGGAGATCCGGGCCGTGGGCATCGGTGAGCTGCTGGCGCGGCTGGAGCGGCTGCGCCGCGCGCTGGCCGCGGAAGGGCTGTTCGCGGCGGAACGCAAGCGGCGGCTGCCGTTCCTGCCCGGATGCATCGGCCTGATCTGCGGGCGCGACTCGGCGGCCCAGCGGGATGTGCAGCAAAATGCCGCCAGGCGTTGGCCCGCCGTGCGGTTCCGGGTCGAGCAGGTGGCCGTACAGGGCGCCTTCGCGGTCGCCGAGGTCACCGACGCACTGTCGCGCCTGGACGCTGACCCCGCCGTGGATGTGATCATCATCGCCAGGGGCGGCGGGTCGATCGAGGACCTTCTGCCGTTCTCCGACGAGACGCTGATCCGCGCGGTGGCCGCCTGCCGGACCCCGGTGGTCAGCGCGATCGGTCACGAGCAGGACACCCCGCTGCTCGACCTGGTCGCCGACGTGCGGGCCTCAACGCCGACCGACGCGGCCCGCCGGGTGGTGCCGGACGTGGCCGAGCAGCTTGACCTCATCGCCCAGTTGCGTGCCCGCGCATACCGGATCGTCGCGGGCCGGCTGGACCGGGAACGAGCCTGGCTGGACGCCATGCGGTCCCGCCCGGTGCTGGCCGATCCGGTAAGCGACGTCGACCGGCGGCAGGAGCAGGTGACCGCGCTGACCGAACGGGGCCGCCGCGCTCTGGCCGCCGACCTTGACCGCGCCGCCGACGACATGGGCCATCTGCGGGCCCGGCTGCTCGCGCTGGCGCCGTCGGCGACCCTGAAGCGCGGATATGCCATCGTCCAGCGGCCCGGCGGCGGCGTGGTCCGCAGCGCCACCAGTGTCGGCCCCGGTGAGCGGCTGACCGTGCGGTTCGCCGAGGACCAGCTTTCGGTGACCGCCGACGAGAGCACCAAGGCCTGACCTCCGGCTTCAGTTCCGGCGGGGGCACCGCCGGCTAAGTTGGCACGGGTGACGGAGGCTGCTTCCCCGGTCCCTTACGAGACGGCGCGCGATCAGCTCGCCGACGTGGTCCGGCGGCTTGAAGGCGGGGGACTCACCCTGGAGGAGTCGCTGGAACTCTGGGAACAGGGTGAGCGGCTCGCCACCATCTGCTCAGAGTGGCTCGAAGGCGCCAGAGCCCGGCTGACCGCGGCGTCGGCCGACGAGGCGGGACCGAGCGAGCCCGCCGCGCCGTTCTGAGGTATTCATTTCTGACGGAAGGCGCCGGCCATGACAGACCACGCGACCGACGGCATCCCAGGCGAGCCGGGGTTCACGGTAACCGAGCCCCCGAGGCCGCCCCGGCAGGCGCCGGACCGCAACCTCGCCATGGAACTGGTCAGGGTCACCGAGGCCGGTGCCATGGCCGCCGCCCGGTGGGTGGGCCGGGGCGACAAGAACGGCGCCGACGGCGCCGCTGTGAATGCGATGCGCACGCTTATCAACACGGTCTCGATGAACGGCGTGGTGGTGATCGGCGAGGGCGAGAAGGACCGCGCCCCGATGCTCTACAACGGCGAGGAGGTGGGGGACGGCAGCGGCCCCGCCGTTGACGTCGCGGTGGACCCGATCGACGGCACCCGGCTGACCGCCAACGGGATGCCGAACGCGATCTCCGTGCTCGCCGTCAGCGCGCGCGGCTCCATGTATGACCCGTCCGCGGTCTTCTACATGTCCAAGCTGGTCACGGGGCCGGCCGCGGCGGACGTGGTGGACATCGAGGCGCCGGTCGCGCACAACATCGGCAAGGTCGCCAAGGCCAAGGCCTGCTCACCGCAGGACGTGACCGTGGTCATCCTGGACCGGCCGCGGCACGCGGATCTCGTTTCCGAGGTCCGCGCGGCAGGGGCGCGGATCCAGCTCATCACCGACGGCGACGTGGCCGGCGCGATCATGGCAGCACGCGACGGTACCGGGGTTGACCTGCTGCTCGGCGTCGGCGGCACGCCCGAGGGCATCATCGCCGCCTGCGCCGTCAAGTGCCTGGGCGGAATCATCCAGGGCCGCCTGGCCCCGCGCGACGACGCGGAGCGGAGGCGGGCGCTCGACGCCGGGCACGACCTGTCCCGGGTGCTCACCACCGACGACCTTGTCGCCTCCGAGGACGCGTTCTTCGCCGCCACCGGGATCACCGACGGGGAGCTCCTCGCCGGGGTCAGGTACCGGGCCGGCGGCGCCATGTCGCATTCCCTGGTGATGCGGGCCCGTTCGGGCACCATCAGGACCATCACCAGCGAGCACCAGCTCTGGAAGCTGCGCGCCTACAGCTCGGTCAACTTCGACACCGCCGACTGAACCCACCGGTGCAGGGCTCCCGCGTTTGTCATGAATGTGACAGCGAGGCCCCTAGAAGGGCACCAGATTTACATTCATAGGCACGCCCTGGGGTGAAGGCGGGCGGTCAGTTGTGGTCGAGCGACTCGAAGACCGTCTCGGCCACGGAGACGCCGGGCAGGTCCATGAGGTCGTAACCGAGTTCATCGATCACCGGCGGCACCGGCTGATCCGGGCTTCCGGGCAGCAACGCCTCCGAGTGCGCCCCGCAGCCGTGGTCCACCGAGACGACCCGGCCGTCGTCGGGGGCGAACGCGTTGGCGCACACGCCGAACACCGAGCCGAGTGAACCGCCGAGCCGGACGAAGAACCCGCAGCCGCCGCAGACTCCGGGCGCCGCGTGCGCGAGTGGGCTCTTGGGCCCGTGCTCGCTGACGTACCAGCGCATCCCCGTCTCGTCGCGGCCCAGGAGCGACAGCACCCGGCCCTGCGGCGGCACCAGCCCAGCGGCCAGGGCAGGATTGCCAGCCAGTGGCTCGGCCAGCGTCGCCACGAGCACGGACAGGTCGTCGATGTCTTCCAGCCCGTCATCGCCGGCCAGGGAGACCGCGGGCACAAGCCGCTCGTCGTCGGCGGCCGTGGGCAGTATGTCGCCCACGCCGAGGTCACCGGGACGGAGCCGCTCCCGCCAGGGAACCCATTCGGGAGCCAGAATGGACTCGGGGCCGGGCAGCAGCACGGTCTCGGCCACGGTGGCGTTCTTCGCGCGTGACGCCCGGGTCAGGGTGACCGCCCAGCGCCAGCCCCGGTAGGCCGGGTCCAGGCAGTCGAACAGGTGGGTGACGACCCGGTCCGCTTCGGCGTCCAAGCCGACATGATCGCCGACGTAGGCGGCCCCCGCCAGTTCGACGGCGGCGGCGCGGGCAAGGTCGACCGCCTGGGCGCAGATCTCGTCCGGCTCAGGCTTGCGGGCGCGCATTGGGCTCACGGTCAGTAATTGTTCCCCATCCGGGTACATGCTCGCACCATGATGCGGCCAGTTAGGGTCGCCGGCCGGGCCACCGTTTCGTGGTACCGGCTCGACACAGAATACTGGGAACATGGGATTGGACGGGGCCTGGACGGCGGCCAGGCAGGCCGGCAGGGCGGTGTCGTCGGCCGTCCAGTCCAGCGGCCGCGCCGGGGCCGGGGCCGCGCGGGGGACCAGTCGCATGGTGCACCGGATGACCGGCGCCTCCGGGGCCGGCCGTACCGGCCTGGCGAGCCTCATCGAACTGTCCGCCGCTGGCGCGGCCGGCGACGCCTTCGTGACCATCGCACTGGCCGGCACGCTGTTCTTCAGCACCTCTCTCGACCAGGCCCGGGGCCGGATCGCACTCACCCTGCTCATCACGATGGCCCCGTTCGCCGTGCTGGCCCCGGTGATCGGGCCGATGCTGGACCGTGCCCAGCAG
>Ga0207665_10001825_pt1 | contig 14343 bp, 11 predicted proteins | sample LARL112metaG_FD_184351 | JGI IMG/M metagenome (GOLD analysis project Ga0207665, IMG submission 184351) | Corn, switchgrass and miscanthus rhizosphere microbial communities from Kellogg Biological Station, Michigan, USA - LAR L11-2 metaG... | ecosystem: Host-associated > Plants > Roots >...
GAGGCCGAACACCGATGCCGGGCTGAAGCGGCTGGCCAGAACGGCGGTGCGCGGACAATGTCCGGCACCGCACAGCTGTTGCTTCAGCTTCTCCGCCTGCGCGACGAGGTCAGGTGTGTCAGCCGATGACCAGGCCAGCACGATCGGCTCGTCGACGGCCAAAATGCCGGGAAATGCCGAGCGGGCGTCGTATTTGTTGGCGTCCGCGCCGAAATAGGATCGCTCGCCGTCGCTTGTCGCCTCGCCCGGCCGGTAGATCCCGGAAATCAGGATCGCGCCCGCGACGGCGGAATCGGTGTTCTGCAGCTCCTTGTGCGCCAGCAGGCTTGCGAGATGAAAGGCGCCGACGGAATAGCCGACCGCGACGACCGCCTGTGCGTCGCCGCCGAGCAGGTCGATGTTCTGGTGGATCCATGAGGCCGCCGCGGCGACGTCGCGCGCGCCGGCGGGCCAGGGATCGGTCGGTGCCAGTCGATAGATCATGGTGACGCCGACCAGGCCGTTCTGCGCCGCGAGGCACATCGCCTGGTCGCGCAGCGCGGCGGCCGCGGCGCCGCCGTCCTCGGCAAAGCTCTCCCCCGCCACGAACAGCAGCACCGGGCGCGGCGCCGAAACCTTGCCGGCCGTGGTTGCGACATCGAGCACGTTCCGTTCGCTGTCGCCGTATTTCACGTTGCGCGACAGCGTCACGCCGGCGCAGACATCATTGCGGACGGGCGGCGCGACTTTTGTGTCATCGGTCAGTCCGGCTCTCACCGCGTTGGGCGCAACGCCCGGGCCGGTGCCGGGTCCGGGCACCACGGCGATTGCAAGCAGAAGACAGGTTGCCAGACTTTTTATTCTCATTGTGAACGCGCCTGCGCTGCCCTCACACGGAACGATCAACCCAAGGTTGGGCGATTTGACGGCAATTTTCGGGTGAGGCGCCAGCGCCTCGCCCGCGAGCGGCAAACCAACCGGCCGCGGCGGCGGCCGGTTCCCGGATCGTCACGAAATCAGGCTCGCGCCATGTCGAGCGGCGGGGTGATACCGTCCGGAATCGGGCAGCGATAGGGGACGCGCGCCGTGCGCGCCTGATGATCGGCCTTGGCGGCCGACAGCAGCGCCTCGTCGGTCAAGAGCTTGCAGGCGGTTGCGGCCATCACCTTCGCCACATGCACCATGCCCTTGTGCGCAGCCGGCATCTTGCCCTGCGCCACCACCTGCCAGGTATGCAGCGGCGTGCCGATCGCCATCATCGCGCCATGGGCCTGCACGGTCGGGATCGCCCAGCTCACATCGCCGACATCGGTCGAGCCGCGCATCAGGTTGCGCGGCGAATCGAGCGGGACGATCTTGTCGCAGAGCACCGCATCGGTGCGCGGCTGTCCGACGCTGCGATAGACATTATCGATGTCCTGGTCGGACAGCGTGGCCTGGATCTGCTTGGCAAAGCTGCGGTCGGCCTCGTCGAACGGCGGCGGTCCGAGCTGCTGCAGCACGTCGTTCATCGCGCGTTCCAGCGGATCGTTGGGAAGCAGGTTCGATACCGCGCTGATGATCGTCGATTCCATCGTGGTTTCGGTCATCAGCGCCGCGCCCTGCGCCACCTTGCGCACCCGCTCCACCAGTTCCAGCATGCCGGCGAGGTCGCGCGCCCGCACGGAATAGCGGACTTTTGCCCGCGCCTGCACCACGTTGGGCGCGATCCCGCCGGAATCCAGCATGGCATAATGGATACGCGCGTCGCTCGGCATGTGCTCGCGCATGTAATTGACGCCGACATTCATCAGCTCGACGGCATCGAGTGCGCTGCGGCCGAGATGCGGGCTCGCCGCCGCGTGGGAGGCGCGGCCCGCGAAGGTGAAATCGATCCTCGTATTGGCGAGCGATACTGCCGGCACCACCTCGCAAAAACTCGAGGGATGCCAGGAAATCGCGATATCGACGTCATCGAAGGCACCCTCGCGCACCATGAAGGTCTTTGCCGCGCCGCCTTCTTCCGCCGGGCAGCCATAATAGCGCACGCGCCCCTTGATGCCCCGGGCGGCGAGCCAGTCCTTCACCGCCACGGCCGCGAGCATCGCGCCGGCGCCGAGCAGGTTGTGGCCGCAGCCATGGCCGTTGCCGCCGTTTTGCAGCGGGCGGTGCTCGGTCACCCCCGATTCCTGGCTGAGCCCCGGCAATGCGTCATATTCACCGAGGATTGCGATGACGGGACCGCCGTCGCCGGCCTCGCCGATCATGGCGGTTGGAATCCCGGCAACACCCTCGGTGATCCGAAAACCGTGTCGTTCGAGCTCGGCCCTGTGCTCGGCGGCGGAATGGGCCTCGGTGTAGCAGAGTTCCGGGGTCGCCCAGACCCGGTCGCTGAGGGCGATCAGCGGTTCCTGCTTGGCCTCGACCAGTTGCCAGATGTCACGGCTGTCGTTCATGGGGGGTATTGTCTCCTTCGATCATCGTCCCGGCATTGAACTCAATACGCCGGCCAACAAAGCAATTTCGATCACAAATCACGCCAGCATCGGCATGGTTGGCATGTGCGTGTGGGATACCACTGGTCATTGATCCCAAGGGTGCTGCAGCGCGGCGCAATGAGGGGTTCACCTCAAGCGGGATCACAGTCGATCCTGCAACGGCGGCTTGCCGTCTCACGAACTTTCTGATGACTTGTCACCCCGCTCGATTTGGCTTTTAGCTGGGCCCATTAGTCATATAATCTGACGGCGCTCGACGGCCGGATGGGCCGAGTGCAAGGTAAAATATGGCCGGAACGCCCGGCCAGGCCAAGGGGAGGGGACGGCCCGCAACAACGGGCAGCTAGTTTGCGAAGTCACCACCGACTTCGACGGTTCCAAAAAGATCGACCACATCGGCACCATGGGAGGAATTTTGCATGAGACGTTTCGCATCGACCGGCATTGCAGTGGTTCTGGCGCTGGCCTTCGCCACGACCGCACATGCTGAAGACAAGAAGAAGCTCGCTTTCGTCGTCAACGGCGCATCCGATTTCTGGAAGGCGGCGGAAGCGGGCGTGAAGGCGGCGGCCGCAGAGCTGCCGAAATACGACCTCACGCTGAAATATCCGGAACAGTCCGCCGCCGCGATCCAGATCCGCCTGATGGATGATCTGGTCGCCGCGGGCTACGCCGGCATCATGGTGAGCGCGGTCGATCCGAAGACCGAGAGCGACGCCCTGAACCGCATCGGCAAGCAGGTCGCGCTGTTCACCACCGACTCGGATGCGCCGAAGACCAGCCGCATCGCCTATATCGGCTCCTCGAACACCGATGCGGGCAAGCAGGCCGGGCAGCTGGTGCTGAAGGCGATGCCGAATGGCGGCAAGTGCATGGGGTTTGTCGGTCTGCTCGGCGCCGACAACGCCAAGGAGCGCATCGACGGCGTCAAGGAAACCATCAAGGGCTCCAAGGTCGATCTCGTCGACGTCCGCGGCGACGACATCGACCAGACCCGCGCCAAGCGCAATGTCGAGGATACGCTGACCGCGCATCCCGAGATCGACTGCATGATCGGCTTCTACTCCTACAACACGCCGCGCATCTATGAGGCACTGAAGGAGGCCGGCAAGCTCGGCAAGATCAAGATCATCGGCTTCGACGAGGATCCGATCACGCTCGGCGGCGTCAAGGAAGGCACCATCAGCGGCACCGTCGTGCAGCAGCCCTATGAGTGGGGCTATCAGGGCATGAAGGACATGGCCAAGTATCTCGAGGGCGACAAGTCCTGGGTGCCGGGCAATGGCCTGTTGATCGTGCCGACCAAGATCATCGATACCAGCAATGTCGATGCGTTCTGGGCCGAGCTGAAGAAGCGCCAGGGCAAGAGCTGAGCATGATCTGCGCGTTGCGTTGACGCGTGAGTGTCATCGCGCGCTCTGCTCCCCTCCCCCTTGCGGGGAGGGGTCGGCGGTTGGGGGTCCACGCGGACCAGTCTTCCCTGGGTACCCCCTCCCCAACCCTCCCCCGCAAGGGGGGAGGGAGCTCACTTCCGATGCGGCTCGATCTCTCCACATCGTCGCGCATCGGCGCGTTAGCGGATCGCAGCGACCATTGCCTGATTGCCAGCAGAGCCGATCTCTGGTTCCTATTCGGGAGGGAGTCGGACGATGAGAATCCATGCAGCGCTTGACTGAACCAGCCGGACCCTTTCTCGAGCTGAACGGGATCAGCAAGACCTATCCCGGCGTCATCGCGCTGGACGGCGTCAGCCTGTCCGTGTCGCGCGGCGAGATCGTCGGCCTGATCGGCGAGAACGGCGCCGGCAAGTCGACCCTGATGAAGGTGCTGGGAGGCGTCGTGGAGCCCACGGCCGGCTCGATCCGGGTCGATGGCCGCGACTATCCGGCGCTGACCGTCAACGATGCGATCAACAGCGGCATCGCCTTCGTCCATCAGGAACTCAATCTGTTCGACAATCTGGACGCCGCCGCCAACATCCTGATCGGCCGCGAGCCGCTCTATGGCGGGCCGCTGCGGCTGATCGACCGCAAGGCGCTGCACGCAAAAGTGCAGCCGCTGCTCGACAAGCTCGGCGTCGATTTCAAGCCCGACACGCCGGTTGCCGCGCTGTCGTTGGCGCAGCGGCAGCTCCTGGAGATCGCAAAGGCGCTCTCGCTCGATGCGCGGCTCGTCATCATGGATGAGCCGACCTCGAGCCTGACCCTGACCGAGACTGCGCGGCTGCTCACGGTGCTGAACGAGCTGCGGCGCGACGGCGTCAGCATCATCTTCATCTCGCACCGCCTCAACGAGGTCAAATCCTGCGTCGACCGCGTCGTCGTGCTGCGCGACGGGCGCGTGGTCGGGGCGCTGGCCGGCGAGACCATCAGGCCGGATGCGATGATCCGGCTGATGATCGGGCGTGACCTGAAATCGCTCTACATCCCGCCAAAAGTGCCGCCGGGGGAGCCGGCGCTGGAAATAACGGATTTCCGCACCACCGCGTTCCCGGACCAGGAGGTGTCGCTTACGCTGCGGCGCGGCGAGATTCTCGGGCTCGCCGGCCTGGTCGGCGCCGGCCGCACCGAACTCGCCTGCGCCGCCTTTGGCGTCGACCATCGCCTCGGAGGGACGCTCAGGATCGCGGGCGAAACCGTCGCCATCCGCGAGCCGCGCGATGCCATCGCACGCGGCCTGTATCTCGTGCCGGAGGATCGCAAGCGCTGCGGGCTGCATCTCGATTTCTCGCTGACCGAGAACATCTCGCTGCCCGACCTGATGACTTACGCGGTCGGGCCTTTGATCAGCCCCGCGGCCGAGGAGAAGATCGCGGAAGCCCAGCGCCACCGCCTCAACATCCGCGCCTACGACATCGCGACCGAAGCCGGCACGCTGTCCGGCGGCAACCAGCAAAAAATCGTGCTGGCGAAATGGCTGTCCATGAAGCCAAAGGTCATCATCTTCGACGAGCCGACGCGCGGCATCGACGTCGGCGCCAAGAGCGAGATCTACCAGCTGATGCGCAACCTGGCCGACAACGGCGTCGCGGTGCTGATGATCTCGAGCGACATGGAAGAGGTGATCGGCGTCTCCGACCGCATGGCGGTGATGCAGGAGGGGCGCATTTCCGGCTTCCTCGAGCGCGACCAGTTCAGCGAGCACAATGTGCTGCAGCTCGCCGTCGGCAAGACCCTGAATTGAGATGAGTGTGGCGGATTTGACATGTTGAAGAAAGACCTCGGCCTTTTCCTCCTGATCCTGGTGGTCGGCGCCGTCGTGGCGTTCCTCAACCCGCGCTTCCTGTCGCCGCTCAACCTCGCCAATACCGCCAATCTGATCGGGCTGTTCGGCCTGTTTTCCCTCGGCGAAGGTTTCGTCATCATCACCGGCGGCATCGATCTCTCAGTCGGCTCGATCTTCGCGCTGCTCGGCGTGATCTTCATCAACCTGCTGGTCGCCTACAGCCTGCCCTGGCCGATCGCGGTGCTGATCATCGTGATCGCCGGCATCCTGCTCGGCGCGATCCACGGTTTTCTGGTCACCAAGGTCAGGATGCAGCCGTTCGTGGTGACGCTGTGCGGCCTCCTGGTCTATCGCGGCATCGCGCGCTGGTACACCGAGGACGGCACCGCGGGCTTCGAGTTCGGTCAGAAATTCCCGGCGCTGGAATGGCTCACCACGGGGCGCAGCTTCGCGACCGACACCTTTACCGGGATCCCCAACAGCTTTATGGCCTTCGTGGTGGTCGCGTTCATCATGGGCGTGGTGCTGCACCGCTCGGTGTTCGGCCGCTACCTGTTCGCGGTCGGCAAGAACGAGGAGGCGGCGCGCTATTCCGGCATCCGCAGTAACGCGATCATCGCGGCCGCCTATGTGATCTCTGGCGGGCTCGCCGGCATCTCGGCGATCTATCTTGCGATGTACACGCGCTCGATCTCGCCGGCATCGCACGGCAACTTCTATGAGCTCTATGCGATCGCGGCCGCCGTGCTTGGCGGCTGTTCGCTGCGGGGCGGCGAGGGGTCCGTGATGGGCATCGTGCTCGGCGCGATCCTCCTGCAGGTGCTGCAGAACCTGGTGAACCTGCTGGGTATCCCGAGCTCGCTGAATTTTGCCGTGATGGGCGGCGTGATCCTGATCGGCGTCATCGCCGACATGCAGCTCGTGCGCTACCGCGCCTACAAGGCCAACGAAAAGAAGCGCGCCGGCATCGTGCCGCTTCCCGCCGCGGCGCCAGGGAAGAACTAACCGGGTGTTGTCGGAGATCTGGGTTATGTGGCGTATCCAGGCGTGAACCAACTGTCGCGCAGTGCTAGCTCACCAACTGGGCGTATGATCTTCTTGGCCAAAATGGGTTGGAGGGCACTCTGTGCAAGATAGACTAACGAGAGCGGAAAGTCGTTCGCCGCTTCGCAAATTGCGGTGGCTGTGCTCTCGGAAATTTCGGGATCAAAGCTCGGTTGAACGTCAGTAAGAATATCATTTAAGTATGCTTGTCGAATGACCGAAACGGCTTTGGCCCAGTTTCTCGGGTTCGCTAGTGCGAGCCGGATAGCTGAATTGCTGACCGCCTCCAAAATCTGAGCATCTTTGCCCGAGTACTCTCTGAACCGCTCAAATACAAGATTGTCACTTTCGTTCCGCGTGGTTCGGAGCGCTACGGCCAAGAATAGCCGATCAGAGGAAATTGATCCAACCCCCTCCAAGGTGGCGCTCGATGCAGCTCCCACGCGGGCCGCGCGTTGTATGCGTTGCAAGAGCCTGGACCATTGTGAATCGTCGAAAGAGTCAATTACTCGTTCAATATTGTGGCAAATTTGCAGAATGGTCCGTGTTGTTCCCCAGCACAGTAGCACCGTGAGCGGAATTTCCAGGCCTCCGTTGTCATTACTAAGCTCAAGTTGTGAAATCCACCAGTTAGGTGCTCCAGATTTTAGCCTCGCAAATCTAAATCTCTCGCACAGGGGGGTGGATGCGTCATGAAAGTGGGCACCAAAATTTCCACGCTCCTCCTTTCCCGTGACGCCTGCCGCAACAAGGGCAATGTCAATAAACGTCGGCGTAAGTCCCCACACCTTAATGCCGGTCTCTACGATCGTCGACCATGGCTTGAGACTAGATTTCCATTCCCCGACGGACTGGTCCAATGCGTTGTCGACCTCGCCAAGAAAGCGACTGCATGCATCAAATGCGAGCGTCTCGAATCCCAGATCATGAAAGGCAAATCGCTCGAGCGCAGCCGATCGATTTCGACTGCTGCTGCTACCGAGGAAGAGACGATAGGCCTGATCTAAGACAGTCCTATCGCTTAGATCGTGTTCGAATACCGTTGTGTAAACCGCAAGATCAAGCGACGTTGCCAATCCCGCTAATATTGAAGAGCTTTCGGGGGAATGCTGACCGATTGGTGTCGATGCCCCAGCAACGACCACTACGCGGACAGCCGCCTCGAACATTTGCTGGTGCGCTTCAAGCAAATCGTAACGCTCCGCCAACTGCAGATTCCAGATGAAATTCTTGTCGTATCTTTCGAACAAGTCCCGAGCTTCGGCATAGTTAATGCTCGCAAACGCCCCAGCAAGCCTAGCAAAAAGGAACCAAAGATCTTCTTGGCCAGGTTTCGGTCCAAGCGTCATGCAGAATCTGTGAATCTCCTCCGCTGATAGACCTTCGCGAACGGCGATTGCTAGAGCAACGCAAACGTCTCTCTGAACCCCGGTCGTGAGCCAACCTTCAGCCGCCCGAAGCAGATCGTCACGACCGCATCGCTCAGGAGGAAGCAACGTGGTGCTGGATCGATCGTGAGAAATGGTCGCCATTAGTATCTTGAGGCTTGGCTGACTTGTTAGATGATTTAGGAGACGTCGTATAGTGTAAGGTTGCTGGGTGAAAACCCAGTCGCTAAGCAGCATCAATATTAGTACCCGAGGTGCGCCGTACCCTTCACGTTTGTGATAAGGTAATAAGCTTTCATGCCCCTGCCTTTAAGGCGTTCAATCTTGGGCATTTCCTTCTCAAGGATATCCGCAAAGAAATCTTCGGAGGGGCGCTCTGGGTTGCGAGAAAATTTGACCTGAAAAGCGACAAATTCACCGACCCGGCGTAAATGGGGGCTAATTCTCCACGCGACGGCATCTCTCCCTCCGTCTGGCTGTGCCACCGGGAGAGACTGCGCGTTAGGAAATTCGCTTGTAATCAAAGCTTGGCAAAGCTGCTGAAACTTTTCAGGCGACAATTGCTCGTATAGGTATAAACTCATTTTTCATGCTCCCCGCGAGAACATTACGGTAGAGCGATTGATTTGCAACCCTTAGATGTGAATGTTCGACCTCCTGAATCGGAGGCGTTTGCGTACCGTCGAAGCTGGCAGTGGCGTGTACCCGGCCTTACGAGCGCTTTCGTGCGCAATAGGATTCTGACTTCTACCTTGCCGCCTCCTGCTTCGCGCGCGTCACGATCTGGGTCGGGTCGACGAAGCGCAGTGCGATCAGGAGCCAGACCAGCGTCGTGAGCATGTAGATGACCGCCATGGCGTCGATCGACTGCCCGGCGCGCACGCCGGCGGCGTAGACGGCGTAGTAGAGCGCGACCACCAGGGTCTGGCTGTCGGGGCCGGCGGTGAAGAAGGTCAACTCGAACATCGCAATGGTGCGGACCAGCACGAGCAGCAGCGCGGCCAGAATGCCCGGCGCCAGCAGCGGCACCAGCACGTGGAGGAACAGCCGTCCGGTCCCGGCGCCGAACACGCGCGCGGCGGCTTCGATGCGCGGATCGATCTGCTCGACGAAGGGGATCATCACCAGGATCACGAAGGGCACGGTCGGCACCAGGTTGGCGATGATGACGCCCCAGATCGTGCCGCCGGCGCCGAACTGGTAGAGCACGGTGGCGAGCGGAATGCCGAAAGTGATCGGCGGGATCATCAGCGGCAGCAGGAACAGCAGGATCACGAGCTGCTTGCCGGGAAAATTGCGCCGGGCCAGCGCATAGGCCGCGGGCACGCCGAACAGGCCGGACAGCAGCACCACGGCGCCGACCACCTCAAAGGTGGTGATCAGGACGTCGCCAAGCTGGAACTCGTCCCAGGCCGAGAGATACCAGCGCGTTGTGTAGCCGGCGGGCAGCCAGGAGCCGAGCCAGCGTGTGCCGAATGAGTTGACGACGACGGTCGCCGCCATCGCCATGAAGTTGACGATGAAGACGATGACGGCGGTCCAGATCGCTGTCGCCCACAGGCGCTCGGAGATGCTCTTGTCGCGGCCCATGGCTCTAGCCCTTTCCGCCGCCCGCGGCGCCCCGATAGAACAGGTTGCGTCCGGCCAGCGCCAGCAAGACGACGGCGAGCTGCACAAAGCCCATGATCATCGCGATCGCGGCGGCCATCGACGCGTCGTATTGCTCATAAGCCGCCTGGTAGGCCGCGATCGAGATCACGCGGGTATCGCCCGCGGGTGCGCCGAGCAGCACCGCCGAGGGAAACACCGAAAAGGTCTGCACGAAGGAGAGGCAGAAATTGATCGCGAGCCCCTGCGCCAGAAGCGGCAGCAGGATGTAGCGGAAGCGCGCCCGCGCGGTGGCGCCGAGCGTGGCGGCGGCCTGCTCGAGCGAGGTGTCGATGCCGGTGATGTAGGACAAGGTCAAAAGGAAGGTGAAGGGGAAGCCGGACAGGATCAGCGACAGCATCACGCCGGTGTAGTTGTGCACCAGCCGAAGCGGCGAACTGATCACGCCGAACAGCATCAGTGTGCGGTTCAGCCAGCCCTGCGGCCCGAGATAGTTGAGCAGGCCCTCGGCGATCAGCACGGTGCCGAGCGTGATCGGAATCACCAGGATCGTGGTCAGCAGGCGCCGTCGATGCATCTTGCGCACGCGCAGCGCGACCGGAATCGAGATCAGCACGTTGATGATGGTCGCCGGCAACGCAAGGCGCATGGTCGCGTAGATGGTGTCGTAGAGGAACGGATCGGAGAAGAATTTTCGGTAGTTGGCGAGCCAGTCGCCGGCGCGCGGCTTGAACGACAGCACGAAGCCGTACAGGAAGGGATAGACGAACAGGCCGATCACGAACAGCACGGCGGGCACCACAAGCAGCGTGACGCCGTCGATGTCGCGGAGCGCGAGACGGACGCGCCAGGGAATGCGCTCCTCGCGCGTGTGCGGCAGGCGGGCGGTGGTCTCGGTCATGATGCCCCCGCATAGATCAGGACCCGCGCCGGATCGGCCGCGAGCCGCACCGTCTCGCCCTTCTGCACGGGCAGGGCTGAGCAGAAATAGAGCTCGGTGCCGTCGCTGGCGCGCCCGGAGCAATAGAAGTCGCGGCCGTGATACTGGGCGCTCTCGACAGTGGCGGCGACCGGCCCGTCGTTGGCCGGCTTGAGATCGTCCGGCCGGACGGCCACGATGGCGTTGCCATCCGGGCGCTCGATCGCGACGCCCTTGAGCGCCGCGCCGCCCACCGACACCTGCACATCCTCGCTGCCGCTGCCGCCAAGCACGCGCGCCGACAGCACGTTGCGATAGCCCATGAACTCGGCGACGTCGGCATGCGCCGGCCGCGCATAGAGCTCGGTCGGCGTGCCGACCTGGCGCACCGTGCCGTCGCGCATCACCACGATGCGGTCGGCCAGCGACAGTGCCTCCTCCTGGTCATGGGTGACATAGATCGTGGCCGAGCCGATCAAATCGTGGATGCGGCGGATTTCGGCGCGCATCTCGAGGCGAAGTTTTGCGTCGAGGTTGGACAACGGCTCATCCATCAGGACCAGCGGCGGCTCGATCACGATCGCGCGCGCGATGGCGACGCGCTGCTGCTGGCCGCCGGAGAGCTGGCCCGGCAGCTTGTCGCCGTGCTGGCCGAGCCGTACGATGGACAGCGCCTCCTCGACCTTTCGCGCGATCTCATCCTTGGATTTGCCCTGCATGGCGAGCCCAAAACCGATGTTGCGGCGGACACTCATGTGCGGAAACAGCGCATAGTTCTGGAACACCATGCCAAAGCCGCGCTCTTCCGGCTTGAGGCGGTCGATGCGGGTCTGGTCCAGCCAGATGCTGCCGCCGGTCAGCGTGAGCAGGCCGGCGAGGCAGTTGAGCGCCGTCGACTTGCCGCAGCCGGACGGGCCGAGCAGCGCGATGAACTCGCCGCGCTTCACGGTCAGGCTGACGCCCTTCAGGGCATTCAGCGCGCCAAAGCTGCGGCTCAGCTCCTCCAGCCGCAGCTCGCGAAAGTCGCGTCCCGCAATCGACATGTCTCAACAACTCCTAAGGATAACAGGCTATCGCAGATGGTCACCTCTCCCCGCTTGCGGGGAGAGGTCGCCGCGCCAAGAACGATGCCTTTGGCATCGCTAAGTGCGCGGCGGGTGAGGGGGATTTTCCGCTTGCTGCGCCTTGAAAAGAGCCCCTCACCCCAACCCTCTCCCCGTAAGAACGGGGAGAGGGAGCGCACTGTCATCGTGGCGGGACTTTGTCGACCATCCAACATGGTCGTGTGCAAGTCTCACTTCTTCTTCTGGGCGCCGATCTGCTCGTCCCAGCGGCTGAAGGCGTAGACGAGCTTGTCGGGCGTCAGCGGCAGCTCCTGCGGATTGTCCTTGATGGCGGCCTCGTATTCCGGTCGGCCGAACTCCTTGATGACGTTCTGGCTGTCCTCCGGCGCCATCGCCAGCGTGACATCCTTCACCGCCGGTCCCGGATAGAAATAGCCGGTGTCGTAGGTGGTGGCCTGCGCATCCTTGCCGAGCATGTAGTTGAGGAGGTCGAGCAGCACCGCGAGCTTGTCCGGGCCGACGCCCTTGGGGATGCAGAGATAGTGCGCGTCGAGCACCCAGTGAAAGCCTTTCAGGAAGAAAACCTTGGCTTCCTTCGGCACCACGCCGAGCGCGCGCGGGTTGATGTCCCAGCCCATCTGCGACGGCACCATGTCGCGCGAGCCTTCGCCGAGCTCCTTCATCACGGCGCCGGTGCCGCCGGGATAATATTCGACGTTCTGGCCGAGCTCCTTGAGATAGGCCCAGGTCTTGTCCCAGCCGTCCTTCGGATCTTTTGGATCCTTGTCGCCGAGGATATAGGGCAGGCCCATCATGAAGACGCGGCCGGGACCGGAATTGGCCGGGCGGGCGTACATGAAGCGGTTGGGATTGGCCTTGGCCCAGGCGAGCAGCTCCTCGGCCGTGCCCGGCACCTGCTTCACCTTCTCGGGCATGTACTCCATCACGGGGCCGGCCGGGCAGAACACGATGCACACGCCCTGGTCTGCGGCGAGGCCCTGCATGGCGCGCGCGCCGGGCAGATAGATGTCGTCGAGCTTTGGCAGCTTGTCGGCGTTCTCCGTCACTGTGGGAATCCAGAGTTTCTGGTCGACGCCCGCGGACAGCGCGTCGATCCCGGTCAATACGCCGTCGATGTCGACCCGGCCGGCGTCCTGCTGCGCCTTGATCTTGCCGGGCAGCTCGGGTGCCGGCGCCTTGGTGAAGGTGATCTTGCTGACGAGTTTTGGATTCTTGGCCCGGTAGGCCTCGATCGCCTTCTGCGTCAGCGCGAGATTGCCGGCGACGTCGACGATGTTGAGGGAGACCGGGGATGACGGCAGCGGCGGGGATGCTGCGAAGGCCCGGGCGTTGAAGACAACCGAGCCGGCAAGGCCCGCGACGACGCTGCGGCGGTTGAGTGTGAATGTCATGGCCGTTCTCTCTCCCTCTTGGATTGACGCGCGATGTCCTGCGCGATGCTTTTACGTGTCTTTGGCCTCGGTCTTCCGCGGTCGCTTCCGGGCCCGCTGATCCTGCGCTTCGCCCCGCGGCTGCGGATCTCCGTCCGCTTCGGCGAAGTAGTCGTATTTGTCGCCCCTCAGAATCTCGATGGTCTTCAGAATCCCGCGCATATGGGTGCGCATCGCCGCGACCGCGCCGGCCCGATCGCGGGCGCAGAGCCGGTCGATGATCTGGGCGTGCTGGGCCACCACGGAGGGCTGCTTGCGCAGGACGGTCATGGCGAGATAGCGCACGCGGTCCATCTGCGCCTTGGCGCCGGTCACGAACAGCCACGCGGTCGGGTGGCCGGCGAGTGCGAAGATGAAGGCATGCATGGCCTCGTCGGCGCGAAAAAAGCCCTCGTCGTCGCCGCTCTTGTGCAACGCGCGCTGGCGATCGAGAATGGCCTTCAGCCGGTCGGCGTGGCCGGCATCCATGTGCATGACTGCCTTTTCCACCGCCGCGCATTCCAGCGTCTCGCGCGCGAACTGGCTGTCCAGCACCTCGGCGAGCTTGATCGGTCCGACGAAGGAGCCGTATTGCGGGAAGATCTCGACCAGGCCTTCGTCGGCCAGTTTGATCATGGCCTCGCGGATCGGTGTGCGCGACACGCCAAAACGGCGGGCCAGTTCCTGTTCGGCAAGGCTGGCGCGCGGCGACAGCCGGCCGCAGATGATGTCGCGGCGCAGGACGGCGTGAATCTGCTCGGCGATGGTATTGCGCCGTAGCAGCATCGCCCCGACCTCGGCAGGCGCAGGCGTCTTCGCACTCCCGTCCTCGGGGGCGCGATTGCGGGCGACACGCCGGTCCAGAATTCTCCTCCCTCATTATAGAATTGGAACACTAGTATATTAGTGTCCAACCATGCGTCAACGCCGGCCCCGGCGGCGCGGTGTGCGACTTTCGTCAGGCGCGGCCTTCTGCCGCCCCGGCGAGGTGTTTTCCGGCGATGTAGCCAAACGTCAGCGCGGGCCCGAGCGTGATACCGGCGCCCGGATAATTGCCGCCCATGATGCTCGCCATGTCGTTGCCGGCGGCATAGAGCCCCGCGATCGGCCGGCCCTCGCCGTCGAGCGCGCGGGCGTGTTGGTCGGTCTTGATCCCGGCGTAGGTGCCGAGATCGCCGATCACGACCTTGATGGCGTAGAACGGCGGAC
>Ga0207665_10001826_pt1 | contig 14329 bp, 12 predicted proteins | sample LARL112metaG_FD_184351 | JGI IMG/M metagenome (GOLD analysis project Ga0207665, IMG submission 184351) | Corn, switchgrass and miscanthus rhizosphere microbial communities from Kellogg Biological Station, Michigan, USA - LAR L11-2 metaG... | ecosystem: Host-associated > Plants > Roots >...
GCTCACTGTCAATCAGGCCCGAGTCCTGGTCGAGTACCGGGTCCACATCGAAGAGCCGAAGTCCCGCAACGGCAAGCGGACACTGCCGCTCGACGGTGAGCTAGTGGCCGCGCTGACCGCGCTGCGCAAGCGCCAGCTGGAAGAGAGCACGATCGCGGGTGCGGCCTACCGGTCAGGACTCGCTGAGCTGGACTGGTACCAAGGCGGCGAGTACGTGATCACCGACGAGGCTGGCACTCCCGTCCACCCAGAGTGGTATTCCGACGAGTTCGGCCGCCTGCTCAGGCGGGCCGGGCTGCGGCGGATTACCCTGCACGACTCGCGTCACACGACCCTGACGCTCATGGAGCACGCGGGCGTGCCGATCTCGATCATCAGCAAGTGGGCCGGTCACTATGACTCGGCGTTCACGCAGAAGACCTACGTCCACGCGAGCGAGGAAGACCTGCAACGCGGCCAGGCCGCGCTCGCCAGGATTCACAAGATCGCTTAGGACTGTGAGAAATTGTGAGACGGCAGGCCTTAGGACAAGGACCTGGGGCCTTGGTCATCTCGGAGAATGAGGCCTTGACCTGCGGATACGGTGGCGCGCTCGGAGGGACTCGAACCCCCAACCTTCTGATCCGTAGTCAGATGCTCTATCCGTTGAGCTACGAGCGCTGGTGCGTGGATAGTTTACGACACTCCGGGTCCACGTTGGGCCAGTCGTCCTTCACCCGTTCTCCACAGCCGCCACATCCCGGCTCCGCATCGCGAGGCTATGCCAGGGGCGGCGGCAAACCAGCCCCAGAGCCATCCGGAGGTCCGCCATGCTCCGTACGCCCCTTTGTGACCTGCTCGGGATCTCCGCGCCTGTCATCTGTGCCCCGTTCGGGCCGTGGGAGGAGGTCGAGCTTGCCGCCGCGGTGTGCGAGGCGGGCGCGCTGGGCAGCGTCGGCACCGCGGTGCGCTCGGTCGGGCAGCTACGCGAGCAGTGGGTGCGGCTGCGCGGGCTGACGGACCGGCCCTTCGCGATCAACCACACCGCACGGCCGCTGGACGAGGAGGCGTTCGCGGCTACGCTTGCGTTCGGCCCCGCCGTGGTGTCGTTTCACCTCGCGGTGCCGGCCGACCTGATCGCGCGGGCGCATGATGCCGGGATCGTGTGGCTCCAGCAGGTGATCGACGTGCACCAGGCGGAGGAGGCCGCCGCGGCGGGAGCGGACGTGATCATTGCCCAGGGTGGCGAGGGCGGCGGGAACGGGGGCTTCGTCTCGACGATGGTGCTGGTCCCGCAGGTCGTCGACATCGCCGGGGAGATCCCCGTGGTGGCCGCGGGCGGCATCGCCGACGGCCGCGGGCTCGCCGCCGCACTGGCGCTCGGCGCCCAGGGTGCGTGCCTGGGAACCCGCTTCCTCGCCTCGACCGAGATGGCGATCGCCAGCGAATGGAAGCAGCGCATCGTCGACGCCGATGCGCTCGACGCCGTAAAGGTGACCAACAGTGAGCGGGTCATGCCGCCCTTCACCCTCCCCCACCGTCCCGGCGCGCCACGCTGCCTGCGAACCCCGCTCATCGACCAGCTCCGCGACTACCCGGAGCAGGTCGACGGCGCCGAACTCGGCCGCCAGCTGGTCCAGGCCATCCTGGACGGGCGCGGGCATGAGTACCTGCCCTTCACCGGCCAGTCGGCCGGGCTCATCCGCGACATCGCGCCCGCCGCCGTCATCCTGGAGCGTCTACTCACCGAGGCCGACGCCGCGCTGCGCACCGCAGGCGCCGCCCGCAACCCGACGTGAGCAGCGAAAACCCCAAGTTGTTGGGGTACCTTCGCCCATCGGCCCGCCGCAGACTGCGGGCATGGACACTATCAGCCAGAACAAGAACACCGTCACCTCGTTCATCGACGCCCTGTTCACCAAGGGTGACCTCGGCGCCGTCGACGAATACCTCGCCGAGGACTTCGTCGACCATGACCCGCCCATGGGCGGGCCCGCCAACCGGGAAGGAATGCGGCAGGCCGGGGCCATGTTCCGGGCCGCGTTCCCCGACTGGCACAGCGACCTGGACTTCCTCGTCGAAGAGGACGACCTGGTGGTCGAGAACTTCACGGCGAGCGGCACGCAGCAGGGGGAGATCTTCGGAGTGCCCGCGTCGGGCCGCACCGTCAGCCTGCCCGGGATCAACATCTGGCGGGTCCGCGACGGCCGCATCGTGGAGCGCTGGGGACGCCTGGATGAACTCGGCCTGATGCGCCAGCTCGGCCTGGCCCCCCAGGCCTGACCGGACGACAGAGGCGCAGGGAGAGCGCTGGGCGGGCCGGAACCGGTCGTCCAGCGCTCTGGCCCTGGCCAGGACGCTTAAGTATCGTCGGTATATGGCGGACGCGATCATGAAACGCCAGGTAACCGCCCTGATCGGGCGATGTTATGCCGGGCTGGACGTGGCGGATCTACGCGACGAGGTGCTGCGCCGGCTGCGCCGGATCATGTCGGTGGACGCCGCGTTCTTCGGCACCGTCGACCCGCAGACCCTGCTGTTCACCTCGGCCGTGGCCGAGGAGCCGCTGGGGGCCGCGACGCCGCTGTTCCTGGACAACGAGTACGGCCGCGGGGACGTCAACAAGTTCGCCGCGCTGGCCGAGGCGGCCGATCCGGTCGGCTCGCTCGACCGGGCTACCCGCGGCCAGCGGCCGGACAGCGCCCGCTACCGGGAGGTGATGAGCCCGCTCGGCCTGGGCGACGAGCTCCGCGCGGTCCTCATCAGCGGCAAGCAGTGCTGGGGCGCGATCTGCCTGCACCGCGAGGACGCGGAGCACGGCTTCGACGACCGGGAAGTCGACGTGATCCGGCGGATCGCCCCGCACGTGGCCGAGGGCCTGCGGCGAGCCGTCACCCTCGGCCCGTTCCGCCCGTTCGCAGACAGTACCGCGCTGGCCGGTGCACCCGGCATCATCCTGCTCGACCAGGACCTGGCCCTGATGACGATGAGCCCGGAGGCGGCTCAGTGGCTGGCCGAGATCGACGAGGCCGACTGGCCGGGTAGCAGCGAGCTGCCGATGGCGGTCTACGCCGCGGCCGCGCGGCTGGCCCGGCTGGAACAGGGGGCGGCTCCGCCGCAGCTAGCGGACATGATCCGGCTGCGCAGCCGCGCCGGGCCGTGGCTCTCCCTGCACGCGTCCCGGCTGGGTGGCGGGCCCGCGCCGCAGATCGGCGTCGTCATCGAGCCCACCCCCGCGGCCCAGCTCAGCTCGCTGCTGCTCAGCGCGTACGGGCTCACCAGCGCGCAGTCCCGGGTGGTCGCGCTGGTCATCAGGGGGCATTCCACCCGCCAGATCGTCGAGGAACTGCACATCTCGGCCAACACCGTCCAGGAGCACCTGACCGCGGCGTTCGACAAGTTCGGCGTGCGCAGCCGCCGTGAGCTCGTGACCGCCATGCTCACCGGGGGCCCGGGATAACTTCGGGGCCTTCGGAACGGCGCCGAAGAAGGACTCGGTGAACTCCTGGCTTGCGGCCAGCCGGGCCGGGGTCCCGTCCATCAGCACCCGGCCGCCGCCGAGTACGTAGGTGTAGTCGGAGATGGCCAGCACGGCCCGGGCGCGCTGCTCGACGACGAGCACCGCGGCGCCCGCCTCGGCCAGCGCCCGCACGTGGCCGGTGAGCAGCTCGGCCGCCACCTTCGGGGCCAGGTTGGCGGTCGGCTCGTCCAGCAGGAACACGGCGGGCTCAATCATGAGCACCCGGCCCATGGCCAGCATCTTCCGCTCCCCGCCGCTCAGCCGTCCGGCCCGCCGGGTCAGCATCTGGCCAAGCCGCGGGAACACCCCGGTCACGTGTTCGACCCGCGCGCTCACCTCGCGCTTGTCCAGCAGGTACCCGCCCATCTCCAGGTTTTCCCGTACCGTGAGCGGCGCGAAGACGTCATCGGTCTGCGGCACGTAGCCGATCCCGGCCCGGGCGACCTCCTCCGGCGGCAGGCCGGTGAGGTCGCGGCCGTCGGCCAGGACCCGGCCGGACGAGGGCCTGAGCACGCCGGCCAGCGCCTTCAGCAGGGTGGACTTGCCGGACCCATTCGGCCCGACGACGGAGGCGACCGTCCCGGCGGCGACCGAGACCGAGACCCCGTGGATGATGTCCCCGGCGCCGTACCCGGCCCGGACGTCCTCGGCGCGCAAAACGGGCAGATCAGCCGACAAGATACGCCTCCACCACCTCGCTGCGCGCCCGCAGGGCGGCCATCGTCCCGGTGGCCAGGACCGACCCTTCGGCCATCACGATCACCGGGTCGCAGAACTCGTCCATGATGGCCAGCTCGTGTTCCACCATGAGGATCGTGATGCCCTCGGCGCACAGGCCGAGCAGCTGGGCGCCGATCTGGCGGGCTAGCCGCGGGTGGACCCCGGCCATCGGCTCGTCCAGCAGCAGCATGGCGGGTTCGGCCATCAGCGCGCGCATGATCTCGGTCAGCCGGCGCTGGCCGCCACTTAGGTCGCCCGCGTAGGTGTCCGCGTAGCCGGACAGGCCGAACCGGTCGAGCAGCGCCCGGGCGCGGTCAATCGCCGCCTCCTCGTCGCCCCGCCAGTAGCGGCGTCCGCGCAGGGCTCCGGCCAGCGTGTCACCCCGGTGCCGCGGTACCGCGCTGAGCAGGTTCTCCATCACGGTGAGCCGCTTGAACTCGCTGGCCAGCTGGAACGTCCGCACGAGCCCGATCCGGGCGCGGCGGTAGGCGGGCAGGGTGGTGACGTCGGACCCGGCGTAGATCACCCGGCCGGAGGTCACCGGGAGGGTGCCGGCCAGCATCGCCAGCAGCGTCGACTTGCCGGCCCCGTTCGGGCCGATGAGGCCGGTCAGGGTACCGCGGCGCACCTCGATGGACACCCCGGCGACCGCGTGCACGCCGCCGAAGTTACGGGTCAGGTCCACCGTACGAAGCAGCGGGCCGCCGTCAGGCAGTGCGGGAGCAGGTACCGAACGGACGGCGACTGACCGCCTTGGCTCCGGCCCGGTGCCAGCCAGCGTCACGACATCCTCGTTCGGCATGACCGACCTCGGCCGGCCGACTGCGGTCCGGCGACGGCGCTCGGGCAGCACCCCCTGCGGCCGGAACCAGAGGAAGAGCACGATCAGCAGGCCGATCGCCACCCATTGCAGGTCGTCGACCAGGCCGGGTTTCCCGGGGATGCTGGGGATGTACCGGGTGGCCTCCTCGAAAGCGACCGGCACCAGGATCGCGCCGAGCACGGCGCCGCGGTGGTTGCCCGCGCCGCCGATGATCACCGCGGCGAACAGCACGATGGTCTCCGCGTAGCCCCACGCCGACGGCGCCCACAAGGTGATGAAGCCGACCAGGATCGCGCCGCTCAGCCCGGCCAGCGCGCCGCCGAGCACGAGCATGGCGGTGCGCAGCGAGAGCAGGTTCTTGCCCAGCGAGTCGGCCACCACGTCGTTGTCCCGCATGGCCCGCAGCGACCGGCCGTACGGTGATTCGGTCACCCGCCGCACCAGCCAGTAGACCGCGGCGGCCAGGACGAGGGTGACGGCCGCGTACAGCCACTGGTAGCCCTGGGACTGCGGGTTGTACTCGCCCTGCAGCGGCGCCGGGACCAGGGAGAGCCCCGCGGACCCGTTCAGCGCCGGCCGGTAGTTCGTGACCAGCAGGTTGGCCATGACCGCGGTGACCAGGAGCCCGACCGCGGCGAAGTCGCCGCGCAGCCGCCGCCCGACCAGGAACGTGAACGGCAGCGCGACCAGGCCGCCCACGATCATCGCGCCGATCCAGGGGATCGGCCACGGCAGGTTCCACCCGCCGATGTAGGACTGGAACCCGCCGTTGGCGCCCTGGCTGGGCAGCGACAGGATCGCGGCGGTGTACGCGCCGGCCGCCTGGAAGATGATGAAGCCGAAGTTAGTGATCCCGGCCACGCCGAACTGCTGGCTCAGCCCCAGGCAGGCGATGATGTCGACGCCGGCGTAGACGAGCAGGTTGATGACGTAGAACAGCTGCGCGCTGGTCATCAGGCCGTCGCCCCCAGCACGCCGCCGGGCCGGACCGCCATCACGATGAGCAGCACGCCGAAGGCGACCACGTATTTGTAGGACGGGTTGATGTAGGCCGCGCTGATCTCAGTGGCCAGCCCGATGATGAGGGCGCCGGCCATGGCGCCATAGGCCTGGCCGGGGCCCCCGAGGAAGACGGCGGCCAGGATCACCACCAGGAACAGGTCCGCGCTGGTCGCGCCGAAGCTGCCGTCGTTGATCGCCAGCACGGTGCCGGCCACGCCGCACAGCGCGCCGGTCAGCGCCCAGGTGACGGTCACCACCCGGTCCGTCCTGATGCCGCAGTTGCGGGCCAGCGACCGGTTCGCCGCCGTGGCCCGCATCGCCTTGCCGAGCTTGGTGTAGCGGAGAAGCCCGTGCACGGCGGCCATCACCACCACCGACAGCCCGATGATCACCAGCTGGACCGTGGTGAGGACCAGGCCGCCCGCCTTGACCGTCGGTCCCTGGCTCATCGTGTACGAGACGCTGGTGCCGCCCACGATGGCCTGCAGGCCGAACTCGATGATGAGCGTCATGCCCAGCGAGACGATCACCAACGTGATAGGAGCGCTGCCGCGGCGCTGGAACGGCGCGTAGATCCCGCGGTTGAGCAGGACCGACGCGACCGCTCCGGCTGCGGCCGCGACCAGCAGGCCGAGCCATACGTTGACCCCGGCCTGGTTGAGCCAGTAGGCGACGAACGCCGAGCCGATCATCACCGCGCCGTAAGCGAGGTTCAGCACGTCGGTCACGGCGAACTGCATGGTGAAGCCGACCGCAGCGATCGCCAGCACGGCCGCGGTGACCAGGCCGAAGCCGAGCGAGGCGAGGAACAGGCTCATCGGCTTCCCGTTACGAGACCGCGCGCAGCTGCGCGGCGGTGATGTTGCCGGTCACCTGGACGGCACCCGAGCCGCTGTAGGTGTCGACCTGGAAGATGCCGGTCGAGTCGTTAAAGGAGTCGAAGTTGGTCGGGCCGCCCGGGCCTTCGTAGCGGATGGCCTTGCCCTGTTTCAGTGCGGCGATCCCCTGGGCGAACGAGTACACTACCTCGGCGCCCGCCGAGCCGTCGCCGATCTTGGCGATGAACGGCGCGTACACGCTCGGCGACGTGGACTTGGCCTCGACCATCGCGAGCGCGGCCAGGTTGATCCCGTCGTACAGGTGTACGGCGCCCGGCGCGGTCAGGTAGGTGTCGAAGTTGCCCGTGCTGCCGACCTTGCCCTTCTCCGACATGATGGCCTGCTGGAACGGGGCGTACGCGGGCCCGCTGGTCTCGGTGACCAGGTTGTCGGCGTGGAAGCTGCTCGCCAGCGTCGACGCGCCGATCGCGGCGGCCACGGACTTGTACCAGTCCGGGGAGATCGTCGCCGACGTCCCGATGACCGGGATCATCTTGCCGCCGTTGAGCTGCTTCACCTCGGATAGGAACGTCGCTTCCGCCGGGCCGAGCGCCTCGGTAAAGATCACGTCCGGATGCGCGGCGACGATCTTGTCGGCCTCGGTCCGGAACGTGTTCGCGGACAGGTCCAGGGTCTCGTTCGCCACCAAGGTCTGGCCCGCCTTGCCGATCGAGGTGATGGCCGGCTTGATGAACGTCTGGGATCCGATGTCGTTGCCGAACGCCAGCGCGATCCGCTTGTACCCCAGTTGCTGCGCGATGACGACCATCGCGTAGGACTCCGCCAGGTCCGGCGGAACCAGCCGGTAGAAGTACTGGAAATGGGTGGAGCTGAACTCCGACTGCCCGGTCATCCCGAACGCCACCATCTTGTCCGCGTTGATGACCGGGACCACGCTCGCGGCCTCGTCGGAGGTGACGCCGATGATCAGCGCGAGGTTCGGCGTGGTCGCGAACATCTGCCTGGTGGCGGGGACGGCATCGGCGGGATCGCCCCTGGTGTCCACGCCCTTGCAGCTGAGCTTGTGGCCGAGCACGCCGCCGGCGTTGTCGATGGCCGCGGTGGCGCCGTCGCAGGACACCAGGTAGGTCGGGCCGAGCGCGGCGTCTGGGCCGCTGAACGGGGCCAGGTCCGCGACGACGATGGCGGAGTGCGAGCCGCTGGCGCTGGTGGTGCCGCTACTGGAGGTGGAGCTGGAGCTGCAGGCGGCCAGGGCCGCCGTGGCCAGGACGGCCGCGGCGGCGGACAGGACGGCCGCGGTGCGGCGTCTCGTGCTGTGTGATCGTCGGGTCATGTTCGTCCCCTCTGCGGTGAGAGTTCTGCCGACCGCGGTCAGGGCCAGGGGCACGGGTGAGCCTCGGCTACAGGCCGCCAGGAGAGGGGCCAGGCTGCCATCGCCAGCCGGAGCGGTCACCCGGTTCGGCGACCACGCGGTTGCGGATGGTTCCGACGCCCTCGATGGTGATCTCGATGACATCCCCGGGCTGGAGCCAGACCGGGGGCTTGCGGGCGAAGCCGACCCCGCCCGGCGTCCCGGTGGCGATGACGTCGCCGGGCCGCAGCGTGGTGAACGAGGAGAAGAACTCCACCGCGCTGGGTACGTCCACCAGCATCTGGCTCGTCCGCGCGTGCTGCATGACCTGGCCGTTGAGCACGGTGGTGAGGGCCACGTCGGCCACGTCGGCCTCGTCCGGCGTCACCACCTCCGGGCCGATGGGCATGCTCCCGTCGAAGTTCTTCCCTGGTGTCCACTGGGTGCCGGCCCGCTGCCAGTCCCGCGCTGACGCGTCGTTCAGCACGGTGAACCCGGCGATCGCGTCGAGCGCCTTGCCGGCCGGGATGTAGCGGCCGCCCGTCCCGATCACGACGCCAAGCTCGCCCTCGTAGTCGAAGGATCCGGTCAGGGCCGGCTTGACCAGGTCCGCGTACGGGCCGAGCACCGTCTGGTGGCCCCGGACGAACGTGTCCGGCCAGGAGGGCACGGCCCGGCCACCCTCGAGCGCGTGCTCGCTGTAGTTCAGGCCGAGGCAGAGAATCCGCTCCGGCGCGGGCACCGCCGGACCGAAGTCCTCGGGCCGGTACTCGCGGCCGTCCCGGTCCTGCAGGCCGCGGGCGGCGTCCATCGCGGCCGGGCCTCCTGCGGTGAACGAGCCGAACGCCGCGAAGCGCTGGTCGCCGGTTGCCTCGGCGATGTCGACGTAGCCGCTTCGGGCCCGGACGTGCAGGCGCGGGCCGTTCGGCGTGGACAGGGTCGCGAGTCTCACGAGCCAGGCCTCCTTGCTCGCGTGGCGTGGGCCTGGCTCGCCATAGGCTGCGCCGGGCCCGCTGCCTAGACCATTCGGGGGTATTGAAGCCGATTGGTTTGCAATCGATTGATTGGCTGCATCATAGTCCTGGGTTTCCGGGGAGGTCAATGCGTGACATTTGACGTAATTGGTGCAATAATCTGTGTCGCACCACTGATTGGTTAGATTGGTCTGGGGGATGGCCGACGACAACTCGATGACTGATGGCCCGGCCACCCACGGTTCGGTGACGCAGCGCCGGACGCTGGCGGCGCTCATCCTCGCGGAGTCCGAGCGGAACGGCGCGGGCGACGGCACGCGGCTGCCGACCGAGCGCCAGCTGGCCGTGGACCTCGGGGTCTCCCGCGCCGCCATCCGGCACGCGATGGCCGTGCTACAGGCCGACGGACGGGTATCCCGCGAGGTAGGCCGGGGCACGTTCCTGCGTCGGCCTGCTGTCGCCGGGCCGGCCGAGGCTCCCGTTCCGGACTCGGCCGCAGCCTCGGCGGGAGTTCCGGACGCCGCTGCCGGGCTGGCCGAGTCCGACGACTACGCGCCGGCCGACGTGATGGCGGTCCGGCGGCTGTTCGAACCCACGGCCATGTCCCTGGTCGTGGCGTGGGCCACGGCGCGCGACTTCGCCGAGATGCAGCGCTGCCTGCGCGGCGGGGAGCGGGCCGCGGACCACGACGAGTTCGAGGTCTGGGACGCCGCGCTGCACCGGTCGATCATCGCGGCGACCCGCAGCCCGCTCCTCATCCGGCTGTACGCGGAGGTGGAGCGGGCCCGGCACGGGCGGGTTTGGGGAGATCTCAAGCGGCGCAGCGCCACGGCGGCCCGGCGCGACGAGTACCGACGGGACCATGAGGAGATCGTGACGGCCCTCCGGCTGCGCGACGCGGAACGGGCTACCGCGGCGATGCGCGCCCACCTGGCCCGGGTGTCCGGGCACCTCCTCGGCACCGGATAGCCGGCCGGCGCTAGGTCCGGTTCAGGGTCCGGAAGAACTCGCGCACGTCGAGCGCGAGGTCATCCGGGGCCTCCAGCGCGGCGAAGTGGCCGCCGCGGTCGAACTCCGACCAGCGGACGACGTTGTGGGCCTTGGCCGCGAACGGCAGGACGGTCACGTCAGTGGTGAAGACGGCCACGGCGACTGGCACCTCGGACCGCTCCCGCGGCGCCCACATGGCGGGGTCGTTGAAGCGCTCGTAGTAGGTGTGCGCAGCCGAGCCCGCGGTGGCGGTGAACCAGTAGATGCTCACGTCGGTGAGGATCCGGTCCCGGTCGACCGCGTCCTCGGGCAGCTTGGCGGCTGGGTCGGTCCACTCCTGGAACTTCTCCACGATCCAGGCCAGCAGCCCGGCCGGGGAGTCGGTCAGCGCGTGCGCGATGGTCTGCGGCCGGGTGCCCTGGATCTGCATGTACGCTCCGGAGCGCTGCTGCCACTCGTTCATCGCGGCGAACCGGCGCTGGTCACCTTCGGTCAGCGCGGCCATGTCGGCCTGGTCGCCGGTGGGGAAGGTGACCAGGGCGTTGACGTGCACGCCGATCACCCGGTCCGGAACCAGGCGGCCGATCGCCGGGGCGATGAAGGCGCCCACGTCCCCGCCCTGCACGCCGTAGCGGTCATAGCCGAGCCGCGTCATCAGCTCGGCCAGCGCGGCCGCGGTACGGCCGTCGGTCCAGCCGGCCTCGGTCAGCGGTCCGGAGAAGCCGTAGCCGGGCAGTGAGGGGATGACCAGGTGGAACGCCTGGGCCGGATCGCCGCCGTGCGCCGCGGGATCGGTGAGCGGGCCGATCACGTCGAGGAACTCCACGATCGAGCCGGGCCAGCCGTGCAGCAGCAGGAGGGGCGTGGCCTCCGGCTCGGCCGAGCGCACGTGCAGGAAGTGCACGCTAGCGCCGTCGATCGTGGTGATGAACTGGGGATAGGCGTTGAGCGCCGACTCCTGGGCGCGCCAGTCGTACTCGGTAGCCCAGTAGCTGGCCAGCTCGCGCAGGTAGGCGACCGGGACGCCGCGCTCCCAGCCGGTGCCGGGAAGGTCCTGGGTCCAGCGCGTTCGGGCCAGCCGGTCGCGCAGGTCGTCGACGTCGGCCTGCGGGACGCTGATGCGGTAGGGCCGGATCTCGGTGGTGGCTTCGCTGTTCGTCATGTATCCGAGGCTAGGAGCTATTGATGTCAGGCTCTGGCACCAATAACGGGCATAGTTGGCTCCATGCTGGAAACCTCGGCTCGGTTGCTCCGCCTGCTATCCCTGATGCAGTCACGGCGTGAATGGACGGGCACCGAGCTGGCCGACCGGCTCGGCGTCGGCCTGCGGACCGTGCGCCGGGACATCGGCCGGCTGCGGGACCTGGGCTACCCGGTGGACGCGGCGCCGGGCGTCGCGGGCGGCTACCGGCTCGGCGTGGGCGCCGGCCTGCCGCCGCTGCTGCTGGACGACGAGGAGGCGGTGGCCGTGGCGATCAGCCTGCACACGGCGACCACGGGCAGCGTGGCCGGGCTCGAGGAGAGCGCACTGCGGGCGCTGACCAAGCTGCAGCAGACGCTGCCGTCCCGGCTACGGCACCGGATCAGCGCGTTTCACGCGACCACCGTCCCGCTGACCGGGCCGGGACGGGACCAGGCGGACCCCGAGCTGCTCACCGCCATCGCGGCGGCCTGCCGGGACCAGCGGAGGCTGCGCCTGCGGTATCCGGGCCGGGACGGCGTCCGCGTCCGCGACGTGGAACCGCACCGCCTGGTGCACACCCCGCGCCGCTGGTACCTGCTCGCCTGGGACACCGGCCCCGGCGACTGGCGGACGTTCCGGGTCGACCGGATCCAGCCCCCGCTCGGGCCGCCCGGCGCCCGGTTCACCCCGCGCCCGCTGCCCGCCGATGACGTGGCCGCCTACGTGTCACAGGCCATCTCCTCGGCTCCGTACCGCTACCAGGCCCGCATCCTCATCCACGCGCCCGTGGCGGCCGTCGCCGGACGCTCCTCGCCGGCCGCCGGACGGCTGGAGGCCGTGGACGAGCACAGCTGCGTGCTGCACACCGGGTCCAACTCGCTCGACGAGCTCGCGCTGTACGTGGCGGTCAAGGGCTTCGACTTCGAGGTCCTCGACCCGCCCGAGCTCGTCCCCGTGCTGCGCGAGCTGTCCGGCCGCCTGGCCCGGGCGGCCGACCTGTCCTGATCGCGCCTTCGTGGGCGCCCGGAGTCACGCTGGCGGATATGCGGGGAACAGGCGGCGCAGGTGGTAGTCGATGACCGCTTGGGCCTGCCCGGGTGAGGAGTGGCCGGCCAGGACGCTGGTGCCCAGGCCCGCGGACATGGTCAGCAGGCTGATGGCTTCCAGATCCGGGTCCAGGCCGGCGGGCATGTCGCCGACGGCCTGGGCCGTGCGTAGCTGGGCGGCGATCACGTCGCTCACGGCGTTTGAGTTCCGGGCCAGGGGTCTGATTGCCAGCGCCGGATCGGTCAGCGACAGCGCCAGGTAGGCCGTGTAGACGAGGGTGAAGGTGCGCCTCTCGTCGTCGGCGGGCAGCGCCTCGGTCAAGATGGCGGCAATGACGTTACGCGGGCTGGCCGGGCCGTCGCCCTGCCTGCTCTGCCTGATCCGGGCCATCGCCCGGTCGCTGAACTGGGCTGCCAGTTGCTGCATGGCGGCCAGCAGGAGCTCTTCCTTGGTGCCGAAGTAGTACTGGACCAGCCGCAGGGACACGCCGGCCTCGGCCGCGACTTCGCGCATCCCGGTGGCGTGCAGCCCGCGCGTGGCGGCCGTCCGCACCAGCGCGTCCGCGATCTGCCGCCGCCGTTCGGTGTGATCGACCCGCCTCGGCACCCGCCCACCGTACCCCTCGCCTACCGTCCGATCCTTTGATGATACACTCGTACCATAAAAACGGCGGGCTGAGCCGCGAGGAGGACAAGGGAATGCTCGGGATCAAGCGCATCACCGGCGCAGCCGACCTGGCGCCCGCGGGCGAGCCGGGATCGTGGGTGAGCGATGCGGCGCGGGAGAAGTTCCTGGCGGCCTACGAGCGGGTCTTCGCGCTCTGGCCGCAGCCGCGGGAGGAGTTCGATATCGAGACGGCCACCGCCACCACGCGGGTGCACGCCTACCGGCCGCATCCCGATGGTGCGCCGGTCGTACTGCTCACCGGGGCCGGGGGCAACGCCGCGGCCTGGTTCCCGCACGTGGCGGCGCTCGCCGGGGACGGCCCCGTGTACGGGATCGACATGCCCGGCGACGCGAACCCCAGCGTCGCGCGCGCCCTGATGACTCCCCCGGCCTCATGCGCCGCCTGGCTGGACGAGCTCTTGAGCAAGCTCAGCGAACGCCCGGCGCACCTGGTGGGCTTCTCCTACGGCGGTTGGGTCGCCATGAACCAGGCGATCCGTGCCCCCCGGCGGGTCGCCTCCATCACGCTGCTCGACCCCGCCGGGCTCACCAAGCTCGACGCCCGCTTCTGGTGGTGGCTCTCCATCAGCGGCCTGGCCACCCTCACCCCGATGCCGATGCGCCGCCGCCTCGCCCGGTGGCTGGACATCCCCGCCATGCTGCAGCCGGAGCTCATGACGCTCATGTGGGCAGCCATCCGCGGCTACCACGCCGAGCCCAAGTTCCCCGGCGTCCTCACCGACGACGAACTCCGCGCGATCGACGTGCCAGTCCTGCTGATCACCGGCGCGCGCAGCGCCCTGCTCACCCCGGCGGAGGCCCGCGCCCGGGGAAGCATCATGCCGCACGCGGAGGTCGCCATCGTCCCCGGCAGCCACGGCGGCTTCAACCGGATCGACGAGCTGAACGACCGGATCGCCGCCTTCATCAAATCCCACGCCACCGGCAAGCAGGCCGCTCAACCGGCACCTCCGCCAGCCACCAAACGGTAGGCCCACCGTCGAGATCCGCAGCGCCGTGGCGGTCACCGGATCGGCCCGCTAGCCGTCTTTTGCCCGAACGGCCGGCGTTTCTGCTGGCTGGAGGGTTACTAGCTCGTTAACATGACTGCCCGTAACGGTGCTGACGGGCGGCTAACCGGTGGAACCTGGCGAAACCATGAAGACGCGGGACCGTGCGCCCGGCCTCGACGGGGTCCGGGCGCTGGCCGTCCTTACCGTGATCGGCTTCCATGA
>Ga0207665_10001828_pt1 | contig 14321 bp, 11 predicted proteins | sample LARL112metaG_FD_184351 | JGI IMG/M metagenome (GOLD analysis project Ga0207665, IMG submission 184351) | Corn, switchgrass and miscanthus rhizosphere microbial communities from Kellogg Biological Station, Michigan, USA - LAR L11-2 metaG... | ecosystem: Host-associated > Plants > Roots >...
TTCATCAATCCAACTTTGAGGCCGCTTAGATAGAAATTCCTATCCTGGAACGCCACTCTCATATTGCGGCGATGATATAAATCGCGGGCGATGAAGCTACCGTCCACCATCGTATCGTATTGCCTGAGTGCGGCGGCGGAGGTGTCTTTCTTTTTCAGTGCATCGAACGCGGTACGGGCCGCAAACATGCCCGATTGCATCGCGTAGTGAATGCCTTTGAGCGAAGCGACCTCGACGAATCCAGCTGAATCTCCGACGATCATCACGCCGTCGCCGTGGCGGCGCCTGGGCAACGCGTAATAGCCACCCTCGGGAATGGTCTTCGCGCCCCACTCCACCATCTCGCCGCTCTCGAGGATCTCGCGAAATAGCGGGTGCAGCTTCAGGCGCTGCAGCATCTCGTGGATGTCGTCGGTGGTGCGCTTGTAGTCGAGACCGACGACAATGCCGAGCGCGATCTGATTTCGTGTCAGCGGATACATGAAGCTGCCGCCAAAACAATCCTTCGGCACCGGCCACCCGAGAGTGTGCACCACGGCGTCGAGCGGCTTGAGTGTCTCCCAGATTTCCTTCACGCCGAGCGCGAAAATCTGCGGATTATCCGACGGGATTTTTTGCCATTGGAGGTACGCCTGCGACAGCGTGCCACGCGTACCTTCGGATAGAACGGTGATCTGTGCAGTAATATCAGTTGGCGGTGTATAACTGCTGCCCTGCTCGCCGTTTCTGCTCAGTCCCGAGGGCGTGGTACGCACTCCGGTGACTCGCGATCCTTCGGTGAGCAGCGACGCGGCGGGGAAACCAGTGAAGATGTTGACGCCCAGCGCCTCTGCTTTTTCGCCGAGCCAGCGCACTATCTCGCAAATCGAGGCGATGTAGTAGCCGTGATTTTTCATCGTCGGCGGCGTCGGCAATCTGAACGCGCGGTTCTCGGTCATGAAATGGACGCGCTCGTGCGCCACCGGGCCGCGGAACGGGAAATCCTTGTCCTTGAGATCCGGGAACAGCGCGCGCATCGCAATCGGATTCACCACCGCGCCGGACAGGGAATGCTCGCCCAGTGCACCGGCTTTCTCGAGCACTCCGATCTGCACTTCTCCGAGATCGCCGCCTGCTTCCTGATCTGCCTTGATCAGTTGAGCCAACGCGATCGCGCCGGCGAGACCAGCCGGACCACCACCGACGAAAAGAACATCCATTGGTACTGCTTCAGCGTCGGGCTTGTCGGCGAGAATCAGCCGATCGATCGGAAGCGGAGCCTGATGGATGCCTGGTAAGACTCTTCCTGCGCGGTCAGGCATCAATGGTGCTTCTTCGCCTCACGCACCGCGTCGGTGAGCGCGGGCACGACTTCGAATACGTCGCCGACGATTCCGTAATCCGCGACTTTGAAGATCGGCGCGTCTTTGTCCTTGTTGATGGCGACAATGGTTTTCGAGGTGCGCATTCCGGCGAGGTGTTGCACCGCGCCCGAGATTCCGACAGCGACATAAAGCTCGGGACTCACCAGTCTTCCGGTCTGACCGATCTGATCGGCGTGAGGACGCCAGCCGTCGTCGGTGACTGCGCGCGTAGCGCCGACGGCGGCGTTGCCGAACGCAGACGCCAGATCTTCGACGAGCTTGAAGTTCTCGGCCGCCTTCAATCCGCGACCGCCCGCGACAACCACCGGTGCCTCGGCGAGGTCGAGCTTGTCCCTGCTGCCTTGCTTCGTCTCCAGCACCTTGACGCGAGTCGAAGCTGGGTCGGCGGCCGGCTGGGCGTTCTCGATCCGTCCGGCTTTCGGATTCTGCGCCGGCGCGATGACATTCGGTCGCATCGCGATGATTGCAGGGGTGCCCGACATTGAGATCGTCGCGATGACTTTGCCGATGTTCATTGGATGTCGGACGACGATGTTCTGACCCTGAATGTCGAAGGAGAGAACATCAGTGACTACGCTCACACCGAGGCGCGCTGCGACGCGCGGGGCGAGATCGCGCCCCTGCGCCGATGTGCTGAACACGGCGGCGCGATACCCGCCGGACTTGATGCGTTCGGCGGCTGTCGCAGTGGCCGCTTCCGGGTTGTAGTTAGCGAGAGCGGGATTCTCGACGACGATCACAACATCCGCACCGTGTTGCCCGAGCTGCTGCGCTTTCGCCGATATTCCCGGTGGCCCGAGCAGCAGTGCATGCACCTCTCCCCCGCCGGTTTTGTCGGCGAGCATGCGCGCAGCTGTTACCGCTTCGAGTCCCACCTTCCGCACTTCGCTGCCACGCGTCTCGACAAATGCAAACACGTTTGCCATCAGAGAACCTTGGCCTCGGTTTGCAGGAGTTTTACGAGCTCTGGAACAGCGGCGGCGCCCTCACCGATGATGCGACCGGCCTGGCGCTCCGGCGGTAGCTCGAGACGCGTGACGGTGAGCTGTGGTTGCGGCAGCTGCGCTGGCTTCGATTCGAGCGGTTTCTTCTTGGCAGCCATGATTCCTTTGAGCGACGGCAGTCGCGCGGTGTTGAGCCCTTCATCCACCGTGAGCACAGCGGGGAGCGGAAACTCGACGATCTCCTGCGCGCCTTCGAGCTCGCGCTTGGCGGTTCCCTTCCCACTCGCAATCTCCAGTGAAGAGATCGCACTGACGCACGGCAGCTGGAGCATCTCCGCGACCATTTGGCCGACGACGCCGTTCGATGAGTCCGGAGACATCTTCCCGAACAGAATCAGATCGTAACCACCTGACTTGAGCTCGGCGGCCAGCGCGCTGGCGACAGCGAATCCGTCGAACGGAACTTTGTCGGCCTTGAGGTGGACGCCGCGGTCGGCGCCCATACTGAGGCCTTTGCGAATCGTCTCCTGGACGATATCGGGGCCGAGCGAGATCACAGTCACCTCGCTGCCGGCGTTCTTGTCCTTCAGCTGCAGCGCCGCTTCGACCGCCCAGGCGTCGAAATCGTTGAGATCGAACTTCAGCCCTGCTTCGTCGACGGAGACGTTATCCGCACCAATCCTGAAGCGGACGTCCATGTCGGGCACCCGCTTGACGCACACGGCGAGCTTCACCGCGGAAATCTCCATGTGAATGATTGGCGTAATATACCAAGGCCCCGCAGCCCATTAGCGTCCCGTCAATCCTGACTACTCGAACGCGCTGAGGCCTGTCACTGCCTGACCGAGGATGAGCGTGTGAACGTCGTGCGTCCCCTCGTAGGTGTAGACGCTTTCGAGGTTTGCCATGTGCCGCATTGAGGAGTATTCGGCAAGAATGCCGTTGGCTCCGAGCAGTCGACGCGCTTCGCGAGCGATATCGGTGGCCACGCTGACATTGTTCCGCTTGGCAAGCGAGACCTGCTGAGGGCTGAAAGTCCCCGCGTCCTTGAGCCGTCCCAGGTGGAGTGCGAGCAGTTGTCCCTTTACGAGCTCGGTCAGCATGTCGGCCAAACGCTGCTGCTGCAGCTGGAATCCGGCGATTGGTTTTCCGAACATCACGCGGTTGCCAGCGTAAGTGAGCGCTTCCTCATAGCAAGCTTGCGCGGCGCCCATCGCGCCCCACGCAATTCCGTAGCGCGCCTGGGTAAGACACATCAGCGGGCTCTTGATGCCGCCCGATTTCGGCAGCAGGCAATCCGCTCCGACTTTCACGTCCTGGAGCACGAGCTCGCTGGTGTCGGACGCGCGGAGAGAAAGTTTTCCTTTCTGGTCTTTGGCAGTGAATCCGGCCGAGTCCGTTGGAACGATGAATCCGCGGATCGACTTATCGGATTTGTCATCGCCGGTCTTGGCCCAGACGATGGCGACGTCGGCGGTGGATCCGTTGGTGATCCACATTTTGGCGCCGTTGATCACCCAGCTGCCGTCCTTCTGCTCGCGCGCGCGGGTGATCATCCCGGACGGGTTCGACCCATAATCGGGCTCAGTCAAACCGAAGCATCCGATTAATTCGCCGTGTGCCATTTTCGGGAGATAATGGCGCTTTTGCTCCTCACTACCGAAGGCGTAGATGGGATACATCACCAGAGCGCCCTGCACCGAAGCAAAGGAGCGCACACCCGAGTCGCCGCGCTCGAGCTCGTGCATGATCAGACCGTAAGCGACGTTGTTCAGCCCGGCGCAGCCGTACTCTTCCGGCAGGTTGGCGCCGAACATCCCCAGCTCCGCCATCTCGGGGATCAGCTCTTTCGGGAATCTGCCTTCGATGTAGCAGTCGCCGATGACAGGAAGGACTTTCTCATCGACGAATGATCTTATGGTATCGCGGACCGCGCGCTCTTCTTCGGAAAGGACGCTATCCAGGTTGTAAAAGTCGTTTGCCATTAGAGAAATTTACTTCCGATTGAGGCGTTCGGACTAATCGCCAGTCCGGAGTCCGGATTAATTGAGGAGTTCGGAATTAGTAGCGAATTCTGGGAACGCGTGTCCGCGATTCTCGATCCTCAATTAGTTCGAAATTCGGACTACTATGTGAGTCCGAACGCCTCAATTCTCAAGCAACCGCCCGGCAAGCGAGCGGAGTAATCCCCACCGCGCGGGCTTTGGCTCTGAATGATGCCCCGTGATCGACGCCGAGGCCTTGTTCATCCTGCCATTGATGCACCATCTCATGCAGCAGGGTGTGCAATGCTTCGTCCCAGCCGTCGCGGCGGATGTGGCGGCGACTCAGGACGATCTCGGGCTCACAACCTTCGGCCGCCGGACTGTAGTGGCCGAGTCGGCTCCGCATGCGACGCGAAATGCGGATCGGAATGGTGCGCAGCTGTCCCGAGAATCGCTCACCGTTGTAGACCTGATGCCAGCGCATCAACTCGCGAATGAACGGGACATCGGCCGGGTGGGTTTTCTCCGGCGCCCTTTTCCGGCGCGGAACCTCGGGGCGTGCGACAGGAAACTCCAGAATGGTGCGGCGGGCGGCGTTGCGCGCGACACGAGTGCGGCCATGGACGAAGGTGATGATCGCCCTCCACACATCTTCATCCGCCTGGAGGAAGCTGTTGTGGATGCGCAGCTCACCGCCGCTGTAGCTCACGACGACAGTGCGATTGGATGTCAGGCGCACGCGGTACTGCGACCCGAGACCGAGTCGCTGCAATCGCGCGCGCAATTCTTCCGCATTTGAGGGTGGCTCTTCCGCCAGCTCCAGCATGAGCTGGTCGCGATCACTCAGGCGCAACATACTCCGAGCGTTGAAAGCATTTGTGCGGACCTTCCACAAACGTGCGCTGCTCTTTCGACCACACATGAGTGGTCACGTCGATCGTCTTCGTACCGATCTCGATGACGTTGACTGAAGAAGGCCTGCCTCCCCGGGAGCGGTTTGAGATAGTGCCAGCCGTCGAGATCACCGTCCCCTTCCTCGTGTGCTCGATGTAGTGCACCGACTCCTGATGGTCGTGTCCACAACACACTACATCGACGCCCATCTCGGCGAAAGCCCCGAGAATGCGCTGAGTGTTCTTCAGTCCGTGCCTCTGCGAGAGCTCGCCGCGCACGGGATTGTGATGCATCACGATCACTCGCGCGTCACGCGGCGCTGCCTTCTCGAAGATCTTCTTCGCCTGGTCCAGCTGCTTTTTGTGGATGTCTCCGATGATCGAGATATCGCGCAGGTTCCAGGTCAGGGTTCGCAACGTTACGCCGTGAGCAGTATTGATCCCGACGAAGGTCGCGCCAGGCGCGTGCAGCACCGGCTCCAGATTCTTGTCGATGAAGCTGCGATAGTTGTGGTAGACGTCCGGCTTGTTGCCGAAGCCGAGCGGTGCGCGCCACCACTTCACGTCGTGGTTGCCGGGAATGGTGATGACGCGGCTCACCTTCTTCGCATCGCGGATGAAGGCCGCCGCGCGCTGGAATTCGCCGGCGCGGGCGCGCTGGGTGAGATCCCCGGAAATGACCACGACATCAAACTTCGCGTTCGCAATGATCTGTTCGATCGCCTCGATCTGCTCGGGGACCGCTGGCCAGCCGAAGTGGAGATCAGAGACGTGGAAGATGCTCGTCACGGGGCGAGCTCAGGGGGCGACGACGAGATCCGCGAAATGCCTCGCTACACTGGCGGCAAGCTCTGGTGAGAACGTTGTCATCGGATCGCTCGGGATCTCCCAGATTCCCTTGAGTTGAGCCATGCGAGAATCGATCAGCACAACGCGCAAGGTCGCAACGCCTGTACCACCCTTACTCGACAGTCTGAGCTCCACCGGGAGAAGCGCGTAGCGAGAGCCTTTGAGTCCGACAAGTCCGCGCACCTGTGACGCCAGCGGATCGCGCACCGCCGGATCCTGCGGCGGTCGGCCGCGCAGCCATTCCGCCGACAATGCGCGCGCATCGGTCATCATAATGCTGTTCACTTTGGAGGCGCGCTCCACTTCCCGACCGAAGGTCCAGGCGGATCCGAGTCCACGGGCGGTCAGCTCGCGCTCGATCCGAGCGTCGAGATCGTCGAGGAAGGCAACACGGTTGGGGATGTTCTTCATCCAGCCAAGGCTGTCGGTGGAAGACAGGTACTGGACGGGAAGGACGAGCATCTCCTGGCCGGCGAGCCTCTCGAGCGGACGCAATTGTGCGGCTGGCGGAGCCGTCTCGGGTGGCTTCGAGGAACAGGCCAGCGAAAACGCGGCCGCTACAAGAATTACGGAGTGTCTCACCGATAATGTGTGGATTGCGGCGAAAGTTAACGCATACTCAATTTCAATCCTACGCTGTCAATCAAGTCATGAGCCAACTGCGCACCATCGTCATCTGGACTCTGGTTTCGCTGCTCGGCGCGGCTAGCTTCGCCACGCTGGCGTTGTCACGCGGTGAGAGTGTGAACGCGGCATGGCTGCTGACCGCTGCCGTCTGCACGTACGCGGTCGCGTACCGCTTCTACAGCAGGTTCATCGCGAGCAAAGTTTTCGCGCTGGATCCCGCGAGACCGACGCCCTCGGTGCGTCTCAACGATGGCCGCGATTTCACACCGACGAATAAGTGGATTGTATTCGGTCACCACTTCGCTGCGATCGCCGGGCCAGGGCCGCTCGTTGGTCCGACGCTGGCGGCGCAATTCGGATTTCTGCCCGGCGCGCTCTGGATAATCGTCGGCGTCGCGCTCGGCGGCGCGGTGCAGGACATGGTAATTCTCTGCGCGTCGGTGCGTCGCGACGGCAAGACCCTCGGCCAGATGGCGAAAGAGGAAATCGGCACCGTTGCCGGGTATACGGCGTTGGTGGCTGTGCTCGGCATCATGGTCATCCTCATTGCGGTGCTGGCGCTCGTCGTGGTCAACGCTCTCAAGGGAAGTCCGTGGGGTGTCGTCACCATCGGGCTTACGATTCCCACGGCGCTGTTCATGGGCATCTACATGCGATGGATCAGACCCCATCGCGTGCTCGAGGCAACTGCGATTGGTCTGGTGTTGCTGCTGTTTTCGCTGCTGGCCGGGCGATGGGTCGCGCAGAATCCCGCACTGGCGCCGACATTCACGTTGACAGCGAGAACTCTCGCCCTCCTGGTGATGGCGTACAGCTTCTTCGCGTCAGTGTTGCCGGTGTGGCTGCTGCTCGCGCCGCGCGACTACCTGTCCGCATTCGTCAAGATCGGCGTAGTGCTCGCGCTGGCGCTTGGCATCGTGATCGTGCTGCCACCGATGCAGATGCCGGCGCTGACGCAATTCACGAACGGGACGGGTCCGGTCTTCGCGGGGAAAATATTTCCATTCGCGTTCATCACCATTGCGTGCGGCGCGATCAGTGGCTTCCATGCGCTGATTTCGTCGGGGACCACGCCCAAGCTGCTCGCCAATGAAGCTGATGCACGCCTCGTCGGTTACGGCGGCATGCTCACCGAGTCGCTGGTCGCAGTGATGGCGTTGATCGCGGCTTGCGTGCTGACGCCCGGCGTCTACTTCGCGATCAACGCGCCCGCGAGCGCGATTGGCACGACTGCAGCGAGTGCTGCCGCCGCCGTCCAGCACTGGGGCTTCACTCTCGATCCAGCGCAGATGCAGCAATTGGCCGACCAGGTTCAGGAGAAGACGTTGTTGTCGCGAACCGGCGGCGCGCCGAGCCTGGCGGTGGGAATGGCGCACCTGTTCTCGCGCGTACTCGGCGGATCGACAGCGATGGCGCTGTGGTATCACTTCGCGATTATGTTCGAGGCGCTGTTCATTCTGACGACCGTCGACGCCGGAACGCGCGTCGGTCGATTCATGCTGCAGGATTTGCTGAAGCACGTCTGGAAGCCGATCGGGCGTGTGTCGTGGTATCCGGCGGTGGTCGGAGCGAGTGCGCTGGTCGTCGCAATGTGGGGCTACTTCCTCTATCAGGGAGTGATGGATCCGCTCGGCGGCATCAACTCGCTATGGCCGCTGTTTGGAATTTCCAATCAGCTGCTGGCGGCGGTCGCGCTATGCGTGGGCACTACTGTCATCATAAAAATGGGCAAAGCGCGCTACGCGTGGGTGACGATTCTCCCACTGGTGTGGCTCGTTTTGGTGACGATGACGGCGGGCATCGAGAAAATCATTTCAGCCGATCCCAAGCTTGGATTTCTCTCGCACGCGGGAGTTGTTAGCGCTCAGATCGCCAGCGGCGCGCTGCCCCCGGCAGTTCAGACGATCGGCGACGCTCGGCGATTGATCGTCAACGACTACATCGACGCCGCAGTGGCGGCGTTCTTCCTCATTTCTGTCGTCGTGATTCTGGTCGCGTCGGCGCACGAGTGGTTCGTCTGTGTCACCGGCCGCAAGCAGCCGCGCACTACCGAGATCCCGTTCGAGCCGACGACTCGCGCAGCCTGAGCGGCGCTAGCAGGTTGATGGCCGGACGTCCGGCACATGCGGGCGGAGCGTGAAAACGCCACTCGCAGTTCCCCGTGACGATCGCGCGGTCCATCGCCCGTCGATCCCAGTCGTCCCGTACACGCCGGCGAGCTGGATCCGCTCCTGGCCATCAGGCTTCAGCGTAATTGCTACTGAGTCCTGATTCGCGAACCTCTCATCGGTGTGGTGCGCGATCGCTGCCGGAAATCTGGTGTCGTTGATCCAGTTGAGCCCGATCCGGGTCAGATCGATTTGATAAACCCCGGCGCTCCCATCGACCTTCCCGTCGACGTCCTGGTTCGAGTCCACGAATCCGATCGTTCCGCAAACTCGATGGGCCGGGGGATCTGTGAGCTCCAGCGGATAAGGCCGCTCGAGCGAGAGCCTGATATCCCAGATCCCGGTGAGTTGGCGATTCGCATTGCCGCCGTTGGTGACAATCACCGCCCGCCCGCCGTTGCACGCCATCAGCGCGGCCACCAGAAAAAGACTGCGGCAGATCACGCTGCCTCGTCTCTCCCAGCGACGGCTTTCGCCGGCACGTCGGCAACCTCCGGCTCGAACTGACCTTCCTCGACCTGATCGTCGTATTCGAACAAATCGCGCAAACGATAGGCGTGGCCAAGTACGTAGGGAACACTCGTCACGACTACATTGGGCTTGAACAGAAACGCTGCCTTGATGTAAAACGCCGTCTTGTTGTGAAGCAGGTGCTCCCACCATCGCGTTGGCACGATCTCCGGGACAACGACAGTGACGAGCTCGCCGGGAAGTACCAGCCGCAGGTTCTCGACATATTCGACCAACGGACGAAGCACTGAGCGGTAGGGCGACGGCAGCACGACCAGCGGCACACCGATATCCCACTCGTCCCAGTCGCGTTGCACCGCTGCCGCGGTCTCTTTGTCGAACTCGACGTAAACGGCGACGACTTCGTCAGAGATAGCTGTCGCGTAGACGAGCGCGGCAGCAGTCGCTTTGCTGATGCGATTGATCGGGACCACGACCGTATGATGCAGCGGCAGGATTGGACTTTGCCCTTTAAACTCGATGTCCTCGGCGAACCGGACGTAATGCCGGCGGATCCTGGTCAGCAGCAGAATGATCAATGGAATAATCAGCACGACGATCCAGGCGCCTTCGATGAACTTGGTCACTACCTGGATGACCGAGACGATGCCTGTCGCGACAGCACCAATCCCGTTCAGCCATGCCTTCCACTGCCAACCCGCGGCGTGGGAACGGAGCCAGTGCATGACCATGCCGGCCTGTGATAATGTGAAGCAGACGAACACCCCGACCGCGTACAATGGAATCAGCGCGTTCGTTTGACCGCCGAATAGCCAGACAATCACTGCGGCGATAACGGCAAGGGCGATGATGCCGTTCGAGAAAGCGAGCCGGTCGCCGCGCGCGGCTAGTTGCCGCGGCATGTAGCCGTCGTTGGCGAGAATGCTCGACAAGCGCGGGAAATCGGCAAAGGCGGTGTTTGCCGCCAGAACGAGGACCGCAAAGGTGCTGTACTGAAAGACGTAATACAGTGCGCCGTGCCCGAAGATGTGATTGGCCAACTGCGAAAGAACCGTGTCGGTGAGGGTCGGCATCACAGCGTAGTGATTGGCGAGCAGGCTCGTGCCGAGGAAGAACGCCGCGAGAATCGCGACCATCAGTCCAAGGGTGGTAGCCGCGTTTCGCTGCGCCGGCTGCTTGAACGCCATGACTCCGTTGGAGATCGCCTCCGTTCCGGTCATAGCGGCGCAGCCCTCGGCGAATCCGCGAATGAGCAGATACACGAGTGCGAAACTCGTGGGCGCGGCAAGCAGGCCGTGCTGTTGCACTGAGACTGGGTCGACTTTGACCTGTACACCGGCGTCGGCGGGAGCGAGTCCCAGAATCGCCTGATACCCGCCGTAGGCGATCAGCGCGAGCATCATCGCGATGAACACGTAAGTCGGAACGCTGAATGCCAATCCGGACTCGCGCACTCCACGCAGGTTCACGATCGCCAGCAACGCAATCGAGGCGACACACAACAGCACTGTATGCGGGATCAAACCGTGGTATGCGGAGGTGATTGCCGCGATGCCGCCGGCGATCGACACCGCAACCGTCATTATGTAGTCGGTGAGCAGCGCTGCAGCCGCGACGAGGCCCGCACCCGTCCCGAGGTTCTCTCGCGCGACGGTGTATGAGCCACCGCCGTTCGGATATGCAAAGATGGTCTGTCGATAAGAGAGTCCAACCAGAACCAGCAAGGCGACGATTACGCCCGAAATCGGCACAACGTACTGGACGGCCGCCGCTGTTCCGAGCACGGCGAGTACAATGAGAATCTGGTCGGTGGCGTAGGCGACCGACGAGATCGCATCCGACGAGAGAACAGCCAGCGCCGTTTTTTTGCTGAGTCGCTCGTGCTCCAGCCTGTCGCTGGGCAGTGGCCTGCCGAACAGCACCTGCTTCAACCGTTTATATGCGTTCGCCATAGCAACCAAAGCTGACAATTCGCCGCAGGAACGGCGTAAAGATTCCACAAAAGTTTCGGTGCTGTAGTGGCCGGACCGCCGACGTGCGATCATAAGGTGTGGCCAGTGAAACAGCTCTCATCATCGACGACGAGCCGCGCATTCGCAGAGTGGTAGCGAATGCACTGGCGGACGACTTCGGGCGGGTCTTGGAAGCCTCCACGGGCAAGGATGGAATCCGCATTGCGACCAACGAGCACCCTTCTTTGATAGTGCTCGACCTTGGCTTGCCCGACTCGGCTGGCGTCGCCGTCGCGACTCAGATTCGCAAATCGTCGGACGCAATTATCCTCGTGCTGTCCGCCCGACACGCGGACAACGAGAAAGCGCAGCTACTGGATGCTGGCGCGGACGATTATGTCACAAAGCCGTTCAGCACGTTGGAGTTCAAGGCGCGCGTACGCGCACTGCTGCGGAGGGCGAACGCCCCACGCCCGACCATCGTCAAAACAATCACCAATGGCGAGCTGCGGATGGATCTCGATGCGCGAACGCTTGAGAAGAACGGCGAGCTGATTCATCTCACTCCGACCGAGTGGGATCTGCTGAGGGTGCTGATGACCAACGCGGGCAGGACGCTTACCCACCGCCAGTTGTTCGACACGGTTTGGGTGGGCCGAAAATTCGGCGACGCGCAGCAGTATCTGCGGGTGCACGTTGCCAACGTTCGGCGCAAAGTCGAGACGAATCCGCTCGATCCCCGCTACATCCTCACCGAGCCTGGTGTTGGCTACCGTTTCGCCGGCTCGCCAAGCGACCCATGAGCCCAGGCAGGGAGAACACGGGGTCCTGGCTTCGCACCCACGGCCTCGTCTGGCTGGTCGCGTTTCTCGGTCTCACAGTCGCCGGCCTGATCTTGTCGGCGGGCCGGCCACAGGTTGGCGAGGCACACGTCGCGCTCGTCTTTCTCCTCGTCGTTCTCGCCGCGAGTGCAGCGGGCGGGCGAACCCTCGGGATGAGTATCTCGATTGCCGCCTTTCTGGTTTTCGACTGGTTCTTCCTTCCGCCCTACAACACGCTCGTCGTGCGCAACCCATTCGACTGGCTGGTACTCGTCGTTTTTCTCGTCACGAGTGTTGTTGCAGCACAACTCCTCTATCGAGCGAGATCGGAACGCGCGGCTGTTGAACGCGCCGAAGCATTAAAGGAGGCGGACAAACTCAAGGATGCACTCCTCGCATCACTTTCACACGACCTTCGCACGCCGCTGACAGCGATCAAGGCGCTCGCCCACGAGCTGCAACCACTTGGCGATGAGCGCGCTTTGATTATTGAAGAACAGGCCGACCGACTCAACCGTCTGGTGACGGATCTGCTCGACGTCGGCCGCCTCAACGCCGGTGCGTTGCGCCTGGACATTCAGGTCAATGCGGTAGACGACTTGCTGGGCGCGGTACTTCAGCAAACGTCGGCCAGATCGGATCAAGATCGTCTGAAAGTGTCGCTGGACGATCCCGCCTCACTTTCTTTCGGCCGGTTCGACTTCGTACACTCACTGCGGATACTTGGCAATCTGATCGACAATGCGTTCAAGTACTCGCCCGCAGACACTCCCATCGAGGTAACCGGGGGCGTGGAGGACGGATCAGTGGTGTTTCGCGTCAAGGATCGCGGCGCTGGAGTAGCGTCATCCGAGCGTGACCGTGTCTTCACTCCCTTCTATCGAATTCCGGGTAAGTCCGCAGATGGCCAGTCAACGGGACTTGGGCTTTCCATCGCTCGACGCCTCGCTGAGGCGCAGGAAGGAACCCTCACCTACAAGGAACGTGAAGGCGGCGGCGCCGTGTTCGAACTGAGGCTTCCGTCATCGAGCCCCTGACACTAAGCTCTCGTCCACTTCTCAACACGAATCATAGATGCGAAGACTTCTCGCCTTGCTGCTTGTTGTTTTGCCGTCGACAATCGCCGCGCAATCGACTCCGTTCGATTTCTCGATCAAGAACATCATGCGCGGTCCCGAGCTCTATGGCCGTCAACCGCAGAACGTGCGCTGGAGCGCCGACAGCAAGTGGATCTATTTCAACTGGCTCGAGCCGGGCACCGATTGGCGTGAGGCACCGAAACAGTTTCGTGTGCGCGCAGTGGCGGGTGCGAAACCCGAGCGCGTTTCAATCCGCGAGGCGGACACTACTTCGTCCCGGTACACCGATGGCGAGCTGTCGCACAGCGGCAGGTATTCGGTGGTTGCCGCGCGCGGCGATCTCTACATCAACGATCTCACCAACGGCGCCACACGCCGACTCACGCAAACCGTCGAGGAAGAGTCGAACCCGCAATTCTCGACCGACGATCGCCAGATTTTCTTCGTTCGCAGCAACAATGTCTACGCGCTGAATCTCACCAACGGATTTCTGAGGCAGGTCACCGACATCAGGCAGGGACCGGCGCCGAGCGATTCGACGCGTGCGCAGGGGCAACGCGGTCGACTCGAGCAGCAACAGCGCGATCTTTTCGAATCGGTACGCGATCGCATTCGCGCCGACAGCATCGCGCGCGCGGAGCGGTTGCTCCGCGATTCACTCGCACTCAAGCCGATTTATCTCCAGAGCGGCGAGCAGGTCAACGACTTCTCGATTTCTCCGTCCGGCAATTCACTTCTGATTTCGACCCGCATTCCGGCGAGCGGGCAGCGCACGACCGACATCCCTCAGTACGTCACTCGCAGCGGTTACACCGAGGAGCTGCGCGTACGCACCAAGGTGGGTGATTCCGAGCAGAAGGGTCGAGTCGCGTTGGTCGCGCTGCCAACTGCGACCGTCACCTGGCTCAAGCCTTTTCCCGCGGACACGACGACAGGCGTGTTTCAGCTCCTTGGCTGGAATGACGGCGGCACACGTGCAGCGTTCTACGCCTATAGCGGCGACAACAAGTGGAGCTATCTCGAGACTCTCGATCCGACTGGTAAACTCACCACACTCGAGGCTCTACGCGACTCGGCGTGGGTTGGCGGGGTCCCGGGTCACCGCGCCGCGCGCGATCAGCCGGATCGCCTCCGGGAGCAGCTCGTGCTCGATCGGCTGCAGGCGCGC